>Ga0208219_1000141_pt1 | contig 29234 bp, 27 predicted proteins | sample NGESurshal072012_7_FD_184469 | JGI IMG/M metagenome (GOLD analysis project Ga0208219, IMG submission 184469) | Arctic peat soil microbial communities from Barrow, Alaska - NGEE Surface sample 53-2 shallow-072012 (SPAdes) | ecosystem: Environmental > Terrestrial > Soil > Wetlands > Peat ... | reverse complement strand
TCGTCGGAATCGTCTACCGATGAGCCTGATCGGTCTGATCGGGCTTAACCTGCTGTTCCTGGTCGCCGGCAGCGGCATCCTCTGGGGCGTACGCGGCTGGCGGACGTGGCGCGAGTACTGGACGCTGGGCGGCGTCGCATTCGTGTGCGGGTTGTGCGCGATCACCGTGATCGCGACGCTCGTCCCCATCTGGGGCGGAAGCCTGTCAGGGCTGGTGATCCTCGGCCTCGCCGCGGGTATCGGCGCGATCGGCCTGGCGGCCGGCCTGGTGAAGCGTCGGCCGCGACCGGTGCGTGCCGAGCCCCTGGGGTGGCCACCGCCGTCCGCATACGTGCCGATCGGCCTCGCGGTGCTGTGCGCGGCCGTGCTCGCCTCGTTCTTCCGCGTTGCACGCATCCAGCCGCTGACGTCGTGGGACGCATGGACGTTCTGGATGACGAAGGCCAAGGCGATCTACTTTTTCGGCGGGCTCGATCCGACGTACTTCCGCCATCTGTGGGGACCGAGCTATCCGCTGTTCGTGCCGACCCTCGCCGCCATGAACTTCCGTTTCATGGGGTCGGCGGACACGACCACGCTGGGGGTGCAGTGGTGGCTCCTCGCCGTTGCGCTCGTCTGGGCAGGTGCCGGGCTCCTCCGCCGCGCCGCGCCGGCGACTCCGACGTGGCTGTTCCTCGCGCTCTTCGTGACCGTGCCCGAGCTCGACAACCGACTGCTCGAGCGGAAGGCGGACTGGCCGCTCGACATCTTCTTCGCGCTCTCGGCGTGCTCGCTCGTCGCCTGGATCGTCACCCGCGAGAGTTGGCTCCTCGCCGTCTACGGACTGACGCTGTCGGCGACGCTCCTGACGAAGCGCGAGGGCCAGCTGCTCGCCGTCTGCCTGCTCGTCGCAGGCCTCGTCGCGTCGGGGATCCGCAGCCGCCGCACGTGGGCGGCGGTCGTCGGGGTGGCGGCACTCGCGTATCTGCCGGCCATCCCGTGGCGGATCTGGTGGACGTCCCGCCACTTGCAGTCCGACACGCCTCCGGGAGGGTTCATCCACGCGACGTTCCACAACATCGGCCAGGCGCCTGCCGCGTTCCACCTCGTCTTCCGGCTGTTGTTCGAGTATCAGCTGTGGCTGGCGGCCACGCCGATCGCGCTCGCGGCAGCGCTCCTGTGCCTCGGTCAGGGCGACCGGCGGATCGCCGTCTTCTTTCTCGTCGCTTTCGGGCTCGGCTTCGTCGGGTGGGCCTGGGAGAACTGGGCCTACGTCTCGCCGAGCCTCCCGATCTCGACCGATCCGGCGGTCAACCCGACGAACCGGACCGTCGCCTCGCTCGTCCTTCTTTCGATCGTGACGGCGCCCGTCCTCATTGGCAGCCTGTTAGCGCACCGGTCTCCGCATGAGGCGCCATCGACCTCGGTGCCTGCGACTCCGTAGCGGCGGAGCCGGTGCGTCCGCCCCGCGCAATCGCCAAGGCAGGCGTCACCTTCGACGTGACCGACCGCGCCGAGGACCGCACCTTCTGGGATTTCTACGAGACCGATGCCTGGGAGCCCGACACGGTGGCGGTCTTCTCCCGATGGCTGCGGCCGAGCACGCGGTACGTCGACCTCGGAGCATGGATCGGCCCCACTGTGCTCCTCGCAGCGCCCAGCGTTTCGCGGGTCGTGTGCGTCGAGCCGGATCCGCTGGCGTTCGCCGCGCTCACCGAGAACCTCGACCTTAACCCCGAGGCGGCGGCAAAGACGCTCGCGGTGCCGGCCGCCATCGGACCGCGCGACGGCAGAGCTGTGCTCACCTCACCCGGCAGCGGCGGCGACTCGAACTCGAGCGTCGCCCGACCCGGGGACGCCGGCTCGCGGTGGGAGATCGAGCAGCTGAGCTTCTCCACGCTCCTCTCACGCGCCGAGTTGGATACCGCCGATTTCCTGAAGGTGGATATCGAGGGCGCCGAGTACGAGCTCGTCCCCGCGATCCGCTCGACCCTGACGTCGGAGTGGCCGACCCTCTACATCGCGTTTCACCCGAACCTTCTCGTCGACAAGCGCTCGCTCAGCGCGCGCCTCTCGAGCTCGCTACGAGCGCTGCAGAAGAACCGCCGCCTCCTGCGCGCGCTGCTCCCGTACCGCCATCACTACGTCTACGACGCCGCGACGGAAAGCTTCCGCGACATCCGCAGGTGGAATCGTCTTCGGGCCCTGTTGCCGCTGCCGATGCGCGCGTCGTTCCTCATCGGCTCGTGCGTGTTCACGAATCAGCCGCTCTGAGCGGGCGCGTCTGTGGTGCGCCGCGCGAACACGACGGGCAGTGCGAGCGCGAGCGCGATCAGCGCATAGAAGTAATAGAACTGCATCGTTAGATAGAAGAAGTTCGCCGCCATCGTCCCGGCGAGCGCCGCGGTGAAGCCCCATGCGAGCGGCAGCACACGACGGTCGGCACGCACGCGGCCGAGTGCGCGCGCCGCGCGCAGCCGCACGAACACGTAGCGAAGGAAGACGATGAAGAGCAACGCACCGACTAGCCCGGTCTCCACGATCAGCGCGACCCAGTACGAGTGCGGCCCCCAGTTCGTCTTGCCGGTGACGAACTCGTAGTACACCGAGAACGTGTTCAGCCCGAGCCCGAGCAGCGGGTTCGAGTGCAGCACGTGCGGAATGAAGCTGTAGACGGCGAAGTGCGCGGACGTCGAACTTCCGCCGGTCTGCAGGCGCGACGCGATGACGACGGAGAAGAAATGCCGCCGCGTGTCAACGACATAGCCAAGCACGAGCGCGACCGCAGCGAGCGGGACGAGCAGTGCGCGTGACCACACGAATCGCCGGTACGGAATGGCGAGAATGAGCAGGCCGACGAGCAGGCCGAGCGCGCCGCTGCGCGACAGCGTCGCGATGAGCACGAGCAGCAGGAAGCCGAGAGTCAGCCCCAGCGGCCAGCGCAGCCGGTGCCCGCGCTCGAGCCGCAGGTAGACGGGCGTGAGCGCGAGCAGCGGGACGTCGAGCATGATCCCGAGGTGGTTCGGATCGCCGGTGAGCGCGTTCGGTCGGAACACCGATGCACCATTTACTGAGCCGTAGATGTTGATCGAGCTCGCGCCGCCGGTGAGCGGCGAGAGCACGAAATGGTCGAGGTTGTGGCCGGCGCGGGCCGCGAGCAGCTGCAGCACCCCGTAGACCGCGTTCGCCAGCATGCCCGCGGTGAACCACGCGATCGTCCGCCAATAGAAGTGCTGGCCGCGGCGCACGAGATACGTGACTGCGCAAATGAGGAACACCCAGTGGATGGCGTACTTCACCATCCCCTTCACGTACTGGTCGAACGCCTGTTTCGTCTCGAGATTGAAGAAGCCGAGCAAGTAGACGAGCTCGAAGGCTACGAAGAAACCGACGACGACTCCCGCCGTGCGCGGCATCCGTCCTCGGCTCTGAAGCGCAAAGGCGGCGAGGAAGAGAATCGTCAGGATGTCGGAGATCTCGACGTTTCCGGCGATGCTCCAGTGCACCTTCTCGAAGGTGACGCAGAAGAATGTCGCGAAGAAGAGAACATCCGTCACCCGCGTACGGCTCACAACACGCGGAAGCGCCACGGCGGCGGCGGTCACGCGAGGCTCCGCAGCAGGTCGGCCAGCTGCTCGACGCGCCGGCCGCGCGACAGTTGCTCGCGCCACTCGGGCGCCAGCGGCACCCCGTCGAGGCCGCCGTCGCGCCACCGCGCGTGCAGGTCGACGAGCGCCTCGCGGATGCCGTCCACGTCTTCGGGCGCCACGACGACGCCGACGCCGGTGTCGCGGATGAGCCGTGCGGCCGCACCGTCCGGCGGCACGATCGCGAGAATCGGTCGCTCGGCGGCGATGTATTCGAACACCTTGCCGGAGAGCACGCCGCGTCCTCGGCCGCCGGCCTCGGGGATGAGCAGGAGCAGCGCCTCGCTCTCGCGCTGGAGCTCGAGCGAGCGCCGCCGCGGCACGTGGTCGATCAGCGCAACGCGGTCGGCGAGCCCGAGCTCGGTCATGAACTCCCGGTCGCCGGGCCGGAAGTCGCCGACGAAGCGCACGTTCACGTCCTCGAGCCCGGAATCGGCGAGCGCGCGCAGGAACGGCTTCGGGTCGCGCTTGCCGAAGAACGAGCCCGTGTGCGTAAGGCGGAAGACGTCGGACCGCTCGTACTCGAGCCCCGCGAAGTCGTCGAAGTCGCAGCCGTTCTCGATCGTCACGACGCGCCCTCGTGGGTTGAGCGAACGGGCCTCGTCGGCGATCGCATCCGCGGCCGCGACGATCGCGTCCGCCCGGCGTGCGACGAGTGAGGCGACGCCGCGCGTCGCCTGCTCCTTCACGCGCGCGGCGAGCGTGTCCGACCGGCGGTGCGGATGCGCGAGGAGCGAGTCCCGGAGATCGGCCACCCATTTCGCGCCGGTCGCCTTTTGCACGGCGGCGCCGACGAGGTGGACGGAGCCCGGCGGCGACGTCGTCAGCACCACGTCGATCCCCTCGCTGCGCGCGATCGAGATCGCTTTCGGGATCGCGGTCGCGTTCCAGGTCACGTTCTCGTCCGGCACGAGCAGCCGGCGGCCGACCGTCGACGCGCGACGAACCGCCAGGTCGACGCCCGAACGCCCGTGCAGCTCATCCGCGAGCCTGCGCCCGCGGGGCCCGACGTAGCGGGCTCGGTGCACCCACGCCTGCGTCGGCAGCGGCAGCTCGGCATCCTCGTACAGCCACTTCGGGTCGTCGGGGGCCAGCACGTGAGTCTCGATCCCGAGCGCCGGAAGGTGGCTCGCAAACTTCAACGGACGTTGGACGCCGCCACCGCCCGCCGGCGGGAAGTACAGCGTCACAAGTAGGAGTTTCACCGTCAGGATGCTACGGTCCGCCGCGGGCCGTGGTCAGGGTAGTGGCGTTTCTTGCGGCAGGCGTCGCGGGGCTGAGTGCGCCCGCGCTCGGGCATGCCTACGGCTGGCCCGTGAAGCCATTCAACCAGCAGCACGCGATCCGCGGCGCCTTCGACGATCCGCGCCTATTCGGCTCCTTCCACTTCGGGGTGGACATCTCGGTCCCGGACGGGACGGCCATCTATGCCGTGGCACCGGGAACCGTCTTCCGCTACTCCGACGCGATCGCCGTCCGGCAGCCGGACGGCCACGAGTTCTCCTACTGGCACGTCCAGGCGACCGTTCCCGAGCACTCGTACGTGCAGACCGGCGACCAGATCGGCTTCGTCCGCCCAGGCTTCGGCCACGTGCATTTCGCGGAGTTCGACGGCACGACGTACGTCAATCCGCTCCGGCCGGGCGCGCTCACGCCGTTCTCCGACACGACCACGCCCACCGTAGGCCCCATCGAGGTCCAGGAGGCGGACGGCGCCGTCCAGGCGACGGTCGAGGCGTACGACCCACCGCCGATCACGCCGCCGCCGCCGTGGCAGAACGCGATGTGGACGCCGGCGCTCATCCGCTGGCGCCTCGTGCAGAACGGCGTCGCCGTCGTCCCCTGGACAGTCGCCGTCGACTCGTCCATCTTTCATCCGAAGAGCGACTTCAACTCCGTCTACGCGCCCGGGACGCGGCAGAACCTGCCGGGCCGGGCCGGACGCTTCGTGTTCTGGCTCACACACGGCCTCGCCCTGCCCGACGGCCACTACGCCATCGAGGTCCAGGCGTCGGACACACGCGGGAACACCGGCACGTCGTCGCTCGCGTTCGACGTCGCGAACGATCAGGGCTTGAGCAAGATGAAGGTCGCATCGCGGTAGACCGGGGTCGCGCCCTGCGCCTCGACGCGAGCGACGGGCTCGCGCCGGCGAAGCACGATCCAGCCTGCGTGGTACTGCCTCGGAATGGCGAGGCTGCCCGTCCGGAGAAACTCGAGCCATGCGGCGCGGCGCGCGTCCGGATCGTTCGCCTTCGTGTCGGCGACGTGGGAGGGCGGCGCGTTGCAGACGTACACGGGCGCGTAAGCAGAGATGCGGTAGCTCGTCTCCAGGTCGGCGAAGACGACCGCGCCACGCGGCACGTCGTGGCGGAGGTACTGCACGAGCCCCGGTGAAAGTGCGTCCGCGTCCGTCGATACCGCGACGTGCCAGTGCGCGAAGCCGTGCACGACAACCGGGAGCACGAAGAGCGCGACCGCGGCGGCGGCGACCGGCCCCGGCCGTTCGAGCGCGCCGCGCCTGAGCGCACCGACCGCGAGCGCGGCGAGGCCGCCGAAGAGCGCGATCCAGGCGGCGACCGCCGGCCCGGAGTGGAAGCGGGCGCCGAAGTCGCCGGGGAACTCGACCTGGAGCACGATGCCCGCCGCGAGCGCGGTGGGGAGGACGGCCCACCGCAAGAAGCGCGTCGCAATCGACGCCCCACCGGCGAGCGCGAACGCGAACGGGACGAAGCCGGCCGCGCGGCGCGACTGCGACAACGAGACGAGGTCGGAGAAGTGCGGGAACACGAACGACCACAGCTCGAGCACGAGCACGATCACCGTCCCACCGAGCACCAACGCGGCCCAGCGCCGCCGCGCTGCGAGCCCCGCGAGCGGGACCAGCACGAGAGCGGCAAGCGCGATCGAGCCGCTGCGGGCAATCATCCCCGGAGCGAGGTGGAAGCTCTTCTGCGAGTGAATGACGAGGTCGTTCGCGTAGTGCCGAAGCTGGCTCGCCTTCTCCGTCGCGCTCGGGTTGTGCGAGAGCGTCTCGGCCACGATCGGCTCGAGCCACGCAAAGACGAGCAGCACGGGCACGCCGTACGCGGCGAGCGCCATTGCGTTCGCGCGCACATCGGCTCGGGCCAGCAGCGCACGCGCGAGCGCGAAGCCGGCGAGCGGGATGGCGAGGAAGAGCGCGTAGGTCGGGTGGACGAACGCGAGATCCATCCCCGCCGCGGCGAGCGTGAGCGCGAGCGGCCGCGACGGCGCGCGGACGAACAGGAAGAAGAGCGTCAGCGCGGCAGGGACCAGCAGCTGGCGTGCGACGGTGCCCGGTAGCTCGAGCGACGTGTAGGAACCGCCGTTTCCTGGAGCGAACGCGATGAGCGCGACCTGCGCAAGCATCGTCGCGACGCCGAGCCAGGCCGACCGGAAGACCGTGCGGCCGACCTCGTACGCGAGCAGAAGCGCGAGCGGCGCGAGAATGCTCGACTCGTGCAGGACGACCGACGTCGGGTCGACGTGCGCGATCTCGGACACCAGCGCGAGCCAGCCGTGCCAGAGCGGGAACGCGTAGCCCGGATGGAGGCCGCCGTCCTTGAACTCGTCCACCGCGCGCAGCGAGAGCGCGCCGAAGTCGTCCAGCTTGCGGATGCGCCCGAGGTGGAAGAGCGCGTCACCGCGGACGACGCCTTCGATCCCCCACAGGAGCGCACCGAGCACGACGCCGGCGAGCACGACTGCGCCGCCGCCTGGCAGACGCTCCTCGCGGGGACTGCGCCGGAATGCGAACGGCACCGCGGCCGCTCCCGCGCCGAGGTCGAGGCCGAGCGTGAGCCAGAGCGAGCCGTGCACGACGAAGGTGAGCGCAAGCGCGCCGGCGACGAGCGCCACCGACCACGCGAACGTCGCCGACACCGTGCGGCGGCTGAGCGCACGCGCGACGACTACGCCGGGCAGAAGCAGGACGGCAGTCGCAGCCGCGAGTCGGAGCCAGAGGATCACAGCGCGCGGATCACGTCGAGCCTTCGACGCAGCAGGAGACCGAGGAGGAGGATCCAGCGCGCCCGCCGCGCGTACGCCTTGCCGTGGTGCTTCTCGAGGAACCGCAGCTGGCTCTTCACGTTCTCCGCGAACATCCGGCCGCCGTGCGAGCCGCCGAGCACGTGCGTGGCCTCGGCGCCGGGAAAGAACAGCACCTTCCAGCCGGCGGCGCGAAAGCGGTAGCTCCAGTCCGTCTCCTCGCTGAAGAGGAAGAACCCGTCGTCGGCGGGGCCGACCTGCTCGATCGCCTCGCGTCGCACGAGCAGCACCGCGCCCATGAGGAAGTCCGCCTCTCGCACCTCGTCGTGGTCGAAGCCGCCCGCGTAGAACGCGTTCAGGAGCCGCGTGCGCGGCGCCAGCTTGCGCAGGAACAGATACTCGGTTGCGAGCCGCCACAACGTCGGGAACCCGCGCACCGAGCGCTGGAGCGAGCCGTCCGGGTTGCACAGGCGCGGGCCGACGACCGCCGCTTCGGGATGCGCGTCGGCGAACGCGACCAGCGCGTCGAGCGCCCCGTCATGCAGCCAGGCGTCGGCGTTGAGTAGGAGGACGTAGCGGCCCGACGTGCGCGCGATGCCCGTGTTCCAGCCGAAGGCGAGCCCGCGGTTCTCCTCGTCGACGACAGCGACCTCCGGGAAGCGCTCGCGGACTGAGGAGACGGTGCCGTCGGTCGAACCGTGGTCGACGACGACCGTCTGCGTGCCGCGCACGCTCTCGAGCGCGCGCTCGACCCACGGCAACGCGTTGTACGTCACCACCACCACGGCGGCGTCGTTCATCGCGCGCGCAGCGTCTCCACCGTGACGATCGCGGCCCCCGGAAGCGCGAGCGCGATCGTGACCACGAAGAAGAGGAACCCGGTGGCGAACGCGGGATCGGCCGCGATGCCGAGCGCACCGAGGAACGAGACGAAGAACGACTCGCGCACGGCGAGCCCGTTCACGGTGAAGGGAACGAGCGCGACGAGGAAGAGCAGCGGGCCCATGACGTAGTACGGGCGCGGCGAGAGCTCGACCCCGACCGCCTTGCCCGAGCACCAGATGGCGAGCACGCGAACCGCCTGCACGACGAGCGTGAGCGCAAACATGGACGTCAGAAGCCGCACGTCGTTGCGAAAGGAGTGCAGAGCGATGTAGACCTCGCGGAGCGGGCGCTCGACACGCAACCTGCGCAGGAGCGGGCGCACACGGCGAAGCGGCGCGTGCATGCGCGTCGAGAAGAGCAGCACGCCGAGCGCGACCGTCGCGACGACGAAGGCGAGCTCGACCCAGAGGTAACCGCCCACGCTGTAGCGCCCGACCGCGAGAGCGAACCCGGCGACGGCGAGCGTGAGCGTGGCCGCGCCGCCGAGCGCCCGTTCGAGCAGCACCGTCCCGGCGGCGGCCCCGCCGGCGCCTTCGTGCCGGCGCGCGGTCTCGTAGATGCGCGACGCGTCGCCGCCCAGGGCAGTCGGCAGTACCTGGCCGGCTGCATACCCGACGAAGTACGTGCGCACGAGCCGCGGTAGCGCCTCGTGCACGCCGCGCGCTGCGAGCAGCCGCTGCCAGCGCCACGCCATCGGCCAGACGGACACGACCATGATCGCGAGCGCTGCGACGAACCAGGCGACGCGTGCGTGCGTGAGCACGTGCCATGTCCTCCCGACGTCGATCTTCCAGAGGATGTACGCGGTACAGAGGCCGGTGACGACGAGTGTCGCGCCGACGCGCCAGAGGCGCCTCACGCGACCGCCTCGGCCGGCACGGTGACGAACCGGATCCGGCGGGCGGACTCGACCGCCGCGGCCTCGGCGTCCTCGCGCGTGCGCCCGGTGGCGAGGACGGCGCCGGCGCGGTCGGATGCCCGGAGCAGCTCTCCGAACTCGTGGCCCGGCTTGCGGTACACGCGGATCGAGCGCACGCCCGCCACGGTGAAGGCGGACTCCACGCCGTCCACGGCCGTGAGAACGCCGCGCGGCGCGACGAGGAAATGGACGCACGCTCCGCCGGCGACCGCTGTCGGCTCGAGCTCGTGCTCGAGCACGGGCTCGCCGAGCGCGGCCGCAACGGCGAGCGCGCTCTCGTCGATGCCGAGGGCGGCGCGGCAGAGCTCCGCGTCGTGCCCCCCGCCGAGGCGCGCCGACACCTTGGCGACGAGCGGCCCCGCCGGGCCGAGCAGGAGCTGCGCCGTCACCGGGCCGTGCTCGATCCCGAGCGCAGCCGCGGCGGCGGCGGCGGTGGCTGACACCGCCTCGGCCTCGTCCGGCGCCAGGTCCGCAGGCCAGAGGTGCGCGAGCGGAACGCCGAACGCAGGCTGCGGCGCCGGCACGGGGTCGGTGATCGTGAGCGGTACGAGGCGGCCGTCGAGCACGAACGCGGTCACGGTCACCGCGCGCAGGCCGGGCAGCTCCTCGACGAGGCAGTAGTCGCCGCGCGACTCGGCGAGCGCTCCGGCAGTGGCGGCTGCGAGATCGTCCGCCGTCCCAGCCAGTCGGACCGCACGCTCCCCGAGGCTGTTCGGAGCCTCGACGACGAGCGGGAAGCCGAGCTCACCCGCGGCGGAGGCCGCCTCGGCCGGCGTGCGGCAGGCGATCGAGCGCGGCTGTGCGAAGCCGGCGGCTGCGAGTCGCTCGCGCTGCCGGAGCTTCGAGACGGAGAGCGCCGCCGCCTCCGGTTGGAGCGGGTGCGGGATGCCGAGGCGCTGCGCGACGCGCGCGGCGATCCCGACGGCATGGTCGGTGCCCGCCGCGATGAGCCCGTCCACCTGCTCGGCCCGCGCCAGCCGGTCGATCGCGGGCTCGTCCTCGATGGAGACGATCGCGCGCCGGTCGGCGTAGCGGAAGCCGGGCGCGGAGGGGTCGCGGTCGGCCGCGATGACGGTGAGCCCCCGCCGCCTGGCGGCGGCAAGGACTCCGAGCTGCGGCGGGCCGGCGCCGAGGACGAGCAAACGCACCGACCCATTGTCACGACGCCCCCGGCTAGGCCGCCTGAAGAAGCGCCTCCGGCTCCTCGACCGCCTCCACCTTGGCCTTCCGGCGCCCGGCGAAGCCTGCCGCGACCGCGCCGAGCGCCACGACGGCGCCGCCGACGTAGACCGCCGTGGTCGTCCCGTGCACGAACGTCGTCGCGCTGCGGTAGCCGCCCATGTGCGCGAACACCGAGGCCAGCACCGCGACGCCGAAGACGCCGCCGAGCTCGCGGATCGCGTTGTTCGCGCCCGATGCCTTGCCCTCGTGCTCGGGCCGTACGGAACCGAGGACGACGTTCGCGACCGGGGTGAAGAAGAGCGCCATGCCGGCCCCGGAGAGGATGAACGGCAGCACGAGGTGCGAGTACGGCGTCGTCGTCGTCGTCACCGCGGCGATCCAGATGAGGCCCGCGGACTGGAGTGCGAGGCCGACCGTCATGACGCGCTGGCCTCCGCCGAGCCGATCGAGGAACGCGCCGGCGATCGGCGCGATGAAGATCGGCATCGCCGTCCACGGCAAGATGCGCAGGCCGGACTGCAGCGGCGACATTCCCTGCACCGTCTGGAAGAACTGCGCGAGCAGGAAGATCGAACCGAACATCCCGAAGGACATGAGCAGTGACGCGACGTTCGTCAGCGCGAACGTGCGGTCGCGGAAGAAGTGCATCGGCAGCATTGGCGACGGCGTGCGCAGCTCCCACGCCACGAACGCGGCGACGAGCAACGCGCCCACGACGATCGGGCTGACGATGCCGACGCTCGTCCAGCCGTGCGCGTTCCCGCGCACGAGGCCCCAGACGATGCCGAGCAGGCCGGCGCTCGCGAGCCCGAGCCCCGGCAGGTCGAGACTGGACTCGGCGCTGCGCGTCTCCTCGAGGCGCGCGAGTGCGAGCGGCGCGAGGACGAGGCCGATGGGCACATTCAGCCAGAAGATCCAGTGCCAGGAGATGCCGCTGACGATGGCACCGCCGACGAGCGGGCCGATCGCGATCGCGAGCCCGCCGATGCCGCCCCAGATCCCGAGCGCGAGCGCGCGCCGGTTGGCCGGCACGGCCGCAGAGAGGATCGTCAGCGTCAGCGGCATGACGATCGCGCCGCCGACGCCCTGGAGCGCGCGCGCGATGTCGAGCGTGTTCGCCGACGTCGAGAGCGCCGCCGCGGCGGATGCGCCGGTGAAGAGCAGCAGGCCGAGCACGAACAGCCGCCGGCGCCCGAAGCGGTCGCCGAGCGCCGCACCGGTGAGCAGCAGCACGGCGAACGTCAGCGTGTACGCGTTCACCGTCCATTCGAGCTGCGAGATGGTCGCGTGCAGGTCGCGCCGGATGACCGGCACCGCCGTCGTCACGACGAGGTTGTCGAGGCTGACCATGAAGAGCGCGACCGAGGTGATCACGAGTGTCCAGATCGCCGACCGTTTTTGTGTGTGAGTCATCACTTCCTCCTTTGGCAAAAAAGAGAGGCCTAGAGATCCTTGCCGCAGCCGTCGAGCAGCTCCTGCATCCACGGCTCCGGGTCGTCGGTGACGTGCATCGAGGCCAGGACGTTCAGCATCATCCCGGTGGAGAAGAACTTCCAGACCGAGGGCCAGTCGGCCTCGGACACGCGGCGGACGTACGCGATGAGATCGCCGTAGCCGGCCCGAACGACGGCCCGGATCTCGGGGTCCTCCGAGGCGGCGTACGCCTGCATCTGCGCCCGCAGCCACGTCCGGTTGGTCTCGAGCTGCTCCAGGTACGCCTCGCCGATCGCGTGCAGGGCCTCCTCGCCCCGCTTGCCCTCGGCCGCGCGCTGGAACAGCTCCAGCGTCTCCCGGAAGCAGCGGCTGACGGTGGCCTTGAAGAGCTCCTTCTTCGTCCCGAACAGGCGGAAGAGGTAGGGCTGCGAGATGCCGGCCCGGCGGGCGATGTCCTCCGTGGATGTCCCTTCGAGGCCGCGCTCGGCGAACTCGATCAGGGCCGCCTCGAGGACGTCGTCCTTGCGCTCCGCTGCTGAAAGGCGAACTGCCATGCCCGTAGATTAGTGATGAATCACAAGCTTGTCAAGAGCGTCCGCCACCCGGTCGAGCTCGCCGTCCGTGAGCCGGCCGTGCAGCGGCAGGGCGAGCGCCCGCTCGAAAGCGGCGTCCGCGCCGGGGAACGGCCCCTGGTCGCGATAGGCGCCGAGCCGGTGGAGCGCGTAGGTGCCGATCTGGCAGCCGATGCCCTGTGCGCGCAGCGCCGCCATCACCTCGTCGCGACGGTCGACCTGGACGACGTAGGCCTGCCACCCGTGGCGATCGCCCGGATCGGCGGCCGGAAGGACGGCGTCGAGATGCGCGAGCCGCTCGGCATAGCCGGCGGCGATGCGTTCTCGCGCGGCGAGCAGCTCGTCGAGGCGGCGCAGCTGTGGGATGCCGAGCGCGGCGAGCACGTCGCTCAGCCGGTAGTTGAACGCCGGCGCCGGCATGTCGTCGTACCCGGAGGACGGCGACCAGCCGTGGTGGCGGAGCGAGCGCACGCGCTCGTCGAGCAGCGCGTCGTTCGTGGTGATCGCGCCGCCTTCGCCGGTGGTGACGATCTTGCGGGGATGGAAGGAGAAGCACGCGAGCAGGCCGAGGCTTCCGCACGGTTTGTTGCGGTGTGCCGCGCCGAGCGCGCCGGCGGCGTCCTCGAGCACAGGCACGTCGGGCAGCTCCTCGAGACGCGCGGGCCGGCCGAACAGATGGACGGCGAGCACGGCCTTCGTCCGCGCCGTCACGCGCCGCGCCGCATCCTCGGGATCGATGTTCATCGTCACCGGGTCGACGTCGACGAGCACGGGGCGCCCACCCGCAAGTGCGACGACGTTCGCAGTCGCCGGGAAGGTGTACGCGGGCACGAGCACCTCGTCGCCGTCGCCGATGCCGAGGGCGAGCACGGCCAGGTGCAGCGCGGCGGTGCCCGACGAGACGGCGGCCGCGTGCTCCGTCCCTGCGGCTGCCGCGAGCAGCATCTCGAACTCCTCCACCTTCGGCCCCATCGTCAACTGGCCCGTCTCGAGGACAGCGGCGATCTCGGCGAGCTCTTCCTCGCCGACGTCGGGGAACGCTAGGCGGATGCCAGCTGCCTGCTGCGGTACCACGCGATCGTCCTCTCGAGGCCTTCGTCCAGGTCGACTTCCGCCTCGAAGCCGAGCAGCTCACGCGCCTGGCCGACATTCGGGCTGCGCACCTCGACGTCGGCGTAGTGGAGCGGCTGGAAGACGATCTCGCCCGGGCAGCCGGTGAGTCGCCTGATCCGCTGCGCGAGGTCGAGGATCGTCACGACGGAGCGGTCGTTGCCGATGTTGAAGCTCTGCCCGACCGCCTCCGGCCGCTCGAGGCAGAGAAGGACGGCGCGCACCATGTCGTCGACGTAGCACCACGCGCGGATCTGCGAGCCGTCGCCGTGGATCGTGAGGTCGCGGTTCGAAAGGGCTGCCTCGATGAACGCACGGATCGCGCCGCCGCCGATCTGCCCCGGCCCGTACACGTTGAACGGGCGCACCGTGACGGTCGGAAGCTCGAGCTCGTCGTGGTACGCGTGCGCCATGTGCTCGCCCGCGAGCTTCGAGACGGCATACGTCCAGCGCGCCTCGCCGACCGAGCCGATCGTGGACACGTGACCCTCGTGCACGTTGTCGGCGTGCGTGCCGAAGACCTCGCTCGTCGAGAAGTCGACGAAGCGCTCGAGCGACCCGATGGTCGCAAGCGCAGCCTCGAGCACGTTGTACGTGCCGATCATGTTCACGCGCATCGTCCGCACCGGGCTCTCGCGCACGGTGTCGACGCCGGCGATCGCAGCGCAGTGGACGATGTGCGTCGCGCCCTTCGTCGCCTCCGCGACGTGCTCCGCGTCGAGGACGTCGCCCTGGACGAAGGTGAAGTTCGGATGCTCTCGCAGCTCGGTGGTGCTGAGCGCGTCCCGGTGCAGGTTGTCGTACGCGATCACCTCGTTGTCCTCCACGAGCAGTCGCCCGAGAGTGGTCGCGATGAAGCCCGCGCCGCCGGTGACGAAGACGCGCTTGCCGTGCAGGGACATGGCGGTCACTCTAGCCTCCGACTGGTGGAGGATTTCGTCGAGCAGGTCTGGCGGCTCGTGTTGCGGCGCGGCCCGGATCCGGACGCGGTCGAGCGGCTTCGACGCGGCGACGTCTCGCGATCGCGGCTCGTCCGTGAGCTCGTCGAGAGCCGCGAGTTCGAGCGCATCGAGCTGCTCGACGACGGGCTCGCGCGAGCGCGCTCCGAGCGGGGACGCCGCGGCCGTCCGCGGGAGCTGAAGGCGCCGGCCTGGAGCGACGAGCGCGCCATCGAGATCCCGTGGGTGCTGTCGCGCTATGCGGGCGAATCCCGAGTGCTCGACGTCGGCACGGCACATGCGGAGCAGGCGTACGTCGAAGGGCTCCGCGACCTCGGGGCCTCCGATCTGGTCACCGTCGACCTCGCCCAGCCCGCCGACGTGATCGCGGACGTGCGCAGCCTGCCGTTCGAGGACGGCAGCTTCGAGCTCGCGCTCTGCATCTCGACGCTCGAGCACATCGGCCGCGACAACGCTGTGTACGGCGTCGAGGACGCGCCTGACGACGACGGCCAGGCAGCGGCGCTGCGCGAACTGCGCCGGGTGCTCACGGACGCCGGCCGCCTGCTCCTGAGCGTGCCGACCGGGGAGCACGAAGACCACGGCTGGCATCTGCAGCGCGCGCCGCTCGAATGGATCGCGCTGTTCGAGCGGAACGGCTTCATCGTCTTCGAGGACGAGCTGTACCTCCACGCTGATGACGGCTGGCGCACCGCGACGCTGGTCGAAGTCGAGGGAGCGCGATACGGCGACGTCGCCGCCGGCGCGGTGCTCGTCGCCGAGCTCCGGCCGAAGCGTTTGGCCGAGAAGCTGCGGCTTGCCGTCCGCGACGCGTGGCATCGCGACGAGCCCCGCCGGAGCACGGCACCGTAAGGTCTGCGCGTGGACGACGACCCGAGGCAGGATGCCGAGCGCCTCCGTGCGCCCTCGCCGACGGAGGCCGGCGCGCGCGGCCTGCGCAGGCGGCTGCAGTACGCGGCGGCCGCGCCACTCGCCGCCGGGCAGCGGAGCTTCAACGGCGTCCTCCTGCGGCTGTTCGATGCGCTCTCGAGCCGCGTCGACGACGCGGCGGCGCGGTCGCTCGCCGCGGAGCGCCGCGTCTCCGAGCTGGAGGAGCGGCTCCTCCGCCTCGAGCGGCGCCCTGCCGGAGCCGTGCCGGACACCGTCGCGCCACAGCCGCGCGCCGCAGCGCTGCCGGACTACTTCGCCTTCGAGTCGCGCCTGCGCGGAGCCGTGGCCGAGGTGCGCGAGCGCCAGCGCCCGTACGTCGAGCGGCTGCGGGGCCACGCTCCCGTACTCGACCTCGGCTGCGGGCGCGGCGAGCTGCTCGCGCTCCTGCACGTCGCCGGGATCGAGGCGCGCGGCGTCGACGCGAACGCGGACATGGTCGCCTTCGCACGCGCCGAGGGCCTCGCCGTCGAACAGGCGACCGCGCACGAGGCGCTCGAGGCCTGCGCGGACGGGTCGCTCGGCGCCGTCGCTGCGCTCCAGCTGCTCGAGCACCTGCCGCCTCCCGACCTCGTCTCGCTCCTCGATCGCGCGCACGCGAAGCTCCGCGTCGGCGGGCTCCTGATCGCGGAGACGATCGACCCCTCGTCGGTCGCCGCGCTGCGGAACTACTACGCCGACCTCACGCACGCGCAGCCGCTCGTTCCGGAGACGCTCGAGCTGCTCGTGCGCGGCGCAGGGTTCGGGGAGACCGAGACGATTCACCTGAACGACGACCTCGACTACGCGATCGTCGCCCGGCGCTGAATAGAGTCGGGCCCGTGAAGGGCAAGACCGTCCTCTTCGTCGGCGCAGGCCGCCACCAGCGGCGGGCGATCCTCCGTGCCAAGGAGCTCGAGCTGCGGGTGGTCGCGGTCGACCGCAACCCGGACGCGCTCGGTTTGCAGGCGGCCGACGTGGGCGAGGTGGTCGACTTCCAGGACCTGGACGGCGTAATCGACGTCGCGCGCCGCCACGGAGTCGACGGCGCGCTGACCGTGTCGGCCGACCGCGCGGTGCCGATCGTCGCCGCCGTCGCCGAGGAGCTCGGTCTCCCCGGCATCGGCACCGAAGTCGCTCACCTGATGACGCACAAAATCGCGATGCGGCGGAGGCTCGCCGAGGCCGGCGTGCCGCAGCCGCGCTTCGCCGCCGCTCGCGACCTCGCTTCGGCGCACGCAGCAGCGGAGACGGTCGGCTTTCCCGCGGTGCTGAAGCCGGCCGACTCGGGCGGCCAGCGCGGCATCTTCCATCTCGAGTCGCTCGACGACCTCGACGCGCACCTGCACGCGGCCCTCGCAGAGTCGGCGGGTGGGGAGGTCGTGCTCGAGCGCTTCCACGACGGCCTGGAGCTGAACGGGCTCGTCATCGCCCGCGGCGGCGAGGCAGAGGTGCTGACACTCTCCGACCGCCTGCGCCCGCCGGGCATCGGCTTCGGCGTCGGCTGGATCCACGTCTACCCGACGACGATCTTCGGCGACGTGCTCGCGGAAGCGGAGCGGGTCGCCGCCCATGCGACGCATGCGCTCGGGCTGCGCGACGGCATCGCCTTCCCGCAGCTGCTCGTCACCGACGAGGGCGTGCTCGTCATCGAGGTCGCAGCACGCATCCCGGGCGGGCAGATGGCGGACCTCGCACGGCACGCCGTCGGTGTCGACCTGGTCGAGGTCGCGCTGCGCCAGGCGCTCGGCGAGCCGGTGCCCGACGCCGTCGCGCGCGCCCAGGTGCAGCAGCCGCTCGCCATCCGCTTCCTCACCGCGTCGCCCGGTCCGCTGCCGACCGGCCGCGTGATCAGCATCGGTCCGCTCGATCCCGTGCTCGCCGCGCCCGGCGTCGTGCAGGCGGACACATATCTGGTGGAAGGCGAGACGATCCGGCCCGTGCGGCTCGACGGCGACCGACGCGGCTACGTGATCGCGATCGCGGACACGAACGTCGAGGCACTCCAGCGCGCGGAGTCCGCGGCGCGGCTCCTCCAGGTAGAAGTGGAGCCGGCATGAGCTGCGCGTTCGATCTGACGCACTACCGCGAGCTGCTCGCGGCCGGCGACTACACGTGGGCGACATTCGACCGCGAGCCGCGCGCAGGCGACCTCTTCCTGCGGCACGACGTCGACCTCTCGCTCGACGCGGCGCTCGCGATGGCGCGGATCGAGCAGGAGCTCGGCGCGCGTACGACGTACTTCCTGATGACGGAGAGCCGCTTCTACAACCTCGGCTCGCACGCGGGCCGCGACGCGATCGCGGAGCTGCGTGAGCTCGGCCACGCAGTCGGCCTGCACGCCGTCTACCCGAACGCTCGGCTCGACGAGCGCTTCGACCCGGTGATCGCGTGGCACAACCCCGACCCTGAATACATGTCGGAGCCGATCGACGGCGCGGTGAATGCCATGCAGTCCCCGTGGTTCACGCCCGGGCACTACCGGTCCGACTCGAACCACCACTGGCGCGAAGGCTGCCCGCACGACGAGCTCGCATCCGGTGCGCTCGATTGGCTCCAGCTGCTCGTCCATCCCGAGATCTGGGTGTACGAAGGGACGACCATGCGCGAGACGATGGAAGCGATGCTGGAGGCGAAGCGCAACGAATGGGTCGAGGCGCTCATCGACGACCGGATCGACATGACATGACGACGATCCTCGTCACCGCCGCCGGCGCGCCCGGAGCCGCAGCGCTGCTGCGCGGCCTGCGCGAGAACGGCGAGCGCGAGGTGCGGCTCGTCGGCGTCGACATGTCGGAGCGCTCGATCGGCCGGCATCTGTGCGACGCCTTCCACCTCGTGCCGCCCGGCTCCGATCCCGGGTACGCCAACGCCATCCTCGAGCTGGTCGAGCGCGAGGGCGCCGACATCGTGCTGCCGCAGTCGTCGTTCGACCTGCCCGGCCTCGCGGCTGCGCGCGGACGGTTCCCCGTGCCCGTGCTCGTGTCGGCGCCCGAGACGGTGCGGCGCTCGAACGACAAGGCGGAGACGTACTCGCTGCTGCAGCGCATCGGCGTCCCGACGATCGAGTTCCGGCGCGTCGCCGGCGCACGCGCGGTCGAAGCAGCGGCACACGAGCTCGGCTACCCCGATCGGCCTGTGTGCTTCAAGCCGGTGTTCTCGTCCGGCTCGCGCGGGTTCCGCATCCTCGATCCGGCCGTCGACCGCGCGCATCAACTCCTGCACGAACGGCCGGGCTCCGTGTCGATGCGGCTCGAGGAAGCGCTCGACCTGCTGCCGGAGCAGGGCGGCACCGAGCTGCTCGTCATGGAGCTCGCCACCGGCGGCGAGCGCACCATCGACGGCATCGCCGACGGCGAGCGGATCGTGCTCGGGCATCCGAAGACGCGCGAGTCGATGCGCGCCGGCCTCGCGATGTACTTCGTCACGCTCGCGGACGACGGGCTGATGGAGCTCGCCGACCGCGTCGTGCAAGAGCTCGCGATCGAGTGGTTCTTCAACATCCAGCTCGTCGGCGATCACGTGATCGAGGTGAACCCGCGCATCTCGACGATCGTGTACCAGGAGGACCTGAACCTGCCGTGGCTCGGCGTGAAGCGCGCGCTGGGAGAGATCTCCGACGAGGAGCTTGCGGCGCTGCGCTCCCGGGTGCGGCCAGGGCGGACTGCGCTCCGCTACTTCGACCAGGTGGAGTGGGATGCCTAAGGCGAAAGTGCTGACGCACTTTCGCCTTCTTGAGGTTCCCGCTTCGCGGGAGCGCTCGCCGGCCAAGCCGCCGAGCTCTTATGAGTGCGAGCGACGGTTTCGTTCTGCGCGTGCGGTGGCGGCTACCGCCGTCCCCGCTCCGGCCTTCGATGTCGGCTTCTCAACCGACACCTAAGGCTTACTGCCTCCAGCTCTGCCGGCACGACCTTTCGAGCGCCGGAGGCGTGTTTCCGTCCCAAACCCCCACCCACCCGGGGCTGGATGTGGAGTGTAGGACGGCCTCGATCACGTGAACGTCGTCACTTCCGGGCGTTACCGTGACAGCAGTGGAAAAGCCACTGCGGGTCACGCACTGCCCGGTCAACACGGCCGGCATCCCGTGGGCGAACGTCCAGGCACTCAGGGCGCGCGGCGTCGACGCACGCCTCGTCGTCTTCAACCGCTACCGGCTGCACCCCGAGGCGGACATCGACCTCGAGCGCCGCGGCGGCCTGATCCGGCAGCAGCGGACGCAGTGGCAGGCATTCGCGCAACTCGCACCGAAGACGGACATCTTCCACTTCTACTTCGGGCTCACGCTCGTTCCGAAGTCCCTGCAGTTCCCCCTCCTGTACGCGATGCGGAAGCCGTCGGTGATGCACTTTCTCGGCTCGGACATCCGCGGACGGCCGCCCGACGACCTCAAGTGGGCGCGGCGCGCCGGCGCGATCGTCATCGGCTCGTACGACGCTGCGCAATGGCTCCCCGATGCACACGTCATCCCGCCCGGCATCGACGTCGCCGCGATCGAGCCGGCGCCCCCGTCCGACAGCGAGCACCCCGTCGTCCTCCATGCCCCGTCATCGCGGTCGCGCAAGGGGACGGAGGAGGTCGTCGCGGCCGCCGAAGAGCTCGGCCTGAACCTCGAGCTCGTCGAGGGTGTCGACCACCGCGCCGCGTTCGAGCGCTATCGCGCCGCCGACCTCGTCGTCGACCAGCTGAACGCCGGTTGGTATGGCATGTTCGCGATCGAGGCGATGGCGCTCGGCAAGCCGGTGGTCGCGTTCCTGCACGAGGAGGCGGTCCGTCGCACCGAGGAGGCCTTCGGGCTCGAAGTGCCGATCGTGCACGCGACGAAGGAGACTCTCACCGATGTGCTGCGCGAGCTCGTCGCTTCGCCCGACGAGCTGCGCCGCATCGGAGCGGCCAGCCGGGCGTACGTCGAGCGAGTCCACGACCTCTCGGTCGTCGGGCAACGCCTGCTCGACCTCTACGCTGGCCTCCGGTGAGACTCGGGCACGAGCTCAAGCGGCTCGGCCGCCATTCGGCGATCTACGGGCTCGGCGGGCTCGTGTCGCGCATCCTCGCGACCGTCCTCCTGCCGCTCTACACGCACTACCTGCCGCCGAACTCGTACGGCCAGGTGGAGACGGTCACCGCACTCACCGCCGTGCTCGCGATCGTCCTCCAGCTCGGAATCTCGAGCGCATTCTTCCGCTTCTACTTCGACGCGAAAGAGCCCCCGGAGAAGCTCACGGTCGTCCGCACGTCCTTCTGGTTCACGATGGCGATGTCGACGCTCGGGCTCGTGATCGGCCTCGTCTTCGCCGGCCCGGTCAGCCACCTGATCCTGCACTCGGACCACGCCACGCTCGTGCGCGCAGGCGCCGTCGGGCTGTGGGCGCAGACGAACTACCAGCAGCTGACCGCGCTCTTCCGCGTCGAGGAGCGCTCGACCGCGTACGCGATCGCGAGCGTCGCGAACGTCCTCATCACCGTCGCTGCGATGGTGCTCTTCGTCGCCGTCTTCCACTGGGGCGCAGTCGGCCTCGTCGTCGGAAACTTCACGGGAACGCTCGTCGTGTACGTCGTGCTCGTCGCGTACCGCAACGAGCAGCTCGGGCTCGAGTTCGACCGCAGCCTCTTCCGCAAGATGCAGCACTTCGGCATGCCCCTCGTCCCGTCGGCGCTTGCGTTGTGGGCGATCAACTTCATCGACCGCGAGTTCCTCGTTTGGTACAAGAATCTCGCCGAGGTCGGCGTGTACTCGGTGGCGATCAAGATCTCGTCCATCCTCACGTTCGTCATGGTCGCGTTCAGGACGGCATGGCCCGCATTCGCGTATTCGATCGAGGACGACCGCGATGCGCGCCGGACGTACGCGTTCGTGCTCACGTATCTGCTCGCGTTCGCGTCATGGGTCGCGCTGGCACTCGGCGCGCTCGCACCGTGGTGGGTGCACTTGCTCACGTCTCGCCACAGCTACTTCCGCGCAGAGAAGGGCATCGCGCTGCTCGCGTTTGCGGGGGCCGTATACGCGGGTTACACCGTGCTCGCGATCGGCAGCGGGCGGGCGCGGCGGACGCAGCTCAACTGGGTCGTGACGGGCGCGGGCGCGCTCGTCAACGTCGGACTGAACTTCTGGCTCATCCCTGCGTACGGGATGGTCGGCGCCGCCATCTCCACTGCCGCGGCCTATGTCGTGCTGTTCATCGGCATGACGATGTACGCACAGCACGTCTACCCGGTGAACTACCAGTGGCGGCGCGTCGTGACGGCCGTCGGCGCGGGGGTCGCCCTCACGGTCGTCGCGCGCGCTTTGCATCTCCCGCTCGCGCCGTCCTTCCTGCTCGTGCTCGCGTATCCGCTCGTGCTCGCGCTACTCGGCTTCTACCTTCCCGCCGAGCGGAAGCGGCTGCTCAAGCTGGTACCCAGCCTCCGCTGAGCGGCTCGCCGACGCGCAGCCCGAATCGCTGGACGAGCTCCGGCACCGACTCTGGCTGCATGTCGAGCCCGTAGCGCTCCCGAAGGCGCGCGAACTCCTCCGGGTCGGCGGCCATCGCACCACCGAGATCGGAGAGCTCGCGGAAGAACTGCTCGAAGCCGGCCGGCGAGATGATCTCGAGAATGCGGCAGGTCTCGTCGCCTGCGTTCCAGAACGTGTGCCACTGGTTCCGCGGCTTGTGCACGAGATCGCCGGGGCCGGCCTCGACGACGTCATCCCCGAGCAGCGCGCCCATACGGCCCTGAAGGACGTAGCTGTACTCGTCCTCGCGCGTGTGCAGATGCAGCGGCGCCGCCAGCGCGCGCGGCGACATGGGATGCTCGACGAGCGAGAAGCGCTCCCCCGCCTCGGCGCCGTCGATCATGAAGCGCACGCCGATGCTCCCGAGGAAGCCCTCCTGCGCGTCGGCCGGGCCGACGATCTTCACGCCTGCAGCGGTCTGCATTTCCCCCAACTCCTTTTCAGTGGACATCCATGTCCCATGGAATCTAGACCTCTTCCGCTAGCTGTGTCAATATGGAGAGACAAAGATGTCCGACCAAAAGCGTCCATACCGGATGGCGCGCCGCGCGGAGCTCGAGGCGCAGACTCGGCTGCGCATCACCGAGAGCACGGCGGCGCTGCACGAGGAGGTCGGCCCCGCGCGGACGACGATCAGCGCGATCGCCGAGCGGGCGGGCGTCCGGCGTTCGACCGTGTACCGGCACTTTCCGGACGACGAGACGTTGTTCGACGCCTGCTCGTCGCATTGGCGGGCGGCGAATCCGCCGCCCGACGTGCAGGAATGGAGGTCGATCGACGACCCCGCCGTCCGCACCGAGACGGCGCTACGAGAGCTGTACGCGTTCTACGGCCGGACGAGCGCGATGTACACGAGCCTGTTCCGCGACGAGGCGCTCGTTCCGATCGTAAAACGGCGGCTAGGCTCCTTCCACGCGTACGTCAGCTCGGCCGGAGACACACTGATGCGCGGCCGAGGATTGCGCGGCCGGGCCGCGCACCGAACGCGCGCGGCGATCGGGCACGCGGTGTCGTTCCCGACGTGGCGCTCGCTCGTCCAGGAGCAGCGGCTCGAGGAGGGAGACGCCGTCGTGCTCATGTGCCGACTCGTGGAGGACGCAGGTCGAGCTCCATGAACCGAACGCCCGGCGCCGGGTTGTCGTTGTAGCGCTCGACCTCGACAAAGCCAAGCGATCTGTAGAGCGTGGCGGCCTCGGCCATCATCGGAAGCGTGTCGAGGCGCATGACGTCGTAGCCGCGGTCGCGTGCGTGCTCGACCGCAGCCGCGACGAGCGCACGGCCGATACCCGTGCCGCGCGCCGCCGGACGGACGTACAGCCGCTTCATCTCGCACGCGCGCTCGTCCAGTTGGCGCACAGCGACGCAGCCGCCATTCTCGGAGAGGAGGATGAAGTCGTAGTCGGCCGGGAGCGCGTCCACCTCATCGTCGAAGCCGACGAGGTACGGCTTGTGCTCCTCGAGCGAGTCAGCGTACTCGCGGAAGAGCGCGCGGACGGTCTCGAGGTCGTCCGCTATCGCAATGCGCGGAGCGCCGCGAGATCGTTCTGCTTCGGCTCCCAGTTCCCGGCCCTCACATTCGCGCGCACCTGCTCCGGCTTCGTCGCACCAGCGATCACCGACGTGATTGCCGGCATCGCCAGCAGTCCGCCGATGGCTACGTCAAGAAGCGAGACGCTGCGCTCGTCGACATACCGCTGCAGCGCCTCCACCTGCGCCCAGCGCTCGGCGGGGATCTCGCGGCCCGCGAGCCGCCCTTCGGTCGGCGTCTGACCCGGCGTGTGCTTGCCGGTGAGCAACCCGCTCGCGAGCGGGAAGTACGGAAGCACGCCGATACCGAGGCGATCGCACACCGGCAGCAGCTCGTCCTCGGCCTCGCGCACGATGAAGCTGTATTCGTTCTGGGCGGCGACGAAGCGGGTGAGCCCGCGGTCGCGCGCGATCGTGTCCGCCTCCTCGACCTGCGCGGGCGAGTAGTTCGACGAGCCGATCCAGCGCACCTTGCCCTCGCGCACGAGCTCGTCGAGCGCGCCGAGCGTCTCCTCGATCGGCGTGGACGGATCCGGCTCGTGCATCTGGTAGACGTCGATCACATCGGTGCGGAGCCGGCGCAGCGATTCCTCCACCGCCCAGCGAATGTACTCCCGCGAACCGCGCGACTCGGACGGGTTCGCGTCCATCGGCTTACCGAACTTCGTCGCGACGAAGACCGCGTCGCGCCGCCCTTCGAGCGCGCGGCCGATGAACTCCTCGCTCGTGCCCTGCGAGTAGATGTCCGCCGTGTCGAAGAGCGTGATGCCCTGCTCGATCGCCTCGTCGACTACGGCCTTCGACTGCTCGTAGTCGATCCGCCCGCCGAAGTTGTTCGTGCCGAGCCCGACGACGGAGACCTCGGGCCCTTCAGCCCCGAGCGACCGCGTCCTCACGCGGGCCTCCGGGCGATGAATCCTCTGGCGCGCATGCGCATCACGATCTCCCCCCGTTGATTGACGAGCTCGTGCTCTCCGATGATCGTGCCACGCCCGGGATCGCGCTCGCTCGGCCAAGCGTCGACGACGCGGCTGCGTCCTGTGAGCACGTCGCCGGGGCGCACGGGCACGAGCCAGCGCAACTCCTCGACGCCCGGCGAGCCCATGCTCGCGCTGTCGAGCAGGACGTTGCGGACGAACATGCCCATGTATAGCGACGCCGTGTGCCAGCCGCTGGCGATCAGCCCGCCGAACGGCCCCTCGACGTCGGGGTCGGTGTGGAGCGGCTGCGGGTCGAACTCCTTCGCGAAGCGGACGATCTCGTCGGCGGTGATCTCGTGCTCACCGTGAATCGTCTCCGATCCGACCTCGAAGTCTTCCCAGTACTTCATCGCCACTCTCGGGAGTGCACGACGACGAGCGTCTTCGTCGGCCGCGTGAGCGCGACGTAGAGCTCGCGTAGCCCGCGCTCGCCGCCCTCCTCGACGATGAGCGCCGGCTCGATCACCACCACATGGTCGAACTCGAGCCCCTTCGCCTGCGGCGGCGTGAGGAAGAACGTGTCCTCCATGACCTCCGACTCGACGAGCGACCGCGGCCCGATGATGGCGAGCAGGCCGTCGTCGAACGCGGCCGCCTCGCGCCCAGCCGCCGCCAGGAGCTCGTCCGCATCGACGAGAACGAGCTTCGGCGGCGCGCCGCCCTGGCGGTACGCGAGCGGCGGCTCGACGTCGGGCGCGATCCGTTCGAGCAGCGGCAGCGCCAGGTCCATGATCTCGGCCGGAACGCGGTACGCGTGGCGGAGCTCCTCGATCCGCACATCGACGTCGTCGGGGAGGTACGGCTCGAGCTCCTGCCAGCGGCCGTACGTCATCGGGCCGGTCGCCTGCGCGACGTCGCCGAGCATCGTCAGCGAGCCGTCGATCGTGCGGCGCGAGACCATGAGGAGCTGCATCGGCGACAGGTCCTGCGCCTCGTCCACGATCACGTGGCCGTACGTGCGCGCGGGCCCCTCGATCAGCGTGCGCGCGACGTCGAGCAGCGGCAGGTCGTGGTCGCTCCAGCGCAGCTCCGAGGCGCGGCGCGGCCGGTCGCGCAACAGCAGCCGCTGCTCGTCGCGGTCGAGCACGCCCTCGGCTGCCTCTGCGAGCGCGGAGGGTGACGTGAGCAAGCGCGCGACGACCTTCTCCGCGCGCGGCAGCGACAGGACACGGTCGAGGTACTTCGTGAGGAAGCCGTTGCGCCGGAGTGCACGCTCGAGGTCGTCGAAGGTACTCAGCGCCCGCGGGCCGAGTAGCTCGCCGTAGCGCTCGTAGAAGCGGCGGAGGAGCGTCATGCGGAACCGCTCCCGCGCAGGCCCGAGCGCGAGACCGGCGTCGAGCGCCGCGTCGAGGAGCTCGCGCACGCCGCGCTCCTTGACGGACACGAAGACGCCGTCCGCGTACAGCACGAGCTCTTCCGGCGCGGGGCGCACCGACAGCTCGACCGCGCGCTGCACCACCTCGCTCAGCCGCGGGCCGGCCTTGAGCGCGGCGACTTCGGCCGGATCCTCGCGCTCGACGACGATCCCGTCGAGCATCTCGGTGACGGCGCGCTGCTCGACCGCCTCCTCGCCGAGCGCAGGCAAGACGTGCGAGACGTACTCCATGAAGGTCGGGTTCGGCCCGACAACGAGCACGCGGCGGAGCTGCTCGCGGTGCGTGAAGAGGAGCCACGACGCGCGGTGGAGCCCGACCGCGGTCTTGCCCGTGCCCGGGCCGCCCTGGACGACGAGTGCGCCTTCCGGCTCTGCGGTGATGAGGCGGTACTGGTCGGACTGGATCGTGGCGACGATGTCGCGCATCCGGCCTTCGCGGCGACGGTCGAGCTCTTCGAGCAGGAAGTCGCTCACGGTCGCGCCCTCGACGGCGGATCCGTCGAGCGACTCGTCGGAGATGTCGACGAGCCGGCGGCCTTCCGTGCGGAAGCTGAGTCACCCGTTGCGGCTCACTCGGTGTCGCGGTGTAGAACGGGCGCGCAGCCGGCGCCTGCCAGTTGACGACGAGCGCCTCGTGCGCGTCGTCGTGCACCCATCGGCGGCCGACGTAGAGCGGGCGCAGCGTCGCGTCCAGCGTCAGCCGGCCGAAGCACAGGCCGCGCTCGGCGTCCTGGAACGTCGTGTGACGGCGCTTGAGCCACGCCTCCATCGCGACGGCGGCGAACTCGGTCGCCATCCGGTCCTGCGCACCGGCGAGTGTCTCGCGCATCTTCTCGAGCTGCGCGTACGCGTTGTCGACGTAGGCCTGTTCCGCTGCGAGCTCGGGATGCGGCATACAGTCAGCCTAATGAAGCTCGGCCTCAATCTCGGCTACGCATCTCCGGGGACGAACCCGGCGTCGCTCGTCCCGCTCGTGCAGGAGGCCGAGCGGCTCGGCTACGACTCGGTGTGGGCGGCGGAGGCATGGGGCACCGATGCCGTAACGGTGCTCGCGTGGATGGCAGCGAGCACGAGCCGCATCAAGGTCGGCTCGGCGATCATGCAGATCCCGGGACGCACGCCGGCGAACACGGCGATGACAGCCGCAACGCTCGACCTCATGTCCGGCGGCCGCTTCCTGCTCGGCCTCGGCACGTCCGGGCCGCAGGTGGTGGAGGGCTGGCACGGCGAGGCATGGGGCAAGCCGCTCGGGAAGACGCGCGAGTATGTCGAGATCGTGCGCGCGGCGCTGCGACGCGACGTCGTCGAGCACGAGGGCGAGCACTACCGCATCCCGTACGACGGGCCCGGGGCAACCGGCCTCGGCAAGCCGTTGAAGCTGATGTTGCGCCCGCTACGGGCCGACATCCCGATCTACCTCGCGGCGATCGGCCCGAAGAACGTCGCGCTCGCGTACGAGATCGCGGACGGCTGGCTCCCGATCTTCGTCGACCCCGCGCGGTTCGCGGACGCATTCCCGGCGCCTCCGCCCGGCTTCGAGATCGCCGCGACTGCGAACGTCCTCGTCGGCGACGACGTGCAGGCGTTGCGCGACTCGCTCAAGCCGCACCTCGCGCTGTACGTGGGCGGCATGGGTGCGAAGGGGAAGAACTTCTACAACGCGCTCGCGCGCCGGTACGGCTGGGAGGACGCGGCGGAGGAGATCCAGGAGCTGTACCTCGGCGGGCACCAGCGCGAGGCGATTGCCGCCGTGCCGGACGAGCTCGTCGACGCGGTCGCGCTCGTCGGGCCGAAGGAGCGCATCGCCGAGCGGCTCGCCGCCTGGCGGGAGACGCCCGTGACGACGCTCATCGTCGGCTCCCCGCAGCCCGAGGCGCTGCAGGTCCTGGCCGAGTTGCTGCTCTAAAAAGGCCCTAAAAATGCCTAGTCCCCGTGAACCCGAGGGCCCACAGGGACTTGGCAAACGGCAATCTGCCAGAACGGGAGGGTGCTGTCAAGCGCGTATCGTCGTACGCCGTGACAGAGGTGTCCGAGATCGAGGTGACGCTCTCCCGCTCTGGCCCGCGGTACGTGTCGCCCGACCTCGAGTTCGCCGTCTGGTCGGCGACGCTCGGCGAGAACCTGGACGGGGAGCCGGTAACGCTCGCCGGGCCGCTCGGTCACGTCGCCGCCGGCGACCAGATCGTCTGCTCCGGGGCGTTCTCCGAGCACAAGCGCTACGGCCCGCAGTTCGCGGTCGAGACGTTCCGCGCCGCGCTGCCCCGCTCGGCCGAGGGAGTCGAGCGCTGGCTCACCACACGTGTGCCGGGCATCGGGCCGACGTTCGGGCGCGCGATCGTCGACCACTTCGGCGCCGGCGAGGTCTTCGCCGAGCTCGACCGCGACCCCGAGCGGCTGCGCGAGGTGCGCACGAAGGCCGGTCGCGCTATCTCGCGCAAAAGCGTCGAGCGCGCGATCGCGGCGTGGCGGGAGGTGGCGACGATCCGCGAGGTCGAGACGTTCCTGTTCGCGCACGGCATCGCGGCCGGGCTGGCCGGCCGGCTCGTGCGCGAGTACGGCGACGAGGTCGCGGACGTGCTCACGCACGACCCCTACCGGCTGATCGAGCTCCCACGCGTCGGCTTCAAGACCGCCGACCGGATCGCGCGCTCGCTCGGCATCGAGCTCGACGACCCGCAGCGCCTGCGCGCGGGGCTGCGCTTCGCGCTCGAGGAGTCCGAGGCGGACGGCAATACGTTCCTCCCGGTCGAAGAGCTGTGGCAGCGTGCCGGGAAGCTCCTCGAGATCGGCGAGGTGGAGCCGCTCGAGTCGGCCGTTCGCGTGCTCGTCGCCGAAGCGGAGGCTGTGGTCGAGGGCGACCGCATCTACCGCACGGAGCTGTGGGAGATGGAGCGCCGCCTGGCGGCCATCCTCGCCGAGCGTGCCCGGACGGCGGCGGTCGAGCTCTTCGACGCGCACGACCGGCCGGCGATTGAAGTCTCGGACGAACAGTGGGCGGTCGTCGAGCTCGTGCGCACGCGCCCACTCGTCCTCCTCACGGGCCTCCCGGGCGCGGGCAAGACGCACACGCAGCGGGCGATCGTCGACATCGCGCGCCGGGCGCGCACGCGCGTGCTCCTCTGTGCGCCGACAGGCAAGGCCGCACGTCGTATGCGCGACCTGACGGGCCACGACGCGATGACGATCCACCGCGCGCTCGGCTACTCACCATTCGTGGGCGGCTTCCAGCGCAACGAGGACGACCCGCTCTCGAACGAGTAC
>Ga0208219_1000139_pt1 | contig 29816 bp, 34 predicted proteins | sample NGESurshal072012_7_FD_184469 | JGI IMG/M metagenome (GOLD analysis project Ga0208219, IMG submission 184469) | Arctic peat soil microbial communities from Barrow, Alaska - NGEE Surface sample 53-2 shallow-072012 (SPAdes) | ecosystem: Environmental > Terrestrial > Soil > Wetlands > Peat ... | reverse complement strand
CGCGCTGTCGAGCACGGCCAGGACGTCACCGGCCATATCGGCGACGCTGAACGAGCCGAGCGGCAGGCTGCTGCGCCCGCTGCCCCGGTTGTCCATCAGTACCAGCCGGAAGTGCCGCCCCAGTTTCCGCAGCACTGGCTCCCACCCGTGGCGGTCGAAGCCCACCCCCTGGATCAGGACCAGCCACGGGCGCCTCCAGAGCCGCGAGCCACGCAGCTCGTAGGCGATCCGCGAGTCGCCACAGCGGGCATATCGCGTCCTGCTCACGTCGACTCCTCAGGCACCCACAGATCCGGGGGCGGCAGTCAGAGTGAGCCGCTGCACCCATGAATGCTTCTGCAAACTATAGCACGCACGCGTAGTATAGTGAGCAAAGTGAGCACAGTGAAGCACACCGATCTCGCCGGCCGGTTTGACGTCTTTACGTACACCGGCGCCGCTGGTACCCGTGCCTACCGGCTGTACGTCCCCAGCGGCGGCACCGGCCGCGCCCTGCCACTGGTCGTCATGCTGCACGGCGGCAGCCAGGACGCCGCCTCGTTCGCTGCCGCCACCGGCATGAACGACCTCGCCGAGCGTCAGTCCTTCCTCGTCGCCTACCCGGAGCAGCCCTCCTCGGCGAATCCGGGCAGGTTCTGGAACTGGTTCGCTCCCGGTCATCAGCTTCGTGATGCTGGTGAGCCGTCGCTCATCGCCGGGATCACCCGCGAGGTCATGGACCGCCACCCGGTCGCTGCCACCCAGGTGTACGTGGCCGGGTTTTCCGCCGGGGGAGCGATGGCCGCGGTGATGGCCGCGGTCTACCCCGATCTCTACGCCGCCGTCGGGGTGCATTCCGGGGTGGCCTATGGGGTCGCCCAGGATGCGGCCTCCGCGCTCGCGGCCATGAAGCGCGGCCCGTCACGCCCGGCCCGCTCCCCGTCGGGTGCCGTGCCGCTGATTGTCTTTCATGGTGACCGGGACTCGACCGTGGCCCACGCCAACGCGGAGGGCCTCATCGACCAGATCCTGGCGGCGGGCAGCCCGGGCGATGCCCCTGCCCCGGTGGAGGCGACCACCGGCGGGCAGGTCCCCGGCGGGCATGCCTACACCCGCACCTCCTACGGAGGCGCCACCGGGACAGTCCTCGCCGAGCGCTGGACGGTCCACCGGAGCGGCCATGGCTGGTCCGGCGGTGTCCTGCGCGGGTCCTACACCGATCCCCGCGGGCCCAGCGCCAGCGCGGAGTTCATCCGCTTCTTTGACGAGCATCCCGCCGGCACGCTGGCTGGCTTAACCGTCCCGGGTCCGGCCCGCGGATCTGACCCGCAACCTTCCCGCCTGGCTCGGACAATCCGTTGGCTAAGACAAGTACGCACGCGGTGCGTGGGGCCGCCACCGGTGGAACGCGGTGCGGGGACCGGCTAGCGCGCGAACGCGGTGCCGGAGCCGGGAACGCGCAAACGCGGCGAACCGGGGAAACCCTGGTCCGCCGCGCGGCGATTCGGTCACTTGGCCTGGGCGTCGGTCTTCCTGGCCGTGGTGCCATTCTTGGCGGTCAGCATCGGCGTGGTCGCGTGCAGCACGTCCTCGGCGAACTTCCGCTGGCTGGCGAGCAGCTGCTCGGCGAAGTCGTAGGCGCTGGCCACGAACTCCTCGGGCTTGGGCATCTTGTCGCTGTAGGGCAGGTTCGGCGTCGGCATCGACGGGGTCATCGAGTGGACCGCGTCGGCCCAGCGCTTGATGGCATCGACTACGGCGTCCTGGCTCTTGCGGACCGTGTTCAGGATCTCGCCCTGAACTTCCTGGCCGGCGGTGTGGGTGTCAGTCATGGTGTCTCCTCAGGTTGGGCTCTTGCTAGTTATAGTACGCACGCTTGGTTGATTCGTCAAGCACGGCGGGTGGCGGCGGAGGGACCTGCCCATGGGTAGTGGTGCCGGTCATGGCCGCCCCGGGCGCGGTCGCGCGCCCGGGGGCCGGTGGGCCTAAACCCTTTCGAAGATCGCGGCGATGCCCTGGCCACCTCCGATGCACATCGTGACGAGCGCGTACCGGCCGCCGGTCCGGTGCAACTCGTGGAGCGCCTTCACGGAGAGGATGGCGCCGGTGGCGCCGATCGGGTGCCCGAGCGAGATCCCGCTGCCGTTCGGATTCGTCCGGTCGGCGGGCAAGCCGAGCTCGCGGATCACGGCCAGCGCCTGCGCCGCGAAGGCCTCGTTAACCTCGAAGATGTCGATCTCGTCAAGCTTCAGGCCCGCGCGATCAAGCACCTTGCGGACCGCCGGGATGGGGCCGATCCCCATGACCCGCGGCTCCACGCCGGCGTGGCTGTAGGCCACGAGCCGCCCGATGGGACGCAGCTCGTGCTCCTCGGCGTAAGACGCGCTGGCCAGGACCACGGCCGCTGCCGCGTCGTTGACCCCTGAGGCGTTGCCCGCCGTGACCGAGCCGCTTCCGTCGAAGGCCGGGCGCAGCTTGGCCAGGTCGTCGGCACTGACCCCCGGCCGGATGTGCTCGTCAGCTGCGAAGACCTTGGTGCCTTTCCTGGATTCCACGTTGATGGGCGTCATCTGCTCCGCGAAGTAGCCAGCCTCGGTGGCGAACGCCGCCCGGCGGTGGCTCTCGGCCGAGAACGAGTCCTGGTCAGCCCGGGATATCCCGTACTCGGCCGCCACGTTCTCGGCGGTCATGCCCATGTGGCAGTCCTCGAACGGGTCGGTGACCGCGCCGACCATCGCATCCACGGCGACCGCATCCTGCATCCGCTTGCCCCAGCGCATGTCCGGCAGCCAGTACTGGGCGCGGCTCATCGACTCGGCGCCGCCGGCCACCGCGGCGTCGGTGTCGCCGAGCATGATGGCCTGGGCCGCGGAGACGATGGCCTGCAGCCCGCTGCCGCACAGCCGGTTCACCGTCAGGCCGGCCGTACTGGGCGGCAGGCCGCCGTTGATGGCGGCCACCCGGCCCAGGTACATGTCCCGGACCTCGGTGTGGATCACGTTGCCGAAGACGGCATGACCCACGTCCGCGGGTTCCACTTCAGCCCGGGCCACCGCGTCGCGCACGACCGCCGCGGCGAGGTCACAGGGCGGGACGGTCGCGAGACCGCCGCCATATTTGCCGATTCCGGTACGCACGCCGGACAGGATCATTACCTCTGGATGCTCATTCATATCTGCTCCCTCACATGTCCAGTCCGCCGTTGACGGCCCAGATCTGCCCGGTGATGTAGGCGGACTGATCGTCGGCCAGGAAAGTGACCACCCGGGCGATCTCGTCCGGCCGGCCGAGCCGGCCCGCGGGGATCTGGGCGCGCACCCGGGCAAGCACCTTCTCCGGCATCGCGGTGACCATGTCAGTCGCCACATAACCCGGCGTCACCGCGTTCACGGTGAGCCCCACCCCGTCCCCGGCCGGCCGCTCAGCGCGGGCCAGATGGAACAGGGCTTCCTTGGCCAGCGTCTTGGTCAGGCCGAAGAGGCCCGACTTGGACGCGGCGTAGTTGGCCTGGCCGATCGCCCCGGTCTCGCCGATCACCGAGGACACGTTGATGATCCGGCCGCTGCCGCGCGCGAGCATGTGCTCGAGCGCCGCCTGGGCCATGAAGAAGGCACCCGACAGGTTGACGGAGATGACCCGCAGCCAGTCCTCGTCGGTCATCTTGGCCACGGTCTTGTCGATAGTGATGCCGGCGTTGTTGACCAGGATGTCGAGCCGGCCGTGCTGGTCGATGACCTCTTGCAGCACGCGGCGGCAGTCGTCGGCGCTGCCGATGTTGCCTTCGTGCAGGGTGGTGCGGCGGCTGGGGTACTCCTCGTTCATGGTGGCCAGGAACTTCTTGGCCGGCTCGTCGTTCCGCCAGTACCCGGCGGCGATCGAGGCGCCTTGCCCGGCCAGGGCGCGGCCGATGGCCTCGCCGATACCGCGGGTCCCGCCGGTGACGAACGCCACCCGGTCCCGGAGCTGTCCTGCGCTTTCCTGGTGTCGCTGATCCATACTGACGGTCATAGCGCCCCCTTCGGGTTTCGTGTCAGGGGGTGCTCCGGGATGTGATCCATGCCCTTGAGCGCTTCGTTTTCTCCCCTAGGTGATAACTCAGGCCTATCATCGAAACGCGGCGGAAATGTGACTAAAGTGGCCAGCATTAATTGCCAGGCAAAGTTCAGGACTTAGGTCACTAGTTCTGCGGTTGCGCCCGTGATGTGATGGCGTACGGCAGCCTCTAGACGAGTCGGGCAAAATGTGCATCAGCAGGGATCTGATTAATCGGCAGGAACCTTGGATGATATATATCGCCCGCTTTCGCGTTATCGCGCGCTCAGCCCGGGGGGCAAAGACTGTCCGCACTGGTCACGCCCGCCACTCGGGCCTCCACGACCTCAGTGGTAACAAGGTCTAATCCGGCCAGGAACGCCGGGTTAGCCTCCATGTTTGGCGATCCTGATATGGCTGGAGGAGTCCGCGCGCAGACTCGCGCGCCTCGGCTGGCGGCTGGGGCGCCTGCCGTACCCCCGGGAACATGCGGAGCCCGTCCCCGGTCTGGTGTGCAACAACTGTTTGTTGGCACGTTCTCGAGGATTGTGCTTTGCTGCTCGTGATCAGGTCCAGACCAGCCAGGCCCGCCCAGGGCCAGGGCTAGGTGAACCATTCACCCGGAGGCTGGCCGGGCAGAATCGCCTGACCGCAAAGGAGCGGATATGCCATTTGTCACGGCATCGGACGGCGTCCCGCTGCATTACTCCTCAACTGGCTCCGGCCGACCGCTCGTGCTGGTTCATGGCTGGACCATGAATGGCCGGTTCTTCAAGAAGAATATAGGGCCGCTGGCCGGAAATTACCGTGTTATCACGATCGACTCACGCGGGCACGGCTATTCCGGGAAAGAATTGTTCACCTGACCATGGAGCAGGTCGGCGCGGATGTGGAGACCGTGCTCGAGGCCCTCGAACTCCAGGACGTAATCCTGGCCGGATGGTCCATGGGAATGGCGACAGTCTATAATTACCTGGACCAGTACGGCACGCGCCGGCTGTCCGGGATCATTGATATCGACATGACGCCTTACCTATTCGTGGAAGGAGGCTGGGATCACGGAGTATTCGGCAACCTCACGCCGATGGCGTCCCTGGCCGTGCAACGTCAGATGATCAAGGATCGGCCGGGCCTGGGGGAGAGCCTGATTCCGGCCATGTTCGCGGCCGGCTCGTCCCCGGCGCCGGAAGATGTGACCTGGTGGTCGGACGAGTCGGCCACAGTGCCGGATTTGACCGCGCTGGCCTTGTGGGTCTCGTTCTCCAGTCAGGACTGGCGGCCGCTGCTGCCCCGGATCGATGTTCCCGTCCTGCTGGCGCACGGCACCCAGAGCCAGATCTACCCGACGCCCGTCTGGAAGTACCTGGCCTAGAACATTCCTGCTCACCGGGTTGAATTGTTCGAGCAGAGCGGCCACTCGCCGTTCTGGGAGGAGCCTGACCGGTTCAATCAGGTGGTGGCTGAGTTCGCCGACAGCCTCTAGCCTCCATCGTCCGTGACCCTGGTGCGGCTGGCTGAAGCGATCGCGCCGTGGCTATCTCGGCAGCAAGCTACTGGCCAGGTCAGGTGGCAGGCGACTGCCCGCTGGCGTCGGCAGGCGCGCCGGGGCTGCCGTTGCTGGTCTGCGGCTGGCCATCGTGGGCGGGCTGTGTGCTCGTGGCCGGCTCGGCGGCTTCTGCGGGGACCTGGCCGCCGGCATTCCGGCGCCGGAGCACTATGGCTGCGGCCGCGCCGGCGGCTGCCAGCAGGGCCGTTCCCGCTATCACCTGTGGCCAGCGCCGCCGGGGCGCTTCGGGCGGCGCGCTGGCGTCCACGAAGCGCGCCGTGGCCAAGAGGCTCTCGTGGATCTTGGGTGCGACGGTGTCCTTGATCGCGACGCCGCTCCACTCGATGCGCGACGCGGTCCAGGTGCGCGCCCCGCTGACCCGCGGAGCAGCCCACGTCGCAGCACTCCGGGCGCCGTCCCGGGCGGCCATCCCGGCTCCCGCGGCGGCCGCCCTGGCCAGGACCATCGAGCGGACCAGCTGCTGCCAGCCGACGGCCTCCGATTCGCGCGTTCTGGTCAGATCCGGCATGTGAACCTCCCGGGAGTTCCCTCACGAACAGCCGTAGCCGCTGACACTAGGCAAGCACAACTCGCAGCCGGCAAAACCACCCAACATGGGTGAGGAATGGGCTCGAGGGCGGGTTATTACGGTTCGTTACCCTGGTGTGAAGACCCGGGCTGGGCCTGACGGCGTTGAAGGCCCTGCAGTTGCACGCCCTCACTGGCGGACAGGCGCGCGAGAACTCCGCCGCCGGCGCACTCGTGCTGGAAGGCCGGACCGGCGAGACGGCCAGCGAGGGTGACACCCGGCTCTGGGCCGGGCGCATCAACGATTCGTTCTACATCGACCTGTCGCTGCTCGGGATCGTCAATGCGGCCGTGAAAAACGGGACGGCGCCAGACTTGTCGGCGTGGCAGCCGGAAAGCGCGAAGAACAGTTTCGCCGGCACGACCGTCGAGTCGATCGTGCTCGAAGTCTCCCATCAGCACCCGGATCTCCACGCCGGTGCCCGCATCGGCGTCTGGTGTGCCACGAAACTCGCCACCGACGCCGGCGGCTGGCGGCAGATTAACCGCGCGGGTCATCCCATGATGTGGCCGATCTTCTGGCCGGACGACACTGATTTCTCCAACCCGGCCAACTCCGGCCATCCGTCCGCTGACTTCGCGGCCAGGGGCAAGTACATCGGCGAGCAGGTCGCCGCCGTCGTGTCGGCTAGTGGGACCTCAGACGACCCGCAGGGCTACGGCGAGACCGTGGCCCGGGAACTGCTCCCTGACGTCCTGTCCTACGTGGTGGGGACGCCCGCGACCTATGGGTTCGCCAACCGCAACGGCCGGACCATGGCTGATAACGCACCCGAAGCCATGCTGTCCCTCGTCCTGGACACCGCCGTGCCCTCAGGGCTGACTCCGTCTGTATCCAGGGATGCCCGGGCCACGAGCTTCCCGTACGTCGTGCCGGCGTAACCGCCGCAGCGTGCGCGCGAGCTTGACCTGACGATGCCGTGACGGTCCCCGCGAAGAGGCGTCCACGAGAGGCACTGTGCGCGAGGCACCCTACGGCGGGATCGGTAGCCCCGAAGGTACGGCGCCGCGATGCCCGGGGTTACGGATGAACTGACTCCGAGGGAGCGGTCAACTCGCGAGGCACCAGGGCCGGGGGAGGCGGCGGGATCGCGGCCTGAAGCTCGGCCGCCCGGACCGGGCGCCACTCAGGAACGGGTGTGGCGGGGGGCCGGCGCCTTCTGGTGGCGCGGGACTCGCCTGCGGAGGTGGAATTCCTGGTGAACCACGTCAACGGTGTTCTGCCCTTGTCCGTCAGCGACCTGAGAGCCGCTTCCCGGGACAGCTGTGGCTGCCGCCGTATCTTCTGGATGTGGCGCTGCCACCGCTCCTGGTCGGCAGCCAGTGCCTTCATGTAGGCCACGCACAGTTCCGGGGTTATGCACGCCCAACGGCCGAGCGCGGCTCTCAGCGCCTCCCCCATTCGCGCCCGTTCCGTTGCGTCGATGCTGATCGTGTGCTCGACCATGCCCTGGACCTGCTCGATGAACTGCCGCCGATGTGCTAGGAAATCCCGCCAATGGGCTAGGTCACCATCCGAAATGGGCTTCCCCTGGTCGAGCAGCCAGAACGTTCCTTCAGCGAGCACATCGCCGAACTCTTCGCCCCGGGCCCGTTCGGCCCGATAGGGGTCATAGGGGGACTGGGACACCTGCCCTACGCTCGCGACCGACTGCAGGCCCTTTCCCGCGTCCAGGATGAAAAACCAGTCCTCGTTATAGACGTTGGGAAAGAACGAGCGATTGCGCTTGATCCCGACGGCCAGAGCCCCGCCGCCGATGAATGTCTCCTGCCAGCCGCCAGCTTCGCGGAAGGCGTGGCACACCATCGAATTGTCGGGGAAGCCCCCGATGCCCAGCCCTACGGCGGTGTGGCTGTTCAGCAAGCCGACGGCCTTGATCAGATCGCCCGGGTTAGGCACCTGGATGTCGTCGTCGAGGAACACCACCCGCTTCCAGCGAAGCGCGTGGCTGAGCATCAAGGCCAGGTTGCGCTTGGTGCTGACGTCGGTCCGCCGCTCGAACATCGAGCCAGCCAGCAGACTGGAGGTCGCCAATGCGGGAAGCCGGAGATCGGCTGACCTGGGGACGTCGATCGCGATCAGGTCGATCTTCGGATCGAGCTGGGCGGCGGCCGCGAAGGCGCTCGTCCAACGCCCGCTATGCAAGGTGACCAGTGGGCAGCCCAGGGACAGCGCGGCGGCGGCCGCTTCCTTCAGGTGGGCCACTCTGCGCGCGGTGGGCACGATGATCGCATCGACCTTCACCTGTGGCGTTGACTCGTCGACCGGCCAGATCAGGGGCCGGTGCGATCCGTGATGATGAGCCGTTTCGAGAGCGGCCATCACTGTGGCCTGGACCACTCGAAGAGCCGCGTCTCGGGCAGCGTCCAGTCAGGAGTCAGCGCCACACCGTTCTCCACAGTGACCCGGGTGAGGATACAGAACGCTTCGCTGTTCGCGAACCGATCCTGAATGTACTCTGCGTTGCGGTCCCGGAAGCGCTCATCAGTCAATGCGCGCACCGCGCCGTAGGTGCCCCGGCCATACATCCCATTGCAGATGGTCACAAATCTCTTCCGATTGAACGGACTCACGGCCCGCGCAAACAGTGCAACGTCCTCGCGCAGGATCGTCCGTCCACCGGACTCTCCGAGCTGCGGACGGTGCGGGACCTTACCGCCGTCTTCGCCCGTGACCTCGAAGTATGCGCCCCCTTCCTTGCCCCAGTCGCTGACCTGCCGCACCGGTAGCTGCAGGCGGTCGAGGACCGAGCTTGTCGCCTCATTCCAGTCCACACCCCCCAGCGGGACCAGATGACCCGAGTACCCATCGGACCCGAGCTGACCTGCGGCCCGGTACTGGACACGACTAGTGGGATTGGCGGCCCGCATGTGCCCGAACAATTCCAGGAGCGCGTCGAGGTCCGTGTACCGGTACAACTCGATGAAGTCGGGATCCAGGGGATCGGTGTAGGGCATTTGTTGCAGCATCTCGTGCGGCAACTGGGCGCAGACGATGGTGATGGTCTCGCCGTCCTTGAACCGGTAGGGCCCCGCGTCGAGCGACGGGGCGGCCACGGCAGCGGCCGGGACGGTGACCCGGGGCCGCGCCAGGGCTGGCGCGTTCAGCGCTTCGCCGCGCAGGCGGGTGAGTTCCTGGAGGAGTTCTTCCCTGGCCGCCTGCTCCTGCGGAGTCATCTCGTCGGGGTTCAGCAGGCGGCCGACCTCCCCGTCGAAGGACCGGGGGCTGGCAAAGAACGTGGCGATGTCCTCAAGCCTCGCGGCCGGCGGCACCTTCGGGTTGGTCTGCGACTCCCATGACGAGATGAGCGGCACGCTGACAGATCGGTTCCCGTCCCCGCCAAGTGCTGCTGCGAGCTGGGCCTGGTTTACCTTCCGCCCAGCCCAGTGCCGTTCCCTGAGAGCGCGTAGCTGGTCGGCGAGGGCCCGGCGCGGATCTTGGTTGTTCACCGTAGACCTCAGTTCATCTGAAGTTCAGTAGTTCAGCAAAACGTACCATAGTTTGGTGTCAGCCCTACAACCCATTGAGCCAGCTCACCACAACTTTTTTCGGCGTGCGCCCGAGATGTTCACTTTTTGGTGCCTCTCCAGGTCTTGCGTTGAGCTGTCAGCTGAAGCACACTCTGAAATAAGCAGATGCACCTGTAGTACAAGTAAAAAGATGAAGTTCAGTCTGAAGGAAACGCTGTGACGTAGCTTAGCGCAGTCTGGCCGCGTCTTCCTCCAGCGGGCCGGCTCACCGCGAGCCGGCTGACTGCGGGGACTCCTGGTTCGCCCGGAGATGCCCGCGACAGAACACCCTGGCCCCCTCACCGAGGGAGATCTCGATGGCCACCACAGTCTCTTACCTGCGGAAAGGCACTAAGCCGGCCCCGGCGGCCCGGCTCGTCACGGGAGCGGCCGTGGCTGCCCTCCTGTCCGGGACCGTCCTGCTCACGGGCTGCCAGCAGCCTCCGGGCGACCCCAAGATCATTGTCGTCGCGGCTAGCGCCACGGCCAACGAGCCCGCACCGGTGCTATCAGGCCCCGACCGCGCCATGCTGCGCACTGCGGGCAGCACCAGTACCCGCGCCGCCGCGTTCGTAGTGGACCCGAACACGGGCCAGGCGCGTGAGGTGTCACTCACCCCGCGCCGGGCCGATGGCGAGGTCGACTACGGCCCGGACCGGAACAGCGAGCTGGCCGCAAATGTGAACCGCGTCCAGGAGTTGCTGAACACCCTGGCGGCCAGCAAGCCGTTCGACCTGCTGACCATGATCGCCCAGGCGGTCCTGGTGACCACCCACCCCGGCACGCTTCTTGTCCTGTCCTCGGGCCTGTCCACGGCGGGAGGCTTTGACCTGAGGCAGGTCGGCTGGGGCGCCGATCCGCGGACCGCCGCCGCCTCCCTCAGCCGCCAGGGGCTGCTGCCCCGCCTGACTCGCTGGAAAGTCGTGTTCTCCGGTCTGGCGGACACGAGCGGAAGGCAGCCTGCCCCGCCGGTTTCCCAGCGCACCATACTCACCCGCTACTGGCTGGCTCTGTGTCACGCGGCCGGCGCGGCCCCCTGCTCCGTTGACACGGTCACCCGTCCGGACCCGCCTTCGCGGAGCACCACGCCGGTCCCGGTCGTCCGGTTCCCGCGAGTGATCTCCTACCGCGGGCCGCATGGCGGGCAGACCACAAACGTCCCTGCCGACGCGTTCTTCGCGTTCAACAGCGCACGGCTGCTGCCGGGCGCGGACATCATCCTCGGGCCGATCGCCACCAAAGCCCGGGACCAGCACCGGGAGGTGACCATCATCGGATATGCCTCGCCCGACGGCGGCTCGGGCACCTACAACCTCGCCCTGTCCGCCAAGCGGGCCCGCGCGGTCCGGGCGCGCCTCATCTCGCTCGGGGTTCCGGCCAGCCTGATCGGCAAGGCCATCGGCCTGGGTACCGCCGGTCAGCCCCGCTCCGCCTGCTACCGCCATGGCCACCTGGACGAAGTCATCTGCGCGCGGCTGCGCCACGTAGTGATCACCCTTCTCTCTGCCCCGGCGGCCGCCCCGTGACCGCCCAGGCCTGCCCGTAACCGCCGCTGACCACCTCATCCCGACCGCAGCGACCCGAAGGAGCCTCCCGTGACCACCGAAGGTAATGCCAACACCAGCCCGGTCCCGAACCTCCCCGCAACTCCCGAGCCGAGTCCGATCCCCAGGCCCCGGCAGCCGGAGGCAGACAGCCGCGCCCCCACGCCGGATGTTCCAAGCCGGCCCAGCCTCGCCGATCACGACCAGCACAGGCGCTGGGAGTGGCGGATGCGCCGCCTTCTTGCCGAGGCCGACCACTGGATGCTTACCCGGGTGAAGCATCCCGACGGCGGCGAGCGCACGGTGACCGAGACGCGCGCCGACGAGGAAGAACAGCGGCAGCAGATCAACCGCGAGACGGACATGGGATCCCGCAAGCACCGCCGCCTGCCACGCTGGCAGGGCTGGATCCCCAAGTTCGTCCTGGCCTTCGATTTTGCCCTGCTCTTGTACTTCTTCGCCGGGATCACCAACGTGGACTGGCAGAGCCCGGTTTCGATGAGCCTGGCCTTCGCCATCATCCTGGCCGGCATGGTCACTGTGCTGGCCTACGGCTTCCTGTCCTTCACCGGCCACCGGATGCGCTCCTACAAGAACCATGCGGGCACGGTGCACCTCGACGAACTGGACGGGTTCACCAAGGCCGCCTTCGGGACCGCCATGGCCGTCATCGCCGTGCTCGCGGCGCTGATGTACCTCCGGATCCGCAGCGAGGTGGTCGACGCACTCGGGCAGCAGGCCGGGGTGACCGCCCTGGTGATCCCGCTGGCCGTGGCGGTGGTCAGTGCGGTCGCGAACTACCTCGTCGTCCTCATTCATGCGCTGGATGGCTCGGACGAGGTCGCCCGGCTGGACAAGCTCGCGGCGGCCACCCGCCGGCCGGCCCGCAAGGCGCACCGGTTGCGGAGGCGGGCGGCACGGCAGGCTCACCGGTGAACCACGGTGCGGCCGCAGGGCAACCTCGAGGAGCTGGGATCCCGTTGGCGGGGTCCCAGCTCCTCTCCGCCGGGGGCACGTGGCCCTGCCTGGCGCGCGGAACGGAGGCCGCCCCCTGACGCAGGCAGTTGAACTTAAGCGGGACATAATGACACAATCCGAATGGCATTACCTTTCAGTGTTCGGAGGCGAGGCGCATCGGTTCCGTGGCCGGCCCACAGAGCAGCCTGAGGGTGGAGGCGCTCACCGAGGACGAATGGTCTAGATTGCGGGATATACGGCTCTCTGCTCTGGAGGATTATCCCGCCGCGTTCTTGTCGAGCTACGAGCGCGAGGCGGCCTACCACGAACAGCGATGGCGCCAGGAATTCTCTCGCGGTGCATGGAATATCTTGCTCGCCGGCGGCAAAGAGATCGGGCTCCTCGGTGTTACCCGGGAGCTGACCATGTCATCGCAGGAATGCTATTTGGAGTCTCTCTGGATCGCGCCCGATTTCCGGCGGAACCGCGCGGGCTCGATGCTGCTCAGGACGGTCCTGGACTGCCTCCGGGACTCAGGAGTTCACACTGTCTGGCTGTACATTCTCAACGGCAATGAGGGCGCCAAGCGCCTCTATGAGACATTTGGTTTCCAGAGCACGAATGAATGGCAACTGCTGCCAGACCACCCGGCAGGCAGCGAACACCGCATGAAGCTGCGGCTGCAATAACCGCGGATCCAGTCCGTGCAGCGCGCCCGCCACCGGGCCGGAGTCTGCGACGGGCCTGGCCAGCCCGGTCACCCGCATCCTCTCCCGCAACAGGACCGTCCCAGCCTGGGACACCAGGCCCCGGCCGTCAGCGGACACGGTAACGCCAGGGGCGCGCTGTTCTTCAGCGGATAGTGCCTTCGGCCCGGGACGGACGGGACTCCCGGCAAGCCAATCCTCCCAGGAATGGCGTTTTTTCGCGTAGAAGAACGTCCAGGCTGATCCCCGGCGAAAGCCCCATCGACGGCACAGGGCAAGACCTCAATGACCCGGCCAGAATGTGCGGCAGCCGCCTATCTCCGGCGTCCTGAAGAGCGGTACGCTGGCAGAAGGCAGCGGGAGGCGTGATGGTCTGGCTCGGTGGCCCACGGCGGAGGGCCGGCAGGACCAAGGCAATCGTGCTGCACGATCTTCCCCCTGGCTATCGTCCGCCCAGGCCCCAGAATTCCGTTGGAAGACCGGCAACGGATGGCACGCCAGGACTGGGTGCTCATGCGCGTCGCCACCATAGTCCTGGTACTTGCGGCTGCTGCATTTGCCGTGATCATTGTCCTGATGAGCGCGGGGTATCGCTAGCCCGGTCTTCCTTGAGCCCGCTGAGTCACGGCAGTGAACCCGGCACGGTCGTAGGCGGCACAGGTGGCTGCCGCCAGCTGGTGACGGAGCCGCAGTGGCTGGTTAGAGTCTCAGCGACCGCAGGCCTGCGGACACGATGCGGGCGCCGAGCGCGCCAGCCGCCCCTGTCACCACACCTTTGGTGATGGTTGGGCCATGCTCCGCGCCGAAATTCTTGCCGGCCCTGATAATTGGGGTCGCGGCCCCGGTGAACCCTTCGATGAACGCTCCGTGGTCAGTCGAAGCGTCATAGGTTCCCTTGGCCAGGCCGGCGGCAATCGCAACTGGTGTTACGACAACGGCGCTGACGTTCTCCCAGAACTCACTCTGATTCTCCACTTACCATTCCTTCTCGCGTTAAATATTGCGGAGACTATTTGTATAGGTCGCCAACTATACGACACTTCTAGCAAATCGGCGTCAGACTGCGGGTGGATTTATAGCTTCCTCGCATCATCCTGCCCGCCGATGCGAGGGCGCGCCAGGGGGCTGGTACCCACATCCGTGGGGGACTTAGGTCTACCCGAGGCGTGCGCAGGCTGAACCGACAGGAGCTTTGCGCCAGGACCACGTGCTTCCAGCGGAGATCCTGCTCATCGTTCGCTCATGGGCTGTTTGCCGGGGCCCTCGCAGGGTAGCCCGACACGTCTCGTACTTCGTCGCATGGCCCGGGCGCCCGCGTGCGCCACGTCCCGCGCAAGGGAGACAGCTATGACCACCCCGCAGGACCCTCAGCAATACATCCACCGCGTCGCTGCCGATGAGGACGGCAACAGGATCGGCAAAGTCAGCCAGGTGTACAACGACGACAGCACCGGACAGCCGCAGTGGCTCCTGGTGGAGACCGGCCTGTTCGGCACCCGGCATAGTTTCGCCCCGATCCACGGAGCCCACGTCGACGGTGAGGTGGTCGTGCTCGCTGTGTCCAAGGACCAGGTCAAAGACGCCCCTAACATCGAGAGGGACGCGCACATCAGCGAAAGTGAAGAGGACGCCCTCCGCCAGTACTACAGCGGCCACCTCGGCGCGGCGGGGTAGCCCCTACCGCGTGCTGCGGCCCGGTTGCCGGCCATGGTTGGGCGGCGGCGCGCGTGGCCGGCCGCCGGGTCCGCCGCACCGGTGCGGGCGCACAGCGCATGGGAGGATCCGCCTCATGGACGGTGAGTCGGTGCCGATGCGGATTCCCCAGAACGACCCGATGGCGATGGAACTGCGCCTGGCCGTGCGCGGCGGTGACCTTGCGACAGTCGGACGGCTCCTGGCCGAGCATCCCGGGCTGGCGCGGGCCAGGTTCGTCGGGAGGAATGAAGGGACGAGGACCCTGCTGCATTTCGTTGCCGACTGGCCCGGCTATTTCCCCAATGGCGCTGAGATGGTCCGGCTGATGGTCAGCGCGGGCGCCGACCCTAGCGCCCCGGCGACCGGCGGGGATGCTGAGACGCCGCTGCACTGGGCGGCGAGCAGCGACGACGTGGACGTGGCCGCCGCGCTGATCGACGCTGGCGCCGACATCGAGTCGACCGGCGGCACGATCGGCGCGGGCCCCCCGCTGGCCAACGCGGTCGGCTACGGCTGCTGGCACGTTGCCCGCCTCCTGGTGGCCCGCGGTGCCCGGGTCGGCTCCCTCTGGGAGGCGGCCGCACTGGGCGACCGCCCGAGGGTCGAGGAGCTGCTGGCTGCCGATCCGCCGCCGGCGGCCGCCGGTATCAACGAGGCGTTCTGGCAGGCCTGCCACGGAGGGCAGCGCCGGATGGCCGAATTCCTCCTGGCCCGCGGCGCCGACATCAACACCGCGCCTGACTACGCCTCCGGCAGCACCCCCCTGCAGGCGGCCGCCGAGGTCGACACCCGGCACCAGGCGCTTATCAGCTGGCTCCGCGCGCGCGGCGCCGCAGGGGACTGACCCGCTCCGATTCCCTTCATCCCGGGCCTGTCGCGTCAGGATGAGCCTGACTTGTCAGCTCGCTCCTGACGCTATACCGTGGCTTCCGAGTTCGTCAGGAAAGTCCTGACAGAATCGGGACCGGAGGCATGATGAGCATCGATACGGCACCGGGCACGGCGGCCATCCAGGTGAACTGCTCGTTCTGCGCCAAGCCGAGCTCCGCGGTCGCGAAGGTGATCGCAGGCCCCGGCGTCTACATCTGCAACGAGTGCATCAATCTGTGCAACGACATCCTCCTGGAGGAGTTGCAGTCATCGTCCCCGCCGCAGACCCGGCTGCCCGCCCGGGAGGAGGCGATGACCGACGAGGAGATCCTCGCCCTGCTGCCGCGGATCGCCTCGGTGAGCGCGCAGACCGACGCCAGCCTGCAGCGGCTGGTCACCGTGCTCCGCGGCCGGAGGGTGACCTGGGCCCGCATCGGTGCCGCGCTGCAGATCACCAGGCAGTCCGCCTGGGAGCGGTTCTCCGGCGAGGAGTAGGCGGCGTGCCGAGGTCGTCGGAGTGCCCGGCCTCGAGTCGGGACCACTGGGCGGTGGGGCGTCCGCCCGGCCACACGGACACTCGCGGCCACGCGGGCGGGCCGCCGTTAGTCCGCGTGTTGGAGCACTGCTGTGGCCAGCCGGGGGGCGAGTCCTCCCACGACTCCTGGCGTCCGTACACGGTGAGGTCCATGAGCGCGTAGCTGTAGTCCATCGCCTCTACGCCGCGGCGGGTCGTCCAGTAGGTCTCGAAGACGCGGTCGCCGTCCCGTAGGTTGCACACGAGGTGGAACAAGCCGATCTGGCGCCCGGCGAAGAGGGCGTCGACGGAATCCTGCGCTGAGTACCACGGCATGTCCCAGCCCATGAAATCCCGGTAGCGGACGCTCTCCTCGTACGGGCCCTGGCAGAAGGTGGCATACGTGACGTCCCGCGAATGCAGGTAAGAGAGCTCGCCGATCTGGCCGTTATAGAACGTGCAGCCTTCGCACTGCTCGGCGGCGGGCCGGCCAGCCTGCCACATGAAGTAGTAGGCGATCAGCTGCCGCCGCCCCTCGAACGCTTCAAGCAGGGTGAGCGGCCCGGCGGGGCCCGTCAGGGCCAGGCTGGCGTCCACCTCGACCATGGGCAGGCGCCGCCGGGCCGCGGCGATCGCGTCGCCTTCCCGGGTGTGCGCCTTTTCCCGGACCCGCAGCGCATCCAGTTCGGCCTGGAAGGCAGCCCGGTCGGCCACCACTGGTGTGCCGGCGGCCCTGGCTGCCGGCCACCCCGCCTTCTCCGGCTTGTTGTTCATGATCGCCTCCTCGGCGAGCCTGGGAGCTAACCCTGTGACGGCTCGGTGTCGTCGTACGCGTCGTGCCACCGCCACCATCCGTACGGCGGGGTCTGGGGGTATCCCTCGGGCGAGTCCTCCCACTCTTCCTGCCGCCCGAGCGCGGTCAGGTCGAGGTAACTCCAGGTGCCCCCCATGACTTCGTCCCCGCGGTTGTTGACGAAATAGGTGCGGAACACCCGGTCGCCGTCACGGATGAACGCGTTCGTGCCGTGCCATTCGTCCACGCCGAAGTCGGCGTCGAAGTCGTCGGTCATCGTGTACCAGGGGATGTCCCAGCCCATCCGCGCCTTCACGCGCTCGATGTCGGGCTGCGGCGCGCGCGAGGCGAACACGAGCGTGGTGTCGCGGGCGTTCAGGTGCGCGAGGTGCGCGACCTGGTCGGCCACCAGCGAGCAGCCGGGGCACGCGTGGTCGGGCCAGCCGTACACGCCGGGCTCGAAGAAAGCGCGGTAGACGATCAGCTGACGGCGGCCCTCGAACAGGCCGCGCAGGCTCCGCCTGCCGTCAGGTCCGTCGAACGCATAGTCCTTCTCCACCGCCAGCCACGGCATCCGCCGGCGTTCCGCGGCCAGCGCGTCCCGGGCGCGGGTCAGTTCTTTCTCTTTCACGAGCAACTGCTGGCGCGCCGCCTCCCATTCGGGCTGCGTGACGACCGGGGGAGTCTTCATGATGATGTCCGCCTTCCAGTTGAGGTCCCTGCCGCGGAGGCGGCGGGGAATCCGTGATCAGCCCTGCTGGGCCCGGGTCTCGGGGAGCAGGGTCGTGGCCGGGCCGCCAGGCTCACGGTCGAGGTGGTCCTTCAGCGCGCCGAGCGGGCCGTCCCAGTCGCGGGCCAGCGCGGCCAGGAACTGCTGCGCCACCTGCATCGGCGCGGAACGCAGCCGGTAGCGCACCCGGCGCCGCTCGCCCGGTTCCGCCGTCACCAGGCCGGTCTCGCCGAGCAGGGCCAGGTGCTTGGCGATCGCCTGCCGCGTAATCGGCAGGCGCCCGGCCAGGTCGGTGGCGGTAGCGGGACCACCCGACGCCAGCGCGGCCAGGATGGCGCGCCGGCTCGGGTCGGCCAGGGCAGCGAAGACCTGTTCGGCGATCGCCTCGACGTCAGGCGGCATCGAGGTAGTCGGCCAGCTCACCCAGCTCGCTCGCCCAGCCCCGGGTGTTGCCCTCGAAGGCCTGGTTGTGGGCGTCCTCCGGCAGCTGGCTGAAGCCGGATTCCACCACGGTCAGCCGGGTGCCCGCACCGGCCGGCTCGAGGGTGAACTCGACATAGGTGCGGCGCGGATCATCATCAGGCAGGCCGTAGATGTGCCAGGTGAACCCGAACACCCTCGGCTCCTCGACCCGTTCGACCCGCATGTCGGCGGTGTGGCCGTGGTCCCACTTCATGCTGGCCGGCCCGCCCGGGCGCAGGTCGATCGTCGCCTGCTGGCCGAACCAGCTGGCCAGGCCCTCGGCCGTGGTGAGCGCCGCCCACACCTTGCCTGGCGGGTGAGCGAGTTCCACGGTCCGCTCGATGCGATCAGGAAAACCCATGACGGCCTCCACTAAGTAGCAACTGAACGGTTGCCACCGTATAGCAACCGAATGGTTGCGTCAAATGTGGAAGCTGGCGGTGACCAGGACGGTGCCGCGCGGAGGCGGGCCGGCACCCGATCAGCTCAGTGGACCCGCCCGTCCCGCTGAACGAGCCGCGGTGGACGGCGGGGGTAACGGGTGGCTTCGATACCGGATCCGGAACAAGCCGTAGGCGATTGGCCCAGCACACAGCGGTGCCCAGTACGAAGCGAGCCGGTAAGTGAGCGTGGCCAGTACGGCCTGGCTGGAGTTGACCTCGGCCAGTACGAGGAGCCCGGTCAGGCTCGCTTCGACCAGGCCGAGGCCGCCGGGAGTGGCCGGGATCATCCCGACGACGCCGGCCACCGCGTAGGCCACGAGGATCAGCGAGGGCCGCGGGCGGGCCCCGGTGGCCCGCAAGGCGGCCAGCAGGCACAGGTAGTCGAGCGCCAGGCGCCCGGCGGAGAGCAGCAGCGCCTGCCACCACTGCTCGCCCAGCACCACCCGGATCTCGTTGCGCTGGGAGAGCAGGGTTTCATCCAGCCCGGTGAGCGGGGGACGCTTGCGCAAGATCCAGTTCCTGACCCGCTGGGCCACCCGGCCGCACCAGCGCAGCGGCGCATCGTAGGCCAGGACCACCGCCCCGAGCGCGGCGAAGACCACGAAGCCCACCGCCCCGAGGATGGCGGCGTTGACCAGTCCCCGGTGGGTGGGCGCTCCCACCAGGATGACGGGCAGGGCGAAGACCGGGAGGGCCAGCAGCCCGCCCACGCCGAGGAGGGAGAAGGCCGTCAGCCCGCCCACGGTCGAGCTCGTGTCCCGCCCGCTGGTCGCCAGCATCCGGAACTGCACCGCGGCCCCCACCGGCGCGCCCCCCGGCATGATCAGGCTGATCGCGTTGCCGGCCAGCTGGGATGTGATGACCGGGAACCAGGCCCTGGTCCGCAGGGCCAGGCGCTGCAGGGCGAACGTGCAGAAGAAGTGGCCGACCTCGGCCCCGATGGCCAGGGCGAACCACCGCGGGTCCAGCGTCGACAGGCGCGGCCAGGATGCGAACACCTCGGTGATCGCGGGGAACACCAGGTAGAGGGAGATCCCGGCGATGGCGACCACCGCAGCGCGCTTGACCACCGCCTGCCAGGTCAGCGGGTGGGCCTTCTGGCTATCGATCTTGGCGGCTAGGGACGGCTTAGCCGTGGCCCCGGACTGGTCACTCACTGCGACGACCTGAGGCCTCTGGCGCGAGACAGGACACCCGGCCGGGTAACGCCACCGCTCCGCGACCGGGGGGCTGGCTTGGTCAGAACGAGGGTCAGCACTGCGATGATCACTACGATCTCGCCCCTGCCTGGAGACATTCCTATTTGTTCTACCTTCGTGCCCGTGTGGTTGACAAGCGCTGAGCGGGTGGGGGATCCAGAGCGGGGACGGGCCGGCAGGGATGCTGGTGGTGCTACTGAGCCGCCGCGGTGGTGCTGAGCCGCTGCGGTGGTGTGAGCGGCTGGCCACTGTGACGGGGACGCCTGTGACGGGGACGTCGCGCCGCCGGAGCCAGAAAATGAGTGGCGGCGGTTTGTAGTGTGCGTGACATGCCGCGGGGAGCGCGGAGCACTTACTGTCGCGGCGGGTGTCCCGGCCGGGGACCCGTGGGTGAGCGCGGTGTGCCGGGCGCTGCGGCGCGAACGGGCATGGGTAAGTGCGCCGCGATATCGCCGGTCCAGGCTCTGGGTGATGCCGGGCCAGGGTGAGCTGTTCCATGTGACGGCTGTGGCAAACCGCGAGTCGATTTCGCGGCACGGCCTGGACTGGCACCGGATGGGTGCGGCGCCAGGGATCGCCGGGAGTGCAGAACCGGAGCTTGCGGCGGTATTTGTCTGCGACAGCCGTGACGAGGCGGATTTCTTTACGGCGATGGCCCGTTCGCCCAGCGACGTGTGGGCGGTCCGCGCTGAGGGCCTGTGGGTGGAGAACGGCCCGAACGGCTGGCAGATCATTACCGAGCCGGTCGGGCCGGATCGGCTCCGGCTCGGTGACTGCGACGTGCCGCCTCCCGATGCGCAAGAGGATGCCGGGCATCATGGCCCATCGGCCGCCTGCCAGAGCCGCCGGGACGCCAAGCAGTAGACGCTCATCGGGCTGGGAACTCCAGGTCGCGCACGGGCGGATGGCATCCCCCGCCCGCTTGACCCTCCCCTTGGGGGAGCGGAGACGCTCAAGTCATGAGCCCATCGACCCCGTCTTCGAGGAGGACACGGTCATGACCGCAGCCGCTACGCAGGAAACACGGCAGTTGATCGCGCGCTTTCTGGAGGCGCACGAACGCGCTGACGCCCAGGCAATCAGGGAGCTGATCACCGATGACGCGACGTGGCACCTGCCGCCGTCTGCTGGCGTTGGCCCGTTTACCGGCGCCGGGCCGGTCAGCGCCGCCCTGGCCGGCGGCGCGGCGGACAACTGGCTGGACGTCTCCACGATCAGGCGGAAGGTCACCGGGATCGTCGTGGACGGCGACACCGCGGTGGCGCTGGAGTCGAAGACCGCCACGACGCACGGCGGCGAGCACTACCGCAACGACTATTGCTGGGTCTACACCTGCCGCGACGGGCTGATCTCGCAGATCCGCAACTTCACCGACACGCTGCACGCCGATCGCCTGTTCGGCCTGGGCAACAAGACCCCTGCGTCGTCGTGATCCCTCCTGCCGTGTGGCGGGCCACCGATGAGTCCGCCCGCCGGGCAGCGTCTGTACTGCAGACCGCAGCCGGACCCACCTCGGAGGAAGCCATGACCACCAGCGCATTGCCGCCTGTCGTCGACGCCGGCACCTGGCAGCGCCAGCTCGACGAACTGCGCGTCCGGGAGAAGGCCGCGACCCGGGAACTCGACGCGATCGCCGCGCAGCGACGCCGGATGCCGATGGTGACGATGCCCGGCTACACCCTTGACGGCGAGGAGGGGCCGGTCCGGCTCGCGGACATCTTCGGCGGCAGGTCACAGCTGATCGTCTACAACCACATGTGGTTTCCCGGCGAGCAGTGGCAGTGCCCAGGCTGCACCGGGTTCACTTCGCAGTTCACCAGGCTCGAGTTCCTGGGTAGCTACGACGCCCGGTTCGTCATCGTCACCCAGGGCCCGATCGGCGAGGCGCTGGCTTACAAGCGGCGCGTCGGGAACACAATGACCTGGTATTCCTCGGCGAACAGCCCATTCGGGACCGACGTTGGCGCGGCGCCGGGCGGCGGGTTCGCGGTCAACGTGTTCCTGCGCGACGGTGACACTGTGTATCGCACCTGGCACACCAATGGCCGTGGTACCGAGCAGCTCAGCCACACCTTCGCGCTGATCGATCTGCTGCCCTACGGGCGGCAGGAGGAGTGGCAGGACTCGCCCCAGGGGTGGCCGCAGTCGCCCACCTACAGCCGGTGGGGCAGCTCGCAGGACGTCGCCGCCGCCTACGGCCCGGATGCGTGAAACGGCCGGCGACGAGCCGTGATCCTGCCCCTGACTTAGTGGGTAACCCCGTGAGTTAGTCGGGGGCCGGGGTGAGGGTCTGGCTTGTGGCCGAGTCCGGCGAGGTGAACGGTGCAGGCGGTGTCGAGGGCTTCTTGCGGGATGCGGGCGGCCTCGGCGGATCAGCGAGCTGACCCGGGCGGCCGTGGTCGCGCTGGCCTGCCGGCCGCCACCGGGGCCCGCTGGACCGGCCCGGAACTGGCCGCCGAGATCACCAAGGCAGGGGCCGGAGACCAGATCTCGGTGTCCTCGGTGCTGTGGATCCTGGCCGAGCACCCGGTCAAGCCCTGGCAGTACGGGTCCTGGATCTACCCCCGCGACCCGGACTTCGAGGCCAAGGCGCTGCCGGGTCCGCGGGAAGGACTGAGTCCACCTCCGGCCTGCCGATTGCCCTGGTGCGGCCTCTTCCTCGGCCTGAGACGCGGACCACAGGCGTGGGGGGAGACGCCATGTCCCAGCCGTTGCCCGACCCCCCGGATCTGCGCCAGCTTCGCCGCCAGGCCAAAGAACTGCGCGACAGTGCACGCGCGGGCGGCGCCGCCGCGCTCGCGCGGATCGCCAGCTCGGTTGCGCCCCGCGACCCGGCCGCGGTCACGCTGGCCATCGCCCAGCTGACCATCGCACGCGAACACGGCTTCCCAAGCTGGCCCAAGCTGAAGGCCGCGGTCGACGCCCGCGCCGGGGAGCGGTCCCCGCACGTCTCGGCGTTCCTGACCGCCAGCGTGGCGGGCCGGACGCGGGAGGCGGCCCGGCTGCTGGCCGGTGACCCCCAGATCGGGCACGCCAGCGTGTTCGCCGCCGCCGCGCTGGGCGAGGCGGGGCTGGTCGGTGAGTTCATCGCCACCGACCTCACCCTGGCTGTGGGCCTGGATGACGACCGTGGCTGGCCGCCGCTGCTGTACGCGTGCTACTCGCACTGGCACCGGATCGACCCCGCCCGGGCGGCCGGGCTCAGCGCGGTGGCCAGCCTGCTGCTGGACGCTGGGGCCAGCCCAGCCACCACCAACGGCCGGCGAGCAGGCCACGGCCGGCGCTCCGCCCTGGACGGCTCGGTGGCCGTGAACAATCCGGCCATCACGCGGCTACTGCTCGACCGCGGCGCGTCGGCTGACGATGGTGATGCGCTGTACCAGGCGGCCACCTACCCCGACTGCGCGTGCCTGGAACTGCTGCTCAGCCATGGCGCGGCCGTAGCGAGCAACTGGGCGGTGGACGCGGCGGCCGGCGCACGCAACACGTCCGGCCTGCGCCTGCTGCTCGATGCGGTTGCCCGCGACGAACCCGGCGAGGTGGCCGCCCTGGCCACCCGCGCCCTCTCACCTGCGGCCGACAACGGCCCAGCTGAGGCCGTCGAGGCGCTGCTCGGCGCCGGCGCTGACCCGGACGTGCCCGATCCCGACGACGGGCTGACCCCGCTGCAGCGCGCGATCCGGGGCGGCCACCAGGCAGCGGCCGCCGCCCTGGCGAGCCACGGCGCACGCGACGAGGTCACGGACGCCGACCGGCTGCTTGGTGCCTGCATGCGCGCCGACCAGGCCGAGGTAGAGCGGCTTGCGGCCGCGCATCCCGGGCTGGCCGAACGCCTGACCGCCGAAGAGCCCGGCGCGCTCGCCGGCGCGGCCGGCCGCGCCCCGGCCGACGCCGTGCGCCTGCTGGTCGGCCTCGGTTTTCCACCGGACGCCCGCAACCACTGGGGTGAGACCGCGCTGCATACGGCGGCCTACGCCGGCCGCGCCGACACAGTCCAGTACCTGCTCAGCCTCGGCGCCGAACTCGACGCCCGGGATGAGCGGTTCGACGGGACGCCGCTCGCGTACGCCACCGTGGGCAGCGGGGAAAGCACGGACCGGCAGGGGGACTGGCCAGCCACATTACGCGTGCTGCTCGACGCCGGCGCCTCCCACGAGGAAGTCTGGCTGGCGGGGCAAGCCGCCAAGCGGCGAGGTCGCCGAGGTGCTGCGCGAGTACGGCGTCCAGCCCGACAGCGAGCCCGGGCCGGGCGAGGGCGGGCGGCCCCCGCAGCCGGACAGCGGGCCGGCCGGGCCCCCCGCCCCCGACCTGATGCGGGAGATCGCGGAACAGCTCACCGAGGCCTACCACTCGCTCGACATGGAATTGCTGGCGTCGCTGCTCGATCCCGCGGTCCAATGGGGCAGCAGCGGGCCGGACGGCTGCCACACGAGAGAGCAGGCGCTCGCCTGGTACGCCGCGGCGGCGCACAGCGTCCGCGCCAGCGTGACCAGCGCCGAACTGACGGGCGACACGATCGTTCTCACGGTCGCCCTCACCAGTCCCGCCGACGGCACTCGCCCCTTGCCGCCGCAGCATGTCCGCCAGGCGTTCACGGTCTCCGGCGGCGCCATCACCCAGATCACCGGCGTCCCCATATCGTCCCCGGACACCTGAGCCACAGCCCGGCTCGCCGAAAACCCGCCGCGTCCTGCCGGTCACGGATCCGGCAGCCCACCACGGCGAACGGCCGCAGCCGACGCCCTAGAAGTCCGCCTGCTATCACCCCCGACGAACTTCCGGATGCACCCACTCAGGCACGCTGTTGGCTGGCCACCCGCTCGGCCGGCGCGTCCTGTGCCTGGCCGGGCCGGGCGGGCAGGGTCAGCCCGGCGAGGGCCCCGGCCAGGGCCAGGCCGGCCGCGGCCGCGATGGCGGGCGCGAACCCGTCGCTGAACGCGGCGGCGGAGGTGTAGCCGCCAGCCGTGGCGAACACGGCGGCCAGGATCGCGACGCCGAACGCGCCGCCCAGCTGGCGCATCATGCTGAAGCTGCCCGACGCCTTGCCGATGTCGCCGCGCGGGACCGAGCCGACCACGGCTCTGGTGACCGCGGGCACGGCCAGGCCAAGCCCGGCGCCGGAGATCATCATCGGCGCGAGCATCGCCGGGTAGGCCAGCCCGGGGGAGGCGATAACGGCGATCCAGGCGAACCCGGCGGCCTGCAGCAGCAACCCGGAGACGACCAGTGGCCGCTCGCCGATCCGGTCGGCCAGCTTCCCCGCCCTCGGTGCGATCAGGAACGGCGCCACGCCCCAGGGCAGCAGCCGCAGCCCGGCGCCGAGCGGATCCTGGCCGAGGCCGACCTGCAGGAACTGGGCCATGAAGAAGACCGCCCCGGTGATCGACGCGTTCATGAGGAAGGTCACGGCGTTGCCCGCGGAGAAGCCCCGGATGGCGAACAAGCGCATCGGCAGCATCGGCGCGCGGGCACGCAGTTCCCAGCCGGTGAACGCCACGGCCAGCACCACGCCCGCCGCGAGCGTCCCGGTGACCTCGGGGCTGGCCCAGCCGGCCGAGCTGCCGCGCACCAGGCCCCACACCAGCCCGAGCGCCGCGCCGGTGCCCAGCGCCACGCCGGGCAGGTCCAGTGCGGCGCGCGGCCCGTAACTCTCGTCCAGGTGGCGCAGCGCCAGCGGGATGGTGAGCAGGCCTACCGGCACGTTGAGCCAGAAGATCCACTGCCAGGCGATGCCCTGGGTGATCGCGCCGCCCAGCACCGGCCCCACCACGACCGCGAGGGCGGTGACCGAGCCAAAGATGCCCATCGCCCAGCCACGGCGCTGCGGCGGGACGGCCGCGTTCAGCAGCGCCAGCGCCAGCGGCATGACCATCGCCGCGCCGACGCCCTGCACCGTGCGCGCCGCGATCAGCGCGTCGGCCCCGGGCGCGAGCGCGCACGCCGCCGAGCCAGCGGCGAACACGCCGAGGCCGATGGCGAAGATCCGCCGCCTGCCGTACCGGTCGCCCACGGCGGCCGCGGTCATCAGCAGCACGGCGAAGGTCAGGGTGTACGCGTTGACCGTCCACTCCAGCTGCCCGATCGAGGCGCCCAGGTCGCGGTGGATCGTGCTCAGCGCGGTCGAGACGACCAGCAGGTCCAGCATGACCATGAACGAGGCCGCCGACGCCAGCGCCAGGGCCCAGCCCTGGGCGCGGGTCACGGCGTCCTGGCTGCTCGCGGTGTTCACGTGTCCTCCAGTGGTGCGTAGGGGTGCTTGCTGCTGGTTGAGACACCGCGGGCAGCCGCCAATTGACCGATGACTTTCCGGCCTGGCTGGTGTCGTTCCCTTAAGGACCCGGAAGGGTGAGGCGATGCGAGGATGTGATCGTGACCACGACAGCGCTGGCCCGCGCCCGGGCGGGCGATGAGGAGGCGTTCCGCGAGCTCACCGACCCCCACCGGCGCGAGCTGCAGCTGCACTGCTACCGGATCCTCGGCTCAGTCCATGACGCCGAGGACACGCTGCAGGAAACGCTGCTGGCCGCCTGGCGCGGGCTCGGCCAGTTTGAGGAACGTGCCTCGGTGCGCTCCTGGCTGTACAAGATCGCGACCAACCGGTGCCTGAACGTGCTGCGTGACACCGGCCGCCGCCCGGCTGCCGCGGCCAGGTCCCCGTGGTCTGCCCCCCCGCCAGAGCCCACCCGCCGGGCCGAGCCGCTGTGGCTGCAGCCCTACCCGGACACGCTGCTCGATGACCTGCCCGACGCCGCACCCGGCCCCGAAGCACGCTACGAGACCAAGGAAGCGGTGGCATTGGCGTTCGTGGCCGGGCTGCAGCGCCTGCCGCCCCGCCAGCGCGCCGTCCTGGTGCTGCGCGACGTGCTGGGCTACCCCGCGGCCCAGGCCGCCGGCATGCTCGGAGTCAGCGAGGTGTCGGTGAACAGCGCCTTGCAGCGGGCCCGCGCCACGCTCGCCGCCCAGCTTCCTGCCACGGGCCGCGACAGCGCGCCCGCGCCGCGGTCGGCCCGGGAGCGCGAGATCACCAGCCGGTTCGCCGACGCGTTCGAGGCCGCCGACGCCAACCGCCTAGTGGCCCTGCTCACCGGGGACGCGTGGCTGACGATGCCGCCCGAGCCGCTGGAATACCGGGGCCACGCCGCGATCGCCGGGTTCTTCCAGACACGGATGGAGCGGTGGGGGACCCGGGCACCCCGGCTTGTGCCCACCCGTGCCAACAATCAGCCCGCGTTCGGCTACTACCCTCCCGATCCGGACGAGCGGGTCGCGCACGTCCATAGCCTCATCGTGCTCACGCTGGCCGGCGACAAGATCTGCGCCATCACCCGGTTCGGTGACAGCAGCCTGTTCCCCGGCTTCGGGCTGCCCCAGACCCTGCCGCACTAGCCGGACGGTCCGCCATGGTGGTGCTCAGCGCCATCTTCACCACGGCCCGCAACGACCAGGTGACGTCGCTGCACCCGTGCCAGGGTGAAGACCCCCGCCTGTCCCGGCTCAGCCGCGCACCATCACCCCTGGCCAGTCCGCCGTTAGGTACGAGTACCTGCCAGGCCTGACCGCCCAGTCGTGCCAGCCGGTGACGCCCGGAAGCGCCGCGAGCCCGCCGTAAACTGGCTGGGCCCGCGGCCGTTTCGCGGGTACCTCATGATCCGCCACGGGGCCATGGTCTTGTGGGCCGTGACGCGCGCGCCGTCGCCTGCTAGGCGTCTGGGACGAGCTTGTAGGTGAGGAAGGCGAGGCTGTCACCGACGGTCCGGGTGTCGACGAGGCGCACGGGTTTCCTGCCGCTGGTCTCAGCGAATAGACGCTCGCCAGCTCCCAGCACGACCGGGTAGATCATCAGCCGTAGCTCGTCCACGAGGTCGTGCGCTATAAGCGTGTGTACGAGCTGGATGCTGGCGTAGACGACGATGTCCCCAGCTAGCTCCTGCTTCAGTTTCGAGATCTCGGTCACCATGTCGCCCCGCAGGACCGTCGAGTTATTCCACCTGGGCTCCGCGAGGGTTGCGGACACGACGTACTTAGGCATGCTGTTCAGCCTGTCCGCCCACTCGCCGCTGCGGGATAGCCACCGCTCCGCAAACCACGCGTCGCTGCGCCGGCCCAGCAGCAGGGCCTCGGCGCCCAGCGCCTCGTCGAGCTCGACCTTGGCCCACTCTCCGCGGTCCTTGTCCCCAGTCTGGCCGAACCAGCCGCCGAGGCTGAAGCCCTCCTCGCCGGTCGGGTCCTGGACGACTCCATCGAGCGAGACGTTCTCGCTCACGATGATCTTTCCCATGCCGGGTCTCCTTTGGCTGTGTTGTCGGCTACCACTGGTGTAGACACCGCGGCGCCGGAAAGTGGGCGCCGGTCAACCGCCCAGTTCGCCCTGCGCCCGGTGTCTCTACCGGATGGTGATGTGCCAAGGTGCGGGAAGAAGGTGGCGCGAGGGTGGTAGCAGCCGACTTGATCTCGAGAGCGCGGGCCGGGGACAGCGACGCCTTCCGGGAGCTGACCGAGCCGCACCGCCGGGAGTTGCAGGTGCACTGCTACCGGATGCTCGGATCCTTCCAGGATGCCGAGGACGCGGTCCAGGACACGCTGCTCGCCGCCTGGCAGGGCCTCGGGGGGTTCGAGGGACGTGCCTCGCTCCGCACCTGGCTCTACCGGATCGCTACCAATCGGTGCCTCAACGCGCGCCGCTCGGCCAGCCGCCGGCCCGCCAGGGAGTGGAACATCCCCGGGGTTGAACCACCCGAGCCGAGCCGGCTCGGCGAGGTCGTATGGCTCGAGCCCTACCCCGACGTCCTCCTCGAGGGTGCGATCGAGGTGCCGCCCGGCCCGGAGGCCCGCTTCGAGCAGACCGAATCCATCTCGCTGGCGTTTGTCACCGCGCTTCAGGTCCTGCCGCCCCGCCAGGTCGCCGTCCTCGTCCTGCGCGATGTCCTCGGGTTCCACGCCAGCGAGGTCGCCGGCATGCTGGACTCGACCGTCGAATCGGTCAACAGCGCGCTCAAACGGGCGCGCGCCAGCCTGCAGCGCCAATCGGGGCCAGCCGCCGGCCCGCCTCCCGCAGGCTCGCGTTCGGAGGAGGCGATTGTGGCCAAATTCGTCAGCGCGTACGAGTCGGCCGATCTCGGCGCGCTGGTGGCCCTGCTGACCGACGACGTCTTCATGTCGATGCCGCCGATGCCCTTCGAATACGCGGGCCGGGACATCGTGGCCCGCTTCTGCGGCGGCCTGTTCGGCGCGGGCCGGAAGGTCGACCTCGTACCGACGCGAGCCAACGGCCAGCCGGCGTTCGGGGTTTACTTGCGCGCTGCTACTGGCATCCGCCACGGGACCGGCCTATTCGTCCTCACCCTCACCGCCGACCGGATCTGCGCTATGACCCGCTTCGACAACAGCGTGCTCCCATGGTTCGGGCTACCGCGATCGCTCCCGGGGCGGTCCAGTTGACCACCGGCCTCGTGCGGCGATGTGGCGCAAGGCGACGAAGTTCTCGCGCGGGAATGAGGCCGGTACGGTGGGGGTCGGTCGGCGACCCGTCTGGCAGAGCGGCCGGCGGAGTCTTTCGGACTCAGCGGCTCACAGCGGTCTCCCGCTCGAGACGCGACAGCTTCTCAGGATTGCGCACGACGTAGAGCCCGGTGATCAAGCCGTCGTCGATCCGCACCGCCACGACATCGTCGATCTCCCCGTTGAGCCGGACAATCAGCGCCGGACAGCCATTGATCTGCACCGGCTCGACCGACATCTGGCCGGCAATCCGTGGCAGGCCGCCAGTCAGCAGGCGACCCACCCGGTCGACTCCCACGATGGGCCGCACCACGGCCTGGACGACTCCGCCACCGTCACCCAGCAGGACGACGTCCGGCGCGAGCATGTCGAGCAGGCGTTGCAGGTCGCCCGTTTCGATCGCCCGCTGGAACGCGTCCAGAGCGCCGCGGGCCTCGGCTGCGGAAACTATCCCGCGCGGTCGCCGCGCAGCGACGTGTGCTCGTGCCCGGTGGGCGATCTGGCGGACCGCAGCCGGGCTCTTGCCGACGGCTTCGGCGATCTCGTCGTACTCCAGATCGAACACCTCGCGCAGCACGAATACCGCCCGCTCGCCCGGCGTGAGCGTCTCCAGCACCAGCAGCATCGCCATCGAGACGCTCTCGGCCAGCTCGACGTCCTCGGCCACGTCGGGCGCGGTGAGCAGCGGCTCGGGCAGCCAGGGGCCGACGTAGGACTCCTTGCGCCGGCGGAGCGTGCGCAGCCGGCTC
>Ga0208219_1000138_pt1 | contig 30118 bp, 23 predicted proteins | sample NGESurshal072012_7_FD_184469 | JGI IMG/M metagenome (GOLD analysis project Ga0208219, IMG submission 184469) | Arctic peat soil microbial communities from Barrow, Alaska - NGEE Surface sample 53-2 shallow-072012 (SPAdes) | ecosystem: Environmental > Terrestrial > Soil > Wetlands > Peat ... | reverse complement strand
GCCAGGCGCGGGTCCGCTGCAGTGACTCGAATACTCGCCGACATCTCGCTCGCAAAACTGCGCGACGATGTGCGCGGCGACTGGGAGGATGAGCTCGTCCGTCTCGGGTCGGGCGCTACGTTCCCAGGAGTCGAGTTCTACGCGGCGTATGTCGATCCTTCGCGCCCATCACTGTTCGACCACCTCCCAGTTGACGTGGTGGTGCTCGACTTCGAGGCCGACAGGCAGCGTGCAGATGCGCGGTCCCTCATCGACGAGACAGAGATGCTCGCGGCGGCCGAGGCCGGCGGAGGTGAGCTGCCGCGCGGATTCACGCTGCCGATGGTCCCGCTCGGTAGGCTCGAACCGCGGACGAGCTGGCATCACCTGCGGGTGACCGCCGGCGAGGCGGACGGCGCGACCGACCTCGGCTGGGTACCGGCCGAGCCTTTCGTCGGCCGGCCGCGCGCGCTCGCTGATGCCGTCGCCCTTGCCGACTCTTCCACTGTGGTGATGGCCACCGAGCAGGCCGAACGCCTGACCGCGCTTCTCGACGAAAGCAAGGTGAAAGCTCGGCTGAATGACGCGGACCTCGACCTGGATCTGGAGCTCAAGCCCGCGTTTCTGCGGGCGGACGCCGACATCACTGCCGGGTGCTCACAGCCAGAGATCAAGTTTTACCTGGCCACCGATGCCGAGCTCTTCGGCCGGCTTCGTCGGCCGGGCGGGCGCGGCCACCGCCCGGCGGCGACGCGCGCCCAGGATCTGACCCGCGAGTTCACCCTGGACTTCGCGCCCGAGGAGCTGGTGGTCCACGTCGACCACGGAATTGCGCGTTTCAAGGGGATGCGCCTCATCGAAACTGACGGCGCCCATCGCGAATATCTCGAGCTCGAGTACGCGGAGGGCGACCGCCTTTTTGTGCCGGTCGAGAACCTGGATCGCGTCCAGAAGTACCTGGGAGGCGAGGGCCAGCCCACCCTCCATCGGCTCGGGAGCGGCGACTGGACTCGCGCAAGGGGACGCGCCAAGAAAGTCGTCCAGGATGTGGCTGACGACCTGCTCCGGATCTATTCACTCCGAGAGGCCAGGCCGGGAATCGCGTTCGCTCCCGATACGGCCTGGCAGCAGGAGCTCGAGGCCTCCTTTCCTTATGAAGAGACACCCGACCAGGTGGCTGCCCTGGCGGAGATCAAAGCCGACATGGAGTCCGACAAGCCAATGGACCGGCTGTTGTGCGGCGACGTTGGCTTCGGAAAGACCGAGCTTGCATTGCGGGCGGCGTTCAAGGCAGCGATGAGCGGCAAGCAGGTGGCTGTGCTGGCACCGACGACCGTCTTGGCGCAGCAGCACTTCCACGTTTTTCGGGAGAGGCTCAGCAAGTTTCCTGTCTCAGTCGAGATGCTGTCGCGCTTTGTCGACGACGAGACGCAAGCGCAAACCATCGAAGGTTTGAAAGCGGGCCAGGTCGACATCGTCGTCGGCACTCATCGGCTTCTGCAGAGGGACGTCCGCTTCAAGCGTCTCGGCTTGTTGATCGTCGATGAAGAGCATCGGTTCGGCGTGATGCAGAAAGAGCGGTTGAAAAAGCTGCGCACGCAGCTTGACGTGCTGTCACTGTCCGCCACCCCGATCCCTCGAACGCTCCACATGGCTGTCGGCGGCATTCGCGACATGAGCGTTATCCAGACACCTCCGGAGGAGCGTCAGCCGATCAAGACGTACGTCACGGCGGACGACGATGCGCTCATCAAAGAGGCGATCACTCGCGAGCTTCAGCGGGGCGGTCAGGTGTACTTCGTCCACAACCGCGTTCGCACGATCGAGAAGGCCGCCGACCGGGTTCGCGAGCTCGTGCCCAGTGCGCGAGTGACGGTCGGGCACGGACAGATGCAGGAGGATCAGCTGGCCGAGGTGATGGTCGCTTTCGAGTCGGCCAAGTTCGACGTTCTCGTCTGCACGACGATCATCGAATCGGGTCTCGATATTCCTAACGTCAACACGATCATCATCGAGCGCTCGGACAGGTTCGGGCTCGCTCAGCTCTATCAGCTGCGCGGACGCGTCGGGCGCTCGGGCAGGCGAGCCTACGCATATTTCCTTTACGACCCCCGGCGTTCGCTGACCGAGCGGGCGGACAAGCGATTAGACGTCATGTCCGGGCTCCACGAGCTTGGGCAGGGGTTCAAGATCGCGCTCCGCGACCTCGAGATCCGAGGGGCCGGCAACCTGCTCGGAACCGAGCAGCATGGAGCGATTGCGGCTGTCGGATTCGAGATGTACCTCCAGATGCTGCAGAGCGCGGTGACGAAGATGCGGTCCGGGTCAGAGGAGACCACTGTCGGCGATGTGCTTTCGACAACGGAGATGAACCTCGACCTGCCGCTCGACCACTTCATCCCTCGCTCATATATTCGAGACGAGAAGCTTCGCCTGGGCGCGTATCGCCAGCTCGCAGGCACCGAGGACGAAGAAGAGCTGGAAGCGGTGCTGCGCTCCCTCGAAGATCGTTACGGCCCCGGGCCGGCGCAGCTCAACAACCTGGCTTATTCGCTGCGGATCAAATTGAAAGGGCAGCGGCTGGGACTCAGAGGAGTGGTCGCGGAAGGCCACGACATCGTCATTCGGGTCGACCCTCAACGATACCTGGACATCGACGAGCTGACGCGTCGAATGGCAGGCCGCATCGCGGTTGCGCCCAACCGCCTCAAGTTGCGCCGCCAGGGCGAAGGTTGGCAGCGTGACCTGGTCGGCCTGCTGGACGAGATGGCCCAGCTCTATGAGGTCGGGAGGGCTGCGGCCGCACTGCCAGGGGCCTGACGTTACATGCCAGAATCACGACGGATGCCAGACGCAGAGGAGCGCGAGTTTTCACCCGGCGTCAACGCCATTTTTGACGTCGTCGCGCGGCTTCGCGCGCCGGACGGTTGTCCGTGGGACCGCGAGCAAACTCACGAATCGCTGCGGCCCTATCTGCTCGAGGAGACCTATGAGCTGCTCGAGGCCATTGACTCCGGCGACGACGCCAAGATAATGGAGGAGCTCGGCGACCTTCTACTCCAGGTGGCGATGCACGCCGAGATCGCCGCCAGCGAATCCCGCTTCGATGCCGCCCAGGTTTCGGAGGCGGTTGCCGCCAAGATGGTGGCCCGACATCCCCACGTCTTCGGGTCGACCAAGGTGGCCAACGCCGACGACGTCCTTCGTAACTGGGAGTACCAGAAGGCGCACGAGGCTCGCAAGGCGGGGCGAGAGGAAGAGTCTGTGGTCGACCGCGTGCCGGTCACGCTGCCGGCTTTGGCATGGACTCTCGGCTTACAGAAACGCGCAGCGCGAGTTGGTTTCGATTTCGCTTCTCCCGTCGACACCGCCGAAGCTGTTGCCGACGAGGCGCGCGAGCTGTCGGGCGCGGCTGATGCACGCCAGGCCTTCGAGGAGATGGGCGACCTGCTGTTTGCAGTCGTTTCGCTGGCCCGCCGGCTGAAGGTCAACCCCGAAGATGCTCTGCGGGTCGCGGGCCAGCGATTCCGCAAGCGCTTCGCGCAGACAGAGGCGGGCCTTCGCAAGGACGGAGTGACGTTCAGCGAGCTCGACCGTGACGAGCAGGCGAAGCGCTGGGACGAAACCAGCTAGAAGGCCGATTTTGAAGGGGGGACTTCCCCCCTCGGGGCATCCGGCCTGGCAGAGCCAGCTCCGGACGCACCCCCCTGCCTTAAGGCGGCGGGCCTGGCGGAGCGCCCGGCGCACCCCCCTGAAACCGGGGGGCGTTTGTTATAGTCGGCACTCGTCTACGCGGATTTCCACTAACGACGCAGCATGAGACACAGCAAAGCAATAGTTGCCGCGGGCAGCGTCCGCAACAGCGGGCACGCAGTACGTCGCACCATCATCGTTGCGGTGGTTGCAGTCGTCGCATTGTGGACCGCCTATGCCTTCGCTCAAGAGGCATACGTCGGCCACAAGCTGAGCCAACAGGTGGCCGATCTTAACCGCCAGAACGCGCTTCTTGCGGCGCAGAACAAGGGTTACCACAAAGACGTCCAATCCATGACGTCGGGAGCGGCCAACGAGGAGGAAGCCCGCCAGAGCGGCTATGCCCGCCCAGGTGAGAAGGTGTACCTGGTAACCGAGGCTCCCTCGCCTTCACCCGTGGCGCCGGCTGTCACCCCGACGCCCTGACCAGCCCGATCCAGGGAGCTCATAGGGCCGGCGGTATAATCCACGACGCGGAGTGGAGCAGCGGCAGCTCGTCGGGCTCATAACCCGAAGGTCGTCGGTTCGAATCCGACCTCCGCAACTTAAATCGAAGCGATCCCCCGGAGCCGGGCCCCCCGGCTCTTTTCATTATTTGGAGAGCAGTGAACAAAAGGAAGCGGGTGGCGCTGGCGAAGCGCCGGACCAAGAAGCGGAAGCTGAAGGCTCGGGCACAAGCCGCGCGATAGGATTTCCTGCTGGAGTGCGCCTTGTGCGCGCGCCGGCGTCCCGCGGTGCCGTAGCTCAGGTGGTAGAGCGCGCGACTCATAATCGCGTTGTCGCTGGTTCGAGTCCAGCCGGCACCACCATGCTGCTCACCGACCTTGACGAACCACTCATCCTCGCTCTTCGCCGATCGGCTCTGGTCCGACCTGGCGATCGAGTGCTGGTCGCCGTGTCCGGAGGTCCCGATTCGACCGCCTTGCTGGTCGCCGGACATGAGCAGGGACTCGATATCGTCGCCGCGCACTACGACCACGCGCTTCAGAACGGCTCGCCAGCCGCTGCCGAGCATGTCGCAGATCTATGCCGGCGGCTGGGCATCGAGCTTGTCACCGAGCGGCGCACCTCGCCGCTGACCAAGGGTTCAGTCCAGGCGGCGGCCCGCACTCTCCGGTACGAGTTTCTAGAACGAGCCCGGGCCGCAGCCGAGGCCGATGTTGTCGCCCTCGCGCACACCGCCGATGACCTCGTGGAGGGCGTCGTGCTGCATCTCATGCGAGGGTGCGGACTGCCGGGACTTCGCGGCATGCCCTCGAGTCGCGGATTCTTTATTCGCCCGCTGCTTTCGGTTTGGCGCCGTGAAGTTCTCGATTTTCTAAGACGTCGCGGGATCGTGGCCTTGGAGGATCCGGCCAACAGCGACACCGCCTACGCGCGCGTGCGTGTCAGGCGCGAGATCCTGCCTGCGCTGGAGCGCGACAGGCCGGGCATCTCGCGCCGCTTCTACGCCGTCGCCCAGCGGGCCACGACGATCCAGGAATCGATCGCGCGCGAGGCTGCTGCTGCCCTCGTGGGTGGAGCATTGGATCGCGCCGCGGTCGCCTCGTCGTCTGAGCCGGTGGCGGTCGAGCTCATGAAAATCTTGTACGCGGAAGCGGGTGGAGAGCAGCCCGCACTTTCGCGGGTTCATTTGAAATCGATGCTGAGATTGGCGCAACCTGGCCGCGGGGGCCGGGGCGTGGACCTACCTGGCGGCTTGAGGTTGCGTATCGTTGGGGAAACCATGGAGATCGTGGCGTCCGAAACCGCGTCCGCACGGCGAGACCGACCCGCCACGCGCCTCGAGGTCACGCGTTGTTCTGGATGCGCGGACGAGACCGCCGCTCACTTCAAGGCCGGCGTCGAGTTGCGACTGGGCTTTCGCCGGCCGGGGTTGACGATGCGGCCGCGCGGTGGGCGAACCCGAAAGCTGCAGGACATCTTTGTGGACGCGCGCGTGCCGCGCGAGGAGCGCGACACCTGGCCGTTGGTGTTCGCAGCCGAGAAGCTCGCCTGGGTGCCCGGGGTCGCGATCGACTCGGAGCTGGCGACGTCTCCTGGCACCATCGGTCAGCATGTATCCGTCGTGCCGTATCCCCTAAGTCAGAAGTCAAAAATCGCGGTGCTAAAATCGCTGCAGAGCCACGCAGGAGAGCCCACTTGAGCCGCTTCCCCCGCTCCAGCCTGTTTTACTTCGCACTGGTCGTATTGCTCGGCCTGGTGTTCTGGTTCACGTGGCAATCGCTGCAGGGCAACTCGGGCTCGAGCGACTGGCACTACTCGACTCTGATCAGCCAGGCTGACAACCACCAGGTCAAATCGCTCGAGATCAACGGCACGGATGGCATCGCCATTGGCACGGATGGCAAGAAACACAACGTGGTCCTGCCCGATACAACCGGCAGCACCGCGGCGTGGCTCACTCAGCTCGAGACGGACCAGGTTGACGTCTTCTTCGATAAGAACAACGGCGGCAACTACCTGCTCAGCGTTCTGCTCCCGAACATCATCCTGGTCATCCTCATCGGCGCATTCATGTGGTGGGTCCTACGTCAAACCCAGAGCGGCAACAACCAGGCGATGTCGTTCGGGCGTTCGCGCGCCCGCTTGATCGCTGGCGACAAGCCGGCGATCACGTTTGCCGACGTGGCCGGGGTCGAGGAGGCCAAACAAGAGCTCTCGGAAATCGTGGAGTTCCTGAAATTTCCTGAGAAATTTGTGGCCCTCGGCGCCCGTATCCCGAAGGGCGTGCTGCTCGTGGGCCCGCCTGGAACCGGAAAGACCCTGCTCAGCAAGGCGGTGGCCGGCGAAGCGGGAGTTCCCTTCTACTCGATCTCGGGCTCCGAGTTCGTCGAGATGTTCGTGGGCGTTGGCGCCAGCCGCGTACGCGACCTGTTCGACCAGGCCAAGAAGAACTCGCCCTGCATCGTGTTCGTGGACGAGATCGACGCCGTCGGCCGCCAGCGTGGCGCCGGTCTTGGCGGCGGTCACGACGAGCGCGAGCAGACGCTGAACCAGCTCCTCGTGGAGATGGACGGATTCGATACCAACACGCACGTCATCGTGATCGCGGCGACCAACCGCCCCGACGTCCTCGACCCCGCTCTGCTTCGGCCCGGACGTTTCGACCGCCACGTGACCCTCGACCGGCCCGACATCAAAGGCCGCCGCGCGATCCTGGACGTTCACGCGAGGAACAAGCCTCTCGACTCCACAGTCGACCTTGACGTCCTGGCGCGCCAGACACCCGGGTTCACCGGCGCCGACCTGGCCAACCTCATCAACGAGGCAGCGATCCTTGCCGCGCGCGCCAACAAGAAGACGATCGGCATGGAGGAGCTAGAGGAAGCGATCGCGCGAGTGATCGCGGGACCCGAGCGCAAGAGCCGCCGCATCTCCGACCACGAGAAAGAGGTCATCGCCTACCACGAGACGGGTCACGCGCTCGTGATGAAGGCGCTGCCGCACACAAACCCGGTGCACAAGATCTCGATCATCTCGAGAGGCATGGCGCTGGGCTGGACCCTGAGCCTGCCGGAAGAGGACAAGTACCTCATCTCGCGCGATGAGCTGATGGACGAGATCGCCGGCATCATGGGGGGCCGCGTAGCCGAGGAGATAGTTTTCGGCGACATCACATCGGGCGCTGAGAACGACATCCAGAAAGCCACGCAAATGGCGCGCCGGATGGTGACGCAGTGGGGCATGTCCGACAAGCTCGGCACCGTTGCGATGGGCCACCGCGAGGAGCTCGTGTTCCTCGGTCGCGACCTCGGTGAGCAGCGCAACTACTCGGAAGAGGTGGCCGCAATCATCGATGAGGAGATCCGCAGCATCGTCAACCACGGCTACCAGACGGCCAAGACCATCCTCTCCGGTCAGCGGGACAAGATGGATGCTGTCGTCGAGCGCCTCAAGATCGTCGAGACGATGGACGCCAAAGAGCTCGACGAGATCTTGAACCGCCAGGCGTCCGTAGCCCCCGCCGCAGCGTCCTCGACCGCGTCCTGAGACGCCCGCCCACCCGCGGCTGATCGTCGCGGGCCGGGGCAACCTGGGCCGTAGCCTGGCCGGCGGCCTGCGCGCAGCCGGTCACCAGGTGCGCCTCGTCAGCGCGAGGGCCGGACTTCCAGCCCTGCTGCGAAGGCTTGTCGCCGCGGGACCGACCGTGGTGTTCCTGACGGTACCGGATGACGCCGTGGCCACGGTGGCGTCAGGCCTTGCGGCACTGGGTGAGAGTGTCCCGACCGACGTGGCTTTCGTGCACGCGAGCGGTGCGCTCGAGCTGGGGGTCCTTGCGCCCCTTCGCCGCCGACACGAGGTCGGCTCGTTTCATCCTCTGCGCTCGTTCCCGCAGCCGGGGCCGGCCGAAGCGTTTCGCGGAATCGTGATTGGAGTGGATGCGAGCAGCGAATCGCTGCGCCGGGCTCTCAATCGCCTGGCGCGCGACCTGGGCGCCAAGCCGATGCCGGTCGACGACGCGCAGCGGGCCGTCTACCACGCGGCAGCCGTCTTCGCGTCCAACTACGTCGTGGCTCTGCTGGCTGAGGCGGTCCTCCTCCTCGAGCAGTCGGGATGGACCGAAAAGGAGGCAATCCAGGGTCTGGTGCCTCTTGCGGAAGGCGCGGTCGCCAATGTCCGCAATCGTGGTCCGATCAGGGCGCTGACTGGTCCGATCCGTCGCGGCGATGCGGAGACAGTCACGAGGCACCTGGCCGCCCTCGCCCGGATCGACGCCCCCACCGGAAGATCTGGTAAAGGGCGCAAAAGCGACCTTTATCGTATGCTCGGCGACGTCGCGCTCGAGATCGCGCAACAGGCCGGTTTGAAGCCGGCGGCGGCCGAGCAAACGAGAAGGGCGCTGACCCGAAAAGTGGCAGCGACCCGAAGGAGATCTCGTCAATGACAACGGTCCTGGACGTCCAGAGATTCAAGGATGAAGGCCGTCGTTTCGCGATGCTCACGGCCTACGACTACCTCAGCGCGCAGATTCTCGACGAAGCGGGTATCCCGATCCTCTTGGTCGGCGACAGCCTGGGAATGGTGATGCTCGGTTACCCGACCACCCTCCCGGTAACCATGGACGAGATGATCCACCACGCCAAAGCCGTGTCTCGAGGCTCCAGGCAAGCCCTTCTTGTGGGTGATATGCCTTTCATGTCCTACCACGCATCGGTCGAGCAGGCGATAACGAGCGCCGGGCGCTTCCTGCAAGAGGGCGGCATGCATGCGGTCAAGCTCGAGGGTGGCGGTCGCATCGTCGAGATCACCATGCGGCTGACTGCGATGGGGATACCCGTGATGGGTCACCTGGGGTTGACTCCGCAGTTCGTGCACCAGATGGGCGGCTTCAAAGTCCAGGGCAAGACCGAGTCGCAGGCGGCTCGCATCCTCGCGGATGCCAAGGAGCTGGAGCAGGCCGGCGCGTTCAGCCTGGTGCTCGAAGGTGTGCCGAACGCAGTTGCCACTCGGGTCACGCGCGCCGTGAACATCCCGACCATCGGTATTGGCGCGGGTCCCGGGACCGATGGCCAGGTGCTTGTGCTGCACGACATGCTCGGTATGACGAGCGGCAAGCCGCCGAAGTTCGTCAAGCGATACGCCAACCTGGCGCAGGAGATTGGCAAAGCCGCTCAGCAGTACGCCCAGGAGGTAGGGTCGGGCGCTTTCCCGGGCCCCGAGCACAGTTACTCGGCCAACGGTGTGGCTCCGGTATCGAAGGAAACGCAAGTGAAGGAGCCGCGAGAAGAGGTCAAGTACGGCGCCGGCTAGCGCTCCGATCGTCCTCGTCAACCCTGGTGAGATGCTCGAGACCTCGCGCCGGTGGCGGCGGGAGGGGCTGTCGATCGGCCTGGTGCCGACGATGGGCGCGCTGCACGCCGGCCACATGAGCCTTGTGGCCAAGGCTTGCAGTGACAACGACATGGTCGTCGTCAGCGTTTTCGTGAACCCGATCCAGTTCGGCCCCCGCGAGGATCTCGAACGATATCCGAGCAGCCCTGACCGCGACCTCGAGCTGCTCACGAAGGCTGGAGTCGCTGCCGTCTACGTGCCAACCGCCGCCGCTATGTATCCGCCCGGCGCCAGCTCTCGCGTGAGGGTTGGGCGCGTGGCCGAGCCGCTCGAAGGGAGCTTGCGTCCTGGGCATTTCGAAGGCGTGGCCACGGTTGTCGCGAAGCTGCTCAACGCCACCCAGCCCGATCGGGCGTACTTCGGGCAGAAGGACGCCCAGCAGGTCGCGGTCGTCAAGCGCCTGGCGCTCGACCTCGACACCGGGGTCGAGATCTGCGTATGCCCGACGGTTCGGGAGGCCGACGGCCTGGCGCTCAGCTCCCGGAACGCCTCCCTGGGGCCGCACGAGCGAAAGGCCGCAGCCTCCCTCAGCCGCTCCTTACGCTGGGCGGCCGAGGCGTACGCGGCGGGCGAGCAAGATCGGAGCCGGCTGCGGCGTGGGATTCTGGACATTCTCGAGGCCGAGCCGCTGGCTAAGGTGGCCTACGCCGAGCTGGTCGATCCTGAGACCTTTGGGGCGCCTGGAACCCTGGCTGTGCTGGCCGTCTGGATCGGAAAAACGCGTCTGATCGACAACCACGACCTGGCTCAGCCTTTTCCTGGATAAGTCGGATTTCTGCGGTACAATTGCGGTTCGTTACTGGCGGAGGCCGATCTGACGACCAACACCACACCAATAAACCTTAGGGGGAATGCGCGTTGTCAAATGAGTCCGGTGCTGTCCTGACTGAACAAGAGGAGGCTACCGAAAGAGACTCATCCAACCCGATGACGATGGAGGACTACCTCCATTACGAATCGGAGGCCTTCAAGACTCCAAACCACGGAGACATCGTGGATGGCATCGTGGTTCGTGTCGATGCCGATGAGGTTCTTGTCGACATCGGTGCCAAGGCTGAGGGTGTTATCTCCAGCAAGGAGCTTGGGCTCCGCGGCGAGGCCGATTCCGTCGGACTCGAGCCCGGAGACCAGATCAAGGTCTACGTCCTGCAGCCTGAGAACGAGGAGGGCAACGTCGTCCTCAGCCTTCGGCGGGCGCGAGCGGAGACCACCTGGATCGTCGCTGCTGAGAAGCAGGTCGACGGCTCCGTCATCGAGGCCGACGTTCGGGAGCAGAACAAAGGCGGCCTGATCGTCAACGTCCTGGGCCTGCGCGGATTTCTGCCTTCCAGCCAGGTCGCGCGGGCTTACGCCGGCAGCCTGGAGTCGCTGGTGGGCCAGCGGATCCCCGTCAAGATCCTGGAGGTCAACCGCAAGCGCAACCGGCTCATCGTCAGCCAGAAGGCGGCCGAGGACGAGGATCGCGCGCGCAAGCGTGAGGACCTGTTCAGCCGGCTGCTGACGGGCACGACGGTCAAGGGCACGGTCTCGGGCATCACAAGCTATGGAGCGTTCGTCGACATCGGCGGCGCCGACGGGCTTATCCACATCTCAGAGCTCTCTTGGGACCGCGTGTCCAAGGTCACCGACGTGCTTCAGCTTGGAGACGAGGTCACCGTGAAGGTGATCAAGCTCGACCCGGAGCAGACTCGCATCTCGCTTTCGCTTCGCCAACTCCAGCAAGACCCGTGGGAGAAGCTGGTCCAGTCGATGCCCATCGGCTCGATCGTCGAGGGCCAGGTCACGAAAACCAAGAAGTACGGCGCCTTCCTGCAGATCATGGCCGGCATCGAAGGGCTGCTGCACATCTCCGAGCTCTCTTGGGATCACGTGGAGCGAACCGAGGATGTCCTCAAGGTGGGGGAGGACCTGCAGGTCAAGGTGATCGGGATCGACACCGCACGGCGGCGAATCTCGCTCAGCCTGAAGCAGCTCTCGGCTCCGCCCGCAACCCTCGCGGCAGCGCGGACCGAGCACCGGGCCGACGAGTACGAAGACGTGGAGGAAGAGTCCTAAGCCGGAAATATGAGGAAGAACCAGGCGGTTCTCCCTCATCGCGCGTGCGGCTTTGCCGCAGGGCTGCCTCCCGCGACTGTGTCGCGGGGACCCCAGAGGTAGCAAAGTCATGGCCGGGCGAGCCCCGGCAACCCCTGCGACGCTAGCGTCTACAAAACGAGATCGCCCGGCGTTCGTGCGACCTCCTTGGATCAGCCTGATGCAGGTACGCCTTTGCCCGCCAGCCGATCCCTGGCTGGGCGGAAGTAGGGATCGATGGTGACCGCCATCCGGTAGGCGGCCTGGGCCTCGACAGCACGGCCCAGTTGCTCATCGGCGTCGCCGATGTCCAGGTACAGCTGAGGATCGCTCTCACCCAGCTTTGCTGCCAGCTGCATCTGGGCCAGCCCGCGAGATGTCGATCCGATCGCGACCAGTCCTTGGCCGAGGGCCCAGTGGTAGCGCCCTTGCAGAGGATCGACGACCACCGACAAGTCCAATCGACTCTGGTAGTACCAGACGTCAGCCAGCACGGGCATCGCGCCAAGCCATACGACAGCGGCGGCCAGCGCCACTGCAACCAGAGCGGGAGCGGCTTTAGGGCCTGAGGCCTGCCGGCCGGCGGGTTGGGGCGCCAACCCGGTTTCACTCTCCGCCGCCCTCACCCCCGACCACGCGATGCCGGCCAGCAGCCAGAACGCACCGGTGGCGGGAGCCCAGTCGAAGTTGAAGAGCACCCAGATGCTGTAGCCGACGCATGCTGCGGCGAGGGGCCCAATCGATCCGGCGAAACGCCAGCGCCAGAAACCGCGAAACAACGTCAACAGGACCCACGCCAGAGCGCCAAGACCGATGAGTCCCTGGGTGGCGGCAATGTCAAGGGGACCCGAGTGCGCACGGTCGACCTCGGGGGCCCAGTCGCCGCTGAGGAACCGGCCGTAGACGAGGCCCGTCGCATCCTCACCCCAGCCGGTGAGCGGCCGCGCCGCAATCATGTGTATCGCATCCGACCACAGGTGAAGGCGAGCGGGCCCGGGGTCGTCGTTGAGGAATCGGAGGGGCGAAGCAACGATCAGCGCCAGGCCGGCCCCGACGATCACCAGCGCCACCGCGGCGCCAACGATCGCCTTTTTGCCCTTGAGCATGAACACGATCACCGCAAGGCAGCCGGCCAGCGCGCCCAGCCCGCCGCTTCGCGAGGTCGTCGCCACGAGCGCGCCGGACATCAGCGCCAGGCCCGCCCACCAGAGGACGCCGAACCGGGCCGCGAGCAGCCCTCGCGCGAAGGCGAGCGGTATCGCCATCGCCAGCAAAGCGCCGAGCAGGTTGGCGTTGCCGAGGTTGCCGTCCGGCCGGTAGTCGATGGAGTGGTTCAGGAGCAGGACCGCTTGACCGAGCGCCTGAACCGCAGCGATTGAAGTGCCGATGACAAAGGCGGGAATCACCCGGTCCCGCGCCGCCCGGTCACCCAGAAGCCAGACCGGCATTGCCAGCAAGCCCAGGTAAGCGAGCCTGATTGGAAGCGACTCGTAGCGGGTATATGAGCCTTCCAAGCTCAGCGGCCAGGAAACCGAGAAGGCAAAGGCAAGGCCGGCGGCGGCGGCGGCGGCGATCAGGGGCAGGCGCAGCCGGCCCAAGGATGGCCCGCCAGGGAGCAGCAGCGCGAGGCCGCAGCCGAGGCCCGCGCCGGCGATAACGATGGCGGCGCGCGGCAGTATGTAGGAGTCGACGGCGACGGGTACGAATACGGTAGGCAGCGCCAGGGCGATCGCCGCGGGGAGGAAACCGCCGAGGCGCTGAAGTAGCGGCCTCAAATGTGCCTCCACCAGGGAATTACGCCGGTTGAGTTGTTCGTTATATTAGGGGTGCGGTACCACCCGGTACCTTTAACAACAGATCGAGGAGGTGCTCGCCCCACCCTAAGCAGGTCGTAGTCCAGGAGGAAGACCTTGTATCCCTTTGAACGATTCACTGAGCGGGCTAAGAAAGTTCTGACGCTCGCCCAAGAAGAAGCAGAACGATCGCACCACAGTTATATCGGAACGGAGCACCTGCTCCTGGGCTTGCTGCGCGAGGGCGAAGGCCTCGCCGCCAAGGTTCTGAACAACCTTGGCGTGGAAATTGGCAAGGTCCGCCAAACGATCGAGTCGGTGCTCGGCCGGAACGAGCGGATCATCATCCAGCAGATCATTCCGACGTCGCGCGTCAAGAAGGTGATCGAGATCTCCTTCGAGGAAGCGCGCCGGATGGGTCACAACTACGTCGGTACCGAGCATCTGTTGCTTGGACTGCTCATCGAGGGCGAAGGCATAGCCGCTCACGTGCTCGAGGACCTCGGCGCGACCCTTGAGAAGGTTCGCTCGGAGATCGAGCGCTTGCTGCACGATTCGAGCGCCGAGACCGAGGCCGAGCCGGCTCCCAAGAAGCCGTCGAAGACCCCCCTGCTCGACCAGTTCGGCCGCGACCTGACGGAGCTCGCGCGACGCAACCAGCTCGATCCCGTCATCGGCCGCGAGCTGGAGATCGAGCGCGTGATCCAGATCCTCAGCCGGAGGACCAAGAACAATCCAGCCCTGATCGGCGAGCCGGGTGTCGGCAAGACAGCCATCGCCGAAGGTCTAGCCCAGCAGATCAACCTAGGCAACGTGCCAGAGTCGCTGCAGCACAAACGCGTGCTCACGCTCGACATGGGCGCCCTGGTCGCCGGTACGAAGTACCGAGGTGAATTCGAAGAGCGCTTGAAGAAGATCCTCGATGAGATCCGATCCAGCCGCGAGGTTGTCCTGTTCATCGACGAGCTGCACACGCTCGTCGGGGCAGGTGCAGCCGAAGGTGCGATCGACGCCGCCAACATCTTGAAGCCGGCACTGGCGCGCGGCGAGATCCAGTGCATCGGGGCGACCACGCTCAACGAGTACCGCAAGTACATCGAGAAGGACGCCGCGCTCGAGCGCCGCTTCCAGCCGGTGTTCGTCGACCAGCCGAGCCTGGCCCAGACCATTGACATCCTCAACGGCGTGAAGTCGCTTTACGAGAAGCACCACAGGGTCACGATCACCGATTCAGCGGTGCACGCCGCCGCGGTGTTGAGCGACCGCTATGTCAGCGATCGCGCGCTTCCCGACAAGGCGATTGACCTCATCGATGAAGCCTCAGCGCGCGTGCGTATGAAGCTCACGACCATCCCCGATGATCTCAAAGAGCTCCAGAAGGAAATCAAGAAGCACCGCACCGACCAGGATGAGTCGGTCAACAAGCAGGACTTCGAGGCCGCGGCGAGCGTGCGCGACAAGGTCAAGAAGCTGCAGGACAAGCTCGCTGTCAAAGAGGCGGCGTGGCGCGACAAGCTGGGCGAGACGGTCCCGGACGTCAACGAGGAGCACATCGCTCAGATCGTGGCCGCGTGGACCGGCGTGCCGGTCTCTCGACTCGTCGAAGAAGAGACTGCGCGTCTGTTGCGCATGGAAGAAGAGATCCACAAGCGCATGGTCGGCCAGGACGAGGCTATAAAGATCGTGTCGCAGGCCGTGCGGCGCGCGCGCGCCGGCTTGAAGGACCCTCGCCGTCCGATCGGGTCGTTCATCTTCTTGGGTCCGACAGGAATCGGAAAGACGGAGCTGGCTCGAGCCCTTGCCGAGTACTTGTTTGATTCGGAGGACTCGCTGATCAAGCTCGACATGTCCGAATTCATGGAGCGTCACACGACTGCACGTCTGGTCGGCTCACCTCCGGGCTATGTCGGCTATGACGAGGGCGGACAGCTCACCGAGGCAGTGAGGCGCAGGCCTTACTCGGTGATCCTGTTCGACGAGATCGAGAAGGCGCACCCCGAGGTGTTCAACATGCTGTTGCAGATCCTCGAGGACGGGCGACTGAGCGACGCGAAAGGCAAGGTGGTCAACTTCGCGAACACCGTGATCATCATGACCTCCAACCTGGGAATTCGCGATGTGAACCAGGCGGGTACGTCGCTCGGTTTCCAGCCCGCCGTGGTGGATGAGGCCGGCGAGGTGGAGCGCCGCCACAAGAACACGAAAGAGAAGATCGACGAGGAACTGAAGCGGATGTTCCGCCCAGAGTTCCTCAACCGTGTCGATGCCGTGGTCGTGTTCAAGAGCCTGACCACTGCTCAGATCCGGGAGATCGTCGACCTCCAGTTGAACAAGCTGAGCAAGCACCTGGTCGAGCAGCAGATCATCATCGAGGTCACCGATGCGGCCAAGGACCTGCTGGCCAAAGAGGGCTACGACCGCGTCTACGGGGCGCGCCCGCTGCGGCGCGTGATCACGAGCAGGATCGAGGACCAGCTGTCCGAGCACCTGCTGCGTGGAAAGATCGCGCGTGGCGACACGGTGCAGATCGACGTGGACGGAGAGGATGCGCTGAAGTTCACGCCGGTGAAGCACAAGCACAAGGAGCCCGCAGCGGCGGCAGCCAAGCCCTAGCTCGGAACTTCCTCCCCGGGCGTCCTTAACAACCCTCCAACGGGCGACAATGGCTCGCACATTGAGCGCTCCGGCCCCGCTTCGCCTGCGTCCCCTCGAGATCGGCGACCTCCTGGACGAGACGTTCAGGATGTACCGACGCCACTTTTTCCTATTCGCGGGAATCTCCGTCATCCTGTCGATCCCGCTCGCCGCGAGCGCCGGCTTCAGCTTCTTCACCGTGTTCAACAACCTCGCTCAACAAGTGGCCTCGAATCAACCCCCAGACCTGGGCCCCATCTTTGCCTCGCTTGGAGTCTTCTTCGTGATCACAGTCGCGGTGTACCCGTTGCTGTACGGCTCAATCACGTACGCCGCTTGCGAATCCGCGCTCGGGCGGCCTGTCACTTTCTGGAGTGCGTTGCGCGCCGCGTTGCGTCGCTACCTTCACATCGTCGGGTACTTCCTGCTGGTGGCCGGGATGGCCCTGCTTTTCTGCGTGTTTCCGCTCTGGATCTGGATCGGCGTCAGATGGATCGCATGGATGCCCGCGATGTTCGTCGAAAACATCGGACTGGGCGCCGCATTGGGTCGGAGCTGGCGCCTGGTCGAGGGTCGCTGGTGGCGCACTTTCTTGATTCTTTTTCTGATGTACATCCTGGTCGAGGTGGTGGCCTCCGCCCTTCAGGCATTTCTCTACCTGGGACAGATTCTTTTGCAGGCCGTCGTTTCCTCATACCTCAGCCTTGCGATATCGGAGGCGGCAGGCATCCTCGTCAGCTCTCTCGTCAGCCCGATCCTCCTGATTGCCATCGTGCTCATCTATTTCGATCTGCGCGTGCGACGAGAAGGTCTCGATCTCTTTCAGCTCGCGCAACGCGTGGGAACCCCGCCTCCCGCGGCGTGACGGCTCACATCGCGCGCACACTCGCCCGAATCATCGCTGTCGGGTCGCTTGCACTTGCGTTCGCGGTTGTCATTCCGGCGCAGGCAGCGGCGGACGCAACGAGCCCTGCCGCTTACAAGCAGGCGGTGCAGGACACGCTGTCGTTGGTGCGTGGCGCCCTGCCGAATGACACCGCTACCGCCCAGCTGGCGCTCACAGTCCTCGAGGGCGGCACGGGCATGGCGCAGCGCGAGATCATCGCTGACCTGGAAGCCAGCCCGCCCGACTTCGCGGATGCCATCGACCGGCTGCAGGCTTTGCTCGATGCGCTCAACCACCCGGCGGACACGTCAGATCCTGCGCAAGCGCAGCAGCGACTCCACGACGTGCTGGCGATGCATCGCTACGACGCCTTGCACCAACCGGAGACCTGGCTCGATCGACTGCGTCACTGGATCAACGACCGGATCAACGACCTGCTGAACATTTTTCGACGTGAATCGGGCTCGTTGCCTCTGCCCGACTACGTCTACTACATCCTCGGTGCGATCGGGGTGGCGATCGTAGCCGTGCTCATATTCAGCTCCACCCGCGGGCGCCTACGTGAGGGCTCAGCGACGGGAAGCTCGACTGGGCCTCGGGCTCCGGGGGACTATTTCGCCGAAGCTGACCGCCTCGCGGCCGCCGGCGACCGAATTGGGGCAATACGCTCGCTGTGCGCGGGTGTCGCCGCGACGCTTGCGGGCGAGAGGACCTGGGAGGGCAGCCCCCTAACCGTGCGCGAGATCTTCCAGCACGCCGCCGACCCCGGCAGCCTGCGACCCCTGCTGGCGCCATTTGAAGCGGCGGTGTATGGCGGCCGCGACGTCGACATGGCAACCTACGAAAGGGCCGTTCAGGTGGCAGCGCCGTTCCGGCAGCCGAAGGAAATGGCGGCATGAAAGGAGCGCGAGGCTGGTTGCTTGCAGCCGTCCTGTCGCTGGCGATCGCGGGATTGGCATATTTGGTCCAGCCATCGCAAGGCTCGCCGGAGCACAGCTCCACCAGCGACGCGGCCGATGGCGCGTCGGCAGCAGTCTTGTTCGCTCAAGCCATGGGGCACCCGACCATCGAGATCGCGGGTTCATTCACGCCACCGCCGGCGAACGGCCTCATGTTCGTATTGACTCCCACGAGCCCATTCACCGCCGAGGAGGCCGACCGGACCGCCGCTTGGGTAAGGTCGGGCGGTGTCCTCATTTACGCGTCGGAGCGGGGCGATGCCGAGCTGGATCGTGCCTTTGGGGTCACCCGCCTCAATGGCACGGTAAGTAGCTCAACCGCGACAGCAGAGCCTGTCCTCGCTGGGGTGACCACGGTGGCAGGCGGCCTCTCCGCCATTCCGCTCGACCCCGCCAGCAACCAGGTATCGATCTTGCGTTCCCCCGGCGGCTTCGCACTCGGGTACATGAATTCTCTGGGAAGCGGGCGAGCAGTCGTGCTCGCCGACCCGCTTGTGCTCTGCAACGGCTATCTCGACAAGCAAGACAACGGTCGGTTGCTGGCTGATCTTTTGGGCACTGATCGAGGCACCGTGGCCTTCGACGAGTTTCATCACGGGCTCACTTTCAGCGACCTTTCCCCGCAAGCCTGGCTGCTGACGCCCTGGGGTGCCGGGATCGTCTGGCTGCTCGTGGCGGTGTTCGTGGGCCTGCTCCTTCGCGGCCGGGGCTTCGGACCCCTGATGCCACGGCCTGCGGAAACCGCCAGGGCTGACGCCGAATGGGCGGTGGCGGTGGGTGAGCTTCTGCGCAGGTCCGGCGCTCGCGCGGTCACGCTCGGCGTTCTTGCAACCGCCAGCGAGCGAGCGGTCGCAGCCCGGACCGGCCTACCTTTGAAACCACGTGAGCGCTTCTGGAACGCTTTGTGGATTCGTGCGCCGGAGCTCGCCGCCGACCTGGCCGAGGCCGAAAGCACTCTCCAGAGCTCTACAGGCGGCGAGGCCGACCTGTTGAAGGCGGCGCAGCGCTTGCATGACGTCGCCTATCCGATTTCCCCGGAGCGCAACCGGCTCCGTTCCACCGCGTCCAAGGAGGTCAAATGACCGCACATCCCGGCGCCGTCAGCGCTCCCGATTTCTACACGCGACTTCGCGATCAGCTGATCAAGGCAGTCGTCGGCCAGGAGGATGCCATTCGCCTCTGCGCGATCGCGTTGGTGGCTGAAGGCCATGTCTTGCTCGAAGGCGTCCCCGGAACCGGCAAAACGCTGCTTGCGAAGTCGATGGCGCGCGCGCTGTCGCTGCAGTACAGCCGCGTGCAGTTCACGCCCGACCTGATGCCGGCGGACATCGTGGGCACCTCGGTCTACGACCTTGCGAATCGAACCTTTGCTTTACGGCGCGGGCCGATCTTCACCAACGTCCTGCTGGCAGATGAGATCAACCGAGCACCGGCCAAAGTCCAGTCGGCGCTCCTCGAGGCAATGGAGGAAAGGGGAGTCACCCTCGAAGGAGAACAGCTTGCATTGCCGGCCCCCTTTCTAGTCCTGGCCACGCAGAACCCTGTCGAGTACGAGGGCACTTACCCATTGCCCGAAGCGCAGCAGGACCGCTTCCTGTTCAAGATCCGGCTCGACTATCCAACCTCCGCGGACGAGATGGAAATCCTGCGGCGTTGGGGGTCGGGCATCGAGCTTCGCGATCCCTCGAAGGCGGGGGTGGAGCCCGTGCTAAGCGGCGCCGACATCGACGCCTGCCGCGAGCAGGTGGCGAAGGTCGTGATCGACGAGAAGATCCGCAAGTACGTCGTGGACCTCGCTTCTGCGACCCGGACCGCCCCGGAGATTGCGCTGGGAGCAAGCACGCGCGCGGAGGTCCTGCTGATGCTCGCGTCGCGGGCCCTGGCAGCTTTCGACGGATCCGACTTCGTCACTCCCGACCATGTCAAAGCGCTGCTTGCCCCCGCATTTCGCCACCGGTTGATCCTGCGACCCGAGGCCGAGGTCGGCGGTCAGACACCCGACAGCGTCCTCGAGGCGGTGGCCGCACGAGTCGTTCCCCCGCGCTGATCACTTGATTCGGGGACTCGCGCCACAACCCCGCCTGCTCTGGGCGATCGCGATCGGGGCCGTGCTCATCGCATTGTCGATCGCATCCCCGCTGATCGGAGTGGTCGCCGTCGCGTATCACGTCGGACTCGTACTCATCGTCGCGCGCGACCTCGCGCTGTTGCCAGGCCGCTCCGGCTATCGCGTGCAGCGTCACGTCCCTGAACCGTTCTCGCTGGGCGAGCTGGAAGAGGTGACCGTGGTCGTTGAGAATCCGGCCGCCGCCGGCCTCTACGCCCGGGTCGCGGATCACGCCCCCGCAGAGCTAAAGCCATACCCGCGTGAGCTTGCGGGGCGGTTCGACAAAGGCGGCCGGCTGTCGGTGAGCTATTTCACGTTCTCACCGCGACGCGGCGCATTCCAGTTCGGCCCGGTCGACGTACAGATGTCGAGGGAGGATGGCTGGTGGCGCCGGCAGGTTCGCCTGCCACGTCCCGATGAGGTCGCCGTGTTTCCAAATGTCGTGGCCATCAAACGCGTGCAGCTGACCCTGCGCCGCGGCCTTCGGGCAATGGCCGGCTTGCGGCGGGCACGCCCACCTGGCGCATCGACAGCATTCGCAGGCCTGCGCGACTATGTGCGCGGCGACGACGCGCGACGAATTAGCTGGACCGCCACGGCACGGCGCGACCGGCCGGTGGTGGTTGAAGTTGAGGCGGAGCGCGGCCAGCAGGTGATGATCGCTCTCGATTGCGGTCGACTGATGACGGCACCTGCCGGCGAGCTCGACAAGCTCGACCATGCAGTGAACGCAGCGCTGATGCTGGCGTGGATCGCGCACGCTTATGGCGACCGCGTCGGCTTGATGACGTTTGACGACCGCGTCACAAGTTTCATCAAGCCCGAACGTGGTAGCTCGCAGATCCGCCGCCTCACCGAGGCCCTGTATTCCATCAAGTCCGACTACGTCGAGCCCGACTTCGGCCACGCGTTCACTCACCTCGCACTCAGGCTTGGGCGCCGCTCGATGGTGGTCGTGCTGACCGATGTCCAGGACCCCGAGGCCTCGAAGGAGCTTGTAGCGCACTGCCTTCGACTTGCCGCCCGTCACCTTGTGCTCGTGGTGGCGATGTCAGATCCCGGCGTCCTCAGGGCGCGTGATCAGCCCATCACCACCTCATCGCGCGCCTATGAGTGGGCAGCGGCTGAAGAATTTGTCGCGAGCCGCCGCGAAAGCTTCGAGCTGCTGCGGCGAGGTGGGGTGCTCGGCCTCGACGTTGTGGCCGGTAGTCTCAGTCCCGCTCTGGTCGAGCGCTACCTCGAGCTCAAGGAGCGGGCTCTGCTGTGATCTTTGGGCCACGCCCTGCAAAAAGCAGGTACGAGTAGAACAGCAGTCCCGTCGTCAGGCCGATCCCGAGCTTGACCGCGAACGGTGCGTCTGACGGGGAGATGTTGCCTTCGATCGTGCCCGCGACCACGAGAAGCGGCGCCAGGCCGATCAGCAGGATGAACGCGCGCCGGGCCGCGTCCACCAACGCATCGACGCGGCTCCGATTACCAGGCGAAACCAGCGCCCAGCCCATCATCAAGCCGGCTGCGCCCTCGGCCACGATCACCGAAAGCTCCAGGACTCCGTGGGCGATCACGAAGTCGAAAAGGCCGCCGGCCAGCCCGTATGCCGCCGTGAGGCCGAATAGGCCGCCAATGCTGATGCCGTTGGTTATCAGGACATAGATAACGGGCAGCCCGAACACCAAGCCAAAACCAAATGCCAGCATCACGACGATGATGTTGTTGGCCATGATCGCGCCGCCTGCGATCGCACGAACCGGAAGCGGAATGTCGGTCCACAGCTTGTGGTGCCGCACCTGATCGATGAGGTCGGGGGAGGCGCCCACGGCGGTGGCTGAATCCGGGTTGGCAAGGACTACGAAGAAGCTGACCAGGGCCGGCACGAAGAGCAAGGCCGCCGACGCCACCAGGTACGGCCACGCTTCGCGGTACGTGCGCGGAAGGAGCACCGCGTAAAAGTCGCGGATCCTCCTCCACACCCTGCCGCCGCGTCTGTAAACAACGCCGTGGCCGCGGCCGACCAGGCCGTTGAGGTAGCTGTGGACTGGCTCGCCGGGCCAGTCTCGCTGGGCCCGAGCGAGGTCGCCGGTCGCGCGCCGGTACAGCGCCGTCAGGGTCAACACCTGCGCCGGCGCAAGGGCGTTCAGACGGCTGGCGCCGGCCCGCGCCAGCAGGTCCTCGAGGCGGTTCCAGTCCTCACGCCGCAGCGCGACGAACTCCTCAGAGCGCACGGCAAGCAAAATACGCGACATGGAGCGCCCGCTCTCCGATAGCGATCTCGTTGTCGCTACGCCTGAGCGCGTCTCGTTCGATTTCCAGATCGCCGGCCTTGGGACGCGGGCGATCGCTCAGATCATCGACCTGCTGATCGTTGCGCTCGTCGAGGTGGCCGTGCTCTTCTCCGGCTTCGGAGCGGGCACAGTGACCAACTCCAGCACGGTGGGCGGCCTGGTGATCATCGTGTTCAGCTTCATCAACGTCTTCGGCTATTTCTGGGCTAGCGAAGCGCTGTGGTCGGGGCAGACCGTCGGTAAAAAGGCGTTCCGACTCCGGGCAGTTGGGGATCGGGGCGAGCCGCTCACCTTCATGCAGGCGGGGATCCGAAACATAGTGAGAATCGTCGACTTCCTTCCGTATGGATATGGGATCGGAATGATCGTCCTCTTCGCCAATGGGAAGGGCAAGCGCCTGGGTGACCTCGCGGCCGGGACCCTGGTGGTCAAGGACTCAGACCATGTGAGGCTGTGGCAGCTTGCGGGCGGGAGGCGGCCGCCAGCAGGGACCGGGATGCCGCCACCTCCGAAGGCGCCGCCCGACGCGACCAATGAGGAGCCCACTGCGCCCTCGCCCGTACCTGGTGCAACGGCGAGGTTCGCGCCAACTCCGTACGTGCCGGCGACTGCGGCCGAGCTGACGCTTCGCCGCCTGGACCCAGAGCTCCGTCGCTTCATCACCTCGTACGCCCGGCGGCGCCCCCAGCTGACACTGGGGGTTCGGGTGCAGCTGGCCGGGACGGTCGAGCGCAACTTACGTGCGGCCGCCCCTGAGATCTTCATCCAGCAAGGACCCCTGGCGACCCTGGATTACCTGGCCAATCTCGAAAGCCAATAGTCGAATAAGAACTGAGGTCAGCCTTAGGCCGAATTCACTTCGGCCGACACATATGCCGCGTCAAAGCGCCTCCCGGCAATGCCTTACTCGGTAGGGGTACCGCGGGGGAGGCCTGCTTCCCCCGCGCTTAATAGCCAGCGGCGGATCTGGTCTCCGGTCAGGTTGCCTCCGCAGATCGGCGTGGCCACGCGCAGACCCTCGAGCTCAGTTCGCCGCTTCGCCACCGCGGCCAACCCGGCGGCGCCGGCAGGCTCGGCCACCATGCCGGTCTCGAGGAACAGCATTTTCATGGCGTCAAGCATCTCCTCGTCGCTGACCAGCATCACCTCGTCGACAGTGGCGCGCATGGCAACCAACGCTTCGAGGATCGGGACGCGGACGGCGATCCCATCCGCGATGGTGGCTGCGGACTCAGTGCTGACCGGCTTTCCCGCGAGCCACGAGAGTTCCATCGATGGCGCTCCCTCGGCGCACACACCGACGACTCTGGTCGCGGGCGAGAGCTGCCTGAAACAGGTGCCGATCCCATTGATCAAAGACCCGTTGCCCAGCGGCACGAATACCGCCTCAAGACTTTCGTCCATGCGCGCGAGCTCTAGCGCGATCGTTCCGGCGCCCTCGGCGATCTCGGGCAGCAGGCCGTCCTCCACATAGAAGGCGCCGGTCTCGCTTGCATGCGCCTTGGCCGCCAACTTCGCGGCGTCGAAGTCGGCGCCTGCCAGCACCACTTCTGCGCCGAGCGAGCGCATGCGGCTGACCTTCAAAGGGTTGGCGGCGACTGCGGCAAACACTGTCAGGCGCTGGCCGCGCTTGCGGGCGGCGTAGGCCATACCTTGACCGAAGTTGCCGGCCGAGGCGCAGACGAATCCATTGGGCTGGTCGCCGATTCGGTGCATGAGGTAGTCGGTCCCGCGGCCCTTGAAGGAGCGGATCGGGTTGATGCACTCCACCTTGAGGACGATGTTCACGCCCAGGCGCGCGCTCAGGGTTTCGGAGAGGTACTGGGGAGTGTCTTTGAACGCGGGGTCGATCACCTCGGCCGCCTCGCGAATTCGATCGATCGAGATCGCCATCAGACGCCCGACGATAAGACATTGCTGCCTCCGTTGGTGCAGGTCTGGGCGTCCCCACCCGGCCGGGCACGCTTTGCGTGCCGGGCCACCCTCCCCAGCGAGTGGGGAGGCCAACGTTTGTTGCCTCCGTTGGTGCAGGTCTGGACGTCCCCACCCCGCCGAGCTCGCTCCGCAAGCTGGGCGGCCCTCCCCGGCGAGCGGGAGGAACAATTTCCGGCCCTCAGGCCGGAAAGTGACGCCGCCCCGGGGGTAATCAGGGCGGCGCCGTACGGGTCAAGGAGCCGGGAGGCACTCCGGCGATTCCTCTCATTGAATAAACGATCGACCCTGTAAAAAGGCTACGGCTCAGCTTGTAAAAACCGGATGATGGTCCAGCGATGCCAAAGGCCACGATCACATTCGTCTGCACCGACTGCGGAGGCGAAACGCCCCGCTGGGCGGGACAGTGCCCCCATTGCCAGGCGTGGAACACCCTCCAGGAGTTCCAGGTCCGCAAGGCCTCCGGCAGCCGGCCGCGACAGTCGCCCATGTCAGCCGGCGCCCAACCGATCCCGCTGACCGAGCTGGCAACGGAGGCGGCCCCGCGCCTGACGCTGGCCTGGGGTGAGCTCAACCGCGTTCTGGGCGGTGGCATAGTCCCCGGCAGCCTGGTTCTGGTCGGGGGTGAGCCCGGCGTCGGCAAGTCGACCCTGCTCATGCACGCCGCTCACCAGGTGGCGGTGCGCGGCGGCCAGGTCCTCTACGCGTCAGGCGAGGAATCGCCGCAGCAGATCCGAATGCGAGCCCACCGGCTCGGCACGATGGAGGCTGGAATCCTGCTCTTTGCCGAAAACGATCTCGACGCCATCTGTGAGGCAATCCGGTCCTCGAAGCCGCAGCTGGCAATCGTCGATTCCATCCAGACGGTCACCGATGCCGGGTTCGAAGGCAGCGCCGGCAGCGTCACCCAGGTGCGGGAGTCTGCGGCTCGGCTGATGCGCCTTGCCAAGGAGGTCGGGGTCCCGATCTTCCTCGTGGGGCACGTCACCAAGGAGGGAGCGATTGCCGGGCCTCGGGTACTTGAGCATATCGTTGATACCGTGCTGTACCTGGAAGGCGATCGGCGGCAAGAGCTGCGCGTGCTGCGCGCCATGAAGAATCGCTTCGGCTCAGCCGAGGAGATCGGCGTCTTCGCCATGGGTGAGGCAGGCCTCGAGGAGGTCCCGGACCCCTCGGCGGCGCTTCTCAGCCAGGCCACCACCACATCGCCAGGATCGGCCATCGTCGTTGCGCTCGAGGGCACACGGCCATTGCTCATCGAGATCCAGAGCCTGGTCAACCTCAAAGGCGAGAGCGCGATTGTTCGCCGCATCGCCAACGGTGTGGATATCAATCGCCTGCACATGCTCATCGCAGTCATCGAGAAGCGGGCGGGCCTCAAGCTTGGCTCGTCGGATGTCTTCGTCAACGTCGCCGGCGGCATGCGCATCACTGAGCCTGCCGCCGATCTCGGTCTCGCCCTGTCAATCATCAGCAACGATCTCAACAGGCCCCTGCCGGACGGCCTGGTTGTGATTGGCGAGCTGGGACTGGCAGGCGAGGTGCGTCGCGTCGGCCAGCTGGAGCGCCGCCTGTCGGAGGCGGCCCGGCACGGGTTCACGCGCGCTTTGATTCCGGCCGGCGTCAAAGCCGTCCGGCCGTCCGGCCTCGAGGTGCTCGAGGTACGGACCTTGGCGGAAGCTCAATCCGCCGCATTTTCTTCACCCATCACGTCCGGCAGATTCACAAAGGAGGCCGGCGTCTCGGTCTCCTAGGAGGTTCCCCGTGAAGCGTTCAGAGATGCTGGCCCGCTGGCTTGGGGCGGCGCTCGGCTTGTTCGGCGGTTTTCTGCTCGGCTATTTCCTGGTACGCGGTGGAACTCACTCGTATCCCGGTTACGTGATCATCGGGCTGACCAGCCTCGAAGGCTTGATATTCGCGTACCTCGGCACCCCGTACGTGCTCGGTGGCTGGAGGACGTTCAACTTCCGCCTGACCAGCACCCCTTTGCCCGATCTTTTGAGCGGGCTGCTGGGAGTGGTGATCGGGTTGGTGATCGCGTCCCTCATCGGCGTGTTCGTTCGTGACCTTCCCAACGGTGTGCTCCTCTCTGCCATCCTGGCCCTGCTGCTGGCCGCCCAGGGTGCCTCGATTGGACTGACGCGCCGGTCCGAGCTGGCGGCGCTCTTCTTCGGCGGGGCGACCCAGCAGAAGAGCCACCGCTTGAGCGGCGTCCTTCTGGACACGTCGGTGATCATCGACGGGCGAATTCTCGACATCGCGAAGACCGGCTTTGTCGACATGCCATTGATCATCCTCAGCTCCGTCCTGCGGGAGCTCCAGCAGGTCGCAGACTCCGCGGACGCCACGCGGCGGCGCCGTGGGCGGCGGGGGCTCGAGGTTCTCACCGAGATGCAGAAGGATTCGACCATCCCACTCGAAGTGGTCGACGACGACGTGCCCCCCAGCGTGGAGATCGACGCGCACCTGGTGCGCATGGCCAAGCGCAAGAGCTGGGGGATCATGACCAACGACTTCAACCTCAACCGGATTGCGCGCCTCGAGGGCGTCACCGTTTTGAACCTCAACGAGCTGGCTCACGCGATGCGTCCGGTGGCGATCCCGGGTGAGGAGATAGTGGTTATGGTGGCGCGTGAGGGCAAGGAGCCCGGTCAGGGCGTCGGCAGCCTGGACGACGGCACGATGGTGGTCATCCAGAACGGACGGCGCTTGCTCAACCAAACCATAACCGCGGTCGTCACGTCAGTGATCCAGACCTCCGCGGGTCGCATGATCTTCGCCGAGCCTGCGGCCCTGGACAGCCGTCGCAGCAATCCACGCCCAAAGGCGGAAAGTGGCTAGGTCGATCACCGTCGGCGCGATCGTCGCCGCTGCCGGCTCGGGCACACGCCTCGGCCGCGGCAGCAAGGCGCTCGTCCGCTTGAACGGCAAGACCACGCTCGCGCGCGTGCTCGAGCTCTTTCTCGCGCTGGACGAGATCGATCGCATCGTCGTGGTCGGCCCACCGAGCCGGCTCGAAAATGCGGAGCGCGAGGTTGCCGGCTTGCACCCTCGCAAGCCGGTGACGGTGAAGGCCGGCGGCGAAAGCCGCCAGGAGTCGGTGCGGGCCGGGCTGGCCGCGCTTGGCGAGTGCGATTTCGTGCTCGTGCACGACGCTGCCCGGCCGCTCGTGACTGCGACATTGGTTCGCCGTGTGCTCGCGGCCGCGGTGGAATCGGGCGCTGCTTTTCCGGCCATCTCTCCGCGCGACGCGGTCAAGCGCGTCGAGGGCAACCGGCTGGTGGAGAGCCTGGACCGATCGCGCATCGTCCTCGCCCAGACCCCGCAGGCCTTCGCCTATGAGCTCCTTGCGCGCGCCCACCGGGAGGCGGCCGACGCCGGCCTCGTCGGAGACGATGACGCCCAGCTCGTCGCCGCGACGGGCCATGCGGTCACGGCTGTTGAAGGCGAACCCGCCAACATCAAGCTGACGACCCCCGAGGACCTCGAGGTGGTCGAGGCGCTCATCAAAGAACACGAAGCCGCGACCACGTGAGGGTCGGCATCGGGTACGACGTTCATCCGCTGCGGCCGGGGCGCGACCTGGTGATCGGCGGCGTCCACATCGTCCATCCGCTCGGCCTTGACGGACATTCGGACGCTGACGTGTTGACGCATGCGGTGATCGACTCGCTCCTGGGGGCAGCGGCGCTTGGCGACATCGGGCAGCACTTTCCTGCGAGCGACCCGGGTTACCAGGGTGCATCGAGCCAGGACCTGTTGACGATGGTCGTGCGTACCGTGCGCCAAGCCGGCTACCGCGTGGTCAACGTCGACAGCACGGTGGTTGCAGAGCAGCCGAGGCTGCAGCCACACATCGACGCCATCCGCAAACAGCTGGCCAAGACGCTCGGTATCGACTTCGGGGCAGTCAGCGTGAAGGCCACCTCGCCGGAGGGGCTCGGCGCGCTGGGTCGCGAAGAGGGAATCGCGGCCCATGCCGTGGCCCTCATCGAGGCAACCGGCTAAAGCTACCCTACGTCGGTGGCTCTAAAGCTTCACAACACCCTCACCGGCACGAAGGATCTGTTCGAACCTCTCGAGCCGGGACACGCCGGCATGTATACATGCGGTCCGACGGTGTGGAACTTCGCGCATGTCGGCAACCTGCGGGCGTTCCTCTTTTACGACCTTTTGCGCCGTCACCTGCAAGTCGGCGGTTACCGCGTGAACCACGTGATGAACGTCACTGACATCGACGACAGGATTCTCGACCAGGCCATGCACGCCGGCATGACGATTGGCGACTACGTCAAGCCCTACCTGAGCGCGTTCTTCGAGGACATGGCGACCCTGCGGGCACAAGCTGCCGAGCACTATCCACGGGCGACCGAGCACATCGGCGACATGGTCGCGATGATCAGTGCGTTGCTGGAGCACGGGCACGCGTACATCGCGGAGGGCGATGTGTACTTCAGGATCGCCAGCTTTCCCGCTTATGGCGCGCTGTCGCGTCTGGATCGGACCGGCCTTCGGGCAGGGACACGAGTTGCAGCGGACAAATATGACAAGGAGTCGGTCAGCGACTTTGCGCTGTGGAAGAAAGCGCAGCCCGGGGACGAGCAGCTCGGCGCCGCGTGGGATGCGCCGTTCGGGCGCGGCCGGCCGGGCTGGCACATCGAATGTTCGGCCATGAGCAAGCGCTACCTGGGTGACACGTTCGACATCCACTGCGGCGGCATCGACCTGATGTTTCCGCACCACGAGAACGAGATTGCGCAATCAGAGGCGGCGAACCATCAGCCCTTCGCTCGGGTCTGGCTGCACTCAGAGCATCTCGCCGAGGCCGGCGGGGAGAAGATGTCGAAGAGCGCCGGCGGTTTCACCACTCTGCGCGACCTCGTCGCCGCGGGGCACGACCCGCTGGCGGTTCGCTTCTTTCTGATGGCCAACGCGCACTATCGAGCGCGCATCCGCTTGAGCAACGACGCGCTGTATGCCGCTGCGGAACAGGTGCGGCGGCTCCGGGACTTCGCCGGCAGAGTGCGGCGATCGAGTCCAGCGCCGAGTCAGGGGGGTGTGACGGGAGCTGGCTCTGCCAGGCCCGGCACACTGAGGGGGGACGTCCCCCCTCAAAGTGAAGACGAGGCTCTCGTCCAGAGAATCGCCGGCGTTCGCGCCGGCTACAAAGAAGCGCTGGACGATGACCTCAACCTACCGCAGGGCATCGGGCTCGTGTTCGAGCTGATTCGCGAGGCCAACGCCGCCCTGGATCAAGGCAGGGTTGGCGAGCGCGGACACAGCGAGCTGCTCGCCTTGATGGACGAAGTCGACGCGCACGTCGACGTGATCGGTGCTGACGAGCCGGGCCTGGCGGACGAGGTCGAGCGTTTGATTGCGGAACGCGAAGCGGCGCGCGCGGCGCGGGACTTCGCTCGGGCCGACCGGCTCCGCGACGAGCTACGAGAGCGCGGCATCGCCCTCGAGGATTCAAAGGAGGGAGTTCGATGGAAGCGAATCCGCGTCGGGACAGAGTAAGGAGGCCAGGCGACAAGCCTGATCGCAGGCCTCGCCCCGTCTCTGCGGGCGCTAGACCTATCCCTGCCGGTGGCCGTCGTGAAAGGGGCCCGACCGGGATTTCAAGCGACAGGCCGGACCGCCGACCGCGCCCAACCTCAGGCGCAGGTGGTCGGGAGCGCGGCCCGGCGAGCTCGTACAGGCGACCTCCGCCTGCCGAACGCGAGGTATCGAAGGCACCGCTGATCTACGGGCGCAATGCCGTGCTCGAGGCAGCGCGCGCCGGCCGCGTGCTCAAGGTCCTGCAGGCATCCGGTCTAGGTCACGATCCGCGACTGGAGGAGCTGAGCAAGCTGGCGCGTATCGAGGTCGTTGGGCCCGACCGCCTC
>Ga0208219_1000137_pt1 | contig 30335 bp, 36 predicted proteins | sample NGESurshal072012_7_FD_184469 | JGI IMG/M metagenome (GOLD analysis project Ga0208219, IMG submission 184469) | Arctic peat soil microbial communities from Barrow, Alaska - NGEE Surface sample 53-2 shallow-072012 (SPAdes) | ecosystem: Environmental > Terrestrial > Soil > Wetlands > Peat ... | reverse complement strand
CCAGCGACGAAGTAACCCGCGACGAAGTAACCAGCTACGAAGTAACCAGTTCCCACCTGACATGCTGCAATAACTAGAGGATTGAGAACATGGCGCTGCCCCCTGTCCTGAGCTCGATCATCGGCTGGCTGCGAGCCGGCTATCCGGACGGCGTTCCTGACGTCGACTACGTGCCGCTGTTCGCGCTGCTGGCCAGCCAGCTGACTGACACTGAAGTGGCCCAGATCGCGACGGAGCTGGAAAGCTCCACTGATCCGCACTCGGCCGAGGCGATCCGGGAGGCGATCGCGCTGGTGACCAACGGCAAGGCGCTGGACTCCGACGTGGCCCGGGTCCGGGCCCGGCTGGCGGGCGGCGGCTGGCCGCTGGCCAAGCCGCACCACGTCTGATCCCCTCGTCGGCCGCTGTCGGCCTGTGCCCGCGCGCAGAATGAGTCATGATGTCGATATGACGAGCGGCGGCGGTCGCAAGCAAGATCCGGGGCGCGCTGCGCCGGACACTGCGGAAGCGAACGGGCACGGGCCATTGCTGGAGCCGGCGCCAGGCGCGGAGACCTGGCGCGAGGACTACCCGTACGGCACGCGGATGAGCCGCCGCGAGTACGAGGAGGCCAAGCGCTCCCTGCAGATCGAGCTGCTCAAGGTGCAGAGCTGGGTCCGGCAGACCGGGCAGCGGGTCGTGCTGCTGTTCGAGGGCCGCGATGCCGCCGGCAAGGGCGGCACGATCAAGCGGTTCACTGAGCACCTCAACCCGCGCGGCGCCAGGGTCGTCGCCCTGGAGAAGCCCTCCGAGCGGGAGAGAACCCAGTGGTACTTCCAGCGCTACATCCAGCACCTGCCGGCCGCCGGCGAGATCGTGCTGCTGGACCGGTCCTGGTACAACCGGGCGGGCGTGGAGCGGGTGATGGAGTTCTGCACCCCGGCGGCGTACCTGGAGTTCATGCGGGAGGCGCCCGAGCTGGAGCGCATGCTGGTCCGCAGCGGCATTCACCTGATCAAGTTCTGGTTCTCCGTGTCGCGCGGGGAGCAGCGCACCCGGTTCGCGGCCCGGCAGACCGACCCGGTGCGGCAGTGGAAGCTCAGCCCGATGGACCTGGCGTCGCTGGACAAGTGGGACGCCTACACCGAGGCCAAGGAGGCGATGTTCTTCTACACCGACACGGCCGACGCGCCGTGGACGGTCATCAAGAGCAACGACAAGAAGCGAGCGAGGATTACTGCCCTGCGCTACGTGCTGCACACGCTGGACTACGCCGACAAGGACCCCGAGATCGTCGGCGTTCCCGATCCGCTGATCGTGGGCTCAGCGGCGAGCGTCTACGAGCACGGCGAGCACACCGACCAGTTTTTCCCGCGGCTGTGAGGCGATCGCCGAGCGGCTGCGGCTCAGGCCATCATGCAGCCAGGTAGCGGAGGAATCATGGCAGCCAAGTGGGAATACCGGGTCTCGTGGGTCGATGACGATATCGAGAAGGTCCATCTGCAGATGGAGCACTGGGCCGAGCAGGGCTGGGAGCTCGTCAACGGCAGTACGTCCGTTTACCGGATCGGCGACAGCCTCACCCATGGCCTGCACTACCGGTACTCCCAGTACTGGCGCCGCGAGATAAACCGCTGAGGCCGCGCGGCTGCGTTACGCCAGTACTGGAGATGCCGGGTGCCCGAGATGCAGGCGCCCGGCGGGCGTGACCTCGAGCGTCCGGCCCTTGCCCTTCCGCACCCAGCCGGACGCCAGCGCGCTGTCGAGAACGGCGGCGCCCAGCGCCCCGCCCAGATGCGGCCGCTGCTCGGTCCAGTCCAGGCAGGTTATGGCCAGCTTGCGGCGGGGCGGCAGCTGCGCGTGCACGTCGACGCCCAGAGCCGCGAACCCGGCCGCGGCGCCCGGCCCGAGGGCGATCTCCGAGTTATCGGCGTCCGGGGGGGCCAGTAGCGCCCCGGCGGCGATGAGACGATCGAACACGGCCACGCCGGCCCGGCCGGCGAGGTGGTCGTAGCACGTGCGTGCCTCCGCCATCGAGGTCCCGGCCGCTCCGGCCGGCCCGACCGCGGCGACGGCGTCGCGGCCGGCCGCCGCCAGCGGGCCCAGCGTGCTGAGCACCCCGGTGATCCGCCGGTCAGCCAGCTGATAGATGGCGTGCCGCCCTGACCTGGTGACTGTCACGATCCCGGCCGCACGCAGCCGGGAGAGGTGATTAGCCAGCCGCGGCGCGGCGATGTCCAGGTCGTCGGCGAGCTGCGACGCGGTACGCGGGCCGTCGCCGAGATCCTCCACCACGGCGAGCCGCACGGGGTCACTCAGCTCGCGCATGAGCTCCGCCACGGCTCGCAGCCGCGGCTGGCCGATTCGCTCCGGCATCGGGGTTCCCGCCTCACTCGGCTCGGCTATGTTACGGTCATTGTTCATCATACTGTGAACCGTTAATGATGGGAGTAGGTAGGTTGATGTTCGAGGGCTTCGCTTCGGATCGCGTCGATGTCGGGGACGCTCAGCTGCGCGTGCGGTACGGGGGCACGGGGCCCGCGGTCCTGCTGCTGCATGGTCATCCGCGCACGCTCGCGACGTGGCACAAGGTCGCGCCGCTCCTGGCCCGGCAGTTCACCGTGGTCTGCCCGGACCTGCGCGGCTACGGCCAGTCCTCGAAGCCGCCGACCACGCCCGACCACCGGCCCTACTCCAAGCGCGCCATGGCGGGTGACTGCGTGGCCCTGATGCGGACCCTCGGGCATGAGCGGTTCTGCGTCGCCGGGCACGACCGGGGACTGTACGTCGCGCAGCGCATCGCCCTGGACTATCCGGCCGCCGTGACCCGGCTGTGCCTGATGGAGGGCATACCGATCGGCGAGGCCCTGGCCCGCTGCGACGCTACCTTCGCCGAGCGCTGGTATCACTGGTTTTTCTTCGGCCAGACCGAGCGGCCTGCCGAGCGGTACATCAACGCCGACCCTGACTCCTGGTACACGGCGACGGACGAGCACATGGGCCCGGAGGCGTTCGCGGACTACCAGCGCGCGATCCACGACCCGCAGACCGTGCACGCCATGATCGAGGACTACCGGGCCGGGCTGGGCATCGACCGCGAGCATGACGATGCCGACCGCAAGGCCGGGCGGCGGATCGGCTGCCCGATGCTGTTCCTCTGGGCCGCCCGCGACGACCTGGAGGACCTCTACGGGGATCCGCTGGCCATCTGGCGGGACTGGGCCGACGATGTGCGCGGTCACTCGCTGGACTGCGGCCATCACCTGGCCGAGGAGGCACCGGGGGAGCTGGCCGCGTCGCTGGCCGGGTTCTTCGGGCCGAACTGAGGGCCGCTGCTGGAGCGGGCCGGCCCCGCGCGGCTGCGTGGCGCCCGCTCCTAGTGCAACCCAGGGGTTGCGCTCGGAGGGGTGGATGTGCAACCCTAGGGTTGCACAGATCATAGCGCTGAAGGAGACCCCTCATGAGCGAGGACCGGATCGAACGCGAAACCCTGATCGCAGCGCCCCTGGAGCGGGTCTGGTCGCTGGTGGCCCAGCCCGGGTTCTGGGTGGCCGACAAGGCGAGCCTGCCCGGCACCGTGGCCAGGGAAGGGGAGTCGATGGTGGCGAAGAACCCCGAGTACGGCGACTTCCCGGTGCGCGTGGAGAAGGTCGAGCCGCCGACCTACCTGGCCTACCGCTGGGCCAGCGCGTTCCGAGGGGAAGAGCTGCGCGCGGACAACAGCACCCTCGTGGAGTTCACGCTGATCCCGGAAGGCGACCAGACCCGGCTCCGCGTCGTCGAGAGCGGGTTCGCGGCGCTGGCCGGGTCCGAGGATCTGCGCCGCCAGGCGGTGCAGGACAACACTCACGGCTGGCCCCAGGAAATCGACGCCCTCAAGATGCGCGCTGAGCAATCATCGGCGTGACCGGCGAACGTCGCGGCGCGGTCGACAGTGTCCTCATCGCGCTGGCCGACCCGACGCGACGTCAGCTGCTTGACCTGCTCGCCGCGCAGGGTGAGGCCACCGCGACAACGCTCGCTGGCCGGCTTCCCGTCTCGCGGCAGGCGGTGGTCAAGCACCTCGCCGTCCTGGACGGCGCCGGGCTGGTTTCCGGCCGCCGGGCCGGGCGCGAGGTGCGGTACGCGGTGCGGCCCGCGGCGCTGGACGCGACGGCGCGGTGGATGGCCGCGCTCGCCGGGGACTGGGATCGGCGGCTGGCGAACATCAAGCGCGTGGCCGAGGCAGCGGAGCGGGACACAGGGCCCGGCCGGGCATAGCCAAGAAGGAGGGACGCAGTGCAGCTTCGGTACAGCCAGGCCGCCACGATGGCAGCCGCGCTGACGGCGACGCTCGGCCTCGCCGCCGCCTGCTGGGTGGTCGCGGTCAGGCAGATGAGCGGGATGGACATGGGCGTCGCGACCCGGCTGGGGCCGTTCGCCTTCTTTGCCGCCGTCTGGGTGGCGATGATGGCGGCGATGATGCTGCCGGGCGCGGCCCCGGCGGTCGTGAGACGCGCCCGGGCCGGCGGCGGCGTGCGCGCGGTGCCGCTGTTCGTCGCGTCCTACCTGGCCGTCTGGGCCCTGGTGGGCGTCGTGGTGTACGCGCTCTACCGGCCGCACGGGCCGGCGGCCGCCGGGGTGCTGGTGATCGCGGCCGGCGTGTACGAGCTCACCCCGGTCAAGCAGCATTTCCGGCGGCGCTGCCAGGAGAGCGCCGGGTCTGGATTGCAGTTCGGGCTGTGCTGCGTGGGCTCGAGCATCGGGCTCATGCTGGTGCTGGTGGTGCTCGGCGTCATGAGCGTGGCCTGGATGGTGGTGATCGCCGTGGTGGTCCTGGCCCAGAAGCTGCTGCCTCCGAAGGCCGCGCTCGATGTGCCGCTGGCGCTGGCGATCATCGGCCTGGGGATCGTGATCGTCATCGCGCCCGCGTCGGTTCCGGGGCTCACGCCACCGATGTGAGGCATTACCGGCGGGCGGCGCGAGGGTGTTGTCCCAACAATCAATAAGGAGAGAGCAATGACCGCTCACAAGACCGGAACACGTGACGAGTGGCTGGCGGCCCGGCTGGAGCTGCTGGAGGCGGAGAAGGCGCTGACCCGGCGCAGCGACGAGCTGGCGCGCCGGCGGCAGGAGCTGCCCTGGGTCCGGATCGACAAGGAGTACCGCTTCGACACCGACCAGGGCGCAGCGTCGCTTGCCGATCTCTTCCAGGGACGCTCGCAGCTGCTCATCTATCACTTCATGTTCGGGTCCGAGTACACGGCAGGGTGCCCGTCCTGCTCGGCGATCGCGGACGGCTTCGACGGCTCCGTCGTCCACCTCGCGAATCACGATGTCACGCTCTGCGCGGTGTCGCGGGCCCCGCTCGACAGACTGCAGGCCTACCGGCAGCGGATGGGCTGGAGCTTCCCCTGGGCGTCCTCGTCCGGCAGCGACTTCAACTACGACTTCCAGGCCGCCGTCACCCGGGAGCAGTGGGAGTCGGGCGCCGCCGAGTACAACTTCCGCGAGACGGACCTCCGGCCGCCGGCCGGCCAGGACAGCTCCGGACTCGACGAGTTCGCATCGAGCATCGTCGGGACGGACTGGGAGACCTACCGGCGGGAAGGGCCCGGCGTGAGCGCGTTCGCGCTTGAGGACGGCGTCGTCTACCACACTTACTCGGCGTACTCGCGCGGGCTCGACGGCCTGTGGGGCATGTACCAGTGGCTCGACCGCGCGCCGCTCGGCCGCAACGAGAACGGCTTCTGGTGGCGCCGCCACGACGAGTACGACAGCCAGTAAATTCAGGCCGGGCGGGCGGTGACGAGGCGCAGCGCCCCGACGAACTCGGGCTGGGAGCGCAGTGCGCCGAAGCGGCGGTCCCATGCGCCGGATTCCAGGTCACGGCGGAGGCGGCGGACCGACCTGTCGGCGGTGGCGGCGTCGACAAATCCCCAGGCCGACTGAGACTGGCGGACGGCCGGGTCGAGGAACCGCTCGGGCCGGGCGCCGACGGCGCATGGCGGCCGACTGCTCGACGGCGGTGACCAGCCGGTCCTCCGGCTCGCACGATCCGGCGCCCGCCCCGACGTTGACGACCGACCGTGCGTCGCCCAGCGCGGCATGGACGTAGGCCGCGATCCGCGGGTCGGTGCGGCGCTGCGTGGCATACCCGCCGCCGCCGGTCCCGTAGTCGAAGTCGCCGGCCATCCCGATGGTCAGCCTGACTCGGCCGTCTTCTTGATCGCGGCCAGCGTGGCCGGGATCCCCGTGCGGGCGTTCTCGATCCGGTCGGCAATCTGGGCCGGGGCGTCGGCCCCGTACCTATCGTGGAACCGGTCGATGCCGGCGGGCAGGAACTCCCAGGACTCCGTCACCTTCGTCCCGCCGTCCACCGGGGTGAAGGTGTAGCCCCAGCGCACCCAGGCACCCCCGACGGCGAAGGCGAACTCGCGGCCCTGGTCGGCCGCCACCACCTGCGAGCGAGTCTCCCAGGTCCGGCCGGGCACCTCGTTCCGGCCGGTGAACCAGGCACCGACGGCCGCGCTCGCCCCCTCGTCCCACCAGCACGCCCGGCAGGCCGGGCTGAACTCGCCCATCCGCGTTACGTCCGCGACCATGTCGTACAGGTCCTCCGGCGAGCGCGCGATCAGGACCGACTCCGCGTAGCTGAGATCATCCACCGGCCCATTGTCCCCCTGGCCGGGGCCTGCCGCGCCCGGGCCTACTCGCGGTACAGGTCCGGGCGGGCAGGGAGCGAGACGGCGGCCCGGCCACCGTCGTGCAGCGAGGCGATGCACGCGTCAGCGACGACAGCGGCGGCGTAACCGTCCCAGGAGCTCGGGCCGGCCGCCGGGCCGCCTGCGGCGGCGGCGTCGACCCACTCCTGCAGCTCGGTGTCGTACGCCCGGGCGAACCGCTCCAGCCAGTCCGCCGGGACGTCCGACCGGCGGCTGGCCGCGCGGGTCACGACGATGCCGCCGCCGTCGGCGAGCGCCGCCGTCCCGGATTCGCCCACCAGCTCCGCGCGGATGTCGTAGCCGTATCCGGCGTTGATGTTCAGCTCGACGTCGGCCAGCACGCCGCTGGCGGTCTCCAGCACGATCATCATCGGATCCTGGAGGCCCGGCACGGCCCGGCTGCTGGGCCGGGGCCGCAGCACCGTGGCCGCGGCGATCTCCTCCGCCAGCAGCCACCGGGTGACATCGATCTCGTGCACGGCCGATTCGCCGATCGCCATCTCGCTGGTCCTGATGGCGGCCACGCGCGGATTGCGGTGAGCCATGTGCAGCAGCAGCGGCGCGCCGATCGAGCCGTCGTGCGCGACCCGCCACAGGGCCCGGTGGGCGGCGTCATAGCGGCGCATGTAGCCGACCTGGACGAGCCGCCGGCCGGCCCGGACCTCCGCCTCGACGATGCGCCGGCACGCCCGGGCAGTCGGCGCCAGCGGCTTCTCGCAGAAGACTGGCTTGCCGGCGGCGATGCAGGCCAGTACGGGCTCCTCGTGTGCTGGCCCTGACGAGGCCACCAGCACGGCGTCGACCTGGTCGTCGGCGATGACCTCCGCCGCCGTGCCGCGCACCGCCGGGCCGCGTACCGCCGGGCCGCGTACCGCCGGGCCGGGTACCGTGGCGGCCACCCGGGCGGCCCGGTCCGCGTCCACGTCGGTCACCGCCGTGACGGCTGCCCCTGCCAGCACGGCGACGAGCCGCCGGATGTGGTCCGCGCCGATCGCGCCGGTGCCGATCACCCCGATCCGGACCGTCATGATCTGCTACAGCGGCTCAGTGACCCAGCGCCAGCCGCGCTCCTGCGCGCAGACCGGCCGCACGACGGTGGCCTCGGCTGTCGCCGACAGCTCGGCGATGACCCGGATCAGCTGCCGGTGGAAGTCCGCCGGGGTGTCCGGGCCATCCACGGGATCGGGCATGACCAGCGTCACGGTAACGCCTTCGTTGCCAGCCAGGCGGGTGGTGACGGCGCCGTTATAGTCACGGCCGACTCCCGCGATGGACTCGGCTCGGACGAAGTCACTGCCGTCGGCCTTGGCCACCCATACGTCCGGCGCGCTCATGCGCCTCACCTCTCGCTCAGTTAATCCGCCGTCGGCGGCCGTGCCGCGAGCAGGCCAGCGCAGCACGGGCCCCCGGCTCGCAGCGAGACGCGGCCCTGGCGGCCGGTTCCGCCGGGCCGGCGCGATCCGGCCGGGCGCGCGGAGCTCAGAGCTTGGTGAGCTTGGCGCACGGAGTGCTGAGGCGCCGCTCGTGGGAGCCGAAATCGACGAGCACGGCGATTCCCTCCTCCACGGCGGTGACCGTGCCGAGGCCGTACTTGTCGTGAGTCACCAGGTCAGAGACCTCGTACAACACGGCGGGCTCCACGGTAATGGGCCGGTTGAAGGGGCTACCTGCCAGCTGGCGCCGGGGCACGGCGCGGTAAGGAGTCATCCCTATAAGTATGCGCCCTGCCGGAGCCCTACCTGCACGAAAGGGCTCCAACAGGGGTCATGTTTCCCGGCTTTACCGCTGGTCGGGCGGGCCCGTCAGCAATCCGGCGGCGCGGTCAGCGGTCGGCCTGCGGCGTTGAGATGCTGCAGCACCTGCCCGTAGGACGCCAGCAGGCCGGTCTCGCAGTACGGGATGCCGCGCTGTGCGCAGAAGGCCCGCACGGTCTGCTGAGCGCGCCGCAGGCTCGGCCGCGGCATCGAGGGGAACAGGTGGTGCTCGATCTGGTAGTTCAGCCCGCCCAGGACGAAGTCGGTCAGCCAGTTGCCGCGGATGTTGCGCGAGGTGAGGACCTGGCCGCGCAGGAAGTCGAGCTTCTCGTCCGCGCCGACCATCGGCATGCCCTTGTGGTTCGGCGCGAACGAGCAGCCCATGTAGACGCCGAACAGGCCCTGCTGGACGCCGATGAAGGCCAGCGCCTGCCACGGGGACAGGACGACGAACAGCGCCGTGAGGTAGGCGGCGATGTGGATGGTGAGCATGATCGCCTCGGCCGCCTTGGCCTTGGTCCGGCGGCGGCCCAGTAGCGCGCGCACTCCGGCGGCGTGCAGGTTGAGGCCTTCCAGGAGCAGCATGGGAAAGAACAGCCAGGCCTGGTAGCGGGCCACCCAGGTCCCGATCCGGCGCCGGGTGAGCGTCTGCTCGGTGCTGAACGTGAGGGCCTTGCTGGCGATGTCGGGATCCCGGCCCTCCTGGTTGGGATGGGCGTGGTGCCGGTTGTGCTTGTTGGTCCACCAGCCGTAGCTGAGCCCGGTGAGCAGGTTGCCGTGAATCCGGCCGATGAGATCGTTGACCCGCCTGGACCCGGAGACCTGGCGATGACCGGCGTCGTGGCCGATGAAGGCCAGCTGGGTGAAGACCACGGCAAGAAACGTGGCCACCAGCAGCTGCCACCAGGACCGGCCCAGGAAGGCGAACACGGTCCACCCGCCGACGAACAGGACCAGGTTGACCGCGATCTTCACGCTGTAGTAGCCGGGCCGCCGCCGGAGCAGGCCGGCGCCGCGCACGGCGCGGGACAGCTCGGCGTAGTCACTGCCCAGGGCAGCGGCCGGCGCGGTCACGATCATCTCGGTGGCGGCTGCGGGACCGGCGGCGGTCACGGGGCTAGCGGCGTCAGCGGTCAACTGTCCTCCTGGCACGTGGATGCGGTCAGAGTGCGCGGACCTGATCGGCCTGCGGGCCTCGGGGGCCCTGGCCCATCGTGTACTCCACCTTCTGATTCTCAGTCAGGGTTCGGAATCCACCCATATCGATCGATGAATGGTGGACGAACACATCGGTGGTGCCGTCGTCGGGCTCGATGAAGCCGAACCCCTTGTCGGGACTGAACCACTTGACGGTTCCCTGAGTCATCTGCTCTCTCCTTCGCGGCCGAGCCAGTGAGATCCGCGCGGTCGCGCGGACCGGGTGCTGTCGCCAGCCTCAGGATGAGAGGTCGCGCGGCCGGTTCGCAGGTCCCGGTGCCCGGCTAGGCCCGGCCCGACAGCCGGGACCGGGGCGGCCGGGCGGCCGCGCGACGACCGTCAGCGCCTGCGGCGGCCCCGGTAGCCGGCGGACATGGCGACGGCCCCGTGGCCGGTGGCCCGGCCCGCGGCGCCGGCCGGGCCCGCCGCGGCGTCCTGGCCGGCGGTGCTGGCGGTGCCGTCCAGGACGGCGGTGCTGGCCGGGCTCGCGGACGTCAGGCGGCGGCCTGGTGCGACTCGCGCGCCCGGCGGCCCGGCGATCGACCGCAGCAGCGGGGAGTCCGGGCGGACGCTGGCCCGCAGCGGGACCACGCTGGCGCGCCGCATCATCGCGGCCACGTCGGCCGCCTGGGCCTGAGTCTGCAGCGTGACCGACACGCCGGCCGCGCCGGCCCGCGCCGTCCGGCCGGACCGGTGCACGTAGGCCTTGTGCTCGGCTGGCGGGTCGGCATGGATGACCAGGTCGATCCCGTCGACGTGGATGCCGCGTGCCGCGATATCGGTGGCGACCAGGACCCGGACCTCACCCGAGGCGAACGAGGCCAGATTGCGCTCGCGGGCGCCCTGGGCCAGGTTTCCGTGCAGCTCGCCCGTCGGGATGCGGGCGGCGGCCAGCTGGTGCGCAAGCTTGTGCGCGGCGTGCTTGGTCCGGGTGAAGATCAGTGACCGGCTGCTGCCGCCCGCCAGCGTGGCCAGCACGCCCGCCCGGTCGGCCGGGGCCACGGTAAGCACGTGGTGGACCATCGGCGCCGGCGTGGCCGCCGGGTCCACGGAGTGCTCCGCAGGGTGGCTGAGAAAGCGCCGCACCAGGACGTCGACGTCGTTGTCCAGGGTGGCCGAGAACAGCATCCGCTGTCCCTCCGGCGGGGTGGCATCCAGCAGCCGCCGGACGATGGGCAGGAAGCCCAGGTCGGCCATGTGGTCGGCCTCGTCGATCACGCTGACCTCAACGTCGCCGAGGTGGCAGTGGCCCTGCTCGATGAGATCGGCCAGGCGGCCGGGGCAGGCGACGATGATGTCGGCGCGGTTGCGCAGCGCCGCGACCTGCGGGCCCTGCGGAGCGCCGCCGAAGATGGTCACCGCGGTCAGGCCCATGGCCCGCGCGAGTGGCGAGAGCACCGCCTGGACCTGGCTGGCCAGCTCCCGGGTGGGGACCAGGACCAGGCCACGCGGCCGGCCCGCCATGCTGTACCCGTCAGCGAGCACGGTCACCAGCGGGATGGAGAACGCGAGCGTCTTTCCCGAGCCGGTCCGGCCGCGGCCGAGCACGTCCCGGCCCGCCAGGGTGTCCGTCAGCGTGGCGGCCTGGATCGGGAACGGCGTCGTGATGCCCGCCTCCGCGAGCGCGGCCACGACCGGCGCCGGAACGCCGAGGGCCGCGAAGGAGGCGTCAAGCAGAATAGGTGCCGGGCTGCCGGGCCGGCGCTGATGCCCGCGCCGACCGGCGGCAGGCCTTTCCATGGGCAGGACTGTCAAAGAAATCGTCTTTCAGACTTGGATGGCCGCATGTTTCAAGCCCGCCACATGCGTGGGAACTCAGTTCGCTGGGTCCGGGCGAAGCGCGGCCGACGCGGCCAGGATGGCTGCGCCTCACGACGTATCGTGTGTCTTCACCCTACCCCACATGCCGTCGGCTACCCAGGAAATGGGTGCGGCTGACGGCCGGGATCGGGTGACTGGGCAAACCGGGTAACTGGGCTAGCTGCCCGCGGGCCAGAGGCGCATGACGCACAGGCGGCCGGCGCGGTCCGTGGCTCGCTGGAAATGCTCACGAGTGGTCTCAGCCCCGAGCTGACCAGGAGCGGGGCGGCAGTTGCGCAACCGCCCCGCCCCCGGTCAGCGGGCTGGCTTAGATCGGCCGGACTTCCTCAGCCTGTGGGCCCTTCTGGCCCTGGCCGGCGGTGAACTCGACCCGCTGGTTCTCGTTCAGGCTGCGGTAGCCGTCAGCCTGGATAGCGGAATGGTGAACGAACACGTCGGCGGTGCCGTCGTCAGGGGCGATGAAACCGAAGCCCTTGTCGGCGTTGAACCACTTGACGGTGCCTTGAGCCATGTGTCTTCTCCTGCAGATACGGTCTTCGGGATTCACGTTCGTGCAACCCGGGTTGGCGCGACCGCCTGCCGCTCTGGAAGACTCGGCTTTGCTGCTCGCGGCGCCCGCTGTCAGAATTTCGCAGGCGCTATGACACGTGCACGAATTTCGACTACAACCACTGACCATTAAACACCATCGCGGGCCCGGGGTCCTGCTTCCGCGGTTTCGCGCGCGCCGCGCCGGGCCGCCGGGGCCCTCACCAGCCCAGCTCGGCCAGTCGTTCGTCGGAGATGCCGAAGTGGTGGCCGACCTCGTGGATCACGGTGCGTCGTACCTGCTCAGCGACCTGTTCCTCATTATCGCAGATGGCGCAGATGGCCCGCCGGTAGATGGTGATCCGGTCGGGCAGCGCGCCGGCGTAAAAGGACCCGCGACTGGTGAGCGGGACGCCCTGGTAGAGGCCGAGCAGGCCCGGCGGTCCCGGCTCGTGCTCGACGGTCACGGCCACGTTGCGCATCATCTCGCCGAGGTCGGCCGGCAGCCCGTCCAGCGCCTGGGCGACCATCTCCTCGAAGCGGCCGGGCTCGACGGTCATCACGCGTCCATTCTCGCCCTCAGCCCGGATCGCCGCGCTGACCACCGCGCCGGCGGCCATGGCCGCCGTCATGAAGCCGTAGTGGCCGCCGAGTAGGTCACCAGGGCACCGCCCCGGCGTCGTCGAAGAACCCGCCGGTCGGGCCGTCGTCGGGCAGGGTCGCGAGTCGGATCGCGATCGCCGCGCCCTGTTCCGGGGTGCGGACACCGCGGAAGCCGTTGAGGTCGGTCGCGGTGTAGCCGGGGCAGGCTGCGTTGATCAGGATGTTCGTGTCGTGCAGTTCCCTGGCGTACTGGACGGTCACGGCGTTGAGGAAGGTCTTCGACGGCGCGTAAGCGACGGCAATCGGGCCCGTCTCGGCGCCGGGAGTGGTCTGCAGGGTGAGTGAGCCGACGCTGCTGGACATGTTCACGATCCGCGGCGACGCCGAGCGGCGCAGCAACGGCAGCATCGCGTTGGTGACGCAGATGACGCCGATCACATTGGTCTCCACGGCCGCCCGCACCGTCGCGGGGTCGACCGCGGTAGGCATCTGTGGCGCGCCGCCGGTTATCCCGGCGTTGTTGACGAGCACGTCGAGGCGTCCGGCGCGCTCCTCGATCAGGCCGGCGGCGGCGGCCACGCTCGCGTCGTCGGTCACGTCGAGCGGCACGCCGAACGCGTCGGCTCCGGCGGCACGCAGCTTCGCCACGGCCGCCTCGCGGCGCTGTTCATCCCGGGCGCCGACACCGACCCTCCAGCCGAGGGCGCCCAGGCCGGCCGCGATCTCGTACCCGATGCCCTTGTTCGCGCCGGTCACCAGCGCGATCGTCTGTTCACTCATACGGTCAATCCTGTCCCCGGCCCGCAGCGGACTCCAACACCGATTGGGTGGGCAGCGATACCGCGCGGGTATCGATCCCGGCTGGGGCCAAGTATCGTGGCGGCGTGGAGACGCGAGAGCTGCGGTACTTCGTCGCCGTCGCCGAGGAGCTGCACTTCGGCAGGGCCGCGCAGCGGCTCGGGATCGCGCAGCCCCCGCTGTCGCGGGCGATCCGCCAGCTCGAACGGCGCCTCGGGGCGGCGCTGCTGGAACGCACCAGCCGCGCGGTCACCCTGACTGAGGCCGGGTCGGTGCTCCTGCGGGAGGGCCGGGCGGCGCTGGATGCGGTCGAGGCCGCCGAGCGCCGCGCCCGCCGCGCTGCCCTCGCCGCGACCGGCCACGCCGGCGTGGTCCTCGCCACGAAGGCCGGAGCGTCCAGCGAACTGCTGGCGAAACTGCTCGACGCCTACGCCGCCGAATCCGATGCGGTCACCGTGGATGTGCACCTGTGCGGGATCGGCGAGCAGGAACGACTGCTGCGCGACGGGCGGGCCGACGTGGCCCTGCTGCACCGGCCGTTCGACACGACGGCCGGGCTCGACACCGAGGTGCTCTGCACGGAGGGACAGGTCGTGGTTCTCCCGGCCGGACATCCCCTCACCGGCCGGGCCCACGTGCAGATGGCCGAGGTCACCGCGCTGCCCGGCCTGCCGATGCCGCGCTGGCCCGGCCCCGACGGTGCGTACCCGGACGGCCCCGGTCCGCAGGTTCGGGACCATACGCAGTTGAGCCAGCTGATCGCGCTCGGCCGCGCTTCGGCGATCCTGCCGGAGTCGTGCCGAGCCCAGCTGCGCGGCGACCTCGCCGCCGTGCCAGTACTGGACGCGCCGGCGGTCACGACGGTAATCGCGTGGCCACCGCATAGCCGGTCCCGAGCCGTCGCCGGCCTCGTCCAGGCTGCGACGCGTCTCTAGCCAACCTGGTTCCCTGGCCGCCGGCATTCTGAAACCAGCCCTAAGCCGGCTGCCCGTCGGCCCGGCCCGAGAGCTCCTCCACCACCTTCAGCAGCGCGCAGTGGTCCTCGCCGCCGTGACCCTGGGCATTGAGCGCGGCGATGAGCTGGGCGACCGCGGCGCCGAGCGGGATGATCACGCCGGCCTGGCGGGCCGCCTCGGTCACGATGCCCATGTCCTTGTGGTGCAGGGCGACGCGGAAGCCGGGCCGGAAGTCACGGGCCAGCATGGCCGGGGCCTTGCGCTGCAGGACCGTGCTGCCCGCCAGGCCGCCCGCCAGCACGCTGACCGCGGCGTCCGTGTCCACCTCGTGGGCCCGGAGAAAGACGAGCGCCTCGGCGACCAGCTCGATATTCCCGGCCACGATGAGCTGGTTGGCCGCCTTGACCGTCTGCCCGCTGCCGGGCGGCCCCACGCGGACCACCGTCTTGCCCACGGCGTCAAGGATCGGCCGGGCTGCCTCAAAGTCGCCCTCCGCGCCCCCGACCATCACCGACAGGGTTGCCTCGATCGCGCCCTGCTCGCCGCCGGAAACCGGGGCGTCCAGCATGCGCAGGCCCGCCGCCGCGGCGCCCACGCTTAGTTCCCGCGCGACGTCCGGCCGGATGGTGGAGAAGTCAATGATCAGGGTGCCCTGGCGGGCGTGCTCGAAGACGCCGCCCGGGCCGGCGAGCACCTGCTGCACGTCCGGCGAGTCCGGCAGCATGGTCGCCACCACGTCGGCGCTCGCGACCGCCTCCGGGATGCTGGCCACGCCGCGTCCCCCGTCGGCGATCAGGGCGTCGACCGCCGGCCGGCTGCGGTTGTAGCCGACGACATCAAAGCCCGCCCTGACCAGGTTGGCGGCCATGGGGCGGCCCATGATGCCCAGGCCGATAAAGGCGACAGTTGTCATGTGCTGCTCCAGATAGATCGGGCTAACGGAAAGGTTGCCTCTAGGACGCTAGCCTGCCCCGGGCGGCCCCGCGGACTCCGCAGCGGCGCCCGGCGTCACGATCACCTTGAGTCCGTCGCGCCGGGCGGCCAGGCTGAACGCCCGGTCCGCCGCGGTCAGCGGAATGCGGTCGGAGACCAGCGCGTCCAGGTCCACCCGGCCCGAGGCCGCCAGGCCGATCGCCCGCGGGTACACCTCGTTCATCCGGCGCACCATCGCGATGGTGAGGCCCTTGCGGCGCGCGGAGGAGGCCCGGAAACGGGTCCAGTCGTCGCCGGGGATGCCGCCGAGCACCACCCGCCCGCCGGCCCGGGCGGTGTCCATCGCGAGCTGGACCCCGGCGTCGGTCCCGGCCACCTCGAAGGCCACGTCCACGCCGTCGCCGACCAGGTCCCGCAGGTCCGCGGCCGAGCTGAGCCCGGCGGGGTCGAGCGCGGCGGGGTCGAGCACCACGCCCGCGCCCGCGCGTACCGCGGCCGCGCGCCGGTGCGCGAGTGGCTCGAACGCGGTGATCGACGCGGCCCCGGCCGCGTGCAGCACCTGGATGAGCAGCAGGCCGATCGGGCCGCAGCCGACCACGGCGGCCGATCCGCCCAGGTGCAGGTGCCCCAGGTCGCTGGCGTGAATGGCCACGCCGAGCGGCTCGAGGATAGCGCCGGCCGCGTCGCTTATGGTGTCGGGCAGCGGGGGCAGCAGGTGCGAGGGCCAGGTCAGGAACTCCCGCATCGCGCCGTCCTGGTTCCCGTGCCCGGCGAACGCGATGCGCGTGCACAGGTTGCGGTAGCCGCGCAGGCACGACTCGCAGGTCCCGCAGGGAATCGCCGGGTCGATCGCGACCCGCTCACCCTGCCGCGGCCCATCCGCGATGACCCCGGCCGCCTCGTGCCCGAGCACCAGGGGCTGGTCCAGGACCGAGTCGCCGATCCCGCCCTCTTCCCACCAGTGCAGGTCTGAGCCGCAGATGCCGATCGCCGTCACCCGGACCAGGCTCATCCCGGCCGCCGGGACCGGCCTCGGCTCCTCGGCGGTGCGCAGGTCACCGACGGCGTGCAGGCGCGCTACCTTCATGCCCTTCTCCTTCCCGGATGACCCGCGCCATAGCCAGCAGCGGGCCGGCGCCCGTTACCCGGGGGGTGGCTGGCGACGGCCCAGCCGCCAGTCTCCAGCCACCCCGGGGGGCGAAGGGTCCTTACAGGCCGGCGATCCCGTTGGGCGAGCCGAGGCCGGTGGGGGCGTCGTAGCCCTGCTTCGCGGCACAGAGGTAATCATCACCGCAGACCTGCTCGGGAGTCCCGCCCACGAGGGCGTTATTTCCCCGGGTGATGTCGAAGAAGTCAGCGGCGTGCTGATACAGGTGGCGCGGCGTGACGGACGCCGCGTTCCCGGCCAGTCCGTAGGCCCCGGCCACGAAGGGCGAGGACACGCTGGTGCCGGCCACGGTGACCCAGCCGCCGTAGGCCGCGTTGAAGATGGGGACGTTCGCGGCCACGGCCGAGATGTCGGCCACCGTGCGGCCGGGGCAGTGCCGGTCATGCTGCCAGGACGGCTTGCTCACGTAGGCGGAGCAGCCGCTGCCGCTGGCGCCGAACAGGCTGGGGTCGTTCCAGACCTGCTCGCTAAAGCCGCGCCTGTTGTGCGCGATGGCCAGCGAGGTGCCGCCGACGGCGGTAACGGCGGCGAGATCGGCCGGGAAGTTGGCGGCGTCGAAGCCGTAGTCGCCCGACGACACGACGACCATGTGGCCGGGGTGCACGTAGTCCTTGCGGTAGGCGAGAGCCTGGCCGTTCTCCCGCTGGCCGTAGCTGTTGCTGATGACCGCGGCGCCGAGCCGGGCGGCGGTGTCATCGGTCCGGGCCAGGGAGGCGTCGTCGTTGCCGCTGGCCTCGACGACCAGGATCTTGCAGTGCGGGCAGGCCGCCGAGATCATCGACACGTCCAGCGTGGCCTCGAGGTCCCAGCCGGTGTTGAGCCCCGACGGCGCCACCGGCGAGGCCTTGCCGTTCTGGTTCACGATCCGCAGGCATCCGCTGGCGGTCGAGCACGGCGGCAGGCCGTAGTGCGCGCGGTAGGTCTTGAGGTAGTCGGCCAGGTGCGGCGTGTGGAAGGCGATCGACACCGCGATCGTCTGGCGCGCGGCCAGGTTCGCCGGCAGCCGGTAGGCCCGCTCGAGAGCTCTGGCTCCCCAGCCGACCGGGTGAGTCGCCTGCCCGAGCGCCAGGGCCCGCTTCACCTGCTGCGGCCGGTACAGCACGAAGCAGCGCATGTGCCCGGGCGGGACGGCCGCGCAGGCCGCCCGCAGCCCCGCCGTGGCCGGAGCGGCACTGGCAGCCGGCGTGGTCCCGGCCGGCTTGGCCGCGGCCGGAGCGGCGGACGCCAGCAGGCCGCCCAGGGCGAGGGCGCTGGCGCCGGCCGCCAGCACGCGGCCGGGCCGGCGGCTGAGGCGGCCGAGAGCCAGGCGGGGAGTCGGGCGTGGGGTCTGGTTCATTTGCCTGGCTTCCTGCGAGCTAGTTGAGGCGGGCTGGCCCGGGCCGCCCGGCCTGCGGCGGCGAGGGAGTTTCACAGCGACACGCCGTAGGCGCGGATGATGGTCTCGCGGATCGACCCGCCCGCCGAGTCGGCAGCGCTGACTCGCAGCGTCACGTCGACCCCGCCCGGCGCGCTGTAGGCGACATGGAAGTGGCCGCCGCCCTCGGCGGTCACCGCGGCCGGCTGCCAGCTGTCCCCGTCGTTGTAGGAGACCTGGGCCGTCGCGCCGGTAATGGCCGCGGACCCGCCGAGCTGAACGTGCCCGGCGGACAGGTCGATGACCTGCGCGCCTGACGGAGCCAGGCCGCCGAGCGACAGTCCTTCCACGGCGTAGTTCAGGGTCATCAGGGGCTGCACCGCGCACTGGCGGATCAGCCGGGACGAGGTGGGCGTGAAGCTGATCGTGCAGAACCAGGCCGGGGGCACCCGCGCCGCCGTGTTGCGCACCGACCGCCAGGTCCAGATGGTCTGGCTGCTGGCGGACAGCCGGAAGAACGAGCTGGCCCGGCTGGCGCCGAGCACGAACCGGAGCACCGACGGCTTCGGGCTCAGCCCGATGCCGGGGATGCCGTTCACGGCGTTGCCGTGCGCGATCTTGACGCCGTTCTGGTCAACCTCGTAGCTGCCGCTGACGTGAGTGCTGCCGTTCCCGAGGAATCCCGCGCCGAGGTGGCCGAACTCGTTGTCGCTGAACGGAGTCAGGCCGAGCTCGAGGGTGTTGCCGATGCGGAACTGCGAGGTCTGCGTGGGGAACACGGCCGCGGCGCCGCCGAGCGCGGTGGTCGGCGCCGGGTGCAGCGGGTAGCGGTTCCAGTCCTGGGTCTCGTGCTGGCCGGGAGCATAAGCGCGGAAGGCATCGAAGTCCCCGCCGGAGAAGTCATTGAGGTTGGTGATGGTCTGGTTCTGCCAGAGCAGCCCCGGGCTGGCGGAGAAGTACTGCGTCTGCTCGCTCGGCATCCTGACGAAGCTGACCGGCTGAAATTCGAACGCGAGCTGGGCGACCGTGCCCCCGAAGGTGACCCAGCCGGCGTTGCTGGTCGGCACGTCCTGGTAGTAGCGCTCGGTCACGGTGGCCAGGTCGGCGGGCTGGACGGTGAAGTGCTGGCGGGGCACGAGCCCGGCCGGGCCGACGAAGTCCAGGTTGTAGGCGTAGCTGGGCGTGACGCGGTCCGGCGAGAGCAGGGTGGCCGACGTGTAGGTCTGGAGGGTGCCGACCGAGGGCTTGCGCGTGGTCGGGCTCACGAAGGCCGGCAGGCCGGACCAGCTCTGGGTGTAGGAGAAGGGACCGCCTTGCCGGGCGCCGCGCACGATCTCGAAGGAGGTCTGCGCGCTGGTCGCCGGCCGCGGCGACGGGATCGTGACCTCGCTGGAGGCGGACTTCTCCGCGATGTGCACGCTGGTGTGCTGGCCCGCCACCGTGAACTGCGGCAGGACGACCATCCGCAGCGCGCCGACCGGGCCGGGATCAAAGAACGTGGCGATGGCCCAGTAATGGCCGGCCGGGACGCTGAACTTGGCCTGACCGCGGTAAAAGTAGTTAACGTTCCCCTGGACGCCGACGAAGCGGCTCACGTTATCGGCACTGGTCAGGAAGACCCCGTCACCGGTATCGGGCCTGCCCGCCAGGTTGGTGCCGTGAACGGTCAGCGTGTGCATCTTGAAGGCCGGGACAGGGCGCGGCGCCGGGGCTCCGGCGAGCGAGATGCTCACGTGGTGGCTGAACATGCCCGCGCTGCCGAACTGGCCCCGTGAATGGTCGGCGCGGTACTGCCGAGCCAGCGCGGCACCGAACTTCCGCGCCGAGGCCGCCGTCAGGTAGCCGGCCGCGGCGCCTGCCGAGGACCTGGTCACCGTCAGCCCGGGGATGGCCGGCCGGCGCCCGGAGAAGGTGAGCCGGACCGGCAGCCGGCCGCCGGAGGCCGCCCTCTGCAGCGCGCTGAGCTGGAACAGGCTGGGGCTCAGCCCGCGGCCCAGGTACGGGAGCGCGTCGGTGGGAATCGCCATGACCTGGCTGCCGAACCGCAGGGTGGTGAGCGCCCGGCTGCCCGGGGCGGGCAGGACCGCGAAGGCCTGCCGGGTGCCCCCGGACCGGACCAGCAGCCGGTCACCGGTGACCAGCAGCACCGACCGGGAGTCCGCGCCCATGCGAGCCGGCCCCATGCCAGCTGACACCGCGTGGGCTGACACCGCGGCGGGGGCGGCCAGGGCGGGCAGGCCCGATCCGCAGACCAGGACGCCGCCGACGGTCAGGGCGGCAGCGATGCCGAGCGCCCGGCCGGGCCGCCGGCGGGGATATGGAAGCAACGCGTACTCCTCAGCTAGGGATGAAACGTCCCCCTGGGCAGCAGCCTGACCCCCCTGGCCGTGGCGCGGAGAAATTGCCCAGCCAAGCTCTATCAGAGGTTTCGCGCGCAAGGGATATGGCGCCGGGGAAGTGAGCAAACTGTTACCCCAGCGGCGGATCAGCCCAGCAGCCCGGATTACTCGCTAATACAGGCGGGTAATCCGGGCTGCGGCCGAGGTCATACCTGGATCACTGGTGATAATCGCGCAGGAAAGTGGCCAGCCGGCCGATCGCGTCGTCCAGCGTGGCGACCGGGGCCAGGAACACCATCCGCAGATGGTCGGTGGTGGGCAGGTTGAAGCCCGTGCCGTGGGTCAGCAGCATGTGCTGCTGCTCCAGCAGGTCGATGACCATCTGCTGGTCGTCAGTGATCTTGTAGACCTCGGGGTCCAGGCGCGGGAACAGGTACAGCGCGCCGGCCGGCTTGACACAGTCCACGCCCGGGATCTCGGTCATCTTCTGCCAGGCATGGTCGCGCTGATCGCGCAGCCGGCCGCCTGGCTGGAGCAGCGCGTTGATGCTCTGCATGCCGCCCAGCGCCGTCTGGATCGCGTACTGGGCGGGCACGTTGGCGCACATCCGCATGTTGGCCAGCAGTTCCAGTCCGTCGAGGTAGTCGGCGGCCTCGTGCCGCGGCCCCGAGACGACCAGCCACCCGGACCGGAACCCGGCCAGCCGGTAGGTCTTGGACAGCCCGCCGAGCGTCAGCACCAGCAGGTCAGGCGCCAGCGCGGCGGCGGGCTGGTGCACCGCGTCCTCGTAGAGGATCTGGTCGTAGATCTCGTCGGTGAGCACCAGCAGGTCGTTGCGCCGGGCCAGGTCGAGCAGGCCGAGCAGGGTCTGCCGCGAGTAGACCGCGCCCGTCGGGTTGTTCGGGTTAATGATCACCAGGGCGCGGGTGTTCTCCGTGATCTGAGCGGCGACGTGCTCCAGGTCGGGTGCCCAGCCTTCCTGCTCGTCGCAGCGGTAATGCACCGCGCGGCCCCCGCACAGGTTGACGGCGCCGGTCCACAGCGGATAGTCGGGGCTGGGCACCAGGACCTCGTCGCCGGGGTCCAGCAGCGCCTGCAGCGACATCACGATGAGCTCGGAGACGCCGTTGCCGAGGAACACGTGGTCCGGTCCGACGTCGGCCACCCCGGCCCGCTCGAACCACTGGGCCACGGCCAGCCGGCCGGCGTGAATCCCGCGGGCGTCGCTGTAGCCCTGGGCCTGCCCGATGTTGCCTACCACGTCGCGGATCACGGCGTCGGGTGCCGTCAGCCCGAACGGTGCCGGGTTGCCCAGGTTGAGCTTCAGGATCTGATGGCCCTCGGCCTCCAGCTGGCGAGCTCGCCGCAGGACCGGGCCCCGGATGTCGTAACGGACGTTCCGTAGCCGACTGGCCTGCATAATCACCCTGGACCTCCTGCATCGCCCGCGTGCTGAGCACGCCGCTCGGGTACCCGCGGGAAGGCTGGTGAGGCCGCCGCGGAAGCGCCTGATAACGCTCCGGGAACACTACCTGGTGAGCCCGGTGACGACGCGAGCGATTAATTCGGGCTAGGCGCAGAGCAGGCCCTGCAGGGCGGCCCGGCCGCGCGCCGCATGCTCCCGGACCGCGCGGCGGCTGATCCGCATGGCCGCCGCGGCCTGCTCCTCCGGCAGGCCCAGGTAGAGCAGCAGCACGAGCGCCTCGCGCTGCCCGTGGGGGAGCTGCCGCATGGCCGCGAGCACCGCTGACGACTCCGGCTTGGACTCCTCGGGCTGCTGGCTCCGGGCTGGCCGCCGCGGCGCGGAGCGCGACCGGCGCACCAGGTCCTGGCGCAGGTAGGACAGGGCCGAGTCGGCGTTCCGCAGGCGGCGCAAGGCGGCGTGCGTGGCGACGAACGAATCCTGGACGATCTGCTCCGCGGTGCCGACATCATCGACCAGCAGCACGGCCAGCCGGACCAGCGAGCGGTACTGCGCCAGGTACAGCTCCCGGACGACCCGGTCGGCGTCCTGGCGGGAGTCGGCGCCGGCAGCGGCCTCGTGGTGGCCCGTGCTCAGGGACAGCCGAAGGCGCCGCTGGCCGATCCGTGCCGTCGCTGCTGCCATGTCAGCCAGCGTAGGAAGATATAGGAAACGATGTCAACATAATGGAAGCCGCCAGTAAATTAGTGCTCAAGAATGCCAGCTTACGCCGCAAATGCCGGAAATGATCGGCCCAAAGCTACCGTTAGCGACTGGATTCTTCCGACTTCTTCCGGCATGATGAGATCATGGCAGAGGATAGGCGCACGCCGGAGGGAAACGGGAAGCGTCTCGGTGATTACGTCGTAGCGCGGCGCATCGCCCTCGGGATGCGGGACCGCCGCGCGCTGGCCGCCGCGACCGGCGTGACAGAACGGACCCTCGGCAAGGTCGAGAACGGCAGCCGGGTGTCCGCCAGCACCCTGGGAGCGCTGGAGAACCATCTGGACTGGGCTCCCGGCTCGTGCCGGCAGATCCTGGCGGGCGGCGAGCCGGTCGTTTCCGCCGCACCTGGCATCGCGCATTACGACGATCCGACGCTGCAGCACATCGCCGAGGTGCCCGGCCTTCCTCCCGACGTGGTCCGCGGCCTGATCGCCCTGGCCCGGAACTGGCGAGAGCAGCAGGACGACCACGGCGACCAGGGCCGCCAGGATCGGAGCGCCTGAGCCCGGCGGCCGGCCGCCGCCGCCGCGGGTCCGCTGACCGGGCCCGGCCTGCCGCGCCGGCTTAGCCGACTACTGCGCAGCCAACTACTGGGCAGCCGACAACGACTCAGCCGCCTACCGAGGCCGATACTGTCGCCGAGACGGGCACGCAGACCGGGATGCCGAGCACGATCACGCAGGTGCCGGGCGGTCCGGTCGTCGGCCCGCGGGGCGGCGGCCGGGTGCAGGTGCGCGGGCGCGGTGAGGATCAGGCCGGCTACGACCGCGCCAGCCGCGACCGCGCTGCCGGCCGCCCAGCCGACGGGCCGGACGTGCCGGATATGCCGCGCCAGCGCGACGCGCCGGCCCAGTGCCGGCCCGGCACCTCGCCAGTTCCCCAGGCCGAGCCGCAGTCCCGCGAGCAGCGCGAGCCCCAGGGGCGCCGCGGTCCGCCCCTCGGACTGCCGGGACGCCCGGACGGCAGCCATGACCGCGATGCGCTGGACGGGGGCGTCGAGGGTGCTCGAGACGTAGATGAGCAAGCCGCCGTCTGGATCACGGTGCGCGAGCGCTCGCAGCCCGTCCGGCAGGGGCACCCGCTCAATCCGGATCATGACGCACTCCTCAGGCCGGCGGCCAGGCGCTGGATCGCGACCCACCACTCCCGCGGGTTGCCGCCCTCGTCGCCGATCACCACGATGAGGTCGTTACCGCCCACGGCCAGCCGGACCGCGGAGCCGTCCGGCCGGGGATCCGCCGCGGCAGCCAGCAGGGAGGTCGGCACCGGCTGGGCTGGCGAGTACGGCTGGGATGGCGAGGACGGCTGGGATCGCAGCGCTGGCTGCGAGGTGGGCGCGGCCTCCGCCGGCGGGAGCGGCTGGAAACGCAGGTTCGGCCGGGTCGATACGTGATCCTCGATCTCCGCTCCGGCTGCGGCAGCGATCTTCTCGAACAGCGCCACCCGCTGCTGCAGGGCGGCCTGAGCCGCCCTGGCCTCGGCCACTTCCCGCTCTAGCTGCGCTAGCCGGCGTCTTTCATGCCACACCGAAAGCAGACCTCCCTCCACCCGGCCCGCACATCCGGTTTCATCGGCACAGGTCAGACGCTCGCGGCGGCAGCAAGCCGCTGGCCGCGCGGCGGCCAGGGAGCAAGCTGCGGGGTGTGCGGCCGGGCGTTAATTTTCGGGGTTCCCGTCCTCGGCCGAGGGCTTCTGCACCTTATATCCGGTAAGGGAAGCGAAATACCAGGTGGCCGGCGGCCCAGAAGCTTTTAGACTACGAGTCTATGGCTGCCATCACGGACACCGTCGCGCCCAGCACCGCAGACCTTCAGCCCGAGCGGCTGGAGGTCTACCGCCGTGAGCTGACCGGCTACTGCTACCGGATGCTCGGCTCGGCGTTCGAGGCCGAGGATGCCGTGCAGGACACGCTGGTCCGGGCCTGGCAGGCGGCCGACCGGTTCGAGGGCCGCTCGAGCGTCCGGTCGTGGCTGTACCGGATCGCCACGAACGTCTGCCTGGACATGCTGCGCGGGCGCAGCCGCCGGGCCCGGCCGATGGAGCTGGGGCCGTCCATGCCGCCCGAGGAGTCCTCGCTGGCCAGGACGCTGCCGGAGCACAGCTGGGTGTCACCGATCGCCGACAGCCGGGTGCTGCCCGAGGACAGCGACCCGGCCGAGATCGCGGTCGCGCGCGAGACCATCCGGCTGGCGTTCGTGACCGCCCTGCAGCACCTGCCGCCGCGCCAGCGGGCCGCGCTGATCCTCTGCGAGGTGCTGCGCTGGCAGGCGTCGGAAACCGCGGACCTGCTCGGCACGAGCGTGGCCGCGGTCAACAGCGCGCTGCAGCGAGCCCGCGCCACGCTGGCCGCCGTCCCGGAGGAGGCACGCCCGCGCCGCGCCGACGAGGACCACGGCGAGCTGCTGGCTCAGTACGTCGACGCGTTCGAGCGCTATGACGTGACCGCGCTGGTCAAGCTGCTGCACGAGGATGCCATCCAGTCCATGCCGCCATACGCCATGTGGCTGACCGGCGCCAGCGACATCGGCGCCTGGATGCTGGGCCCCGGCTGTGAGTGCGAGGGATCGCGGCTGCTGCCGGTCGCGGCCAGCGGGAGTGCCGCGTTCGCCCAGTACCGAAGGGATCCGGCGGGCGGCCACGCGCCCTGGGCCCTGCAGGTCCTGGACATCTCCGGGGACCGGATTGCCGGGCTGCACGCGTTCCTGGACGTCGAGGAGTCGTTCCCGGCCTTCGGGCTGCCGCCGCACCTGCCCGAGTAGACCCGCGCTTCGGGGCAGCCGGACGACAAGTCGCCGCGGCCAGCCGGAGCTGGCCGCGGCGACATCGCGCTATCAGAGCACTGCGCTATCAGAGCACTGCGCTATCAGAGCACTGCGCTATCAGAGCACTGCGCTGTCAGGGCGCTGTCAGCGCACCGGGATGAGCCGGCGGCGCTTGCTGAACTGGTAGGCGGCGGCGGCCAGCAGCAGGACGCCGAGGCCGCCCAGCATGATCTCCAGGGATTTGCCCGGCAGGATGGGGACCGGGGCCAGGTTGGCGGCGTTGCAGACCGACCTGGCTATCGAGAGGGTCTGCGTGCTGCCCAGGAGCGACACGTAGATAGCCGTGACCGTGAGGGTGCCGTCACCGGCCGTGGTCTGCTTGTTCAGCGTGATGGTGGCGATGCCGGGGACGCTGACGGTCGTGTTCGGTGCCGGATTGGCGGCGAAGGTCGTGGTGCCACCGCCGGTCCGGGTCACGCTGCCGTTGGTGATGCTGGTGGTGCCCGTCACCCTTCCGGTGTTGGTGTGAAAGGTGCACGACGACCTGGCCGAAGTCGCGGCCAGGCTGAGCAGGGCGGTCAGGGTGCCGGAGATGGCGTGGACAGTCTCCGACGCGCTGGTCGGCCCGGCCGTGGCGGTCGCCACGCCGGTGGTCAGCAGGCCGGTGATGTTGGCGTGGGCCACCGTGACCGGCGAGGTGCCCGGGAAGGTCGCCTCACCGATCGGGCTGATGCTGATGAGACCGCTGGATGACGCGGCGTAGGCCCGGTTGGGCGACGCCGCGAACGCGGGCATCGCGGCCGCGAGAATGAGGCCGCCCGTCGCGGCTAGTGCTCCGGTCGTCCGGAAGACGACGCTGATGACCTTCTTCATGAATTGCCCCCCATGAGTTCGGTGATTACCTGGATGCCTCCGGCCGGAACCGGAGTCCGGCCGGGCGGCAACGCGACCCTGGCCGCCGCGTTGCGCGGGGTCTTGGTCCACTCGTGGCGGTGCCGGATGATGCGGCTGAACGCCCGCCACGAGGTGACGTAGAAGATGAGAATGTAGGCCGAGTACGCCAGGCCCAGGCCCAGGGCGCGGGCGAAGCCGAGGTCCGGCTCGCAGCGCCTGAGGTAGAGCGGGCCCATGCAGACGAACGGGCCGAGGCCGAAGGCGCAGTAGAGCAGGACCAGCATCCAGCCCCCCTGCAGCGTCCATGCGCGCATCGCGGCCGGGCCAGCCGCGTAGTTGGCCAGGAAGACGGCGACGGGAATGGGGTAGATGAGCGTCCCCGCCACCTGCATCCACGGCTGGAACAGGTAGTAGGTCGCCTCCAGGGCCCCGAGCACGGACACGTGCCGCGACGTCCACACCCGGCGCAGGTACCGGCCGCACTGCATGGTGCCCTGCCCCCACCGGGTCCGCTGCCGCACGAGCTGGCGGATGTCGGCCAGGCCCTCCTGGTCCACGTAGGTGTCCTGGGTGTACTCGTTGCGGTGACCGGCCAGCATCAGCTGCAGGCTGAGCTCGTAGTCCTCGAGCAGGGCGCCGCGCCACGGGCCTCGCTCGTCGGTCACGGTGTCCAGGGCCGACAGCCGGCTGAACTGGCCGTTGCCGCCGAGCCCGACGGTCCTGGTCAGCATCCGGGTTTCCTGGATGGCCGAGATCGCGACCCGGAACTCCAGGTCCTGCATTTGCAGCAGCAGGTGACCCGCGGCATTGGCCAGGCGCCCGGCCCGCGGGAGCGGGTGCCGGTCGTCCCGGTTGAGCATGCGGACGAGAACCTGGACCGAGCCGACGACCGGGTCGCCGAACAGCCTGGCGCCCGAGCAGACGTCGAGGCAGTCCGGGGCTGGCCGCCCGTCCGCGTCGACGACACCGATGATGATCGCGCTGCGGTCGGCGGTCGCGGGCAGCCATTCGCTGAGCGCCCGGTACGCGGCGTTGAGCGCGGCGCCCTTCCCGGTGCGGGCGTCCGGTAGGCGGCGGGAGACCAGGTGCACGCGAGGATCGGCCCGGCTGAGCTCGGCGCCGATCGCCGCCGTGCCGTCCTCGCTCTGGTCATCGATCAGCCAGACGTGCGCCGCCGGGAAGCTGGCCCGCAGGTAGCTGACGGTGCCGCCGATGACGAGTTCCTCGTTCAGCGCGGGAACGAAGATGTGCCAGCTGAACGCCGTGGCGTCACCGGGGCGGGACGGCTTGTGCCGCAGGAACGGCACGAGGATGATCGCGACGTAGGCCACGAAGGCCGAGCTCATGATCAGGGCCAGCGCCTGTGCTAACGCGATGCCCACCTGCACAACCTGACTGTTCATGACGTGACCCCGTTGCTCTGGTGTGGTGGTGCTGCTCCCGGTCCGGCCGCGGGTCGGCCTCGCCGGCTCATCTCAGGTCCGCCAGTCGCAGGCGGGCCGGCCGTCGCCAGGGGGAAGTGATGGACCAGGCCAGGAACACCAGGCTGCCGACGATGCCGACGATGCTCACCAGCGAGCCGATGACCAGGTGCCCGAGCTGGTAGCCGAGCCCGAGCCCGGCAACCCGGATGGCCAGGGCGATTACTCCGATGCGAAGCATGTTCCCCGCCAGCAGCAGGGCTGCCGCGCCGCCCAGGCCCCTGGCCACCCGGCTCAGCCGCATACGGCGCGGGATCATCAGCCCGATGCCCAGCAGGCATAGCGGGGCGATCAGCAGTCCGGAGCTGCAGTCGGGGGTAATGACCAGCCCGAAGGCGCCCGGCTGCCCGAGCCCGAACCAGACGATGGGCGCGCTCGACGCGGCGAGCGTCGGCGTGAGGAAGCTGAACAGCCCGGCCGCCGTGGCCGCCTCCAGGTGCCGGTACTCCTGCCCGAAGATCAGCAGCGAGACGCCGATCAGGCCCAGCAGCGTGATCGCGGAAGCGCGTGCCTGCCAGCCGTCTAGCCTCCCGGCCGGCGAGAGCGGAGATGCGGGCCAGCTTGTGCCGGGGGATGCGGGCCGTGCCGGTCGCGCTGGCCGTGCCGGTCGCGCGTGCCGCCCCGGCGGCGGCGCAGGCCAGATTCCCGCTGCGCGCTGTCTCGCCACCGCGCTGCGCGAAACGCGGGAACCCTCCCAGCCACCAGCGCTGTGCACGGCTCACTCCTCCCGGACCTGCTGGGCGGCCGGGCAATTTCACCCTGAACAGGGCCGGGGGGAGCGGTGACCGGGGACTTCACCAGCTAAGTGCAGCTATCCGGCGATGAGTCGGGCCCGGCCCGGCCGTCATTGCTGGCAGGGGTCAACTGGCAGGGCCAGCGAGACCAGCAGGACGTGGCTGCGACCTTCCTGGGAGGTCTAGCGGATGGAGAATCAGGTCGTGAGCGGTTCAGGACTTTCCCGCGCCCGGCTCGGACGGATGAAGAACGTCCTGGGCCGGTACGTCGAACACGGCGACGTGACCGGCCTGGTCGCCCTGGTGGCCCGGCACGGCGAGGTTCACGCCGACGGGATCGGGACGGTAACCCCGGACGGCGCCCCGGCCGGGCCGGACACGATCTTCCGGATCTCGTCGATGACCAAGCCCGTGGCGGCCGTCGCGGCGATGATCCTGGCCGAGGAGTGCGCGATACGGCTGGACGACCCGGTAGATGAGCTGATGCCCGAGCTGGCCGGCCGCCGGGTCCTGCGGCATCTCCACGGGCCGCTGGACGACACGGTGCCCGCCGCCCGGCCGATCCTGGTGAGCGACCTGCTCACCTTCACCATGGGCCTGGGGGCGATCATGGTCCCGCCGGGCACAGTCGCGATCGATGATGCCCTGGCTGACCCGGCGCTGGGCCAGGGACCGCCGAGACCGGACGCCGCCGCGGCGCCCGACGAGTGGCTCGCCCTGCTGGGCAGGCTGCCGCTCGCCTGCCAGCCCGGCTCGACGTGGCTGTACAGCCTCAGCGCCGACGTGCTCGGGGTGCTGATTTCCCGGGCCGCCGGACAGCCCCTGGAGGCGTTCCTGCGGGAGCGGCTGTTCGGGCCGCTCGGCATGACTGACACGGGCTTCAGCGTTCCGCCGCGGGACATCGGCCGGCTGGCGACCAGCCGCCGCCTCGATCCCGAGACCGGGAAGCCGGCCGTCTACGACGAGGCAGCCGGCGGCCAGTGGAGCCGGCCGCCCGCGTTCCCGTCCGCCGCCGGAGGGCTGGTCTCGACCATGAACGATTACTTCGCCTTCGCGCAGATGCTCCGCGAGCGCGGTCGCTACGGCGGCGGCCGCATCCTGTCGAGGCCCTCTGTGGAGCTGATGACCACCGACCGGCTGACGGCGGGGCAGAAGGCCGCGGGCGGGCTCGTGCCCGCGTTCTTCGACGACCACGGCTGGGGTTTCTGCCAATCGGTGGTAACCCGCCGCACCGGCGCCAAGTCGGCCGGCACGTACGGCTGGGACGGGGGCCTCGGCACGGTCTGGCACAACGACCCGGCCGAGGACATGACCATGATCCTGCTGACCCAGCAGATGTGGTCCTCGCCGGTCGCGCCGCCGGTCTGCGAGGACTTCTGGACGCTCGCCTACCAGGCCATCGACGACTGACCCGCCGGCCCGGGCCCTGATTCAGCCGGACGGCGGCGGGAAAAATCGATAGTGGCGCCCGGGCGGGCGCGGATAGCAACCAGTCCAGTTCAACCAGGATCCGAGGCCGGATGGATGACCAGGCGAGAATCGCCGCCAAGGTTGAGCATGCCCGCGAGGTCGAGCAGGTCCTGCAGTGGCTCGGCTGGTCGGTGGCGGTGCTCGGCCTCATCGGCGTCGCGGCGTTCTCCGTGCTGTGGGCGGCCGGCGGCCTGAGCACGGAGCAGGGCGTCAGCCTGATCCTCGGCACCGCGCTGGCGGTGATCCTGTCCGGGGCGACCGCCTACGGGGCGGGCGTCAACGTCGGGCTCGGAGCTGAGCGCCTCGAACTCGCGGCCCGTGACCTGGTCGGGCCGCCCGGGTAGGACCGCAGCGGACCGCCGGATCACGGCGGGGTGGCCCGATCCAGCGGGGGTGGCCGGCGGGACGGGAGTGTGGCAGGTGATCGGGCAGACTTATCTCGAGCGTGGCGAGCCCGTCACGGTGCTGGCCCGCTGGGCGGCAGCCCGCCCCGCACCCGGTCGCCCTGCACAGGACGGACCCGCGCCCGACAGCGCTGCACCCGGGAACGCTGCACCCGGGAACGCTGCACCGGGGAACACTGCACCGGGGAACACTGCACCGGGGAACACTGCACCGGGGAACGCTGCGCGCGGGCTGGGCATCATCTGGCTCATTCCGCCGCGGCCGACC
>Ga0208219_1000136_pt1 | contig 30406 bp, 35 predicted proteins | sample NGESurshal072012_7_FD_184469 | JGI IMG/M metagenome (GOLD analysis project Ga0208219, IMG submission 184469) | Arctic peat soil microbial communities from Barrow, Alaska - NGEE Surface sample 53-2 shallow-072012 (SPAdes) | ecosystem: Environmental > Terrestrial > Soil > Wetlands > Peat ... | reverse complement strand
GCCGCCGGCAGACCTCGATGTACGGCTCGTACACGCCGACCATGAAGCACTGGTGGAGGTACCGGTCGACCTGCTCGTGGACGGCGCGGACGACGCCGGCCGGGCCGTGACCGAGGTTCTGGCAGGCGATGCCGCCGGCGAAGTCGAGGTACTCGCGGCCGTCGGCGTCCCAGATCCGTGCGCCCCAGGCGCGGGCGACGACGAGGTCGGAGGCGGAGATCCCGCGCGGGACGTAGCGATCCCGTGCGGCGAGCACGTCAGCCGCCGAAGACTTCTCCTCGACCCTCACACAGCGAGCCTATCGCTTACTGTCGCCAATGGAATGGGTGTCGCCGCGGGAGTAAACCACGCAATGCGCAGCGCGATCCTCGCCGCCGCGGACAGCCCGCGCGTCCGCCGATTCGTAGGGAAACACGGCATGCGGCTTGGCGCAGGCCGATTCGTGGCCGGCGAGACCCTGGACGAGTGCATCCCCGTATTGCGCAGCCTGAACGACCGCGGTCTCGCGGCGAACACGACGCTCCTCGGCGAGGGTGTGCGCGACGAGGCGGAGACCCACGCCGTCGTCGCCGCCTACGAGCAGGTGATCTCGCGGCTCGTCGACGAGGGTCTGCGCGCGAACGTCGCGCTCAAGCTCACGCATCTCGGTCTCGAGCTGGACGAGGAGCTCGCATATGCGAATGTGAAGCGGCTCGTCGAGCATGCACAAGGGCTCGGGAGCTTCCTCCGCATCGACATGGAACAGTCGGCGTTCGTCGACCCGACGCTGCGCATCTACCGGCGGCTACGGGGCGAGGGTCTCGACGGCGTCGGGACGGTGCTCCAGGCGTACCTGTACCGGAGCGAGGCAGACCTGGCGGACCTGCTCGAGCTCGACCCGAACCTCCGGATCGTGAAGGGCGCCTACCTCGAGCCTGCGGAGATCGCGTATCCGAAGAAGGCCGACGTCGACGCGGGATACGTCCGCCTCCTCGAGACGTCGCTCTCGGGCGGCGGGTACACGGCGGTCGCGACCCACGACGAGCGTCTGATCGAGCACGCGATTCGGTACACGGACGAGCACGGCATCGGGCGGGACCGCTTCGAGCTCCAGATGCTGTACGGCGTTCGCCCGCGCCTGCAACAAGCGCTCGCCGACCGCGGGCTGAAGGTGCTCGTCGCGACGCCGTACGGGCCGGAGTGGTACCCGTACCTCATGCGGCGCCTGGCCGAGCGGCCGGCGAACGCGCTCTTCTTCCTCAAGAACCTGCTGCGCGGCTGACGCGGAAGAGCAGCGCGTGCTTGTCGGAGGCGACGAGCACGAGGCGCGCGTCTTGGGCCGCACGGCGCCCCGCGTGTGACGTCCGCTCGACGAGCACGAACGCCGCATGGCCAATGGCCGGAGCGCCGGCAGCTTTGCCGTCCAGCCAGTCGACGTAGAGCTGCTGGTCGGAGCGGCGGAACGCGTCGATCGGGTTGTCCACCCACACACGGCCGCCGGCGAGGACGAGCTGCTGGCCGAGAATCGCATCTGCCAGGACAGGACGTCCGGTTCGCGCAGCGAGGCCGGCGAGGCGCTGCGATCCCGGGTCGGCCGGCCCCTTCACGAGCAGGGCGACCGAAAGCGCTGCGAGTACACCCGCGACGAGTGCGACGAGTCGCGGCCGTGGCGCACGGATCCGCCACACGCGCGCAGCCGGATACGCCGCGAGGAAGAGGAACGAGCTCCCCGTACGTGCGACGTGCACGGTCTCGGCTGCGAGACCGAGCATGGCCACCGCCTCCCACAAACGGATGCGCGTGCCGCGCACGACTGCGATCGCGACGAGCACGAGGGCCGCGGCGACGAGCACGAGATCGAACGGCGCGGTCCCGAGCGGCATCCAGAGGCCCTCGCCCCGTCGAGCGACGACGGTGCGGAACACCGACTCGTAGTACTGCGGCGTGTGCCAGAGCTCGGGATTGGCGAACGCCGCAATGACGGAGGCGCCGAGAACGGGGAGATCGCGCGGGCGGCGGAAGAGGACGTAGCACGCGAGCAGGGCAAGGCCCGCGAGCACGCCGCCGTGGAGGTTTCCCCAGAGTGCGATGAGCGGGACAGCGAGCCAGACGCGGCCGGAGCTCGACTCCAGGAGCAGCAGCAGGAGCGAGAAGAAGGCGAGCGAGAAGATCTGGACGCCGGTGACCGCGACGACGGGGATCGAGCCGACGAGGACGACGACACTGAGGATGATCGCCTCGCCGTCTCCCGCTTCGCGGCGAAGGCCGGCCGCGAGCGCGCCGAAGGCGAGGGCTGCGGCGGCTGCCTGCCCGACGACGAGCCCGCGCATGCCGCCGAGCGCCCGGTACAGCGCCCAGAACACGAGCTGCGCGCCGGCCGGTACGTCGTGCCAACCGTGCGTCGGCGCAGTGGCGAACGGGAGGGAGTTCGGGAGGTGGCCGTGCGCCACGAGGTGCCCGAGCGGAACGAGCCACAGCGCGTCGGAGCCGATCAGGCCGAGCGCCGCGACGGTGGCGGCAAGCATCGCGGTGGCCCAGGGGACGGAGAGGCGCATCGGCATTAACTATGAAAGAAACGAGGTGCCTCACAATCTCACTCAGCGATGAGGCGTGAACCGCTCGAGTGGACGCTCCTGGGCGTCCTTCCGGTGCTGCTCGTGGTCGCGTTCGCGCTCGGTGCCCGTCACCACCAACCCGCGTTCGACTTTCGCGCCATCTGGCAGGCGGGTCGCGACGTCGCCCACGGTCACAATCCATACCCGGCGGTTGCGACCATCCCGTCCAACCCGGCAGCCCATCACGACGAGTTCATCTATCCGGCCGTCGTCGCGGTCGCGATGGTGCCGTTCGGGCTGATGCCGTTCGGTATTGCCGCCGGCCTGTTCTTGGCCATCCTCGTCGTCTCCGTGGCGGCGACGCTCCGCGTCCTCGGCGTACGCGACTGGCGCTGCTACGGCGTGGCGTTCGCATCGATACCCGTGCTCGAGAGCATCCGGCTCGGCGCGCTGTCGCCGCTGCTCGCGCTCGGGCTCGCCGGTGCGTGGGTCGCACGCGGTCGGCGGTGGAGGCTGCCCGCCATCGTCGCGGCCGTCGTTCTCGCCAAGCTCTTCCTGTGGCCGCTCTTCGTGTGGCTGCTCGCAACGCGGCGCTGGGGAGCAGCGGCTCGAGCGGCGCTCCTGACCGCGGTCGTCGGCGGGCTCGGGTGGGCGGTGGTCGGCTTCGGCACGCTCGGCTCGTATCCCGCGCTGCTCGGGAAGATGGCCGACGTCCAGCTCCGCGACACCGTCGGTGTCGCCGGGCTCCTCACATCGCTCGGAGCCGGGGCGGCGTCGGCTCACGCCGGCGTCATGCTCGCCGCGATCCTCGGATCTGCGGGCATCGTCGCCGCAGCACGCTGGGGCGACGGGCCCGAGCTCGCGTTCGGGGTCACGGTCCTCGTGTCGCTCCTCGTCTCGCCGATCGCGTGGCTGCACTACGACGTCTTGCTCCTCGTCCCGCTCGCGCTCGCTTCCCGGCGGCTGTCGGGGTGGTGGCTGCTGCCGCTCGCGCTGTGGGTCGCGCCGCAGCCGCTGAGCGACGGTTCCACCTGGCGAATCGCCGTCCCCATCGCCGTTGCCGCGGCCGTCGTGCTCGGACGGCCCCTCGCCGACGGCTTGATACGGTGGAAGCCGTTGCGGGGCGTGGCGCAGCCTGGTTAGCGCGCCAGTCTGGGGGACTGGAGGTCCCGAGTTCGAATCTCGGCGCCCCGATTCGAACGGCTAGCGATCGAGTACGAGCCGGTCCCCCGGCTCGATGCCGGCGGCCGCGCCGACCGGTAGCTCGATCACGACTTTCGCCCCGCGCGCTGCCGCTGTCTTCCACGGCTTGAGGTCGCGCACAACCTTCACCACCTCGAGCTCGCGGTCGCAGAACACGACGTCGATCGCAAAGCGCATGAAGAACATGTGGATCGATCCGGTGCGCGGGAAGAGCAACCCCTCGCCGGCTTCGAGCGACGAGCGCCCCAGCAGCCCCTTCAGCCGCGCGATCGGCGTCGACGCGATCGCGCACTGCGTGCACACGACGGTCCCGTCCACCGTTCGCAGCTGAGCCACGCGCACACCTTAACCACTGCCCCTTTCGGGTGATCTTTCGCACAAGGCGAAAGAGAACGAATCGCGCCTACCTCATAGGGACATCCACGCGTTCGGTCTCATCCGCAGATGGTCTCGCTCGAAGGGAGGTGCAGGTATTCGCACGAAGTTGTGCGTCGTTCGCGAAGAGGGCCAGGCGATGGTCGAGTACGCAGCAATTCTCGGGCTCATCGCCGCGACACTCGTCCTCGCTTTTTCGTCTCTCGGCGCGACGACCTTCCACCTGTTCGACGAGGTCGTCACGCAATGGCCGTAGGCAAACCACGAACATCGAGGTGAATCAGATGGTCGCTACGTTCCTGTTCAACTGGGTGAAGGACAACATCAAGCGCCAGGAAGGCCAGGCAATGGCCGAGTACGGCATCATCCTCGCCCTCATCGCCGCAGTCGTCATCGCAACGCTCGCGATCCTCGGCGGCAAGGTCCTCGCCGCGCTTCAGACGGTCGTCAACGCGCTCTAGGACTCCCAACGAGACGTGGTGGGCCGGCTCCGAGGCGGCCCACCACCCTCACGGGCCGCCGCACATGCCGACGCCGCGCCGCATCCCCACCACCAGCCTTCGCAGCGAGGGAGGACAGGCGGCCGTCGAGTTCGCGCTCGTCGTGCCGCTCCTCCTTGCGCTGCTTCTCGGAATCGTCCAGGCCGGCGTTGCGTTCAACCACTACCTGGCGATCACCGATGCGACGCGCGCAGCCGCTCGTCAGGCGATCGAGGCGCGTGTCTCGGCCGTGACGGTGAGCGACATCCAGCAGGCGGCGCAGAGCGCCGCGGGCGGGCTGGACCTGACCGGCCGCGTCACCGTCGCCGATCCGTCCGACCCGACGTTCACGCAGGCCGGCAGCACGTTGACGGTCACCGTCGTCTATCCGTACTCGATCAACGTTCTCGGCTGGGCGGTCTCGTCCGGAAACCTCCAGAGCACGATGACGGACCGCCTCGAATGACCGCACGGCTCCGCAACCGGAACGGCCTCGACGGCGGACGCAGCCGCGCTCGGAGCGGTGACTTGCAGTCCAACACCAGCCAGAACCTGTCCGACTTCGGCGTGTACAGCGTCGAGCTCGTCAACTGAAGGAAGGCCATGACGTATCGCGTCCGAAACATTCTCATCGCCGTCGGCCTCGCCCTCGTGGCGATGCTGCTCACGCTCTTCTACGTCACGAACTACAAGCGCTCGGTGCAGCACTCGACCACGGGCGTCTCCGTCTACGTCGCCGCGCGCGACCTCACGGCCGGGACACCCGGGGCTGACATCATCAAGCAGCACGATCTGCGCGTCGAGAGCATCCAGCAGCGTGACGTCGTGCCGGGTGCGATCTCGGCGCCGCAGCAGGTGTCCGGCCTGGTTCTCTCGGCACCGGTGTACGCCGGCGAACAGGTGACGCTCCGGCGGTTCTCGGACGTCGCCGCGCAGGGGATCCGCAGCCAGCTCACGGGCACGTTGCGCGCCGTGCAGATCGCCGGCGACCCGAATCAGCTCCTGGCCGGGACCCTCACGGCCGGGGATCACGTCGACCTCGTCGCCAATCTGAGGCTGGACACGAACACGGCGGCGACAGCGACGCGCATCGTCCTGCGCGACCTGACGGTGCTGAGTGCGCCGAACGATCCAGCGCTCGGGAAGGTCTCGACGCCGTCGGGCAGCGACTCGGCGATCCTCGCCGTGACGGATACGCAGGTGCAGCGTCTCTTCTTCGTCCTCAAGAACGCGGACTGGACGCTCGAGCTTCGGCCTGTCGTCGGCGCTGTGGACAGCGCCGAGCGCATCGACACGCTGAGCACGGTGATGCAGGCGGGTGCGAAATGAGCGACCGCGTCCGCATCTACTTCACGGGTGACTGCGAGGGCTTCGACACGCTGCGCGGCGCTCTTGCCGCCAGCGAAGAGGTCGACGTCGTCGGTGCGAGCGTCCAGGTCGGCGCCGCGACGACGCCCTTGGCCGGGGGCCACCTCGACTGCATCCTGCACGCGACTCGCGACTCCGTCTTCCCGGGGGCCGACGTCGCCGCCATCCGGGAGCACACGAGGGCGCCGATCATCCTCGTCGCGTCCGGCGCCGAGGCGGCCGCGATGCTCGAGTCCGCGATCGAGATGGACGTCGCCGACGTCCTGCTCCTCCCGCAGATGACCCACAACGTCGTCTTCGCGATCCGGAAGGCGTCCCACGCACGCCGCCAGCTGCAGACGGCAGCGCACCGCGGACGTGTCGTCACCGTGTTCTCGCCGAAGGGCGGAACCGGCAAGACGGTGGTCGCCACGAGTCTCGCGGCGATGCTCGCGAAGAGGGAGGGGAAGCGAACGCTGCTCCTCGACCTTGACCTGCAGTTCGGAGACGCAGCGATCATGCTCGGCCTGGAGCCGGCGAAGACGGTCTACGACCTCGTCGTCGCACCGGGCGAGCTCGACTCGGAGAAGCTCGCGGGATACGTCACTCGGCATGCGTGCGGGCTCGACATCCTGGCCGCACCGATGCGGCCCGAGGACGCAGAGCTCGTCGTCGAGAGCAAGGTGACCGCGCTCCTCGACGTCGCGCGCTCGTCCTACGACGCCATCGTCGTCGACACCTCGCCGTTCTTCCACGGAGCGGTGTTGGCGACGCTCGATCGCACCGACCAGCTCATCGTGCTCTGTGGACTTGACGTGCCGACGCTGAAGAACGTGCGCCTCGCACTTCAGACCCTCGAGCAACTCTCGTTCCCAGCCGGCCGGATCACGTACGTCATGAACCGGGCGAGCACGAACGTCGGCCTCAAGACACGCGAAGTCGAGGACGGCTTGCACGTGAAGGTCGCCCATGAGCTGCCGCTCGACCGCACGGTGCAGGTATGCGTGAACCGCGGCGAGTCGGCCGTCCTCGCGCAGCCGCGCTGCGACTTCTCGCGAGCGATGGTCGGGCTCGTGAAGCAGATGGCACCCAAGACGCAGGCGCCGACCGCGGCGCAGCGTAAACGCCTCCTCTCGTTCGCTCGGGCCTAGCATGGGGCTGCACGACCGTCTCTCCCGCACCGCCGAGGGCGTGCATGCTCTGAGCGACGCGCCCGAGGAGGTGCGCACCGACCCGTACGCGGAGCTCAAGGCCGCCGTGCACCACGCGTGCATCAACAAGCTCGGGCAGGAGCTCTTCAAGGAGGAGGCCAGCGACCTCAATGACCGCGTGTACAAGGCGGTCACCGAGGAGCTCGTGCTGGCGGGCACGCCACTCACGCGCGAGGAGCGCCGCGAGCTCGTCCGTCAGCTCACGGACGACATCCTGGGCTACGGACCGCTGGAGCGCTTCCTCTCGGACGACACCGTGACCGAGGTCATGGTCAACGGGCCGGAGCACATCTACGTCGAGCGTGCCGGCAAGATCGAGCGGACGAACGCGCGCTTCGTCGACGACGCGCACCTCATGCGCATCATCGAGAAGATCGTGTCGCAGATCGGGCGCCGCATCGACGAGGCGTCTCCCATGGTCGACGCGCGTCTTCCGGATGGGAGCCGCGTCAACGCGATCATCCCGCCGCTGGCGCTCACCGGCCCGACCCTGACCGTGCGCAAGTTCGCACGCGACCCGTACACGATCAACGATCTCATCTCCTTCGGGACGGTCTCCGCGCGCGGAGCGCAGTTCCTCGGCGCGTGCGTCAAGGGCAAGCTCAACATCCTCATCTCCGGCGGTACCGGCACCGGCAAGACGACGACGCTCAATGCCATCTCGGCGTTCATCCCCGGGGACGAGCGCATCGTCACGATCGAGGATGCTGCCGAGCTCCAGCTCCAGCAGGAGCACGTCATCACGCTCGAGTCGCGGCCGCCGAACATCGAGGGAAGCGGTGAGGTGAAGATCCGCGAGCTCGTGCGAAACGCATTGCGCATGCGCCCCGACCGGATCATCGTCGGCGAGGTCCGCGGCGCGGAAACGGTGGACATGCTTCAGGCGATGAACACCGGTCACGAAGGATCGCTGACCACCATCCACGCGAACTCTCCGCGCGATGCCTTGTCCCGACTGGAGACGCTCGTCCTCACCGCCGGCGTCGAGCTCCCGCACCGTGCCATCCGCGAGCAGATCGCAAGCGCGTTCGACGTTCTCGTGCAGATCGTCCGGCTCGTGGACGGTTCACGTCGCGTCAGCCACATCGCGGAGGTGGTGGGAATGGAGTCGGACATCGTCACGCTGCAGGATCTCTTCGTTGCGTCGTCGCCGACCGAGGCGGACGCGGCTCGCGCGAAGCGGCTGCTGACTCCGCTGCAGGCGACGGGCCTCAGACCGCATTTCCTCGAGAAGCTCGCCGCGAACAACGTGGTGCTTCCGCCCGCGTTCTTCTCCCAGGATGGAGAGGACGTGCGCGCAGCATTCGCCGTCAACAGTTTCGGAGGCGGGCAGGAGTGAGAGCGCCGGCGGCCGCTGTAGCCCTCGCTGCCCTCGTCCTCGCTCCCGTCGCCGGCGCCGGGGTCCGGATCGCGGGAGTCGACACGAGTGGGTACCCGCAGGTGCGGGTGACCGTTGTCGCGTCCGCAGGAGCAGCCCGGCCGCAGCTGGACGAGAACGGCATTCCCGCGGCCGGCCTCCAAGGGGTGAACCTCGGCCGCGCGAAGAGCGTCGTCCTCGCCGTCGACCGCTCGCAGTCGATGACCGGCGCCTCGCTGCGTAACGCCACGGCGGCCGCGCGCGCGTTCGTCGCGGCGAAGGGACCGAACGACCAGATCCAGGTGGTGACGTTCGGTCATCAGGCCGTCGCGCTCACCGGCTTCTCGAGCTCCGGCGCCGACGCCGATGCCGCGCTCGCGGGCCTCACCGCCGATCCGCACACGGGAACCGCCCTCTGGGACGCGGTCGTCCGCAGCGCGACGGCGCTCGCCCGGCAGGGTCAGCCCGGACGCGTCATCGTGGTCGTCACCGACGGGCAGGACGTGTCGAGCTCGGCGTCGTTCGCCGGCGCCGTCGCGGCAGCGCACGCCGCGCACGCGGCGGTGTACGCAATCGGCATCCTCGGTCCTGGCTTCACGCCCGGCCCGCTGCGCGAGCTCGCCGCCAGGACCGGCGGCCTCTACCGCGAGGCGTCGTCGAGCGCCCAGCTCTCCGCGCTGTACGCGTCCATCAGCCGCACGCTGGCGCACACGTGGCAGCTCCGCTACGTGACTGCTGCGCGCCCGGGAGCGGAAGTGCGGCTGTCGGCGACCGTGCCGGGCGCCGGCGCGGCGGAGCGCGCGGTGCGCGTGGTCGCGGACGGTCTTGCTGCCCCGACAACCGCTCCTCCGTCGAACGTTCTCCCTTCGTCGGCGTGGAACTCCAGGCTTGCGCCCGTCGCCGTCGCGGGCGCAGTCGGCCTCCTCGTACTCCTCGCGTGCTGGTTCGCAGCAGGCGCCCGTCGCGGCTCATGGCTCCGCGCGCGGCTCGCTCCGCACCTGGGGCCGAGCGAGCGGCGGTCCAAGACACCGCGGCGGAGGCAGGGACGGGCGTTCATGCGCGGCGTCGTCGCCGCCACGGAACAGGCCTTCGCGAATGTCAAGCAGTTCCGGGCGGTGCAGCGATTGCTCACGCGCGCCGACCTGCCGCTGCTCGCCTCCGAGCTGCTCTACATCTGCCTCGGTGCGGCGCTCGCTGTTGCCGTTGTGACCGCGCTCGCCGGCCTTCCGCTCGTGCTGGTCCTCCTGTTCTTCCTCGTCGGCGGCGCAGCGCCGCTCGTATGGGTCGTGTCGAAGGCCCGCCGGCGGATGAAGGCGTTCGACAACCAGCTTCCGGATCTTCTGATCACGATCGCCGCGTCGCTCAAGGCGGGCCATTCGTTCCGGCACGCAATCCAGGCTGTCGTGGATGAGGGTGCGGAGCCGACGGCACGAGAGCTCCGTCGCGTCCTCACCGAAACGCGGCTCGGGCGACCGATGGACGAGGCGCTCGCGGAGATGGGAGAGCGCATCGGGTCGAAGAACCTGTCGTTCGTCCTCAACGCGGTCACGATCCAGCGGCAGATCGGCGGCTCCCTCGCAGGCCTGTTCGACGTGGTCGCCGAGACCGTGCGCCAGCGGCAACAGTTCGCGCGCAAGATCAAAGGCCTCACTGCCACCGGCCGCATGTCGGCCTACGTCCTCGGAGGGCTTCCGTTCTTCGTCGCCGCGCTCATCAGCGCCATCAGCCCCGCATACATGCGCCCCCTCTGGCACTCCAGCACGGGTCACGTGATGGTGGGCGTCGCGCTGGTCATGATGGCAATCGGGTCGGTCATTCTCAAGAAGATCGTGTCGTTCAAGGGCTGATGGCGATGCTGCTTCTCCTCGCCGTCTTCTCGTTCGGGCTCGCCGTCTTCCTCGTCGGCGAGCTGGCGACCGCACCGCAGCGGCGCAGGCATCTCGCCCTCAAGCAGGCCGCGACGTATGGCGCGCGCCGTGTGCAGCCCGAGAGTGCGCTTCCGCGGTTCGGCGAGCGCGTCGTCGCTCCCGCGGTGGAGCGGCTCGCGACGCTCGCGCTCCGGCTGAATCCAAAGACGTCGGCGGACGCGATCGGCTCGCGCCTCATCGCTGCCGGGCTCGGGCAGCGGATCTCGACGTCGCAGTTCCTTGCCGTGAAAGCCGGCATGGCCCTCGTCGGCGTCGTCGTCGGCATCGGGTCCGGCGCGACGATCGCGGTCATCGCCGGCGTGTTCTTCGCGCCGCTCCTGGGCGTGCTGGGCTTCATCTTGCCGGACGCGATCCTGACCCTCAGGATCCGCGAGAGGCGGGAGCGAATCCGGTCCGAGCTTCCCGATGCGCTCGACCTGCTCGCAGTGTCGGTGGAGGCCGGCCTCGGTCTCGACGGCGCGATCGCGAAGCTGACCGAGCACATGGACGGCGCGCTCGTGGACGAGTTCGCGCTGACGCTCGGCGAGATGCGCGTCGGCGAATCACGGCCCGAGGCGCTGAAGAAGCTCGCCGAGCGCGTGCCTGCTCCCGAGGTGTCCGCGTTCGTCCGTTCCGTCATCCAGGCGGAGCAGCTCGGCATCTCGCTCGGCCGCATCCTCCGCGTCCAGGCATCCGACTCGCGGCTGCGGCGCCAGGCCGCCGCCGAGGAACGTGCGATGAAAGCGCCGATCAAGATGCTGTTCCCGACGGCGCTCTTCATCTTTCCGGCGATGTTCGTCGTCATCCTCGGGCCTGCCCTCCTGAACATCACGAGCTCCCTCAAGTTCAATTGACGCACGAGACCGAAACCGGGTTTGGCACAGGGCTCCGCGCGCAGCTCTCGCGCAAGCACGGGAACGAGGCACCCGACGTCGAGGTCGAGTCGGCGGCGTCCGTCGAGCTGCCGGATCCGTTCCCGATCGGCGACGTCTTGCCGCTCGTCCCGGAGCCCGTCGTCGACGAGCCGGCGGAAGTGACGGCGCTGCGCGGCGAGCTCGAGGGTTCGTTGACGCGCGAGCGCTCGCTCCGCGAAGCGCTCGAGCACCAGGTGGAGGCGTACGAGCGCGAGGTCGCCTCGACGCGCGAGCTGGCGGTGCGCGAGGCGGAGGTCGAGCAGCACATCGCGCGCGCGGAGACAGCCCGCGCCGATCTCGAGGAGCAACAGCTCGTCGTGAAGATCCAGCGCGACCAGGTCGAGAGCGAACGCGCCGAGCTGGCGCGCATGCGCGCGGAGATCGTTGCGGAGGAAGCACGCGTGACCGAGCTCGCCACGCACGTCGATTCGCAGTCGGTCGCGCTCGAGTCCGTACACCAGGAGCGCGCCCAGGCGGGTGCGCACCTCGCGCAACAGCTCGCCGGCCTCGCCGAGCGGGAGCGAGAGCTTAAGCGCGAGCGGGTGGCGCTCGACGCTGTGAGGCATGAACAGGAAACCGGCTTCCTCGCCCGTGAGGAGAGCCTGAGACAGCTCGACGCCGCAACGCGGCAGCGGGAGCGCACCGTCTCGGAGCGCGAGGTCGGCCTTCGGGCCGGCGCGGCCGAGCTCGAGCAGCAGCGGCTGCGGCTGCAGGACCACGCCGATGAGGTGGCGGAGCGCGACTCGACGCTGGAGAGGCGCTACGACGCGCGCGAGAAGATGCTTGCGAACGGCGAGGCCGCGCTGGCGGCACGTGAGGCACGACTGCGCGAGGACGGCGAACGGCTCGAGCGTGAGCGCAACGGGCAGGGGCAGGTTTCGCAGGAGGCGTTCGCTCTGCTCGCCGAGCTCGAGCAGCGAGAGCACCGCGTGCAATCGCGTGAGCAGCGGCTCCTCGAGAGCGAGGAGCGGCTGGCCGAGCGCGCGGGACAGCTCGGACAGGCAGACGAGGAGCTGCGCCTCCGCGAGGCCCGACTCGTGGCGGACGTGGAGCTGCGCGAGGACCGCGTCGAGAAGCGCGAACGAGACGTCGCGGAGCGCGAGGAGCTCATCGAGTTCCGCGAGCGCGACGTGTCCGCGTACGTGGGTGAGCTGCAGGGACGCATCAACGATCGGAACGTGGCGTGACCGGCGCCGTCGACCTCGTCGTCGCAGTGTTCTTCGTCGCCGTCCTGATCGTCGTGTCGGTCATCGACGTGAAGCACCGCATCATCCCGAACCGGATCGTGCTGCCCGCGGCGGCCATCGTGCTCGCGGCGCGCACGCTCGTGCATCCATCAGTCGTCTGGCTCGCCGCCGGCGCAGGCGCCGCCGCGTTCCTGCTCGTGGCGGCCATCGCTCGTCCGGGCGGGATGGGAATGGGGGACGTGAAGCTCGCGTTGCTGCTCGGCGTCGCCGTCGGGAGGACCGTGCCGCTGGCGCTCATCGTCGCTCTCCTGGCGGCGTTGGTGCCGAGCGTGGCGCTCCTCGCGCGCTACGGCGCCCGCGGCCGAACGATGGGAATCCCGTTTGCGCCGTTCCTGGCGCTCGGAGGCCTGGTGGCGCTGATCGCGGGCGCGCCGCTCGGCTAGGAGATTTAGGGAGAAAGAGGCAGGACCCTAAGGAGCGAATACCGCAAACGGGTGACAGTAAATCTGAGAGACAAATCGCACAATTGATCTCCGCACCAGACCGGGGGACGAGGGAAACCAGTGGCCGCAGCAGGGGATGCAGGTCGCGCAAGCGATTCCGTCGCAAACGCGACGCACGATCTATACCGGCAGTACGGCAAGCAGATCTACGCCTATTGCCTGCACCAGCTCCGCTCACGCGAGGAGGCGGAGGACGCCGTCCAGACGACGTTCCTCAACGCCTTCCGCGGACTGCAGCGTGGAACGACCACGCGGTTCGAACAGGCGTGGCTGTACAAGATCGCGCAGAACGTCTGCATCGCGCGCCGCTCGTCGTCCGGCAAGCGCCTCCGGCTCGAGAGCCCCGACGACTTCGAGATCCTTGAGGAGGTCGTGCCGTCCGGCAGCAGCGCGGCCGACAGCGACACCCTTGAGCTGATTGGGCTCGAGACCGCGCTCGAGCAGATGCCCGAGAACCAGCGTCGCGCGATCCTGCTGCGCGAGTGGCAGGGCCTCTCCTACCGCGAGATCGCGGAGCAGCTCGACCTCTCGCAAGGCGCCGTGGAGATGCTCATCTTCCGCGCGCGGCGAACCCTCGCATTGGCGCTCGAACAGCCGGCGGCGGAGCAGCGGCGTACCGGCATGGCGAACACGGGCTTCAGTTTCGGCTCGCTCATCGCCGCGATGAAGGGTCTCTTCTCCACGGGCGCGGCGCTCAAGATGGCGGCGGTCGCAGTGACTGCCGCGGTCGTCAGCACGAACGCCGTCCACTCGGTGGTGCATCGAATCACGACGCAGAAGCACACGCGCGCGGCCGTGGCGCCGCAGGTCCGGGAGGGGACCACGGCGTCCCTCGTCGTCCCGAAAGCATCGGTGCAACTCGTCTCCTGGAAGGCCGCGCGGACGAAGGTCGTCACCGCCCGCGGCGGCGAACCTGCGTCCGTCACGTCAACGGTCCCAGCAGGATCAGGCCCCATGCCGGTCATCGCTTCGGACGCATCCGCTCCAGCGCCTACCGCGCCGCCGGCCGCGAACGAGCCTGCTGCGCCGGGCTCTGGGAGCACGGGTGGCGGAGTCGTCTCCCCCATCGCATCAGCAGCGCCGGTGGCGACTCACCCCGCGGCGGAAACAGCCTCATCGAATCCACCGCCGCCGCCTCCGCCTGCGCCGAGCGGCTCCGGTACGTCCGAAGGGTCGGGCGGCCAAGGATCGGGAAGCTCGGGCGGCGGCGGTCAGCACCACGGACATGGCGGCGGTAACAGCGGCGGCTCGTCCCGCACCACGAGCGGTACCGGCGGAACCGGCGGCATGGGCGGAAACGACAGCGGCGGGAAGGGAGCAGGGCACAACAACCGAGGCGGCGGCAAGGACTCGAGCACATCCGACACGACGACGACCGACCCCACAACGACCACGACTTCGACTACGACGACTGATCAGACGACGACTGATCAGACGACGACTGACACTACGACCACGATCGACACCACGACCACGCCTAACGCCACGACGAGCGACTCCTCGACCTCGAGCGACGCCTCCGGGACCACCACGACAACCACCACGCAGACAACCACGACGCAGACGACCAGTGACGGCGGCGGCTCCGACGGCGGCTCGTCGTCCTCGGGCGGCGGCGGTGGTCATGACCACGGCCACGGCGGCGGAAACGCCGGCGGCGGTGGAAACGGTGGTGGCGGCGGAAACGGTGGTGGCGGCGGTGGCGGTCACCATCACGGTGGCGGCGGATGACGTCGGCGCAGCTAGCGAAAAACGTCGGCTGAGCAGCCGGCGACGAGCGCGCACAGCGGCGCCGCCACGCCGCGCAGCTGCCGATGCGACGCGTTCACCGTGACGTCCGGCCAGTCCTCGATGCCGATCGACGCTGCGCCCTCGTCGGAGCCGATCGCCAGGAGGTCGTCGACGCCGAAGACGTCGCGGCGGCCCGACTGACGGCGGGCGATCCCGTCCAGCTCGCGTAGCTCCTCGAGCGGGTCGATGCGCACGTTCGAGTCCGAGCCGATGCACAGGCGGATGCCGCGGTGCAGGAGGCGCTCGACCGGGAGGAAGCCGTCGCCGAGGTTCGCCTCGGTCGTCGGGCACGCGCAGACGCGCGCTCCCGCCTCGCCGAGCAGGTCGAGCTCACGGCCGTCCGCGTGGGTCGCGTGCACGACGGTCGTGTGCGGGCCGAGGCAGCCGCAGTCGGCGAGCAGCTCGATGGGGCGGACGCCGTGCTCGGCGAAGCATTCCTCGATCTCGCGCGGCTGCTCGTCGGCATGCACGTGCAGCGGGAGCGCGTGCTCGGACGCGTAGGCGCCTAGCTCGACGAGCCAGTCGCGCGGGCACGCGCGCACCGAGTGCGGGGCAACTCCGACGCGGATGCCTTCGTCGCGCAGACCCTCCAGCTCCCGGAGATAGTCCGCCACCGAGCTCTGGCGGAAGCGCGCGATGCCTCCGCGCGCGTAGGCGACGTAGAGGACGACCAGCTCGACGCCGGTGTCTCCCGCCGCATCGGCTGCGGCCTGTGCTTCCTCGACTCCGAGGTAGTGGAACTCGCCCACCGCCGTGTACCCGGAGGCACGCATCTCGGCGAAGACCGACCGGTAATCGGTGTGCACGCCGGCAGCCAGCTCGAGCATCGCGTCGCGCCAGGCCCAGAAGTCGCCGCCCTCGACCCGCCCCCGCAGTGCCCTCTGGAACGCGTGGCTGTGCGAATTGACGAAGCCGGGGATCTGGAAATCGTCCGGCACGTGGGTGAGAATACGTCTGCATGCGTCGCCTCCTCGCGGGGGGGCTCGTAATCGCATATCTCGCTGCTCCCGGTCTCGCCCGGGCCGGAACGGTGGCGATCTTCTATTACCCCTGGTACGGGACGCCGCTGCATGACGGCACCTGGATGCACTGGAACCAGAACGGTCACGTGCCGCCGACCGACGTGTACTCGAGGTACTTCCCGGCGAGCGGCCCCTACTCGAGCGGCGATCCGCGCACGGTCGATCGCCAGATGGCCGAGATCGCGGCCGCCGGCGTGAACGAAGTCGTGATCTCGTGGTGGGGGAAGGGCTCGGTCGAAGACACGCTGCTTCCGATGGTGCTCGTCGCAGCGCGGGCACACCATCTGACTCCGGCCATCCATATCGAGCCGTACACGGGGCGCTCGCCTGCGTCGGTGGCGCAGGACCTGACGTATCTCGCGTCGTTCGGGATCCGCGACGTCTACGTCTACCACCCGCTCGACTTCGCCGCATCCGACTGGGCGACGGTGACGGCGCAGAAGCCGGCGGGCATGCGCATCTTTGCCGCCACCCAACTCGTCGGCTTCGCCGCCGCGGGCGGGTTCACCGGTTTCTACACGTACGACTTCGTCGACTATGGCGGTGCGAAGTTCGTGCGCCTGTGCGCCGAGGCGCACGCCCGCGGGCTCCTCTGCCTCCCCAGCGTCGGCCCCGGCTACAACGGCGTGCGAGCGGGCGAGGACTCCATTTCACGGCCCCGTCGCGACGGCGCGACGTACGACGCCCTCTGGAAAGCCGCGATCGCCTCCCACCCCGACGGCGTCACGATCACGAGCTTCAACGAGTGGGGCGAGGGGACGCAGATCGAGCCGGCCGCGGCGCACAGCGGCTACCTCTCGTACAACGGGTCCTGGGGCCTCGAAGGCCCCGCCGCGCAGACGGCGTACCTGACCCGCACGGCGTACTGGACCGCGCGCTTCCGGTCCGTGAAGTAGCGCCTCCGTACACTTGTGCGGGATGGCCACCCGCGCGGTCCCGGCTCCGCTGGCGCAGCTGCCGAACGCACTGACGCTCGGCCGCCTCGCGGTCATTCCCGTGTTCGTCGTGTTGATGGTGCAGGCCGGCGACGCACACACGTGGCCCGCCGGGCTCCTCTTCGGCGTCGCGGGCGTCACCGATCAGATCGACGGGTTCCTCGCGCGCCGCTGGCACGTCGAGTCGCGATTCGGGAAGATCGCCGACCCGCTCGCCGACCGGCTCATGATCGACGCAGCCGTCATCCTCCTCGTCGCGTACGGCCGCCTGCCGTGGGAAGGCCTCGTCGTCGTCGCCGCGCGCGACCTGTTGCTGCTCGCCGGCTGGCGTGTGCTCGCACCGCGGGGGATCGACCTCGACGTGAACTTCGTCGGCAAGGCCGCGACGTGGGTGCTGTACCTGGCGATCGGCTGTCGCATCGTCACGCACGACGCCACGTCGTGGCCGCTGTGGCTCTTCTGGATCGGCCTCGGCGCGGCCGTCGTCGCGGCGATGTTATACGTGCGCGCAGCGCGGAAGGTGATGAAGCGATGAAAGCCGTCGTCATGGCGGGCGGCGAGGGCACGCGCCTGCGCCCGCTCACGTCGAATCAACCGAAGCCGCTCGTGCCGATCGTCGGCAAGCCGTGCATGGAGCACATCGTCGAGCTGCTCAAGCACCACGGCTTCGAGGACGTCATCGTCACCGTCGCGTTCCTGCCGCAGGCGATCCGCAGCTACTTCGGCACAGGGGAAACGCTCGGCATCGACCTCGCGTATTCGGTAGAGGAGTCGCCGGCGGGAACGGCGGGCTCCGTCCGGCTCGCGGCCGGACGGCTGGACGACACGTTCCTCGTCATCTCCGGCGACGCGCTGTGCGACCTCGACCTCGGCCGGCTGGTCGAGTTCCATCGCGAGAAGCAGGCGTCGGTCACCATCGGGCTGAAGTCGGTCGACAACCCGCTCGAGTTCGGCATCGTCGTCACCGACGAGGACGGACGAGTCGAGCGCTTCCTCGAGAAGCCGACATGGGGCCAGGTGTTCTCCGACACGATCAACACCGGCATCTACGTGATCGAGCCGGAGGTGCTCAAGCACATCCCGGCCGATCGTCCCTTCGACTTCTCCAAGGAGCTCTTCCCGCTGCTGCTCGAGATGGGGCGTCCGATCTACGGGTGCGTTCTCGACGGCTACTGGCAGGACATCGGGAACCTCGACCAGTACAGGCAGGCGAACTTCGACACGCTCGACGAGAAGGTCAGGCTCGATATCTCGGGCGTGCGACTGCGCGGCAACGTCTGGCTCGGCGAGGGCGTCGACGTGCACGACCTCGATGCGATCGAGGGGCCGGCGTACCTCGGCAACTACTGCCGTATTGCGCCGGAGGCGACGGTCGGCCCGTACTCGGTGCTCTCGACAAGCGTGACGCTACGCGAGCGCGCACGCACGACGCGCTCGATCGTCGACGCGTCCACGTACATCGGGCGCAGCGCACTCGTCGAGGGAGCGATCGTCGGCCGCTCCTGCGATTTGCGCGCGCACGTGCGTGTGCACGAGGGCGTCGCAATCGGCGACGAAGTGACGATCGGCGCCGAGAGCGTGATCATGCCCGGCGTCCGGATCTACCCGTACAAGGAGGTCGAAACCGGCGCGCACCTGTTCGAGAGCCTCATCTGGGAGTCGCGCGGCACGGCCCGCATCTTCGGGAAAGAGGGCGTCTCGGGGCTCGTCAACGTCGACCTGACGCCGGACGTCGCCGTCCGGCTCGCGGCGGCGCTCGGCACGGCGCTCAAGCGCGGCGCGCGCGTCGTCGCCTCACGGGAGGGGACGCCCGCGTGCCGGATGATCAAGCGCGCGATGATCTCCGGCTTGTCGTCGACGGGCGTCGACGTCGCAGACCTGCGCGTCATACCTGCCGCGGTCGCGCGCCATCTCGTCAAATCGGAGGGGTACGACGCCGGTGTGCACGTCGGAGTCAGTCCGAGCGACTCGGAGGCGATCCGCATCCAGTTCTTCGAGCCGCCCGGCATCGAGATGAGCGCAGCGACGCAGAAGGAGGTCGAGAAGCACTTCACGCGCGGCGAGATCCGCAGGGTCGCGTCGACCGACGTCGGCCGCATCTCGTATCCCGCGCGCGCGAGGGAGACGTATGCGAGCGACCTTCTCTCCACGCTCGATGTGTCGTCGATTCGCGAGCGCCGCTTCCGGATCGTCGTCGACTACGGCTTCTCCGCGGCGTCGTACGTCCTGCCGCTCGTGCTCGACCCGCTCGGAGTGGAGGTGGTCGCCGCGCACGCGTTCCCGAGCGACGGCAATGCCGACGCAGACGGTGCCGGGCCGCTGGCGGCGTCCATCGGGCAGGCGAAGCGTCTCGTCACCGCCGTCGGCGCCGACCTCGGTGCGGTGTTCGACCGGCCCGGCGAGCGGCTCTACCTCGTCGACGAGCAAGCGCGCGAGATTCCGGTCGAACAGGCGCTGCTCCTGTATCTCCGGCTGATCGGCTCGAACGGGCGCACCGGCCGCCTCGCGTTCCCGGTGACCGTGACGAGCCAGGTCGACCGGCTCGTCGAGGGATCCGGCCTCGAGATCGTGCGCACGGCGGCATCGCTCCAGGAGTTGACGCGGACGGCGGCCGAGAAGGGCGTCGTCTTCGGCGGAGCGGTCGGAGGCGGGTACGTGTTCCCCGAGTTCCTGCCCGGCTACGACGCCGTCGCGAGCCTCGTCAACCTGCTGGAGCTGCTCGCGCCGGTGCGCCGCCCGATCTCGGAGATCGTGGCCGAGCTGCCCCAGCCGACCCTCGTCCACCGCCAGCTCGCACTCGCGTGGTCGCTCAAGGGGCTCGTCATGCGCGTCCTGAACGAGCGCATGGCCGGCCGGGAGCTCGACCTCACCGACGGGATCAAGGTCTTCGACGACCGCGGGTGGATCGAGGTGCTGCCCGATCCCGACGAGCCGTTCCTGCACCTGTACGCCGAGGGAGGGACCGTGGAGGCCTCCGAAGAGCTCATCGACGAGCTGCGGGGCATGGTCGAGGAGATCGCGCAGGGGGAGACGGCCGAGGCCCGAACCTAGACGGAGGCCCGAGAAAGGCTAAAGTTGAGGTTGACCCTCCCGAGCGAAAGGCCCACGTGGAACTGCTGCCTGACCTTGCTTCGCTGACGGACGCCGATCTCAAGCAGCTCATCAAGAAGCTGCAGGAGGAGGAGCGCGAGATCTCGTACGAGCGCCGCCTGCTGCACGGAAAGATCGACATCCTGCGCGCCGAGTACCAGGCGCGGCTGAAGGCAGCCGGGCCGGAGACGATCCTCAGCCAGGTCGACGTCGAGTCCCTGACCGAGATCCTCGCCGGCAAGGCCAGCCCGCCGGCGAAGTAATGACGCGCTACGCGCCCGAGTGTGACGCGCAGAAGCGCTTACTCACCGATGCCCTGATGCCGCGATTGCGAGTTCTCCAATGAGTCATATCTATTGTCCGGAGTGCGGCTTCCAGAATTTGGAGGCGGCGAACTACTGCACCAAGTGCGGTGCGCTGCTGCACACACCCGAGCCGGCGGAGCAGACACAGACGTTCAGCCCGGAAGAGGTCGGTGACGAGCTCGACCAGCTCGACGACATGCGCATCGAGGGCCCGGCGCTTGTCGTCCGCTCCGGGGGCGGCCGCGCGGGGGAGACGTTCACCCCGCAGGGCGACCGGACGACGATCGGGCGCTCGCCGGACTGCCCGGTGTTCCTCGACGACGTGACCGTGTCGCGGCGCCACGCCGTTCTCGTGCAGCGCGACGGCCACTGGTTCGTCGAGGACCAGGGGAGCCTGAACGGAACCTTCGTCAACCGGGAGCGCGTCGAGTCGTCCGAGCTCTCCGACGGCGACGAGCTCCAGATCGGCAAGTACCGGCTCACCTTCCTCGCGCGCTGATGTCGACCGCCGAAGCCCGCACCCGCCCTCGCCTGCTCACGATCGGAGCGGTCTGTCGCAGGCTGAAGGCCGAGTTCCCCGACGTCTCGATCTCGAAGATCCGGTATCTCGAAGGCGAAGGCCTGGTCACGCCGCGGCGGACGCAGGGCGGCTACCGGCTCTTCTCCGAGGACGACCTCGAGCGGCTGCAGACGATCCTGCGCCTGCAACGCGACGAGTTCCTGCCGCTGCGCGTGATTCGCGAGGAGCTCGCGGCCGGCGCTGCGAAGGCGCGCCGCAAGCGCGCGACCGCCACGCTCGGCGAGCACGACGAGGATGGCGTCGACGTGGACGACCTGTGCGAACGGGCGGGCGTCGATCCCGCCAGAGCGCGCGAGCTCGAGCAGTACGGGCTACTCGAACCGCCGTATACCGAGCTTGACGTCGAGATCGCCGCAGTGTGCGAGCGACTCGCGCGGTACGGGATCGCGCCGCGCCACCTACGCGCGTTCCGGACTGCCGCCGACCGCGAGGCGGGACTACTCGAGGCGCTCGTGCTCCCATCGCTGCGCTCGCGCAACCCGGAGCGCCGCCGCGCCGGCCTCGACGACCTGCGCGCGCTCACCGAGGCGGCGCAGGAGCTCTCGCAGTTGCTGCTCGGGCGAACAGTCAGGAGGCTCGCCGGATGAAGACGGAGATCGACCTCAGGTCAAAGATCCGGGAGGTCCCGGACTTTCCCGAGCCCGGAGTCGGGTTCAAGGACATCGCTCCGCTGCTGGGCGACTCTGCCGCGCTGCGGCAGGCGGTCGCCGAGCTCGCGGACTGGACGGCCGAGCGGAAGCCCGACCTCGTCCTCGGCGCGGAGGCGCGCGGCTTCTGGCTCGGCGCCGCGATCGCCTGTGCGGTCGGGTGCGGGTTCGTGCCTGCCCGCCGCCCGGGCAAGCTCCCGCCGGAGACGGTGTCGGCCCGGTACGCCCTCGAATACGGCGAGAACGCGCTCGAGGTGAACGCCGACGCCATCGCCGACGGGGCGCGGGTCGTCATCCACGACGACGTGCTCGCGACCGGCGGCACGGTGAAGGCGATCGCCGGCCTCGTCGAGCAGCTCGGCGGCCACGTCGTCGGCATCAACTTCGTCATCGACTTGACGTTCCTCGGCGGCCGCGACCGCCTGTCCGACTACGACCTGCACGCGCTCATCTCGTACTAGCTCTCCGGCTCCGTCCGTCCTGCCGATTACAAGATGGACATGTACGACCCGCTGACGAGCCGGTACACGTTCTCGTGCCCCAACCGGGGTGAGGCAAAGGTGCCGCTGTCCGCCTTCCGGAGGATCGAACAGCTCGAGGGCGCGGCGCACCCCGTCGTCTACCGCGTTCGCTTCGCGTGCCCGTGCGGGGAGGAGCACGACGGCCTCGTCAGCCACGACGATCTCGACTGGGCGCCGCTCGGTCTCGACGGCGGTGTCTTCCTCAATCTCATGACCTCCCGGGTGGAGCCGGTGGCCGACGAGCTGAGCGACCTCGCCGCCGTCCACATCGGGGCGGGGGAATGGCCGTGGAGCTTCTTCTGCTACCCGGAAGAGCGGCCGCGACCGGTGTTCCCGTCCGCGTTCCTCCTCCTCGCGCCCGGCGACGGGCGGCTCGGGCTCGCCGTCCACTGCCCGGCGTGCGAGTGCACCTCGGTCAATCTCGTCACGCACGAGCACGTCGACGTGCCCTTCCACAACGACCGTGAGGTGGGCGTCGTCGAGCACGTCTTCACCGGGGACGTCCACGCGACGGTGGAGGAGTTCCGCGCGGAGCTCTGGTCGTCGGCCTTCGACGCCCGCCGTCTGGCCTTGTAGCGCACCCGTACGGGGGGTTCGCGCGTTTCTCCTGCAGGTCTGGCAAACGCGGAACGAGGTGATCGGATGCGACGGTACGGTCTGTACGACACGACGCGCGGCCTGACGACGGTCGCCGCCGTCGGGACGGCGGGCGTGCTCCTGTGGGCTGCGACGCTCGTGGGACAGCGCACCGACGGCCGTTTCTGGGCAGAGATGGGGATCGTCGCGGGGGCAGGCCTCGTGCTGGCGATCTCGCAGGTGGTCGGCGGCTGGATGAAGGGCCTCCGGCTGCGCATGTCGCTGGGGACGCTCGCACTTGCGTTCCTGCCGGTGCTGATCGTCGTCGGGTGGATCCTGATGGCGAGCCAGCCGGCGCACGGCTGGTACCAGGGGACGTTCGAGACCTGGAGCCGGCACGCCGGCCTCCTGGGCGTCGTCCACGACCTGGCGCTCTGGCACGGGGTGCTCGCGCTCGGCTTCGGTCTCGTGCTCGGGATGTCGTTCGACACGGTCCCGGCTGATGCTCCGGCTCCGATAACCACGCCGATGGCGCTGGGGACCGCGGAGGAGCCGCTGACGGCGGAGCGCCGCGAGATCGACACGCCGGCCGGTCAGCCGCACGAGGTCACGGTCGGCCCGCAGAGGGACTGAAGCGGGGGAGGGGTCGCTGCGCCGGCGCGGCGACCCAATCCCTGCCGTCAGGGATCGGGGTGGCATCGCCCGAAGGCCGATAGAAATGGCGGATGGAGCTCGCAGGCATCACGCAGCGCGAGAGGGGGCTCGATCTGCTCGCCGCACATCTGGCCGGTCTGGACCCGGATACCGAACGGGCCCGCGACCGCCTCGAGCGGACGATCGGGTCGGATCTCGCCAAGCTGCTCGTCGCCGCTCTCAGCAGGCGGAGCGTCAACCGCCGCCCTTTGGCCCGGCCGGTCGCGGCCGCGGCCTGAGCTCGTCCTGACGGACTAAGCGCTGTTGCCGCGGGTGCGGACGAACAGCCAGATACCGGCCGTCGAGACCATCGCGATCACGATCGCGAACGCGCCCGTCGTGCCGACGGCGAGCAGCCCGAAGTAGATGAACGTCCCGAGGGCGAGGGCCCACACGAGGGCGATGATGCCCGGGTCGATGCTCGGCGGATGAAAGTGCACGAGGGCTGATCCTAGACGTACGGGACCAAAAAAATTCGCCGAGCCCGTCGCGGTTTCGTCCACGGAACCGCTCGACTTTCCGCCTCAGCCCTCGCGAGCTTCCTCGTACGGCCTATCGGCTCCGCTTCAACCTACTCCCGCGCCGCGCTCGGCGCACTTGTGAATCTAGGGGGTGCGCAGGGACCGTACAAGGGGATCGAAACCGAAAACGTTCGCATTTTGCGAATTTTGAATAATCAACATTTCCACAGCGGACCGTGCAGCCTGTGGAAAAGCCCTTCGCGGTCGTAGCCGCTTCCCATCGAGCGGCAGGACAGTTCTCAGAGCTCTTTACCGTCACGACCAGGAACGGTTTCCGGCGCGACAGCGGGGGTGGGGATAGCGACCGCCGGGGCGTTTGGCCATTTCTGTTCCGGCTTTACATAACGCTCGTTCTCGTGCACTGGCTCTGAGGCCCTCACACGAGCGATGCGCCGGCGCCGTCCTGGAGCCGATGGAGTCCGCATGGTCGGCCGCACGACCACGAGGGGCGCGCAGGCGCACCCGATCTTCATGTCCCACCGCTCGCGCGTTCGCGCGCCGATGCCGGAACTGCTCGTACTCGTGCTGCTACTCGCAGTCGCGATCGCACTGCGGCTTCTCTGACTTGAGCGGCTCGAGATCGTCGCCCCATTCATGGGCGAAGCCACGCGCATCCATCAGCGCCTCGACGCGAGCTTCCAGCTCCCGCTGGAACCCCGGCTCGCCGGAGTCCAGGAGCCTCAGCGCAGCGGCGCGAAGGAAGCCGTCCTCCCAACCCTGCGCTCGCTCGATCGCCGGGAGCTCGGGCTCGAGCCTGTCGAGGTACGGCAGCCACCGGTGCTCGAGCCCAAAGAGCGCCTGCAACAGATAGACCGCCGACTGAGCCGCATGCAGCCGGCCGCCGAGCTCGTCGTCGCGCCGTCATGCCTTGAGCGACCGCACCCACGAGTTGAGATATCCGTCGTATGCCTCCGGGACGGCGGCGTAGGCGGCCTCATTCGCCTTGTCGACGATCGCGCGCACGAGGCCTTCGATCTCGCCGGTCTTGTCGACGAGCACCTCCGCCGAGAGGAACGATGCAGTCCACCAGCCGCGCTCATCGGCGAGCCGCCGCAGACGCGTGGGCGTCTGGAGGATCACATCCGTGTTGTCACGCTTCTCGTGGACGGCGCGCCGCTCGTACTCCTCCTCGGTGACCACGCGAACGAGATCGAAGTCTGAGTCCGGACGGCCTACGCCGGAGGCACGTGAGCCGTGCAGCACGAGCCCCAGCGTCGACGGATCCGCCTCGACCTCACGCAGGAGCTCGTCCATCGCGTCGGATCGTAGGACGACACCCTTGATTTAGGGATGCCTCGCGTGTTTTGGTCCCCCTGCTGCGCGGAACATCGCCCAGACAAACTGATCGGGGGGAATTTGACGGTCGAGATCGACATCATCCTCAGGAGCGAGGATCTGCTCGCGCTCCTGGAAGCGGCGGAGTCCAGCGGTCAGCTCCGGCAGACGGAGCTGCAGGACGTGCTCGAGCCGCTCGAGCTCGACCCACTCGAGGTGGACGCGGTCTACATCGAGCTCGACCGGCGCGGCATCGAGCTGGTCGAGGAGCCGAAGGAGGAGCAGCCCCCTCCCCCGCCGCCCGCCTTTGTCGAGACGACGACCGACGCGCTCCAGTTGTTCCTCCGCGAGGCCGGCAAGCACGCGCTGCTGACCGCCCCGCAGGAAGTCGAGCTGGCGAAGAAGATCGAGCGCGGTGACATGAGCGCGAAGACGCGGATGATCCAGTCCAACCTGCGCCTCGTCGTGTCGATCGCGAAGAACTACCGCAACCAGGGACTGCCGTTCCTCGACCTCATCCAGGAAGGGACCCTCGGCCTCATCCGCGCCGTCGAGAAGTTCGACTGGCGCCGCGGGTACAAGTTCTCGACGTACGCGACGTGGTGGATCCGCCAGGCGGTCGCGCGCGCGCTCGCCGACAAGGCTCGCACCATCCGCATGCCGGTGCACATCGTCGAGCGCATGCAGAAGATGAACCGCGCCGAGCGAACGCTCTGGATGGAGCTCGGTCGCGAGCCCACGTTGGAGGAGATCGCGGAGGAAGCATCGCTGCCGGTCGAACAGGCGCGCGAGGTGCGCGCCGCCGCCCGCGCGTCGGCGAGCCTCGACCAGCCGGTCGGCGAGCACGAGGACGCCGTCTTCGGTGACTTCGTCGCCGGCGACGACCCGCTGCCCGAGGAACACGTCGAGGTGTCACTGCGGAGCCAGGCGCTCATGCTCGCCCTGCAGTCGCTGCCCGACCGCGAGCGGCAGGTGCTCGTGCTGCGCTACGGCCTCATCGACGAGGAGCCGAAGACGCTGGAGGAGATCGGCAGGCGTCTCGGGCTCACACGCGAGCGGGTCCGGCAGATCGAGCTCGAATCGCTACGCCGCCTCGCCAACCTGCGCGAAATGCAGCTCGTCGCCTCGAGCTAGCTACGTGAGGTAGAGCTCGAGATCGGGCGCGCTGTTGCGCAGCTCGCGCAACGCACGCGACTCGAGCTGGCGGACGCGCTCACGGGTGACGCCGAGCTCGGAGCCGATGTCCTCGAGCGTGCGCGGACCTTCGCCGTCCAGCCCGAACCGCAGCACGAGCACGCGCTGCATGCGGGGAGCGAGCTGGGCGATCGCGTCTGAGAGCTCGCCGTGGCGATGCTCGATCGCGGTGCGCTCGTGCGGCTGCGCCGAGTTCTCGTCCTCGATCATGTCGGCGAAGAAACTCTCACCGTCACCGACGGGAGAATCGAGGCTGACGGGATCGTCGACGAGGCTGAGGAGGTCGACCACCTTGTCCTCCGGCTCGCCGGTCTCCTTGGCGAGCTCGGCGGGCGTCGGTTCACGACTGAGCTTCTGCGCCAGCTGGCGGCGAACTCGGAGCAGCCGGCGCACGCGCTCGGCCACATGCGTCGGGAGGCGAATCGTCCGTCCCTGATCGGAAAGCGCGCGGCTCACCGACTGCTTGATCCACCACGTGGCGTAGGTCGAAAGCTTGAACCCGAGGCGATAGTCGAACTTCTCCACCGCGCGGATGAGACCGAGGTTGCCCTCCTGAATGAGGTCGAGGAGCGGGACGCCCGCGCGCGTGTAGCTGCGCGTGATCGACATGACGAGGCGGAGGTTCGCCTCGATGAGCTGCTTCTTCGCCAGCTCGTCGCCGGCGTCCTTGCGGCGGGCCAGCTCGCGCTCTTCCTCGCGCGTCAACAGCCGGCCGTTGCCGATCGACCGTATGTACAGCTTCAGGGGATCATCGAGCTGGCTGGCGGGCTCTTCGGCCTGCTCGACATCTCCCTCCGCAGTGAGGAGAGGCTCCACAAGGCCACATATCGGCTTTCGGCCGTGCAGGCTTGAGGCCGGGTGCGCCGAACTGTCCGCTACGGTTGGAGGTGACCTAGATCGTGTGCGGAATCGCCGGATACAGCCTCTCTTTCCGTAGCAGCGTCGATCGGACGCTGGCGGCGCAGGCTCTCCTGGCCGGGATCGCCGAGCGAGGCGCGGACGCGGTCGGGTACGCGCACCGCGGCCCGGGCAGCTCCTACCCCGTGGTCACGAAGCAGAGGACGCCGGCCAGCCGGCTCCTCGAGCGGATCGAAGTCCCCCAGGCGGCGACCGAGCTCCTGGTCCACGTGCGCGACTACACCAAGGGGCACCCCTCCATCTCCGCCAACAACCACCCGGTCCGGCACGGGCCGGTGGTCGGCATCCACAACGGGATCATCGTCAACGACGACGAGCTCCTCGCCGAGTTCGACTGCGCCCGCGCCGAGCCGCGCATGACCGTCGACTCCGAGGCGATCTTCGCCCTCGCCGCGCATTCGCGGAACGACCCGGCAGCCCTCGAGGCGCTGCTCGGCTCGATGGCCACCGCATGGCTCGACGAGCGCGAGCTGGGGACTGTCTTCGCCGCCCGCGGCATCGGCCGGCCGCTGTGGCTCGGCTCCGGCAAGCACGAGCTCTTCTTCGCCTCGACGCGCACGGCGCTCGAGGTCGTCGAGGAGTACGCGCACGTCCGCCTGAAGAAACAGGAGCTGAAGGACGGCACGTTCCTCGCGCTGCACGGCGCGAAGGTCGTGCGGCACGAGCACTTCCGGCCGAACCCGCGCTACGAAGAGCCGGGCAAGCCGCTACCCGCCGTGCGCGCACCCGGCGAAGGCGCGTCGTGCCTCAAGCAGCTCTCGAACCTCGCGGCGGCCTAGCTTCCTACACCCAGGGCAGCGTGTCCCAGTACGAGGGACGTTCGCGCCGTGACGGCTCGAAGCGGCCCGGGTACACCTCGTCCGGGTTCGATGTCTCCTTGTGGGCACTCGCGTCGTAGCGAGCTGCAAACTCCGACAGCGGGTAGTGCAACGCGACGTCCTCGGAGCGAATGCCGGCCATGAGGAGCGCGCACGGCCCGTCGCCGGCGCCGACGAAGATGTGCTCCGTCCCGGCGGGGCTATGGAAGAAGTCCCACGCATGGAGGGTCCGGGCCTCGCCCTCGACGAGCAGCATGCACTCGCCCGACAGGACGAGGAAATCCTCCTGCACCGACTCGGAGTGGTAGAGCCCGTTCGGCTCGCCCGGCTCGAGGACGTGGATCCGGAAGCCGAGCTCACGGAACCAGAACTCTCCGCTCTCGAAGACGCACTCCGCTCCCGACGACTTCTTCTCGCCGCCCGCCGACGTCAGCCATTGCGCGTCGCGCACGTTGACGACGAACCAGCCGGCGCCGACAGGCGCGAGCCCCGAGCCTTTGTCCTCGAGCGGCGCCTCGTCCACGGCCGCGAGTCTACTCAGCGCTTCTTCTTGATCGTCCCGTCACCCGCGACGGTGACGCTCTGCTGCTCGAGCAGCTCGCGCACGAGGAACTGGAACGTCGACCACGCGCCGCGGCGCGCGTCGAGCAACCGGTAGACCTGCCACTCGGTGAGGAGCGAGTCGTCCGCCTTCCGCGCCTCGGCCCAGTCGGCGAACTTCGGCAGGCGGCCGAGCCGGCGCGCGAGCGCGGCGCCCTGCTCGACCGCGCGCTCGAGGCGCTCCTCCCCCACCGGCACGTCGAAGCCGGCTTCGCGTAGAGCGGTCGTCAGGGAGCCGAACGTGTGCCAGTACAGCGACTTGGAGGGAAGCTTGCCCTTGTGCTCGTCGATGTCGCGCGCCGTCGGCGGCCGGCCGAGCTCCTCCCCGAGGTCGCGGAGGAGACCGAGGAGCTCGTCCCGCGTCGCGAATCGCCGGGGCACGAGACCCGCGGCCCGCTTGGCCGCGTTCCACGAGCCGAAGTGCTCGATCACGGTCTGCGGATGGACGGTCGTCTGTGTGTCGGCCGCGAACTCGCGCATCGTCGGCGAGCGTCCCAACCTTTCGGCGCTCGCCTGGAGCTCACCCACGATCTGATCGTCGGTGTAGCGCTTGCGGATGCCCGCCTGGAACTCGGCGAGCTTGCGCGGGTCGATCTCCGCCACCGCGCGGAAACGGGGCTTCCGGGGCACGACAAGTATGGTAGATCAGGTTGGAGGATCCGCAAGTGAATCCGCGCAGCGGTAGATTCGGCCGGATGGCCGTTCCGCTCGCCGCCGAGATCGCCGCCGCCCGCGCGGTCGCGGCCCTCTCCCGCCTCGTCGGCGCCGGCGGAGGGACGACGGTCCCGGGCAAGCTCCTCTCCACGCTCGACCCTGGCGCGGTCGATCGGCTGGCCGCCCGGCTGCCGGCCGGCACCGCGACGATCTCGGCCACCAACGGGAAGACGACAACCACGGCGATGGCGGCCGAGATCCTCCGCCCCCGCTTCCGCCTCGCGCACAACCACTCCGGCGCCAACCTCCTCTCCGGCGTCGCCTCCACGCTCCTCGCCGCGGGCGACGCACAGCTCGGGCTCCTCGAGGTGGACGAGGCCGCCCTTCCGGAGGTGATGCGGCGCGTCCGGCCGCGGGCCGTCTGCCTCGGCAACCTCTTCCGCGACCAGCTCGACCGCTATGGCGAGCTCGAGCTCGTCGCCGAGCGCTGGCGCGATGCCGTCGCGGACCTCCCCGTGAGCACGACCCTCGTCGTCAACGGCGACGATCCGCTCGTGGGCGACCTCGCGAACGCCCACGGCCCCGCGCTCGTGTTCGGGCTCGACGACCCGCGCGTCGCGCGGCCTGCGCTCCAACACGCGGCCGACTCGAAGTACTGCTTGCGCTGCGGCATGCCGTTGGAGTACGCCGCCGCGTACGTCGGCCATCTCGGCGACTACCGCTGTCCCAACGGCCACATCGTCCGCGCCCCGCTGGACGTCGTCGCGCGCACCATCGAGCTGCATGCACTCGAGGGCGTCGCGTTCGACCTCGACCTGGCGGGCGAGATGCGGCGCGTCGAGCTGGCGCTCCCCGGGCTGTACAACGTCTACAACGCCGTCGGCGCCGCGGCGCTCGCGCACGCGCTCGGAGCGACCACGGACGAGATCGTCGCCGGTCTCGGACGCTTCAGCGCGGCGTTCGGCCGCTTCGAACGCATCGCCGTCGGCGAGAAGACGATCCTGCTGCTGCTGATCAAGAACCCGGCCGGCGCGAACGAAGCCATCCGCACGCTCGTCGACGGCGGCCCGCCGCGGATTGCCGTCGTCGCGCTGAACGACGCGATCGCCGACGGACGCGACGTGTCGTGGATCTGGGACGTCGACTTCGAGCCGCTGCTCGCCGGCTTCGACCGCGTCGTCGCGACCGGCGACCGGGCTGCCGAGCTCGCCCTCCGCTTCAAGTACGGCGGGCTCGCGGAGGATGCGAT
>Ga0208219_1000135_pt1 | contig 30425 bp, 36 predicted proteins | sample NGESurshal072012_7_FD_184469 | JGI IMG/M metagenome (GOLD analysis project Ga0208219, IMG submission 184469) | Arctic peat soil microbial communities from Barrow, Alaska - NGEE Surface sample 53-2 shallow-072012 (SPAdes) | ecosystem: Environmental > Terrestrial > Soil > Wetlands > Peat ... | reverse complement strand
CAGCCAGGAGGAATGCCCAGACGATCAGGCCCCCGATGACCCACACGGCGTAGGGTGGCCGATCCTCCACTGGCCTGCGCCACGCGGGTGGCCAGGGACGCATCTGGTGCAGGAGGATCCTCACGGTAGTGCCTCAATTCTGACCCCAAAGGCGCGGAGGTGGCAGTACGCCCATGGGTTGATCAGGCGCCGTATGCCGTGTCGCGGGGGAGGTAGCCACCACCCGCGCAGGCCTTTCGCAGCGGTGTTGTCGTTGGGCGCGCGCATCGGGATGCCTCCTGTCGCCTGCGGTGTCGGTCACCCGACCACCTATAAAAATGATATCACTTTGATAGATGTTCGTAAGGGGCCGACTGGGCGGGTACGGCCGTGGCCGTGGCGTGCCGATCGGCTGATAAGACCGGGACGCTCACGGTCACTCACGGGATCAACGCGGAGGCGATGACCTGCATAAGTACTGGTCCGGCAAGGCGTAGTCGCAGCCTTCCAAGCTGGTGATCAAGCTTCGTGCACCCCGCGTGCACCAACGAACGGCGAATGACGGCCACAGACGGGCACCAGCGGTCAATCTGAGATCTCGGCCGCTGGCGATCACCGAGGACTTCGGCGCAGGTCAGCGGGCTAGTCGAGTGTCGCGATGTAGTGGTCAGGGGCCGGGTCGAACCGCGACCTTCCGCTTCTCAGGCTGACCGTCCCACTATCCCAAGACCGCTAGTGAGGATACCGCCTGCTGCCCCCACGCGGGCGCCCCAGGGCCACGGCTAGTGGCGCGATGACCGTCTGATGGCTTGATGGGTGTTACTGCGTGGCGTGGGATGAACAGGCACGGCCTCCACGTCATGTGAGTGTCGAAGTCCCATGATCGCTGCGGAAGACCGCGCCTGCCCTGACATCATCCCTGATGAGTCCCGTCCCGGAGCAGCCCGCCCCGGCTCGCCTGATGGTGAGCGGCCGCCGGAAGGATGCGCTGGCCTGAGGCAGTTCCTGGTCCTCTAGGCTGCCGCGCCGCCTGGCCGAAGGTCACTGATATCGCCCGCACCTACCTGTTTCTTGCCACGCCCGGCGCCGGGCTGACCAGCGGTGCAGCAATTCCGGTCTGACTGGCCAGCCACCTGCCGGCCAGCCGGGAGTCGCCGCGCGGCACCAAGTAGCACAAGGTGCTACGCATGATCTATGCTGGAAGGCATGACGGCACAGCCTGAGATCACCCAGCGTGATCTGCGCAACCGGTCCAGGGAGATCATGGACGCCGTCGAGAGCGGCCAGGCGTTTACTGTCACCCGTGACGGCCATCGCATCGGTGAGCTGATCCCACTGCGGCGCCGCCGGCGGTTCGTTCCGCGGCAGGAGTTCGCGGCCATGTCCCGCGGCGCTTCCGGCATCGACATCGAGGCGTTCCGGGCCGACCAGGACGCTGCGCTCGACCACGACGTGGACAGCCCGTATGACCGGTGAGCCGCACGCGCGAGGACTGCTGGACACCAACATCCTGATCCTCCGCAGATGGATCAGCCCCGCCGAACTGCCGGCCGAGATGGCCATCAGCGCCATCACCCTGGCCGAACTGTCAGCCGGACCACATGACGTGCGGCGTAACGACGAGCAGGATAGCTACGACGAGCACGCAGAGCGCGCCCGGCGACTCGACGTACTCCAGCGTGCCGAGAACGAGTTCGACCCCATCCCCTTCGACGCGGAAGCGGCCCGGGTCTACGGCCGGATGACAGCCGCTGTGATCGCCACCGGGCGAAAGCCGAGGCGCAGAATCGCCGATCTGATGATCGCCTCCATTGCCGTCGCCGAGGAACTGGCACTGTTTACCACCAATCCCGGCGACTTCTCGGGACTTGAGCACCTGCTCACCGTCGTACCCGTCACCCGCCCGCACGTACCCCACCAGAGATAGAACCTCACCCGCGCCGTGCGCGACAGAGTCAAGCGAGGGCCCTGGCCCGCCGCTACGATCCCCCTTCAATCGCCGCGGGCCGTGCGTAGGTGACAAGCGTCGCCGCAGGCAACGGCTTGAAGCCCGCCCGCAGGTAGAGACTGATGTCGTTACTGACCTTGAGCCGCGCGCAGCCACCTGCCGCAAGCCGCTCCAGCCCGGCAGCGAGAATGTGACTGGCGATCCCGCGGCGCTGATGCGCGTCCTCGGTCCGCATGGGCTCGACCAGCCCAACCTGGGTAACGGGGTCGGCCCAGAACAGGCCATACCCAGCTACCTGGCCATCCGGGGCCTCGACGGCAAGGTCCAGTTCCGGCCGGTACAGCGAGCGCGCCTGAGCCGCGCCTCCACCTCGCGCCCGTTGCGGGCAGCGAGCGGATGCAGCCCGCCAGTGGCATCGGCCCTCGATACCAGCCCGTAACCGGGCGCCAAGGCCGCAATGCCCGGCCTATGCTCAGCTGCAAGCCAGGTCGCCACGACGCTGGGCTCACCAGCTGGCCGGTAGCCGGCATCCTCGAGTTCGGCCAGGCCCGCGGCGTCGTCCGACCGGACCGGGAACTCAGCAGCCACTCCCAGAGTCTCCACTTGCCTGAGCGCTTTTTGCCATACCGCGCTCCCGAACGCTTTCGTCCGGCAGCGCGACCACGTCGCACTGGACGCTGTGAAAGAAGTCGGTAACGATCACCGCGGCCACTGACCAGAACGCTGAACGCCGATCGCCTCCGCAGTGTCCTGTGGTACGAGCGACTCTTCGACACTAAGCTGGTCCTGGACGAAGAGCCCGGTCCATTTCGACGCGCTGTCTGGCTCGTCAGAGGTCAAACCCTCGTCGGACTTCACCAGTTTCTCGATCCGGCTGACACTCTTCCCTTCAATGAGCGTCGAGTTGGCCTGGACCACCTGGCCTTTTCCTGTAGTAGTCGAAGTGAACTTGAAGCATGGGAAGTCCGGCTAGACGAACTCGGTATCGTCAATGGCGGTGTCGTCGATGCTGCTTACGGTTCTGGGCTGTCCTTCCGTGATCCGGATAACATCGCGTTGGAATTCTTCGCGCCGCCCTCGTAGGGCATCGGGGCCTCGCAGTGGCCGGCGTGTCGAGAGTCCATACCGCTAGCACGCATCGTCGCAGCGACCATTGCCGCCGACTCTGACACAAAATCCGCCGGCTCAGGTCCCTCGCCCGGACAGCCCGCGGGCCGCTCAGCGACGCTGGCGGAAAGGCAGATCCTGGAACGCGTCCCACCCGCGAGGCCGGGCCCACGCAAGCTGGAAATTCCCCAGCGCCCAGGGCATCTGCGATCAGGATTACATCGGGCCAGTGCCACGGCACACACCGCAAACGGCCGGGATGAGGGCCGCGTGAACCGCCGCGCCGCGCGGCATCCCGCTGCGACTGCCCGCTAGATCTGACCAGCGGGAACGCGAGTTGGAAAAGGTGAACTGCGTTGTGCCCTCCATCATCGACACCCCGGCCAACCGGGCCGCGATGCCGTCCGCCGATCACGGCGCCTGGCCGAAGGTGGAGGACATCGCCCGCACCTACCTATTCCTGGCCAGCCCGGACTCCGGGCTGATCAGCGGAGCCGCGATTCCGGTCTGACTCCTCGCTTCCCCGGCTCGGGCGAGCCCAGTCGCGTAAGGAGGTGCCTTTCGCACGACGGCCATTCCGCGGCGATGACCGAATACATGGCCGAGTCGCGCAGCTGGCCATCTTCGCCCGGCGCCCACGACCGTGACCAGCTTCGCAGCACGCCCTCGAAGCGTGCGTCCAGTCCGTCAAGCGCGCGGCATCGCGCGTTGCGGGCATCGGTCTTGAAGTCGACCCGGGCCACGCCCAGCTGCTCGAAAGCGTGCTTCAGGAGCAGGAGCTTGGACTCGATGTTGATCCCGGTGCTCAGAGCTGAGGCGGCCAGCCAGGTAAAGCCGATCTCAACAGCACACAGCCCCGGGCGGTCGGGCCAGGCCCGCGGATCCCAGTAGGCGGTGCACCCGACGGCCCGTTCATCGCTCAGCCGGATCTGCGCGAAGGGCGTCATCTTGCCGGCCTCGGCTCGCTGGAACTGGGATCGCAGGTACTCCTCGATCTCGGGTCCGCAAGGAACCCATGTGAAGCCGTAGGCGCTGCGATCCTCTTCCGCCGCGACCACGAGATCCGCCGCATGGCGTGGTGCCAGCGGCTCCAGCCGCACCAGGGCGCCGGACAGCGCGGGACCGTCAATATCCAGGATCATGAGATCTCCTCATCGTTCCTGGCCTTGGCACCTTGCCGCTAAGCAGGTTGCCGGACCGTCACCGGGCCAGGTCCCTCAGATCCTCTTGATGAACGCCAGCATCGTAACGCAGCCGCGAGTACCCCTGTCTGTCAACCTCAGGTGAGGCACCCGCCCCCTGAGAATCAGTGGCCCCAGGGCGGGGATGGAGATCTTCCCCGAAATGACAATGACCGTGACTGGGCTCGACCATCTCACCGGGATCACCGATCCTGGTCGGATGGCTGGCGATGACGAGCGGCGCCCGGACCCCGAGGTGCCCGCGCGGGCACGTCGCCGGACGTTCACCGCGCAGTACAAGCAGGAGATCCTGGCTGCCTATGACGCGGCGCCCGGCGGTGAGAAGGGCGCGATCCTGCGCCGGGAGGGCCTGTACTCCAGCCTGATCACCGAGTGGCGGCGGGCCCGTGACGCGGGGGCGCTGGCCGGGCTGAAGCAGCCGCGGGGCCGCCGGCGGCGGATCCGCGGGACGCGCAGATCGCCCGGCTGACCAGGGAGAAAGCCAAGCTGGAGCAGGAGCTGGCCACGTCCCGCTTCGTGGTGGAGGTCCAGGCAAAACTTGGGGCGCTCTTGGAGAAGCTCTCCGAGAGCGCGGACAGCGAGCAGGAGCCGACGCCGTGACCGGCGAGGCCATCACCGCGCTGGCCCCGCGGATCGGCACCCGGGCCGCGTGCCGGGCGGCCGGGGTGCGCAGGCCAGCTGGTACCGCCGTCACCGGGCCAGCCCGCCCCGGGACCGGCGGCCGCCGGTGCCGCACCGGGACCGGGTCCAGCCCCGCGCCCTGGCACCGGCTGAGCGCCAGGCCATCCTGGATGCCCTGCACTCGCCGCGGTTCGCCGACCTGACCCCGGGCGAGGCCCGGGCGGTCCTGCTGGATGAAGGCGTCTACCTGGGGTCGCAGTCCACGTTCTACCGGCTGCTGCGCCGGGCCGGGGAGACCCGGGAACGGCGGCGGCAGGCTGTCCATCCCGCCGCGGTGAAGCCCGAGCTGCTTGCCACCGGCCCGAATCAGGTCTGGTCGTGGGACATCACCAGGCTGCACGGCCCGGCGAAATGGACGTACTACTACCTTTACGTGATCCTCGACATCCATTCCCGCTACGTGACCGGCTGGATGCTGGCGGCCCGCGAGTCCGCCGTCCTGGCGGAGAAGCTCATCGCCGCCACCTGCGCGAAGCAGGGCATCAGCCGCGGGCAGCTGACCATCCACGCCGACCGCGGCTCGTCGATGACCTCGAAGCCGGTGGCGTTCCTGCTCGCCGACCTCGGCGTCATCCAGTCTCACTCCCGGCCTCATGTGAGCAATGGCAACCCGTACTCTGAGGCGCAGTTCAAGACCCTGAAATACCGGCCCGGATTCCCCGCCCGCTTCGGCTCGATCGAAGCCGCCCGGGCACACTGCCAGGCGTTCCTGGCCTGGTACAACCACGACCACCGCCACTCGGGAATCGGCCTGCACACCCCGTCCGGCCTCCACCACGGGCACGCCCCCGCCGTCCGCCAGAAACGAGCCGCCACCCTCGGCGCCGCCTACGCCGCCCACCCCGAGCGCTTCGTCAGCAGGCCGCCCGAGCCACCGGAAATCCCCGCCAGCTCCTGGATCAACCCGCCCCAGAACACGGAGGCCACCACCCGGTAAAACACGCGAACCGGTGCCTCACAGAGGTTGACAGATTCCGTACCCGCTCGCGCCCGCAGGCAGCTGGGCTGTCACCCAGGCAAGCTGATCACCCACTGGCCAGTGCTACGCCGAGCCCTGCTGGTAGAACGGAGCGGACTCCTTGCGGAACAAGAGCACGAGCGCCGCCAGCCCGACGACCCAGATGACGGCGCCGACGATGACGGTGGCGATGGCGTGCACCACGTCGATCGACAGCAGCAGGTCCAGGGTGTTGATGGTGAAGAGCACTGCCGCGACGATCCTGGCCCAGCGCCGGCCCCGGTCGTTGGCCCAGGCCATCCAGAGCCACAGGGCGATGGTGATGAGCGCCCCGAGGACCAGGGCGGTCGTCCGGGCGGCCGCCACGTTATGCAACTGCGCCGCGGTGTAGTTCCGGTTGGCCTTGAACAGGGCCGACTTCAGGCTTCCGACGGTGGTCACGGCCACGAGCAGGGCCACCACTTCGAGGCCGGCGCCCACGAACATGAGCTTGACCGCGGCCCGCACTGGGGCCGGCGGCTGGCTGCGCGCAGGCGTCGGCGAAGACTTCGAGATCGGGTAACGCTCCGGCATGCTGCCTCCAAGGGTCCGCCGCCGCGGCATGTCATGATATCGGGCCCGGCGCTGTTCAGGTCGCCGCTTGCCCGCCGTCTGGGCCCCGGCCGGCCGGGGCCGGGCGCGGAGGGGCCGCGGGGGACCCAGGGGCCGACTCCGCCCGTGTCGTCCCGTTTGGGCTATGACCTGCGTCACCTGTAGATGGCCCCGGTCGGCCCGGCCGGAAATGGCCTGTTAGTTTGAAGATGAGGAATGACTGAAGGGCCAGATCGGAGGGCTCGGTGAGCCTACCTGTACGCCAGCGGAGAGTGCTCGAGCGCATCGAGAGCAGGCTGAGGGGATCCGATCCCCGGCTTGCGGCAATGTTCACCATTTTCAGCCGGCTCACCCGAGAAGAGGAAATGCCTCGGATCGAGGAGCTCCGGCACCGTGCCGCGATGCTGCTCGCGATGGTCCGGCTCAGGCTGGCGTTCATCGGCCGGCTGGGCCGCCGGACCGGGCCCCGCCACCAGCTAGCTGTCTTCTTCCCGCTGGCGCTGGTGCTGATGACCGCGACGATCGTGCTGGTCGCGAAGTTTGGCGGCACCACGCGCTGTGCGGCGGTCACCACCGTGGCAACGGCCAAGCCGCATCCCCGCGGCAAGCTGGTCGCGAAGGGTGCCCGGCGCTGCCCGGTGCTCGGCCCCAGTCTCGTGCCCATGGGCCGCTAGCCGTTACGGACGGATCGCGACCAGCTCCGGGCGCTGGCAGGGCGCCGCGCCGCTCGCCCCGGTCACGCCCAGCTGGGCACAGGCGGCCAGGACGACCGGACCGCCAGCCGGGTCGGCACTGCCCCCCAGGCCCGACAGGTCCGCGAAGAAATGCGGCCACGGCACCGCCTTCGCCGTCCAGATCACCCGCTTGCGGAACAGGTCATAGCCCCACGCGTCACCCAGTGCGCCCTCGTCCAGCCCGAAGGCCACCCCCCGGCTGACGGCGTACAGCCCGGTGCCGAGCGCGGCCGAGCTGGTGCGGATCCTCCCGGTCGCCGGGGCGAGTCCGATCAGGGCCCGTCCGCTGGCCACGTACAGAACCTGGCGGGCGGTATCGGCGACCTGCGGCACCAGGCCCGCGCGGCGCCAGAGGAACCGCCCGCTGGCCTGGCTGTAGGCGCTCAGGCCCGCAGGCCCGGAGAACAGCACGGCGCCGCCGATCGCGCTGCTCAGCGTGCCGGCAAAGGAACCCCCGGCGGGCTTGAGGAGCTGCTGGGCGCCCGTCGTCAGGTCGATCCGCCGCAGCGCGGTGACCGGCGAGGCCCCGAGGTAGCCGCCCTTCGCAACGGTGACGAACAGGTCATCGCCAGCCACCCGCCAGGCTTGCGCCACAGTCCCGGTGGGCCTGCTCCAGATCACCCGGCCCGATGCATTGGCGTAACTGGTCACGGCCCTAGTGCCGACGATCACCGTGGCGGCGGGACTCGCCGCCACGGCGCCCCCGTACGGGCCGGCGGGATAGGCCCGGACCCGGCGGCCGGTCGTCCCGGACAGCACGACCTCCTCCCGGCCGACAGCCCCGGGGCCAGCCGGGATGGACACACCGACCGTTACCACGCCTGGCCAGGCCCGTACCGAGTCGATCGCCGAGCTCACCGGGAATCCGGCCAGGCTCGCCGTCCACAGCGGCGCTCCGTCCGACAGCCGGTAAGCAGCGACGGTGACGCCGAAGCCGACGGCCGCCACCCCGCCGCCCACCCCCGCGAACGCCTGGCCGGTGCTGAGCACCGTGCCCAGGGCGCCGCCCTGGGCCGTCCAGGATCCGGGCAGCTGCCTCGTCCAGCGGATCACGCTTTCGCTCGGCGAGCAGCGGGCTGCGGCACAGCGGGCGGCCGGGACCCTGGTCGCCCGGCCGGGAATGACGGCCGCCCCGATCAGCACCGCCGCCAGGATGCTCCGCCGCGCCCACACTGCCGACCCGCGCATGACCACAACGACTACCGAATGACCCTTCCGATCGCAGTCCGGCGGCGGGCGACTTTGGCCGGCGGTAGCCGGCGCTGGCCGGCGGTGGTCGCCGGGGCGGCCAGCCCGCCTGATGACTCGCCCTACGCTAGACCCGTTTGCGGCCCGTGGCAGGCGAGCCGGCCGGAGTGTGATCACCGCCCGGCTACTGGCCGGGATGCCCGCAGCGCGCGGCCAGGCTCGCTGAGTACGGTGGTTGTGGCCAAGATGGCCGGCCGCCCCGGCCCGCGAGGGCCGGCGTTAAGGAGGAGATCGATGACTAACCGGGCACCGCTGCCCCACGAGTTCCTGCCGCAAGTGCCGTCGTTCACGGTCGAGAGCGACGACGTCGCCCACGAGAAGCCCCTGGGCGATGCCCAGGTCTACAACAGCTTCGGCATGTCGGGCCAGAACATCTCCCCGCACCTGCGCTGGCACGGGTTCCCGCCGGAGACCAAGGGCTTCGCGGTGACCGCCTTCGACCCGGACGCGCCCACCGGCTCGGGATTCTGGCACTGGCTTGTACTGGACATCCCCGCCTCGGTGACCGAGCTGCCGACCGGCGCCGGCGCCGCGGACACGGAACTGCCCGGAGACGCGTTCTCCGTGCGCAACGACTACGGGACGAAGGACTTCGGCGGGGCGGCGCCCCCCGAGGGCGACCCGGCGCACCGCTACGTCTTCACGGTCTACGCGCTGGACACCGACCACCTGGGCGTCGACTCGGACGTCTCCCCCGCGGTCGCCGGCTTCAACCTCCGCTTCCACACAATCGCGCGCGCCCACATCATCCCGGTCTTCGGCCACTAATCCCGGCCCGGTCGCCGGGACCGGAGGCAGCGCGGGGCCTGGGGCCCGGGGCCTGGGGCCTGGGGCCTTGGGCGCGGGGGGCCGCGGGGGCCTGGGGCGCGGCCTGCGGCCGGTGCCTCTGGGCGCGCGGCTGCGGCCGGTGGCCCTGGCCGCGCGGCCTGCGGCCGGTGGCCGCGCGGGGCCTGGAACGTCATGAACGGGCATTTACTGCTGCTCTTACGTCAGTAGATGCCCGTTCATGACGTTTGCTGACAGCCGGGTGCGGGACTCGCGGGGAAGCTGTGATTGCGGGGGCGGATGGGGTCAGCCGTCGGAGCTGGCTGGGAGCAGCGGGAACATTCGCGCCACCACGCCGACTGGCATGACCGCTCCCACGGAACCTGCAGCCCCGTGAATCCCATTAGTACCTCTAGCACCTTCATAACTGTTAGTCACACCAGCACCGTCAGAACTGTCAACCACACCAGCACCGTCAGAACTGTCAGCCATACCAGCACCGTCAGTCTCAGCAGCCGTACCTGCCCCGCCAGCCTTACCAGCCTCACCAGCACCAGCGGGGCGCGCACGATGAGCGCGATCGGCAAAGCTCGCCACGACCGACCGGACCGCTGCGGCCATATCGGTCAGCTCGCCGAGCGTGAGGTAGACGACAGCGCTGAACGCCTCATCGCGCCAGCCCGGCGGGGCCGTGTCCCGGCCGGCCAGCCAGCGCCGGTAGCCCTCGTTCTCCAGCTCCCTGGCCAGCTGGCCGAACTCATCGCCGGGACCCGGCACCTGCGGCTGCGCCGCCAGCCGCCAGGGCCGCACCCGGCCGCGCGCGCCTGGAGCCTCCTCCACGCGACCGTAGCGCTCCAGTTGCCGCAGGTGGAACGAGCAGGCGCCGGAGCTCTCGCCCAGCTCCCGCGCGGCCTCGGTCGCCGTCAGCGTCGGGCGCCGGGCCAGCAGGTCCAGCAGCGCCACCCGGAGCGGATGGCCCAGCGCGGCAGCAGGCCGGCCGGGCCGCACAGTCCCGGCCGCGCCGGGCACAGTCCCGGCCGGGCCGGGCATCCCGAGCTGAGCGCCTCCCACGAGCCGCGCCTCCGCATCAGCTTTGCAAAGCAATTCTTTGCAAAGTATTATAACGGTACCAGTGTCAACGCCGCCACCGGCCGAGCGCGGCCCCCTGGGGGCCGAATGAAAGGGACCGCATGACTGTCCGCCCAGTTCGCCTGTTCGGCGACCCGGTGCTGTGGACACCCGCCGAGGAGGTCACCGACTTTGACCGGCAGCTGCGCCGGCTGGTGGACGACCTCACCCAGACGCTGCGCGATCAGCGCGGGGCCGGCCTGTCGGCCCCGCAGATCGGGGTCAGCCAGCGCGTCTTCGTCTTCGACGTGGATGGCGCGCGCGGTCACCTGATCAATCCCGTCCTGGGCTTCCCCGACGACGCCGAGCAGGGCGGCCCCGAGGGCTGCCTGTCTTTCCCCGGCATCTACTACGACGTCCGGCGGCGTCTCAACACGGTCGCTGCTGGCCTGGACTCTGACGGGCGCCCGGTTCGCATCGTCGGCGACCGTCAGCTGGCGCGCTGCCTGCAGCACGAGACCGACCACCTCGACGGAGTCCTGTTCCTGGACCGCATGGACACCTTGACCCGCAAGCAGGCGATGCGGGAAATCCGCGAGGCGGACTGGGCCGGGCTGACGCCGCCCGCCGTCAAGGTCAGCCCGCACGCGGTGCACGGCCTGATTCGCTGACCGAGCGGCTGGGCTACCCGATCCGCTGATCTTCAGGGAGGCGTCGCGGCGTAGCCTCCTTGGTGGCCCGGCGGTTAGCCCGCCCGGCCGCAGCCAGTGCCTGAGGGCAACGATCGGCAGTCCGTAATCAGGAGGTGCAGAGATGGCGCTCGACGAAGACGCCGCGCGGCTGGCCAAGGGAAAGAACCTGGCCACCGTGGTGACGCTCATGCCCGATGGCCAGCCGCAGGCCCTGCTGACCTGGGTGGACCACGACGGCGAGCACGTCCTGGTCAATACCGAGCCCCAGCGCCAGCGGGCTAAGAATCTCAGCCGTGATCCGCGCGTCACCGTGCTCATCCATTCCGCTGACAATCCGTGGGACTGGGCCGAGGTCCGGGGCCACGTGGTGGACACCATCGGCGGCGCGCAGGCCCGCGAGCACATCGACGAGCTGTCGCGGAAGTACGTCGGCCAGGACTACGGCGCCCCAATCGGTCCCGACGGCCGCATCATCCTGGTCATCGCCCCCGACAAGGTCAACACGCCCAGGTCGCTCGGGATGGGGTAGCGCCCGCCCGACGGGCGTCCGTCAAGGGCCAGGTGCCCCGCGGGCAGACGGGGAACCTGGCCCGACGGCCAGCTGATGGCGCTACCGCACCGTAAGCGCGGGCATGACGAGCCGGAAAGAGATCAGCCCGCCGTGGCGCGACGGCACGGCGCTGTTGCCGTAGTTGCACGCGCCGCTGGGCCGTCTCGGGTAGTTGAACGTGAACCTCAGGCGCACCCGACCGCGGCCCTTGGCCCCCGCGAACACGCCCGTGCTATGGCGGGGCCGCATGACCACCGTGCCGGTCAAGGTGAACTGGAGCCGGCAGATCGCCTTGTTGAGCACTTTCTGGCTGCTGTGGGAGCTGGCCTGCCGCACCGTGAACCAGCCGTCCGGCGTCCTGATCGAGTGCGTGCTGGACTTAGTGCTGCCCAGGCCGACGACCCCGCGGGTGCGGATGATCCCGCGGAACCGTACCGGAACCCTGGGGTTCTTCTTTCCGGCCTGGATCCAGGCCGCCCGGCCGTACAGGGCGCCATGGACCACCTCCGGGCCAGTGGTCCACGCCGGGCGGACCGCATGAGTGCTCGCTCCCGCGGGTCCTCCCGCTAACACGAGCGAGGCCGCGCTGGCCGTCACGGCCAGCGCGGCAAGCTTCTTCCTGAGCTGCATGCCTGTTCCCCCTTCAGGATTAACGTGCTTCTGTGGGGGTGACGCTACACGCAGTTACGAAGGTTTCAGCTGAGATAAAGCAGTCGGCGCGAGGTGTCGGCGCAGCCGCCCGGCTTGCTCCGCCGGGGCAGGTCTTTAAGAAAGAGCGAGGTTCTTCTTCAGATCCCCTTCATATACCCGCGCGGCAGCGGCTGCCGCTCCTTATTTACCTACTCTGGGAGCAGAAGGCAGCCCGTCGAGGACGTTATTTAAGGAGCCCGGTGGCCGTATCGGGCATTTCCGCTGAGAGCCCCTGGTCCGGAGATGATTGTCCGGCGACCGTGCTCATCGTTGAGGACGACGCCGGCATCGCGACTCAGCTTTCCCGCGGCCTGCGCATAGCGGGGTATGAAATCTCGAGCGTGACCACTGGGCGCGACATGCCCAGATGGCCCGCCACGGACGTGGTCCTGCTCGACCTCGGACTGCCGGACATCGACGGCCTCGACGTCTGCCGCCAGATCCGCGCCCGCTCCGACGCGGCCATCATCGTGGTAACCGCACGCGGCGAGGAGAGTGACCGGGTGCGGGCGCTCGACCAGGGCGCGGACGACTACCTGGTCAAGCCCTTCGGCATGGCGGAGCTGCTGGCCAGGATCCGTGCGGTCCTGCGGCGCAGCCGCTCGCTCGACACCGAGCTGCTCCGGTTCGGCGACGTCACGGTGGACTTGCGGACCTGCAAGGTGACAGTGGCGGGCCAGGACGTGTCACTCACTCCCAAGGAGTTCGACATCCTGGAGTGCCTGGCCGCCGATCCGGGGCGGGTGGTCAGCCGCCAGGAGATCATGGACCAGGCCTGGGACGCGCACTGGTACGGCCCGATGAAGGTCCTTGATGTGCACCTCGCGTCCCTTCGCAAGAAGCTCGGCGAGCCAGGGCTGATCGAGTCCGTCTACGGGCGCGGCTTCCGGCTCGCTGATCCACGGTGAGACGTCGCCTCCTGCTGGCGCTGGTCGGGCTGACCGCCGCCGTCCTCATCGGGGCGGTCGTACCGCTCGGCCTGCAGGCCTCCGCGCACGACTACGCGGCTTACGTCGAAGACGCCCAGTCCCAGGCCAGGACCGAGGCCACGGCGGCCGAGGAGTTGCTCGCCGACCGCCTGGCAGGCGCTGAGCTGGGCCACGACCTCGTCCTATCCGCCCGCGCGGGCGACACCGTCGCCGTCCTGTCGCCCGGTGGCAGCGTCATCAGGAAGGCGGGCGGCCGCATTGTCGTCCCGCGCCGGGTGCTCGGCCAGGCCGAGCGCTCGGGCAACCTCACCACCGATGTGGCCCGCGACCGGGTCCTGGTGGTCGTGCCCGTCCGCAGCGGAGGCACGACCCTGGGCATCGTAGCCCTACTGCGCCCCACTGAGCGGCTCGAATACAGCCTCCGCACGTTCTGGCTGACTCTGGTCCTGATCGCCGCAGGGGCCCTGACCGCGGCGATCGTGCTGGCGTTCGGGCTGTCCCGGTGGGTGGTCAGGCCCCTGGCCACGCTCGACGCCTCGGCCCGCAGGCTCGGTGACGGAGACCTGTCCGCGCGAGCACCTGCCGCGTCCTGGCCGACGGAGTTCCGCCGGCTGGCAGACACCTTCAACACGATGGCCAGCCGACTGGAGACGCTGGTACACGGCCACCGCGCCGTGATCGAGGACGTGTCCCACCAGCTCCGAACTCCGCTCGCTGCGCTGCGGCTTCGGCTCGACCTGCTCGCGCCCGAATCCGGCGAGGACGCCGCGGACTTGGCCGGTGCTCTGGGCGAGGTGGCCAGGCTCTCCCGCCTGGTCGACGGGCTGCTGGCCGTGGCCAGGGCCGAGAATGCCTCACCCCAGGCCGTGCCCGTGCGAGCCGACCAGGTGGTGAGCGAGCGCGTCGCGGCCTGGGTCCCGGTCGCCACCGAGCAGGGCATCCAGCTCAGCACGGAAGAGCCGCAATCGGTGGTGGCCCTGGTCGGCGACGGCTACCTGGAGCAGATCCTGGACAACCTGATCGCCAACGCGGTGGACGCGGCCGGAGCAGGCAAGCACATCAGGGTAGGCGCGATGAATGTCGAGCACAGAGCCCAGGTCGTCGTAGCTGATGACGGCCCAGGGATGAGCCAGGCGGAGATGGACCGAGCCTTCCGGCGGTTCGCTACCACCAGCACCAACGGCGGCTCGGGACTGGGCCTGGCTATCGTCTACCGGCTGGCTAGCTCCAGCGGCGGCTCGGCCAGGCTGACCCGCACCGACGGCGGGGGCCTGACGGTGATAGTGGAACTGCCGCTGGCCACGCCGGCCAGTCCGGGACTGGCCGGCCCAGGCGGCAAGCCGGGCTAGATGACGCGCGGCTGGCCAGGGCGCCAGGACTAGCCGGTCAGGACCAGCCGCTGGATGCTGCGCCCGGTCAGGCAGACGGCAAGGCCCAGGACGCCGACATCACGCAGGGTGAGATCGGACAGTCCACCAGTGACCGCTAGCGAGATGACAATCTCCAGCAGCAGCACGGCCGCCGCCGCCGCCGCGGCCCGGGTCGCGATGCCCGCGATGATGGCCACCGCTAGCACGAGCAGCAGCCAGCCATGGGCCAGGACCAGGATGACCGCCACGGCCGAGGTCGGCGAGAAGAGCGGGACGTAACCGGTCCACAGCGATGGCTGGACGAGCTCGTGAAAGCCGAACCACGCCAGCACCAGGCCCAGCAGGACCCGAGCCAGGGTCGGCGCCCATTGCTCGGTGACCCGGCCTGCCCGGCCGCCGATAGTCGCGGCTGTCCCAGGGCGGCCCGGTGCACGGCTCCTGGCCTGGTTGGCCGCCGTGCGGCCTCCGGCCCGGCTCGCCGCTGAGCGGCTCGTCCGCTCCGAGCTCATGGCAGGATCCTGCCATGAGCGTTGGTGACGACCAGGCCGTCGTCGCCCAGGCTGTAGTCGCTGGAACCTGAGTCATCACCCATCGACGCCTCCACGACGTAGACCCTGGCCCCCTGCGGATACAAACGCGCTGTCGCCGGCTGGCCGCTGACACCTGCGGCGACCGAGATGCCCGTGCCCTGACGGTGTACTGATACAGACAGCCCGGTCAAGGCAGCCCGCGCGGTGGCGTCCGGGGTTCCGGGCCAGACCTGGTACGAATACTGCGCGAACGACTGGGTGGCGAGCAGCGGGCCCGTGCTGGTGGTGGCGCCGGGGGCTGGTGCGGCCGAGGTGGCTCCCGGCGCGGCCGCGGGCCCGGAGGAGCGGGACGGCCCGGCCGACGGCGACGGCCGGACGGTGGCCACCCCCGGCGGGACCGCGGCCGACGCGGATGCCGAGGCAGCCCCGGCGGCTAGACCGGGCGCCACGGCCAGGCGGTGATGCGACCAGCCATGGATGGCCATGATCACGCCCGCGACAGCGGTCAGAGCTAGCAGCGCGAGCCCCCGCGGGCCCACCGGCGAGCGGACGGCTTTCATTCGGGGCGGTGTCCTACCACCAGCCCGGCCTCGGCCACGATGGTGCTCGCGGACACCTCGGCGAAGCCGCTATTGGTGAACATAGTCGTCCAGGCGTCCATAGATACCGGCCGTTCCTGGACGCGCACCAGGTAGCGCGCCGCGTTCTTGGCGATCCGCCACCAGCCGCCCGGGCCCTTTCTGGCCAGCGTCGTCACCTTGGACCTGATGATGACCCGGTCCCGGCTGGAGGCCCCGCGGCCGAACATCATGTCGGCCACGATCAGCCTGCCCCCCGGACGCAGCCAGCCGTACGCGGTCGCGACCAGCCGGCTCTTGTCGGCATCACGCAGGTGATGCAGGGCATAGCTGGAGACAATGAGGTCGACGCTCTCCGGCGGCAGCCGCAGGTCCTCGATCGGCACCGCCACGGCGTCCAGGTTGGGCACGCCCCGCTGTCCGGCCTCCTGCCGCAACTGCGAGATCATGGCCGAGCTCACGTCTACCGCCAGGACCTGGGCGCCCGCCATGGCCAGCGGCAGGCTGATCTGCCCGGTTCCGCAGCCCAGATCCACGACCTGCATGGCCGGCACGATCTTGGCGGCCTCCAGGACCGCGGCCGTTACCCTGGTCAGGCCGGCCGAGCCGTGCTGGTCCCAGGTCGCGACCCGGCCCGACCACACGCGGCGCTGGCGGCGGACCGCATTCTGGGTGGCGAACCGGGCTAGCCGGTGCCTGCCGGGCTCGTTGTCCTGCTGCAGGGCAGAGGCTGCTGACGCCTTGCTGCCGCGGGCCGACGCCTTAGCTGAAGTCATCCACCCAGGCTAGCCAGGACTGCGCCAGACGCCTGATCCTGCGGACTCAGATGTGGTTAAGAATTCTTCAGATCTGGTAAGGGCTCGCGGTAGCTGAGCCCTGGCTGAGCCCAATTGATCTCCCGGGTGCCCGGCGGAGCACCCCGGTCCGGGCCATCCGGCTGCGTGCCGCTTCTCACCTGGGCGATCCGGTCAGCCGGATACCCTGCAGGCGTGAACCGGAGTGCTCTCGTCCGCGCGCCAGCCGGGCCGCCCCGTCATCGCCAGGCTTCGGGCGGCCGCCGCTGGTGGCTCGCCACGCTGGGAGTGGCTGCCGCAGCCGTGCTGGCCGCCGGGCTCGTCGCGGCCCGCGCGATGACCGCCGGGCCGGCTCCGCGGCACGCGGCCCGGATCGCGGGATCGCCCGCGCCGAGTCCCACCCCGGCGCCGCGGCCCAGGCCGCCGCGGCGGCTGCCAGTCGGAACGATGGGCAGCTACGCCGTCGCGGCGCACGTCCTCCGCCTGGTCGACAGGTCCCGCCCCAGGCTCGGCCCGCGAGACTTGCGGACGGTGGTCCGGTACCCGGTCATCCCCGCGGCGACGGCGGCCGCCGGCCCGCTGGCCCGCGGCCTGTTCCCGCTCGTGGTGTTCGCACCCGGCTACCTGCAGTGCGACGGCAGTTATGCCGCGCTGCTGGACAGCTGGGCCAGCGCGGGCTACGTGGTCGCCGGCATCGAGTTCCCGCATACCAACTGCCATGTCACCAGCCCCGATGAGTCAGACCTGGCCAATCAGCCGGGCGACATGGCCTACGTGATCAGCCAGCTGCTCGCCGTCAGCGGCGCGCAGCGAGGCGCGCTGGCCGGGCTGGTGAACCCGGCCAGGATCGCCGTGACCGGGCACTCCGACGGCGGCGACACCGTGGCCGCCCTGACCGCCGGCAGCTGCTGCATGGACCACCAGGTGAGGGCGTCCATCGTGCTGGCTGGCGCGGAATGGCCGCCGCTGGGCCGCTCCTACTTCGCGCGGGCGGCCCCGCCCATGCTGTTCGTGCAGGGCGACGCCGACACCATCAACCTCCCGGCCGACAGCATCGCGATGTACCAGGCGGACCACTCGGGTCCGCGCTTCTACCTCGACCTGTTCGGGTCGGGCCACCTCCTGCCCTACGAGGGCCGCGGTTACCCCGAGCCGGTCGTCGCCCGGGTCACCGTCGCCTTCCTGAATCGCTACCTGGCTGACCGGCCCGGCGCGGGCCTGGCGATGCGGCGGGCTGCCGCGGTGCGCGGGGTAGCGGCGCTGGTCAGCGGGGGCCAGCTCCCCCCGTAGCCAGCCGGGGCAGCTCCGGCCGTCGTCAGTACCGCCCGACCAGGTGCGCGCGGCTGGCCGGCCGCTCATAGGGATCGGGCCAGAAATCGGTGATCGCGGCGATGCGGCCGGCGTCATCGAGGTCGAAGAAGCACAGCCCGGCCTGGGCCTGGCCGTCGTCGGAGAACTCGATCCAGCTGGGCGGCTGCCGGCCGGCGCCGACGATCCGCCGCACCGTCAGGTGCCAGTCGCCGGGGAAGCCCTCGATGTTGAACCGCAGGTACGCGTCCCGGCCGCGGACCTGCTCCCGCGCCTGCGGGCCCTGGTACAGCACGTCCTCCGCCAGCAGCCCGGCGAACCCTGCCCAGTCCCGGGCCTCCGCCGCTGCCCAGTAGGCAGCCACAACCTCGTGTGCGTCCGTCATGGCAGCCAGCGTAGGCCGGGCCGCCGACAGTGGCCGGTCAGCCGGGCCGGTCCCAGTGACCCGGACGGATGAGCGCGGGCGGCAGCCTCGTGGCCCGGTCACCCGCGGCCGCCTCCAGCTGCGACTGGGTCAGGAACAGGCTGCCCGTGAGGTCGGCCCCGGACAGGTCGGCGCCTCTCAGGTCAGCCCCGGTGAGGTCGGCCCGGCCCAGGTCGGCACCGCTGAGGTCGGCGCCGGTGAGGTGCGCGCCGCGCAGGCTCGCCCCGCGCAGATCGGCGCCGCGCAGATCATGGCCGATGAGGTCGGCGCCCCGCAGGCTGGTCTGCGGGCGCCGGGTGCTGGCCCGGGCCAGTTCGCTCGCCCGCAGCAGCAGAGAATTAACGGCCGCCCGGTGCCCCGACACGTCCAGGCTGGCCAGAGCGTCCGGGCTGGCCGCGGTGAGGTGCTCCGTCTGGTCGCGGGCCCGGCGGAGCTCGCCGTACAGGGGGCGGGCCGCGTCCAGGGTCAGGGCCTCGCTCAGGTACCAGAGCAGCTCGTGCAGCTGGCGCATGACCGCGAACACACTGAACATCTGCGCGGCGCTTCCGGGTGCCTGCCGCCAGTCCTGACCGCCGAAGGTGACCTGCGCCACCTGCTGTCCCGCGCCGAAGCAGTCGTAGACAGCGCAGCCGCGGAAGCCGCTTGGCCTGAGGTGATCATGGATGGAGCAGCCGGAGTCCCCGCGCAGGTGGGGGCAGGGCTGCCCGGCGGCCTTGTCGATGGCGAAGTCGGCCGAGGCCGCGAAGGCGGGCGCGACGCAGCACAGGCCGAAGCAGCGGCCGCAGTCGGCCCGCAGGCGCTCGCGGTGGCCGCCGGAGCCGCCCGGCTGGCGTTCCCCGTCCTGGCCCTCGGACATGGCAGCCCTTCCTGCTGGCATCATCGGTCTATGACTGTGGTGAAGATCAACGCGATCACCGTGCAGGCCAGCAGCGGCGACGAGCTGGCCCGCCGGTTCGCCGCACGGGCCGGGGCGGTCGACGACCGGGACGGCTTCGAGGGCTTCGAGCTGCTCAAGCCCACCGACGAGCGTACGACCTGGCTGGTCGTCACGCGCTGGCGGGACGAGGCTGCCTTCCAGGCCTGGCTGCACTCCCCCGCGTTCGGGCACGGCCACCGGTCGGCAGCCGAGCGGGACGGCGGCCAGGCGCCCGCCCCGGTGGGGGTCAGCAGCGAGCTATGGTCCTACGAGCCCGCGGGCGGCTCCAGCCCGCAAGGCTGATCTGCTCCGCCGGGTTAGCTCGCCGGGCTGCCGGCCAGGCCTGCGAGCACCTCGCGCTCCCGGTCAGGGTCCAGTCCGTGCGCCGGCCGGCCCGGCCGCACGGGCAGGTCACCCTCGGCCTGCAGCCACGCCCAGGTGTCGGCGACGGTCTCGGTGACCGGGCGGCAGGTCAGGCCGGCGGCGTATGCCTTCGCGACATCGCTGGCGTGCAGGCCGCCCGCCTCGCCGTCGGGCGGCACCCACACCGGCAGCTCGGTCCATCCCTCGATGCCCGCCGCCACGATTACCTCCGGCGGCGTCCAGACCAGCCGGGCGCGGGAGCCGGTCACGGTCCTCGCCGCCTCCAGCAGGCTGCGCATCGTCGCATGGCCCGGCCTGCTCACCGTGTCGAAGGCACCGCCCAGGCCCCGGTCGGCTGCGGTCAGCATCCAGGCGGCCAGATCCCGGCAGTCGATGTACTGCAGCGGCATGTCGGGCGGCCCCGGCGCCAGCACGTCGCCGCCGCGCTCGAGCCGGCGCAGCCACCAGGGCATCCGGCCGGCCAGCTCGTAGGGCCCGAGGATCAGCCCGGCCCTGGCCAGCAGCGCCCGGTCGCCGAAGGCCGCCTCCGCGGCCAGCTCCCCGCCGCGCTTGGCCACGGAGTAGTCAGCGCTGGTGTCATCGCCAGCGTCCGCGGCCACCACCGGGGCGTCCTCGGCGGCGCCGGCAGCGATCGGCCACTGGTAGACCGACCGGCTCGACACGTAGCCGTAATGGCCGGCCCGGCCGGCCAGCAGCCGGGCCGAGTCCCGGACAAATCGCGGGGCACCGCTCCAGGTATCGATCACCGCATCCCAGGCCTGGCCGTCCAGGGCCGCGGCCAGCGCGCCGGAGTCCGTGCGATCGGCGTGCAGCGCGGTCGCGCCGGGCGCGGACGGCCCGCTCACGCCCCGGGTCAGCGTGGTGACCTGGTCACCGCGGGCGATGGCGGTCTCCACGACGGCCCGGCCGACATGGTGGGTTCCGCCCAGTACCAGCAATCTCATGCCCGCCATCGTGCCCCGCTCCGGCCGGGCGGGCAATCCTGTTCGCGACCGGCGATCCGGACCACGACCACGACCACGACTACGGCCGGGACTTGACGTCAAGCGGGCCTGACCGCACAGTGGCCGCATGACGCCGGACAGCCTGGAGGCCCACCACACTCTCGCCACCGCCGCGACCCGCTACGACGAGCTGCGCACTCAGGAGGTCCTGGCCTCGGGGGCGGCCGGCTCCAGCGATGACCGGGACGCACTGGCCGCCGGCGACCTGTCGCGGGCCGTTCCGCTGGCCGCCGACGAGGCGCTGGAACTGCTCGCACTCGGCGAGATCATCGCCCGCAAGACCGCCAGCGGCCGCCAGCTCGCTGTCCGGTCGGCGCGCGAGGCGGGTGCCTCGTGGTCGCAGATCGGCGGGGCCCTCGGCGTCAGCAAGCAATCCGCCTGGGAGGCCCACAGCCGGTGGATAGACCAGCAGGTCAGCCAGCGCGGCCGCATCGGGTAGCCAGGGCTGACCGGCGCCTGGCCCAGTCCCAGAGCCGCCATTCAGCCAATCCTCAGCCAGGCTGGCTTAGATAGTAGGCAGCTATGGGTGTCGCGGCGGCCTAACATGGTCTGCGGCGCCACCAGGGAAAGCGTCTGCCGCCGCCAGCCAGCTATTGCTGCGCCGAAGCGAACGATCGCCCGGCGCGAGACGTTGTCAGGCAAAAGGACTCCCCACGGCGAGGACAGGCATGAGCAAAACGCGGAACCGGCAGGTACCCGCCGGGGGGAAGACAGGCGCCCGGCAGCCGGCCGGCCGGCCGGGTCCCAGGCAGAGTAGCCAGGCCAGGGACCAGCGCCAGCCGGGCTCAGCCGGGGGACGGGCAGCGGGCAGCAAGCCGGCGGCCGGCCGGCCGGCAGGAGCCCGGCCGGCGGGCACGGCCGGAGCCAGGGCCGCCCGGTCTCAGCCCGGGGCCACGGCCGCGCAGCCGGCGACCGGCCCCGGCGCGATTCCCCCAGCTCCGCGCTGGCTGATCATCGCCACCTTGGCGCTGTCGGTGATCGGCCTGGGAATCTCGATCTACCTCACTATTGACCACCTGACGGGCGCGGTGCCGATCTGTAGTTCCAAGGGCATCATCAACTGCGCGAACGTGACCACGAGCGCGGAGTCCAAGGTCTTCGGGATCTTCCCCGTGTCGGAGCTTGGCCTGGCCTTCTACGCGTTCATGGTCGTGGTCAACTCGCCCTGGGGCTGGCGCCTGAAGCATCCGGCGGTCCGCTGGCTGCGGCTGGGCTCGGTGATCGTCGGGATAGGCTTCGTGCTCTACCTGGTGTATGCCGAGCTAATCCAGATCGGTAATATCTGCCTCTGGTGCACCGGCGTGCATATCGTGACTTTCTTCCTCTTTGTCCTCGTAGTATTCGATGCCGTGTTCCGGCAGGCGCCGGTCAACCCGGTGGCGCGGTACGGCGCCAGGAAATGAAAGGCTGACCCCGTCCATGAGTAAGGCGCAGCGGATCAGACAGCAAAGCGCCCGCGAGCGCATTGCCGCACAGCAGGCGGCTGCTCGGCGCGCCGAGCAGCGTCGCAAGATGCTGTGGTTCGGCGGCGCGATCGTCGTCGTGATCGCCGTGGTGGTAGCGCTGGTCGTGGTCAAGCTGGGCCAGAACAGCGCCACGAGCTCCGCCAGCGCGTCGTCAACGACCGGCACGCCGCTGCCCGCAAGCGTGAGCAAGAACGTCACTGACGTGCCCGTCAGCGTGCTCACCAGCGTCGGCGCGGGATCTGTCCCGTCCTACAACTCCAAGGCCATTACCACGATCACGGGCCCGACGCTGACCAGCGCCAGCAAGCCCGAGATGCTCTACATCGGGGCTGAGTTCTGCCCGTACTGCGCGGCCATGAGATGGTCCATGGCCGTGGCGCTCAGCCGGTTCGGCACGCTGTCACCGCTGCACGGCAGCCACTCCTCCAGCACCGACACCGATCCCAATACGCCCACGCTGACGTTCTACAAGACCAGCTACACCAGCAAGTACCTCACCTTCGTCCCGGTCGAGAACGAGACGATCACCCACGCCCCGCTGCAGAACACCACGGCAGCGCAGTCGGCGATCTGGGCCAAGTACGAGCCGAATGCCAGCCAGCGCGGCTACCCGTTCATCGACTTCGGGAACAGGTACATGATCACCGGGCCGATCTTCGACCCCGCGGTGCTGGCCGGCCTGAGCTGGCAGCAGGTCGCCGCGGACCTGCACAATCCGTCGAGCCCGGTGGCACAGGGCGCGATCGGCGCGGCGAACTACATCACCGCCGCCATCTGCAAGATCACGAACAACGCGCCGGCCAGCGTCTGCACGACGGCCCCGGCGTCGACCCTGGAGCCCAAGCTCTGACGATGACCGGTCCGGGGTCCAGGCACCGCGCGGGCGGCCGCCACGCTGGCCTGGCGGTTGGCGGATGCCTGATGCTGCTGGCCGCGGGCTGCGCCGCGAGCCAGTCCCCGGCGGCGGGCAGCTCGCAGCGGCCGAGCGCCGCAGCGGTCCCGACGCAGCTGTCCGGGGCCGAGATCCGGGCACAGGCCCACCGGTACCTGGCGATCGCCCGGCCCGCCAACCACCGCCTCGAGGTCGAGGTGGACGGATACCGCGAGCGCGAGCGGAATGACCTGGCCGCCGCCCAGCGGTATCTGCGCGCCCAGGCGGCGACCGAGCGCCACTTCGACGCGCAGCTGCTCCAGATCCGGTTCCCGGCTCTGATCGCGGCCACGGCAAGGGCCATGGTCCGCGCCAATCAGGCCCGCATCGCGCTGACCGAGCGCCAGGCCCAGGCCGCGTCGCTGGCCAGCCTGCGGTCCCTGGACCGCCGCCACCAGGCAGCCGATGCGGCGGTCGAGACCTGGGTCCGCCAGATGCGGGTGCTCCTTGGCCTGCCCCCGCCGTCAACCAGCTAGCGCCCGGTTAGCGCCCGGTCAGGAACATGACGATCGCGGCGGTGAATGCCCTGGCCACTCGCTTCTGGAACCGGCTGGTCTCAAGCAGGCGAGCGTCGGTCGCGTTGCGCATGTTGCCGGTCTCGATAAGGATCTTGGGAACGGTGGTCAGGTTGAGGCCCGCAAGATCATCGCGGAAGATAACGCCGTCGTGGCCGTAGTAGTTGCTGCGCGGCATGCCGGTGTCCTTCAGCAGGGCCGCCCGCACGTCACTGCCGAACCGCACGGAGGACCGGATCACCCTGTTGTTGGGGCCGTCCGCTATCGGCTCCAGGACGGTGAAGCCGCGTCCCCAGGCCGGGCCGCCGTCCGCGTGAATGTCGATGGCGACGCTGGAATGGGCCCGGTTGAGGATCTGCGCGCGCCGGTTCACGCAGGGCCCGACGCCACCGTTGGTGTGCCGGCTCAGGACCACGCGCGCGCCATCATGGCGCAGGTCGGCCGCCAGGTAGCTGGCCACGTTGAAGTTGAACCTGGCCTCGGTGTAGCCGCTGTCTGACTGGGTGCCCGTCGTGTCGCAGGTTTCATACGCCCGGCCGTTCCAGATGAGCTGGTTGATATAGCTGGGGTCACCAGCGTTGCCGCCGTTATGGCCGGGGTCAATCCCGACCGTCTTCCCGGCCAGCGGCCTGGCCGCGCCGGGCTGGGCGGCGGACGGCTGAGCGGCTGACTGCTGAGTGCCAGACTGATGGGCGCCTGGCGGCTGGGCCTGCTGAGCGGCGGCGGCCGCGGCCGACGCTCCGCTGCCGGGCCGGGCGCTGCCGCCCAGAGCGGGAGTGGCGGTGGCCCGGGCGCCGGCGGTGCCCGTGCTCGCAGCCGGGTGCTGGCCTGCCCCACCCGTGCCGCAGGCCGCTATCGTCAGCCCGGCGGCTAGCAGCCCCGCCGTCCGCAGCCGGATGGCCAGAGGCCCGGAGATCATCGGCCCGGTGGCCGGGAGCGCACCGGCCGGTAGTGGAGTCGCACGGTTCCTCACGCTAGCCGGGACAAGGCGGGGACGCAGGCGATCTGCCCAGCCCGCCCGGCGGGTTCATGAGCCGGTCCAGGCCTCGCTGCGCTCCCAGAGAATCTGGCCGAGCTCCTCGGTGGCGACGTCACTGCACCGCCGCTCCCGGCAGTCGTTGTAGAAACGCCCGCTCCGGGTGGCCTCCATCGACGACGTGGCACAGTACAGCGAGGTGCGCGCGCCCTGCTCGGTCGACAGCATCCGGGCGGTGATCAGCGGGCGCACCGGCCACGGCACCTGCCGCCACATCTGCGAGGCCACCACGCCGGGGTGCAGCGCGTAGGTGGTGACGCCCTTGCCGTCGAGCCGGCGGCCCAGTTCCTGGCTGAACAAGACGTTGCACAGCTTGGAGACGGCGTAGGCATGCCTGCCGGTCACACCCCGGGCCCGGCGGCGCAGCGCCGTGAAGTCGATGCCCTTGGCCTGGTAGTGCGCATCGCTGGACACGGTGACGACGCGGGCCGGCGCGCTGGCCACCAGGCAGTCGGTCAGTGCCGTGGTGAGCGCGAAATGCCCGAGGTGATTGACGCCGAAGGCCACCTCGAACCCGTCACTGGTCAGGCCATGCCGCCCGGCTACGCCCGCGTTGTTGATCAGCACGTGGAGCGGCTCGCCCATCCGCAGGAAGGCGTCGGCGCAGGCACGCACCGAGGCCAGGTCGGCGAGATCCAGGGACAGGAAGCTCACGTTCGGGTTGCCCGTCTCCGCGACGATGCTGGCGACGGCGTGCGAGCCCTTTGCCTCTGACCGGCACGCCACGTAGACCCGGCCGCCGCGGCGCGCCAGGTCCGTCGCCGTGGCCAGGCCGATCCCGGCGTTCCCGCCGGTCACCAGGAACGTCAGTCCGGATTCCGCACCCATCGCCATCCTCCTCGTGCGATCAGGTTCTGCAGGACAGTATCCGGTGCCGGCCAGCCGCCGGGAAGGGCAGCCATCCTGCCGGGCGGATATCCTGCCCGTCGGCGCGCGCATAGGCTCGAAGACGGACAGAACGCTATCGCTCGGGACGGGCCCCGGCCCGGCCCCCTAGCGGCCGGGCGGGGCGGCTGGGCGGGATGGCTCGCGGCCCATTGCTGCCGCTGCATGAGCGGCGGACACCCCCTGTTGGCGTTTATTCAAGGACGGAGCCTGCGCTGCCAGGCCGTCAGCCGCCTGCGACCGGAAACGCCCGGGCCGCGGCCGCGGGCGGAAATAACCATCTGTCATGAGGCCAGGTCACGGCCAAGACAGCAGCTGCCGGCCCGGCCGAGAAACGACAGATCCAGGCGAACTGGCGCGGATCTTACTAAGGTGGTCGCCGGAGCGGGCGAGAGGTTCGCGGCGACACGTCGCCTGATGACGTGGGCGCGAGCCATGAGTGGTCGTCCAGCCATGCGCTGGCGAGCGAGGTGCGCAGATGTCATCCCACCGGCGCAGGCGCCAGGAGCGCTCCCGCGGCCGTGAGTGGACGCCGGATCACTACTGGCCCGCGGACCGGGGCTGGCCCGACGACGCGGACGGCCCCGCCGACGATGACCAGTGGCAGGACGACCAGCGGCAGGACGACCAGCGGCAGGACGTGCGGCACGACGGGCGGGACTACGACGAGCGGGAGGCGCAGACTTCCCCGCTGCGGCGCCTGCGCCCGGAGCGTCCGCATCCCCCGAAGGGCCGGGAGTGGACCCCAGATCATCACTGGCCCGAGGACCAGGGATGGCCTGACCGGCACGGCCGGCGCCGCGAGAACGACGACGAGCGGCGGCATGACGGCCCCATGTCGGCCGTGATCACTTTCGTGGTCGCCGCCCTGTTCGTGGCCGGACTGGGCGGTTACGGCATTATCCGGCAGCACCACGCCGCGGTCACCGCCCTGCGGCAGGCAGCGACCCTGCCGTGCGCGCACCTGACCGGTGCCGCGGCGACCCGGTGCCGCTCGTCCGCGCCCGGCATCACCGACGGCTCCGGCCGTCCCGCGCCGGTCGCCTCCGGGTCCGCGACGCCGCCGGGTGCCCCGGCGCCGGCCAGCGGGCCGGCCACCGCGCCTCGGCCAGCGCCGAGCACCCCCGCCACGGCGACCGCGACTCCGCCGCCCGCGACCGCCCCGGCCCCGGCTCCGAGCCCGGTCACGTCGACCACCGCGCCGCCGGGAACGGCCAGCACCGCGGCCGCCCAGGTGCTGGCGCTGATCAACCAGGCCCGGGCCCAGGCAGGCCTGCCGGCCCTGGCGACCAGCTCCGGCCTGGACACCAGCGCCCTCGGGCACACCATGGTGATGGCCGCGGGCTGCGGCCTCTCGCACCAGTGCCCGGGCGAGCCTGCGCTCGGGGCACGGGAGACCGCCGCCGGCGTCGCCTGGACGTCGGCCGGGGAGAACATCGGCGAGGGCGGTCCCGAGCCCAACACCACCTCGGACATCGCAGCGATGGCCGTCGGGCTGACGCAGGCCATGCTGAACGAGAAGCCGCCCGACGACGGGCACCGGCTGAACATCCTGAGCACGTCCTTTCACCACATCGGGATCTACGTGCTCCGGGACGCCAGCGGCACCGTCTGGATGACCCAGGACTTCTCGAACTAGCCGGTCGCGGCCCGGTCGCGGCGGCGGACCCGGCCCGGCGGCCAGGCCCCGACCCGGCTCAGGCGGCCGTGGTGCGGCAGGGCAAGATGAGATGGTGACCCAGCAGGATGATCCGCCGCCGGACCCGCAGGCGGTCCTGTCGCCACTGACGGGTGCCGCCATATTCCTGGTCGCGGTAGTCGACGAGGACCCAGCTGCGCTTCAGCAGGTCCGCGACCTGTGCGGCGACGTGGCCGGGCTGATCAGGGCGGTCGGCTTCCGGTCGCCCAACGCCTTCCTCACCTGCGTCACCGGCATCGGCGACCACTTGTGGCGCCGCCTGGCCGCGGGCGCCGGCCGGCCGGCCGGGCTGCACCGGTTCCGCGAGCTCAGGTCAGGCGGCCGCCATGCGGTCAGCACCCCCGGGGACCTGCTGTTCCATATCCGGGCCGAGAACATGGATCAGTGCTTTGAGCTGGCCAGCCAGCTCACCATCCGGCTGCGCGGCGCGGCCGTGGTCGTCGATGAGGTACACGGCTTCCACTACTTCGACAATCGCGACTTGCTGGGCTTCGTCGACGGGACGGAGAATCCGGCCGGCCCGGCCGCGGCCCGGGCCACGCTGATCGGCCCGGAGGAACCCGAGTTTGTCGCCGGCAGCTACGTGATCGTGCAGAAGTACCTGCATGACCTGGACGCCTGGAACGCCCTGCCGACCGAGGAGCAGGAGCGCATCATCGGCCGGACCAAGCTGGCCGACATCGAGCTGGCCGATGAGGTGAAGCCCACCTCGGCGCACAACGCGCTGACCACGATCGAGGACGCCGAGGGCAACGAGCTCAAGATAGTCCGGGACAACATGCCCTTCGGCTCGGTGAGCAGCCGCGAGTTCGGCACCTACTTCATCGGCTACGCGCGCTCCCCCGCCACGATCGAGCAGATGCTGGTCAACATGTTCATCGGCGCTCCGGAAGGTAACTATGACCGGGTGCTCGATTTCAGTACCGCGGTCACCGGAACGCTGTTCTTCGTGCCCTCGCAGACTCTGCTGGAAAGCCTGGCCGACGGGCCGCCGGGCGCCGCAGGCCGGCCGGAAGCGCCGGACGAGTCGCGGCTGTCAGTCCCTTCGACCCAGCCGGACGCGGCTGGCCAGAGCGGCTCGCTGGCCATCGGCAGCCTGAAAGGAGTCTCCGGCGATGAATAACCTGCACCGCGAGCTAGCACCAGTCTCGGACGCCGCCTGGGCGGAGATCTCCGAGGAAGCCGCCCGGACATTCAAGCGCCACCTGGCCGGCCGCCGGGTGGTGGACGTGGCCGGGCCGGCCGGAGAGGGCCTGTCCGCGGTCGGGACCGGCCATATCAAGGAGATCGAGTCGCCGGGTGACAGCGTGCTGGCCCGGCAGCGGCATGTCCTGTCGGTGGTGGAGCTGCGAGTGCCGTTCACGCTGGACCGGGAGCAGATCGACGACGTGGCCCGCGGCTCTCGCGACTCCGACTGGCAGCCGGTCAAGGACGCCGCCCGCCAGCTGGCCTTCACCGAGGACCGCGCGATCTTCGACGGGTATGCCGCGGCGGATATCGACGGGATCCGGCCGGGATCCAGCAACGCCTCGCTCGCCCTGCCCGCGAGCGCGACTGGCTACCCCGAGGCGGTCGCCCAGGCGCTCAGCGCGCTGCGCACGGCCGGGGTCGACGGGCCGTACGCGGTCGTGCTCAGCGCCGGCGCCTACACCGAGGCCAGCGAGACCGCGGATCACGGGTATCCGGTCGCCGAGCACCTGCGCCGGATGATCGGCGACGACATCATCTGGGCCCCGGCCATCGAGGGCGGCCTGGTGCTGACGACCCGCGGCGGCGACTTCGAGCTGCAGCTGGGCCAGGACGCGTCGATCGGCTATCTCGCGCACACGCAGACCAGCGTCCGGCTCTACCTGCAGGAAAGCCTGACCTTCCTGCTGCTCACCGCCGAAGCCGCCGTCCCCCTCACCCCCTCACCAAGCTAGGAGCACCCCGGGGTGGGCGCTGGGCCCGGAGCCCAGCTCCCCGGTCTGCCGATCGCGACGGCCGGCAACGCCGGTCCGAGCGATCGGCAGGGGGTCCGGGGGGCAAGCCCCCCGGCCTGGGGTTCCAGGGGTCGGCCCCTGGGCTAACGCAGCACGGGCTTGCCCAGCGGGAGGGCCGACCCGCCGGTGGCGATGGCGGCCGTGCCGGCGAAGACGTACGCGCCGACCGCGGCGAACACCAGCGCCACGACACCGCCCGTCTTGAGCAGGCCGGTCGAGGCGTTGGCCGTGCCGAGCAGGACCAGCAGCAGCGCGACGTCGACGAGTCCCAGGATGACCGTGAACGCCAGCGGCAGCCGCAGGGTGGCCACGGTGAGCAGGACGATCACGATCAGCCAGGCAGTGAGGAACAGCTCCTCGGTCGAGGCCACGTCGGTCGCGGCGATGCCGAACCAGTTGTGCGTGAGGCCGAGCACGAGCACCGCGTAGCTGAGCCAGAAGCCGCCGAATACGCCGAAGACGCAGGCCACCGCCGACTGGCCGACGGCCGCCGCCCAGATGGTCGCGATGAACAGCCCCGCGGCGGTCGCGGCCAGGATGATGGGCAGTGAGGCACCGACGGCGGCGGCGGGGACCATCCCGATCAGGACCAGGCCCAGCGCCACCGAGCCGACGATGAAGCTCGGCAGGCCCAGGGCCATGGGGTCGCCTGCCAGTAGCCCGGTCACCTCCGGGGTCGCCTCGGCCTGGACAGCGGCTTCGTTCGGGTTTGCGTCAATCGCGGCCATTGCTGCTCCTTCGCTGGATGACTGCGGAGCCCCGCGCCAGAGCGCGGGTCATGACACACACCTATGCCGCCGGCGGCTCGCCGAGGTTCTCAAATTGAGCCAGGCAGGCCTTCAGCCGGTCAGTTGGCGGGGATAACTATCCCGTATTCGTGGATTTTGCGGTAGATCGTCGCCCGCGACATTCCCAGTGACTCGGCCGCCTTGGCCTTGTTGCCCTCGGTATCCAGCAGGCTCTGCACGATCGCGTCGCGCTCCAGCGCCTCGAGCGGGCTCAGCAGGCGGCGGCTCACCGTCCAGCACTCGGGCGGCAGGTCCCGGGGCAGGATCGAGCCGGTCCGCCGGCGCTGCACGATGCGCCGGATCACCTGCCAGAGCTGCTCGACATTGCCCGGCCAGTTGGAGCGCAGGAGCAGCTTGGTCGCCTCCGGCGAGCAGCTCAGCCGGCCGTGCTGGCTGAGCTTGCCCAGGAAGAACGTGGTCAGTTCCGTCAGGTCCTCGATGTGGTGGCGCAGCGGCGGCAGCGCCACCGTGCTCGGGAACAGCCGGAGCAGCTCGGTGAGCTTGGGCGTGGCGGTCCGCTGGGTCAGCGTGACCGCTACCCACAGCCGGTCTTCCCGCGGCGCCGACCTGGCCTCCTGCAGCGCGCCCGCCAGGCCGTGCAGCTGCCGCGCTCCGAGCTTGTCCACGTGCCGGATCACCAGGTCGCCCTCGGCGTCCAGCAGCGCGCGGCGGG
>Ga0208219_1000134_pt1 | contig 30580 bp, 26 predicted proteins | sample NGESurshal072012_7_FD_184469 | JGI IMG/M metagenome (GOLD analysis project Ga0208219, IMG submission 184469) | Arctic peat soil microbial communities from Barrow, Alaska - NGEE Surface sample 53-2 shallow-072012 (SPAdes) | ecosystem: Environmental > Terrestrial > Soil > Wetlands > Peat ... | reverse complement strand
CGGCGCCCAAAGCGGCCGCCGGGTTCCTGTGCCTGGCCACAAGGCGCATCAGGCCGCGCCCGGCGCCGTGGTGCGGCCGAGCAGCTGGACGTGCTCGGTGTCAGCCGCGTCGTAGATATGGAAATAGACGGTGTCCACGCCGGCCGCAGCCAGTTCCCGGATCCGGCCGAGCACATCGGCCGGAGTGCCGACGACGCCCTGGCCCAGCAGCCGCGTGCCCGCGTCGCCCAGGGCCGCGGCGCGCTGCGCGGCTTCCCCCGCGGTCCGGCCGCAGCACACCGGGAGCGTGGTGGACAGCCGCACGGTGGCCGGATCCCGGCCGAGCCCGGCGCAGATGCGCCGGAAGTTGGCCAGCCGCTCGCCGAGCCCGTCGGTGAGCCCGCTGTTGAACTCGTCGGCGAACCGGGCGGCCAAGGACGGGGTCCGCTTCGGGCCCGCGCCACCGATGATCAGCCGGGGGCGGGAGCGCCCGGCCGGGAAACCCGGGGGGCCGGCCGGGCGGGCGCCGTCCCCGTTCGTCCCCAGCACCGGGAAGTTGGCGCACCCGGCGAGCTGGTAGTGCTTTCCGTCGTGGCTGAACTGCTGGCCGGGGGGCGTGCACCAGAGCCCGGACAGGATGGCCAGCTGTTCCTCCAGCCGGTCGAACCGCTCACCGGTAGCCGGGAACGGGATGCCGAAGGCCTGGTGCTCACGCTCGTACCACGCCGCCCCGATGCCCAGCTCGGCCCGGCCGCCGCTCATCGCGTGCACGGTGGCGACGGTGATGGCCAGCGGGCCGGGATGGCGGAAGGTGGATGCGGTCATCAGCGTGCCGAGCCGGATGCGGCTGGTCTGCACGGCGAGCCCGGCGAGCGTGGCCCAGGAGTCGGTCGGGGCGTAACTCGCGTCGCCCGCGTCGATGCCGAGGTAGTGATCGGAGCGGAAAAAGGCATCGAAGCCCGCTTCCTCCGTCGCCTGCGCCATGGCCAGGATCTGCTGATAGCTCGCGCCGTAGCGCGGTTCCAGGAGTATCCGCAGGCGCATGTCAGCTCCTTTCGGTCTGGCCGGCGACCTGCGCCGCGGGCTGGGCCGGCCGGGAGAGTGGGAAGTGGCAGGCCACCGACTGCCCGCCGCCGAGTTCGCGCATCAGCGGCTCCTCCGCGGCACACCGGTCCTGGGCGCGGGGGCACCTGGTGCGGAACCGGCAGCCACTGGGCGGGTGGATGGGGGAGGGGGGCTCGCCGCGGATCGCCGCGCCCGCGGGCTTCCGGGCCGCCTCCGGGTCCGGGCTGGGGATGGAATCCAGCAGCGCGCGGGTGTACGGGTGCAGCGGCGCCTGGTAGATCGACTCGGCGGGGCCGGCCTCGCACAGCTTGCCCAGGTACATGACCGCGACCCGGTCGCTCACCTGCTTGACCAGGGCCAGGTCATGCGCGATGAACAGGTAGGACAGGCCGAGCTCGCCGCGTAGCCGCTCGAACAGGTTGAGCACCTGCGCCTGGATGAGCACATCGAGGGAGGACACCGCCTCGTCGCAGATGATCAGGGCGGGTGACAGCGCCACCGCCCGGGCGATGGCGACCCGCTGGGCCTGCCCGCCGGACAGTTCCCGGGGGCGGCGCCGGCCGTACTGGGCCGGGTCGAGGCCGACCAAGTCCAGGACCTCGCGCACCCGGCGGCGGCGGGCCGCCCGGTCGCCGATGCGGTAGGCGGTCAGCGGCTCCTCGATGATGTCCGCCACCCGCCATGTCGGGTCGAGTGACCCGAACGGGTCCTGGAAGACCATTTGCAGGTGCCGCCTCGTGTCGAGCAGTTCACGGCGCCGCAGCCCGACCAGATCCTGGCCCTGGAAGATCACCGCCCCGGACTTCGGCGGTGGTGCCTGCAGCAGTGACCTGGCCAGGGTGGACTTGCCGGATCCGGTCTCCCCGACGATGCCGAGCGTCTCGCCCGGCCAGATGCGCAGCGACACGTCGGATACGGCGTGCACGACGCCGCCCTTGACCCCGCCGTAGTCACGGACCACGAACTCCTGGACGAGGTGGCTGGCCTCGAGCAGTGCCTCCGCCGCGCCTCCGCCCGCCGCGGCCCGGCCGGCGGGGCCGGATGTGCTGGGACTCATCCCGGTCCTCCGTCCTGGCAGGGGAACCAGCACGCCCAGTAATGACCGGGTTCCTGTTCCGCCAGCGGCGGGGCGTCCTCGCGGCAGCGTTCCCGGGCCCGGGGGCAGCGCGGTGCGAACGGGCAGCCGGCCAGCGGCGCCCCGGGGTCAGGCGGCCGGCCGCCTATCACCGGGAGCGGGGAGTGCGCGGGCCGGTCCAGCTGGGGCACCGCCTCGAGCAGGGCTTGCGTGTAGGGCATCCGGACATGGGAGAAAAGCTGGCGGGTCGGGGCCTGCTCCACGATGCCCCCCGCGTACATCACGATCACGTCGTCGGTGTAGGCGGCGGCCAGCCCCAGGTCGTGGCTGATCAGGATGAGCGCCATGCCCAGCTGGGCCTGCAGGTCAAGGAGCAGGTCCATGATCTGCGCCTGGGTCGTCACGTCCAGCGAGGTGGTGGCCTCGTCGGCGATGAGCAGCCGGGGGTGGCAGGCGAGCGCAATGGCGATCATGAGCCGCTGCCGCATCCCGCCGGAGAACTGGTGCGGATAGTCGGCGAAGCGCCGGTCCGGCAGCGGGATGCGGACCAGCGACATCAGCTCGATCGCCCGGTCCCGGGCATCCCGGCGGGATACCGGCTGGTGAGCTCGGATCGCCTCGGTGACCTGGGTGCCGACCCGCATGGTGGGGTTGAGCGAGCGGGCCGGGTCCTGGAAGACCATGGCCACGTCCCGGCCGCAGTGCTGGCGGATGTCGGCGTCGGAGAGCCCGATCAGTTCCCGGCCCTGGAACCGGGCCGAGCCGGTGACCTGGGCGGCCGGCGGGAGCAGCCCCATCACCGCCCGGCAGCTGACCGTCTTCCCGGATCCTGACTCACCCACGATGGCGAGCGTCTGCCTCGGCTGGACCGTGAAGGTCACGCTGTTGACCGCCAGCGCCTCGCGGCCGCGCCGCTGGAAGCGGACCGACAGGTCGCGGACGTCGAGCAGGGCGGTGCTTCCGCCAATTCCGCCGTGGCCCGCGCCGGGGCCGCTCCCGGTGCTCATCGCGCCCCCCAGTGCGCCCGCAGCCCGTCGCCGAGCAGGTTGAGCGACAGCACGGTGGCGAACAGGAACACGCTCGGGATCAGCACCAGGGCGGGCGACGCCGACAGAGTGCCCTGCCCGAGCGCGATCATGTTGCCCCAGCTCGGGCCGGGGTCGGGGATGCCCAGCCCGAGGAAGCTGAGCGCTCCTTCCAGGATGATGGCCACCCCCATGCCGAGCAGCCCGAACGTCACCAGCTGGGGCATGATGTTCGGCGCGACGTGGCGCAGCAGGATGCGCCAGCCGCGGGTCCCGGACAGCCGCGCGGCCAGCATGAAGGTCTGGCCCTGGAGGCGGAGCGTGGCGGCCCGTGATATCCGGGCGAACGCCGGGATGCTGAAGAACGACAGCGCCCAGATGACGTGCACCTCGCTCGGGCCCAGCCCGTCCGCGATGGCCAGCGCGAGCACCAGGGCCGGGAACGCGATCAGCACGTCGACCACGCGCATGACGGCCGTGTCGGTGACCCCGCCCCGGTAGCCGGCGATGCAGCCCACCGTGCCGCCGACCGCGATGCCGATCAGCTGGGTGGCCAGCCCGACCTCGATGGACACCCGGCCGCCGTACAGGATCCGGGAGAAGATGTCGTTGCCTACCGGGTCGGTGCCGAAGATATGCCCTGGCGAGAAGGGCGGCAGGCCGGCGTTCAGGATGCTCCCGCCTACCGGCGGCGGCACCGGGCCCACCAGCGGCCACACGAAGCACGCGCCAATGATCACGAGGAGGACGGCGGCGGGGATCACGATCTCCGGGTCCACGGTCCACCGCCGGGCGCGCCGCGCCGGGGCGGAGACCGGCACCGGGGCGCCGCCGGGGGGCAGGGTGTCAGGCAGCTGAGTGGCCATACCGGATCCTCGGGTCCAGGACTGCGTACAGCAGGTCGGCGGCCAGGCTGGCCAGCACGACGATGACCGCGAACACCAGGACGACCGCCTCCACGACGATCACGTCCCGGTTGTTGATGGACTGCAGGAGCACCTGCCCGATGCCGGGCAGGGAGAAGATCTGCTCGATGATCACGGCCGCGCCGATCAGCGTGCCCAGGTTGAGGCCGATCACGGTGATCAGCCCGAACAGTGAGTTGCGCAGGGCATGCCGGGTCAGCACCTGCCACGGCCCGATGCCCTTCGCCCGCGCGGTCACAACGTAGTCCTCGCCCTGCATCTGCTCGACCAGGTCGGAGCGCAGCAGCCTGGTGTAGAAGCAGGCGATCGGCAGCCCGAGCGAGATGGCCGGCAGGGTGAGCGACCGGATGTTGCCGGCGATGCCCTGGCTGAGCGATTCGTAACCGAGCGCGGGCAGGATCCGCAGCCGGACGGCGAAGATGTAGATCAGCACCAGGCCCAGCACGTACGGCGCGATGGACAGTCCCGCCATGCTGGCCACCATGCTGAGCCGGTCGGCGATCCCGCCCGGCCGGCGCGCGGCCGCCGTGGCGACCGGCACCGCGACGCAGACCGAGATCAGGAAGGCGTAGAGCAGGAGTTCCAGCGTCACCGGTAGCCGCTGGGCCAGGATCGACGTCACCTGCTGCCCGCTGGTGAACGAGGACCCGAGGTTGCCGGACAGGACCCCACCGAGCCAGTGCCCGTACCGGATCCAGAACGGCTCGTTGAGGTGCAGCCTGATTTCCAGGGCCCGGACCTCGGCCGGGGTCGCGCTGGCGCCGAGGATCTCCTGGGCCGCGTTCCCGGGCAGCAGGTTCATCACGACGAAGGTGAGCAGGGTGACGCCCCAGAGCACCGGGATGGCCAGCAGCAGCCGCCGGGCCACCAGCCGCAGCGCCGGCGAGGTGAGCACTGCCCGGCCCGCCGGGCCCCGCGACCGGGGCCCGGCGGGTGCAACGTCGGCTTCCGCCGCCATCAAACCTGCCTTTCAGTGAGTGAGCTGGGTCGTCAGCCGCTCATCGAGACGTCCTCCCACGGCACGTTGGGGATGACTACCACGCTGGACAGCGGCGAGGTGAGGCCAGGCCCATGCACGTTCTTGGCCGCGATGTTGGCGGGCGCGAACGCGAAGTAGAACGGCCCGTAGAACTTCTGCGCGATGTACTGGGCGGCCTGGCCGTACAGCCGGCACCGGGTGCCCATGTCGAGGGTTCCGGAGGCCTGGTTCAGCAGCGAGTCCAGATGCGGGTCGTGCACGCCGCTGAACGGTGACTGGGACGCGAACCGGAAGCCCACGCCGACACCGGCCGCGGGGTCATAGGCCCCGGCAGTCTGGATCATGGCCTGCCATTTCTTCCCGGTAAACTGCTGGATCAGCGAGGCCAGGTCATAGGAGCTGATCGTGGCCTTGATCCCGGCCTTGGCCCACTCGGTCTGCAGGGCCTGCGTGGTCTCCTTGGCCACCAGGACGTTGATCGTGCCCAGGTTGACCGACAGCCCGCCCAGCTGCTTGACCAGCGCCTTGGCCTTGGCCAGGTCGTAGGCCGGGTATCCGGGGACCTTGGGCTGGTAGCAGATGCCACCCGGCCCGGTGAACGACTGGGTCGTCGGATACAGGTTGTTGAAGATGTGCTGCAGAATGGGCGCGAAATCGGTGGCGTAGTAGATCGCCTGCCGCGCCTTGACGTTGTCGAACGGCGGGATCGCGGTGTTCAGCTGCAGGTCGTAGGGCGAGGTAGACAGCTGGTTGACCACGGTGAAGTGCTGCTTGGCCTGGGCGATCAGGGCCGGCGTGGACATGTTCTCGTAGACCTGGCCCTCCCCGGCCAGCAGTGCTTCGTAGGCGGCCTCATCCCCGCCGACCGTCTTGAAGGTCAGCTGGCTGAGGTACGGGTGGCCCTTCTGCCAGTAGTGCGGGTTGCGCTTCAGCACCAGCACCGAGCTCGTGGTGTCGCTGACTACCTCGAACGGCCCCGCGCCGACCGGCTTCAGTGCGAACGCCTTCTCGCCCATCTTCGCCAGCGCGGTCGGTGAGGCGATCCAGTTCGCGGTCGAGTCGATGAAGGACGAGATGAGTGGCGCGAACACCCGGCTCAGCTTGATCACCACGGCGTTGTTGCCCTGCGCCGCGACTGAGACCAGCGGCCACATGGGCTTGCACGTGCAGGGTGATTTCAGGTCGCGCTTGATGTTGAACACCACGGCGCTGGCATTGAATGGCGAACCGTCGGTGAACGTCACCCCGGGACGGAGGAAGATGGTGACGGTCTTCCCGCCGTCGGCATACTTGTAGCCGGTAGCCAGATCGTTGATGATTTTGCCGCCCGGTCCCAGCTCGAATAGCTGGCCGAAGATCGAGTCCATGTAACTCTGGTCCGCCGCGCCGCTGGTGTTCGTGGCCGGGTCGAGGCCGGCCGGCCAGGCGCCCGCATAGCCGGAATCCTCCAGGACGGTCAGCGACCCGCCTGCGTGCGGCGCCCCGCTGGTGTTACTGGATGCCCCGGTCCCGCCGCCTGACCCGCCACAGGCAGCCGCGGCGAGCGCGACTGCGAGCAGTACCGCGAAGCCGCCAAACCGGGCCGACCTCGTTGTCTTGGTCCAAGATCTCACGGCATCCACCTACTCGAATCAGGCAGTCCATGGAAAAACCGGAAAGGGACGCGGGGCCGGCCAGCCGACTGGGCATCGGTGGCCTGGCCGCGATGGCGGGCGGGCTGGGCCAAGTACGTGACATTTTTGTTTCGGGCGTATCTAGTTTTGTCCTGGATGTTAGATGCCGCTCGGCGGGGTGGCAAGGGCCTGATTTGCGGCGTCTGCCGCCTGGAAATGAGCTTGTATCTGGGCTTCAACCGTCGCGCGCCCGGCTTGTGCTGACCGCACAAGCCGGTTAGCGCTTCGTGCTCAGCCCCAGACGTCGTCGGCGACCTTGACGATCAGCTCGAGCTTGGCCACTTGCTCGTCGTAGGTCAGCGCGTTGCCCTCGACGGTGGACGAGAAGCCGCACTGCCCCGACAGGCACAACTGCTCCAGCGACACGAACTGCGATGCCTCTTCGATGCGCCGCTTGAGGTCGTCGGGGTTCTCCAGGCCACCGGACTTCGTGGTGACCAGGCCCAGCACGACCATCTTCCCGGGCGGCACGAACCGCAGCGGCTCGAAGCCGCCGGACCGCTCATCGTCGTACTCCAGGAAGAACCCGTCCACGTCCAGCTCGCCGAACAGCGCCTCGGCCACGAAGTCGTAGCTGCCGGAGGAGGCCCAGGAGGACTGGAAGTTGCCCCGGCACAGGTGGGTGGTCACGGCCAGGCCCTCCGGCCGGCCGGCCAGGGCCGCGTTGACCTGCTTGATGTAACGCAGGTGCAGGTGCTCGGCGTCATCGCCGCGGGCCGTGATCTCGGCCCGCTGCTCGGGGTCGTTGAGGTAGGCCAGGCTGGTGTCGTCGAACTGCAGGTACGCGCAGCCCAGGGCAGCCAGGCGGACCACCTCGTCGGCGTAGGCCGCGGCCAGGTCGGTCCAGAACTCCTCGGCGTCCGGGTACACGGCCGGGTCGATCGCGGCCGGGCCGCCCCGGTAGTGGACCATGTTCGGCGACGGGATGGTCAGCTTCGGGACCGACGGGCCAGCCACCGACTGCAGGTACTGGAAATCCTCCCCGAAGATCGTCTTGTCCATCCGCAGTTTGCCGTCCACATGCAGCGCGGCCGGGGTCCATTCGATATCACCGGCGGCGTTGTGGAACTTCACCGCGAGATTCCCGGGCGCCTGGCCGATCCCGCCGATCTGGTAGATGAAGTCCATGTGCCACGAGGCGCGGCGGAACTCACCATCGGTGGCCGACTGCAGGCCCACCGCTTCCTGCATCGCTACCACCGCGGTGATGGCCTCATCCTCGGCCTTCCGCAGATCAGCCGGCCCGATCCGCCCGGCGGCGAGATCCTCCCGGGCCGCCAGCAGCCCGGCCGGCCGCAGCAGGCTGCCCACATGGTCGGCGCGGAACGGGGGAACGGAACGTGCGCTCATCGACCTTCTCCTTCGGGGATGAATGACTGCCGGGCAGTGATGTGGTGCCGCCTGGCGTCTGCGGGGCCGGCCCCGTCGCGTGGTCAGGGGGCGCCCTCCGGCCGGGCAACCGGGAACGGTGACATGCCCCCGCCGTCCAGCACCAGCAGCTGGCCGGTCATGTACCCGCTCCCGTCCGAGGCCAGGTAGGCCGCGGCCGCCGCGATGTCATCGGGCTGCCCGGCCCGGCCGACCAGGATGCTGCGGCCGCGGCGGGCCACCTCGGCCGCCACGTCAAGCGCGGGATCCTCGCTGAGCACTGCGCGGCTGGTGCCGACCATGCCGGGGCAGATGGCGTTGACGGTGATGCCCCACGGCGCGACGTCGGCGGACAGGGCCCGGGTCAGCCCGAGCACGCCCGCTTTCGATGCGGAGTACGCCGTGGACCGGGGCGCGGCGACCACGCCGGCCATCGACGAGATGTTGATGATGCGGCCGAATCGCTGGCTGCGCATGAGCGGTACCGCGAACCGGCACATGAGGTAGGTGCCGCGGAGGTTGACCCGGATCACCTGGTCCCAGACCTCGACGGGAACCTCCTCGATGTCCTGCCGGTCCAGCCCCTGCGGTGCCGCCGCGTTGTTGACCAGGATGTCCAGGCGGCCGTACCGCTCGGCGGCGGCGCTCACCAGCCGCTGCGCATCAGCCTCGTCGCAGATGTCCCCGACCGCCTCGGCTGCGCTGCCGCCAGCCTGGCTGATCTCCTCGACCAGGCTCGCGAGTCCCTGCCAGCCCCCGCGCGGCGGGGTGCCGACCACCTCCTGCCGCCGGTTGAGCACCCCGGACGGCTTGACGTCGGCGACCACGACCGACAGTCCCGAGGCGGCCAGCGTCCTGGCGATCGCCCGGCCCATGCCGTCTGGTTTGCCGCAGCCCGTGACCAGGGCGACCCTGGCCGTCACCGGGCGTCCACCCGGGCCAGCCGCGCCGCTGCCCCGGCGGCCGGCGTTCCGGTGACCGCGGCTGGCTGGGTGTCCGGTTCCGTCACTTCATTCCTCCCCGGAGCCTGGCGGGTAGGTGAGGTCGATGACGTCCTCCATCGCGCCGAGCACCTGGCCGAGGATGCCGCGCATGACGTTCTTGGGCACCAGGCAGTCCGCGCAGGCGCCGGCCGACGCCGAGATGCGGATACCGATCCGGCCGGCTTCTTCCCAGGCCTCCAGCTCGTAGCCGTCAGCGCGCAGCGACGACTGCAAGGGCTGCAGGCGTGCCTCGTCGAGCATCGTTTCCTTCCTGCTGGCTGGCTGGCGGCCTACCGGGCCCCCGCGCCCGCGCCCGCGCTGGCCCCCGCTGCGGCGGGCACCGCCTCGACCGGGACGGCGGTGCCTGACCATTCCCCGAAGATCCGGACCACCATGGAGATGGCCGCGTTGCGGGCACCAGCCACGATCACCGGCACCTGCTGCCGGGAGGTCATCAGAGGCGAGATCTCGCCGGTCCCGGTGCCCGCCTGCTGCGCCGCATCGGCTGGGCTGATCTTGCTCAGCTCACCCTTGCCCGCCCGCCGCAGGTCCGCTGGCGTGCTGCCGCAGTGCTGCGTCAGCCAGTCCCGCACATCTGCCTTGGAGTAACCGGCGGCGGCGAGCATCTGGGCATGCTCCGGGCAGAGCACCACGCCGGTGGATGCCTCCTTGAAGATCTGCGCGCCGGTGCGGGAGATGGTGCCTGCCAGGTCCCACAGCACGTCCTCCGGGTGGTGCGAATGACGGTTGTCCACGAACTCACTGGTTCGCAGCAGGGTCGCGGAGACCGCGCTGGTCCCGGCGGGCAGGCCGCCGTCCACGCAGAACGGCTCCCATGGGCTTTCCTCCTCGTTCTCCCCGATGCAGATCGACCACCGGCCGGGGATGCCCTGCGTCGCCTGCTCGAGCACCTGCGGCTTGATGCCGAAGGCGTTGCGCACGATGAGGCCAATCGCCCGGGCGACGGTGGCGTTCGGCCGGAATCCCGGCCCGAACACGCCGCCGGTGCTGTTGAACCCGAGCTGGCCGCGGACCGGGCCGTTCACCACGATGAGCGGGGCAGGACCGCTGGTGCTCTGCCAGCCACCGCCGCGCGCCGCGCGCTCGGCCATCAGCGCCTCGAAGGCGGCCAGCACCAGCGGGAAGTGCCCGGGCCGGCAGCCCGCCATCGCTGCGTTGATGGCCGCCAGGTAGACGGTGCAGTCGCGGCCCACCTGCTCTAGTGTCCCGATGACCTCTCCCGGGTCCCGGCTGGTCTGCGTCAGGAATTGATCGACCAGCGGCTGGCTGGCGGGTACCAGCGGGAGCCCGTCCGACCAGTCCTGCTCGTAGCAGTACTCGATGGCCCGCTGGGCGGCATCCGGGTCCAAGCCGTCGGCCTCAGCCATCCGCCGCGCCTGCTTCCCCCGCTGCGAGCAGCGAGACGACCCCGGAGAGCAGCTGCCGGGCGCGGTCGCGCACCTCGTCCGGGGTGAGCACCGCTACCGGGTGCCGGGTAGTCAGGTACTGATAGCCGGGCACGCCGCGCAGGCTGGCGATGGCATCGGCACTGGCGCCGAACGCGTCGCTGCAGATGACGGCGGCGGGGACGCCCCGGCTTTCCAGCATGATGCCGTCGGTGACCGCTGAGGCGCTGCACGACCCGCAGTCGCCGACCCCGGTGACGACCACATCGCAGTCGCTGACCAGTTCCTTGAGCATGTCCTCCGGCACGGGCTGGGCGAAGGCCAGCTTGGTGCGCGCGGTGACGCTGGCCGCACCGTGTTCTTCCCGGAGCAGCCTGCCCACCTCCGCGAGGAACAGGTCCGCGTTCCGCTTGGTATTGACGAGGAGTCCCACCCGGGCGCCGGCCAGGCCGTCTCGCCGCGGCGCCAGTGTGAAGCTCCCACCACCGGAGGTGCGGCGGGCCTGCCCGGTCGGGTCAAGGATCGCGTTCGGCATCTCAGGTCTCCTGCTCGTGGCTGCTCTGTGCTTCGCGCAGTCAGTGCTCGTGGATGAGCACGCCGCGAATGTTCTTTCCGTCCATCAGGTCCTGGTAGCCCTCGTTGACCTGCTCCAGCGGGTAGCGCTTGGTGATCAGCTCGTCGAGCTTGAGGTCACCGGCCTTCCACAGGCCCAGCAGCTTGGGGATGTCGTACAGCGGGTTGGCGCCGCCAAAGAGGGCACCCTGTATGCGGCGGTGGTAGCCGATGAGGATCCCGCCCGGCAGCACCATGTCGAAGTAGCCGACCCCGGTGATGATGACGGAGCCCGCCTTACCGCACATATCGACGGCGTTCTTGACAACGTCGTTGTCCATCTCTCCGACGGTGCAGATGACATGGTCGGCCAGCTGGCCCCAGGTGATGTCGACGAGCACCTCGCGGGCCTTCGCCGGGTCGGTGAAGCCGTGAGTGGCGCCGAGCGACTTGGCCGCCTCCAGCTTGTTCTCCAGCGGGTCGATCGCGATGACGTTCTTGGCCCCGGCGTAGCGGGCGCCCTGCACGGCGTTGATCCCTACCCCGCCGGTGCCGAAGACGACCACGGTGTCACCGGCCCGGACGCCGGCCGCGTAGACGGACGATGCCCAGCCAGTGGTCACGCCGCAGCTCACCAGCGCCGCGTGCTCGAACGGGATGTCGTCGTCCACCTTGATGCAGGACCACTCCGACAGCACCGACCACTCCGAGAACGAGCCGACGACGCACATGCCTCCGAGGTCCTCCCCGCCGGAATGGAACCTGAAGGTCTCGTCCTGGAGGCAGCCGACCGCGGCCCACTTCCCCGCATCACAGAGATTCTGGCGGCCGGTCGAGCAGTACCGGCACTTCCCGCAGACCGGAATGTAGGAGCAGGAGACCCGGTCCCCCACCTTCACCCGGGTGACACCCGGGCCGGCCGCCTCGACGATGCCGGCCCCTTCGTGCCCGCCGACCAGGGGCAGGCGGGCGGTGCCGCGGGCGCGGATGTGCTCGTCGGAATGGCACAGCCCGGCGGCCTTCATCCGGACCAGCACCTCGTTCGCCCGCGGCTCATCGAGGTCCAGTTCGGTGATCTCCCAGGGCTCACCGCCCTTGCGGAGGACTGCCGCCCGGGTCTTCATCAAGCTCATAGGGTCCGACCTTCCTCGTTCGTCCCTGTGACAACCGGCCAGCCCGTCAACACATGACATATTGTGCGACGACTGTGGCGATGTTTGTACCTATATCACCTGCACCAGAGCGTGCCAAGGTCGGCGGCATGAGCCTGGGCCAGGCACAAGAACTCCGGCCGGATATTTGGGCGGGGTCACCTTGACAGCCAGCGGGACCACGACGTGTCATTTGTCACGACGGGCGTGACAGTATTCGTCATTCATTAGTGGCCGGAGATGCCTGGGCTGACCACGGCAGCCAGGTGCGCGGCCTGGCCCAGGGAAGAAGAGGGATCTCATGACCATGACGGCGCCGGCTGGCCTGGACGCCGGCTCGCTACTGCCCGACGGCGCACATCTCATCGGCCCGGACTGGGTCCCGGCCGTCAGCGGGGACACGATCGAGGTCATCAACCCGGCCACGGGCGAGATCCTGCTGCGGGTGCCCCGCGGCGGCACCGCCGACATCGACGCGGCGGTCACCGCGGCCGCGGATGCCTTCCCGGCCTGGCGGGACACCAGCCCGCAGGTCCGGGCCGAACTGCTGCATGCGTGGGCCCGGCTGTGCCGGGAGCACGAGACGCAGCTCGCCGCGCTGGAATCGCTGGAGGTCGGGCACCCGTACTGGGGGCCATCCCCAGTCGCCCGCACCCTGGTCTTCGTGGCCGGCATGGCCGACAAGGTCACCGGCCAGACCCTGCCGTCCGCCCAGCCGGACGTGCTCGGGCTCACCATCCGGGAGCCGTACGGCGTGTGCGGCTGCATCATCCCGTGGAACGTGCCGGGGCCGATCATGGTCACCGACGTCGCGCCCGCCATCGCCACCGGCAACACGATCGTGGTCAAGCCGGCTGAGGACGCACCGCTGACCTGCCTGCTGCTGGCCAAGCTGGCGCTGGAGGCGGGCATCCCGCCCGGCGTCGTCAATGTGGTCACCGGCTACGGGCCGGAGGCCGGGGCGGCGCTCCCCGCGCACCCGCTGGTGCGGCGGATCGGCTTCACCGGGTCCCCGGAGACCGGGACCAAGATCATGGAGGCCTGCGCGGCCGGCCTGGTGCCGCTGCACATGGAACTGGGCGGCAAGGCGCCCCAGATCGTGCTGGCCGACGCGGACCTTGACCGCGCGATCCCGGCCATCGTCGGCAGCATCACCCTGAACACCGGCCAGGTCTGCGCGGCGGGTTCGCGAGTCCTGGTCGGGCGCGACCGGCGGCAGGAACTGGTCGAGCGGGTCGCCGAGGCGTTCGGCCGCGTGCGGGTCGGCCCGTGGCACGCCGGTGTCCAGATGGGGCCGCTGATCAGCGCCAAGCAGGAGGCGCGGGTACTCGGCTACATGGGTATCGGCCAGGAAGAAGGAGCCCGGCTGGTGACCGGCGGCCACAAGCTCACCGGCGGTGCCTACGACAAGGGCTTCTTCGTGGCGCCGACGATCTTTGACGAGGTCCGCCCGGACATGCGCATCGCTCAGGAGGAGATCTTCGGCCCGGTGCTGTCGGTGCTCAGCTACGGCGACGAGGACGAGGCGCTGGCCATCGCCAATGGCACCCGCTACGGGCTCAATGCCTGCGTGTGGACCCGGGACATCGGCCGCGCCGTGCGGATGGCCAGGGGAGTACAGGCAGGCTCGGTCACCATCAATGGGTTCGGCTCGCGGGGGGTGATCGGCGCACCGTGGGGCGGCTACAAGCACAGCGGTTTCGGGCGCACCATGAGCGCGGACTCGATCCTCGATTACACCCAGGTCAAGACCGTCGTCATCAACGCCTGAGGCGTCCGGGAGGCAGGCACGTGGAGATCTCACTGGTCGGGAAAGTAGCTCTCGTCACTGGCGCCGGACCGAACATCGGCAGCGGCATCGCCCTGGCCCTGGCCAGGTACGGGGCCAAGGTGGCGTGCAACGACATCGACACCGGCGCCGCGAAGGCCTGTGTGCGCCGTATCGAGCGCAACGACGGCACGGCGATGGCGGTCAGCGGGGACGTCAGCAATGAAGACGATGTCCAGGGCTATCTGGGGGAGGTGCTGGACCGCTGGGGCCGGATCGACATCCTGATCAACAACGCGGCCATCCTGGGCGGCCGCGGCCTGCTGGAGGAGAACCTCGACTTCTTCAACCGGGCGGTGACGGTAGCCGCGGCGGGTAACTTCCTTAACAGCCAGCACGCCGCCACCGCCATGATCGAGCGCGGCATCAGGGGCAGCATTATCAGCATCCTGTCCTCGAACGCGTGGCAGGGCGCGGGCGGGGTCATCGCCTACGCGTTCCACAAGGGCGGGCTGGCCAACTTCGTCCGGGCCGCGGCCATGGACCTGGCGCCCTACGGCATCCGGGTCAACAGCTTCTCGCCCACCGCGCCCGCGCCGGACAACCCCGAGCTGCTGGCGGAGTGGAGAAAGACCGGCCGGACGGAGCTCCGGCCGCCTCCTGCCGAGCCACCAGACCACCCGGACTGGTGGCGGCCGGGCGGCCGGTTCGACGTCCGCGGCATGATCCCGATGGGCGTGCCCTCCACGCCGACCGACATCGGCCATTGCGTCGCCTGGATGTGCTCGGACTACGCCCGCCTCATCACCGGCTGCGACTTCGTGGTGGACGGCGGCGCCCGGGCCAAGTACTGGGGCTACATCCCGGCGGCCGAGAACGCCGGCCCGGTGCCCCTGATCCCGCTCGATCTGACCACGCTGGACGGGCTGGACGGGCATGGCTGACATGGTCCGGGCCGCGGTGATGACGGCTCCCCGCACGTTCGAGATGCGGGAGTTCCCGCGGCCGGTGATCGGGCCGGACGAGGGCCTGCTCCGGATCGAGGCGTGCGGGATCTGCGGCAGTGATGTGGAGCAGTACCGGGGCCACCTGGGCCAGCGGGGCCTGCCCATGGTGCCCGGCCACGAGCCGCTCGGCATTATCGAGGAGGTGGGCGAACGAGCCGCCCAGCGATGGCGGGTCAGCCCTGGTGACCGGGTGGCGCTGGAGATCCTGATTCCCTGCCGCAGCTGCGACCGGTGCCTCACCGGCCGGTACATGTCCTGCCAGGACAAGCAGGGCAGCTACGGCGGGTACAACCCCGGCGAGCCCCGCCTGAACGGCGGCTTCGCCGAGTACATCCACCTCCACCCGAACTCCATCCTGCACCCGATCAGGAAGGACATCCCGGCCGAGATCGCGGTGATGTACAACCCGCTCGGCGCCGGGGTCCGCTGGGCCGTCCACCTCGGCGAGGTCGGGCTCGGGAGCACGGTGCTCGTGCTCGGCGCCGGCCAGCGCGGCCTGGGCGCGGTGATCGCCGCCAAGGCGGTCGGCGCGGAGACCGTCATCGTCACCGGGCTGGCCAGGGACCACGCCAAGCTGGCCCTGGCCCGGGAGTTCGGCGCCGACTACACCATCAATGTGGACGAGGAGGACACCGTCGCCCGGGTCCGGGAGATCACCAGCGGCGACGGCGTGGATGTGGCGCTGGAGTTCACGCCGATCGCCACCGAACCGGTCACCCACGCCATCGAGGCCATCCGGCACGGCGGCCGGGTGGTGCTGGCCGGCCTGAAAGGCGGGAAGGCGCACCCGCTGAACACCGACCTGATCATCAACAAGGGAGCCACCGTGGTCGGCGCGTTCAGCGTGGACGCCCGGGGCTACGCGGACGCGATCCGGATCATCGAGTCGGGCCGCTTCCCGCTGGAGAAACTGCACACGCACAGCTTCGGGCTCGCTTCTGTGGCGCAGGCCATCGAGACGCTGGCCGGCGAGGTCGAGGGGGAGAACGCGGTGCACGTCTCGATCCACCCGGAGCGGGGGTAGCCCAGATGCTGATCGACACGCACGCGCACGTGCTCCCCGGCGAGTACCCGGCCGCTGGCTGCCGGCACGCCACCCAGGACTGGCCCACCATGACGCCAGCCGAATCCGGTGATGCGCGCGTACTGGCGTTCGGGACCATGAAGTTCACCGCGCAAGCGGCGTTCTACGACGCGAGCCAGCGGCTGGCCGCCATGGACGCGAGCCAGACCGACGCCGAGGTCGTCTCGCCCATGCCGCCGCTGCTCAACTACCGGCTGCCCGCCGCCAGCGGTCGCGACCTGGCCCGCTGGATCAACGAGTTCATCGTGACGCTGTGCGCGGCCGAGCCGGCCCGGTTCTTCGGGCTCGGCACCGTGCCCATGCAGGATCCCGAACTGGCCACGGCCGAGCTGGCCGGGATCGCCCAGGCCGGGCTGGCCGGTGTCGAGATTACCGCCAGCATCAACGGCGTCCCGCTCGGCGATGACCGCTTTGCCGCGTTCTTCGCCGAGGCCGAGCGGCTGAGCCTGGCGGTCCTGGTGCATGCCCTCCCGGCCGGCCTGGACGACCGGCTGCCCCGCTCCGCCATGCCCGACTTCGGCGTCGGCGTGGACGCCGCGCTGGGCGCAGCCTCGGTTATCACCAGCCAGATCCCGGAGAAGTGCCCGAACCTCCGGCTGGCGTTCACGCACGGGGGCGGCGGCATGCCGCTGATCCTGCCGCGGGCGCACTACTTCTGGGCTGGCACCTGGAATGAGGAGCCGCCTGCACCGGACCGGGCGGCCCGCCCGGGCCGCCCGGCGTGTTCCCCGATCGACTACGCCCGCCGTTTCTACTACGACACGTGCGTCTTCGACCGCCGCGCGCTCCGCTACCTGATCGACATGCTCGGGCCGGACCGGCTGCTCGTCGGCACCGACTTCCCCGCGATGCCGCGGGAGGACCCGGCCGGGAAGACCCTGCGTTCCCTCGGCCTGGCGGACGAGGTCCTGGAGGACATCACCTGGAACAACTGCTTCCGGTTCCTCGGCGTCAGGCCGCCCGGGCCGGCGCTGCGCTGACCGCGCCAGGGCTCAGCGTCCGGTCGTGGTGGTCAGCCGGGTCAACATATGACGATCATGATGTCAGGTTACGCGAAATTAACATGGTGAAACTATCAGTGGGTGTCCGCAGCAAAGGTGGCTATCCCCATGGCAACCATGCAAGAACGTTAGCTACCCTCTGATCATGGTCGAATTCACGCCGCCACCCAGTGCCAGTTCCGCCCGGCCACCTGGCGAGATGGAGTTCGCTAGGGACGAGGTCCCCCAGATGTGGATCGGTGGCGTGGCCCAGCGGCCGCCGCGGCTGCTGCTCACCCTGCTCGGGGACTACTGGTGGCGGCGTACCGAACCGCTGCCCTCGGCTGCCCTGGTAGCCCTGCTCGCGGAGTTCGGCGTGAGCGACTCGGCGGCCCGGGCCGCACTCAGCCGCCTCACCCGCAACCGGCTGCTGATCACGTCCAAGGAGGGCCGCCGGACCGTCGTCGGCCTCAGCGAGCGTGCCGCCCGGATCCTGGACGACGGCGGTCATCAGATCTTCTCGTTCGGCAACCGGTCACAGCCGTGGGACGGCCTGTGGAGCCTGGTCGCCTTCTCCGTTCCCGAGCAGAACCGGGCCGCCCGCGACTCGCTGCGCAAGCAGCTCCGCTGGCTGGGCTTCGCCCCGCTGTACGACGGGCTGTGGGTGGCTCCGCGGGATCACGCGGTTGACGTGATCAGCCAGCTCGCCGAGCTGGGCATCACCACCGCGACTGCGTTCCGGGCCAGCACCGTGCCGGGCGTCGCACCGGACGGGATGCCGCAGCGGGCCTGGGATCTGGACGAGCTGCGGGACCGCTACGACCGCTTCATCGAGCACACCCGCGCCTTGCAGGAGCGCACGCTCGCCGGGCGGGTGTCGCCGGTGGCGGCGCTGGTCACCCGGACCCGCATCATGGACGAATGGCGCGCCTTCCCGGAGCTGGACCCCGATCTGCCTGATGAGCTGCTTCCCCCAGGCTGGCCCCGGGCGACCGCCCGCGAGCTGTTCACCACCACCTACGACCTGCTCGGCCCGCTGGCCTCGCACCGCGTCCGGCAGATCATCGCCCGGTACAGCCCTGACCTGGCCAGGCACGCCACACACCACAGCTCCGAGCTGCAGACCGCCCCGGTTGGCTCGCCCGAGGCCAGCCCCGAGGTCAGCATGGTGCCGGCCGACTAGGGCGTGTTCACGTCCCGGCCTGGAGACCCGCTCGGCCTCAGCCCGGTCCACCGCGTAGTTTCCCGGGGCACAACCGGGGCGGCGGATTCTTGGGTTCAGCACACAATGACCGGCAGCCTTTCGCCGCGCAGGATGGCTACGCGAGGGCGCCTGCAGCGGGCAGCATCCGGTGTCCGGCTGCGCCTTCCGGATGAGCCGCCAGGGAGAGTCGATGAAGACGAAGGCTGCTGTCCTCCACGGTGTCGGCACGGACTGGGAGATCACCGAGCTGGACCTGGACGGGCCGAAGGCCGGCGAGGTGCTGGTGCGCTGGATGGCGGCGGGCCTGTGCCATTCTGACGAGCATCTGCAGACTGGCGATATCCCGGTCCGTTACCCCATCGTGGGCGGCCATGAAGGGGCGGGCATCGTCGAGGAGGTCGGCCCGGGGGTCGCCCGGCTGAAGCCGGGCGACCACATCGTCTGCTCGTTCCTCCCGGTCTGCGGTCACTGCCGGTTCTGCGCCCGCGGCCAGACGAACCTGTGTGATCTCGGGGCGCTGCTCTACGACAACTGCCTGCCCGACGGCACGTTCCGGTTCCACGCCGCGGGCCTGGACTTCGGCCAGATGTGCCTGCTCGGCACGTTCTCCCAGTGGGGGACGGTGTCCGAGCACTCCTGCGTCAAGGTCGCCTCGGACCTGCCGCTTGACCCGCTGGCGCTGGTCGGCTGCGGCGTGCCGACCGGCTGGGGCACCGCGGTCAATGCGGGCGGCGTGCGGCCCGGTGACACGGTCGTGATCTTCGGCATCGGCGGAGTCGGCGTCAACGCCGTGCAGGGCGCGGCGTTCGCCGGTGCTCAGCACATCGTCGCGGTGGATCCGCTGCCCAGCAAGCGGGCGGTAGCCGAGCAGTTCGGCGCCACGCACAGCGCGGCGGACGCGGCCGGGGCCCAGGAGATCGTCACCCGGCTCACCCAGGGCGTCGGCGCCGACAAGGCCCTCGTCACTGTGGGCCAGGTAACCGAGGACGTCATCACGGCAGCGTTTGCAGCTGTCCGCAAGCGGGGCGCCGTGATCGTGACCGGGCTGTCCGGGCCGGCTAACAAGAACATCCAGATCCCCAGCTTCGAACTCACCCTGTTCGAGAAGCGCATCCAGGGCGCCCTGTTCGGCGGCGGCAACCCGTTCGATGACATCCCGCTGATGATCGAGCTGTACCGGTCGGGCCGGCTGAAGCTGGACGAGCTGATCACCAGTCGCTACCGGCTAGAGGATGTCAACCAGGGCTACCAGGATCTGGTGGACGGCAAGAACATCCGCGGCGTCATGATCCTCGATCACTGAATCCCGGTTCCGCGGGTTCCCGGACGTTCCTGCTCCATGACCGCCGGATCAGTGGTCATGGGCCGGCCGCACGTGAGCTGGCCTCTTCGAGGGCGCGGGCGACCAGGACGCGGGCCAGGTGCTCACGGTACGCGCGGTCCGCGTGCAGGTCATCGGGCGGGCTCGTGCCGTCGGCCGCGTGGGCGGCGGCCTGGCCCGGTGCCGCCCCGTCCGCCAGCGCCCGCTCGACCGCGGCGGCCCGCAGCGGCCGCGGCCCCATGTTCACGAGCGCCACCCGGCCGCCCTGTACCGCAACACCGGCGATCGCCCAGTCGATCCCGCGGTTGGTGAACTTGACGTACGACCAGCCCGCAGCCTTCGGCCTGGGGATGCGGATCTCGGTGAGCAGCTCACCCGGCTCCAGAGCGCTCTCGAACATGTCCCGGAAGAACTCCCCGGCGCCGATCTGGCGGGTGCCGGACAGACCGCGGGCGACCAGCGTCGCGTCCAGCGCCATGATCACCGCTGGCAGGTCGGCCGCCGGGTCGGCGTGCGCTAGCGAGCCGCCGATCGTGCCGCGGTGCCGGACCTGCGGATCACCGACCTGGCTGGCGGCCTGGGCGAGCAGCGGCAGCTCGCGGTGCAGCAGGCTGGACTGGGCCAGCTCTTGATGGCTGGTCAGGGCCCCCACCACGATGTCGCTGCCCGCCTCGCGGACGTAGCAGAGCTCGTCGAGCCGGCCGATATCCACCAGGACCTCCGGCACCGCCAGCCGGAGCTTCATCAGCGGCAGCAGTGAGTGGCCGCCGGCCAGGAACCTGGCCTCGTCGCCGCGGCGGGCGGCCAGGTCCAGGGCCTCGTCCACCGACCAGGCCCGCTGGTAGCTGAAGGGCGCGGGAATCACTCCGCATCACCGCGTGCCGCGGCCAGGATCGCCCGGACGATGTTGTGATAGCCGGTGCACCGGCACAGGTTGCCCTCCAGGCCGGACCTGACCTGTTCCTCCGTGGGGTCGGGGTTCTCCGCCAGCAGCGACACGGCCGCCATCACCATCCCGGGGGTGCAGAAGCCGCACTGCAGCGCGTGCTCGGCGCGGAAGGCCCGCTGCACCGGGTGCATTTCCGCCGGGTCGCTCGACAGCCCCTCCACCGTCATGACCGAGCGTCCGTCGGCCTGGGCGGCGAGCACGGTGCACGATTTCACCGACTGCCCGTCCAGCAGGACCGTGCACGCCCCGCACGAGCTCGTGTCGCAGCCCACGTTCGTCGCCGTGAGGCCGGCCACGTCCCGCAGGAAATGCACGAGCAGGGTGCGGTCCGCTATCTCGGCGGCGACCGCACTGCCGTTGACGGTCACGCTGACCTTCACTGTCTCTTCCCCGCCTCGCTGATCGCGGCCCAGACCCGGGCCGGGGTGGCCGGCATGTCGATGTGCTGGACGCCCAGGTAGCTGACCGCATCCACGACGGCGTTCTGCACGGCGGGAACGGCCCCGATCGTCCCTGCCTCCCCGATTCCCTTGGCCCCCAGCGGGTTGATGTCTGTCGCGGTCTCGCTGTCCACCAGCTCGAAGCTCGGCAGCTCCGCGGCCGTGATGGCGGCGTAGTCCGCGAGCGTCCCAGTGAGGGGATTGCCGTCGGGGTCGTACACCATCTCCTCCAGCAGTGCCTGCGCCACCCCCTGGGCGATGCCACCGTGCCGCTGTCCCTCCGCGAGCAGCGGGTTGAGCACGGTCCCGGCGTCATCGGCGGTCACGTGCCGCACCAGCCGTACCTTGCCGGTCTCGGTGTCCACCTCCACGACAGCGAGATGGCTGCCGAAGGGGAAGGTGGGCCGTCCCTCGGTGTACTGGACCGCGGCCACCAGGCCCCCGGGCCCGGCGTGGCTGGCCACGTCGGCCCAGGTCCGGCTGGTGGCCGGGTCACCGCGGACCCGCCACGCCCCGGTGTCCGCGTCCAGTTCCATGTCGGCCTCGCTGGCCTCGATCATGTCCGCCGCCACCCGGCGGGCCTGCTCTTTCACATCGAGCGCGGCCATGTGCACGGCGACCCCGCCGAGCTGCAGCGACCGTGACGCGTAGGTGCCGACACCTTCCGGGATGATGTCGGTGTCGCCGTGCACCACGGTCACCTTGTCCATCGGGATCCCCAGCTCGGCCTGCACGAGCATGGCCCAGGCCGTGTGATGACCCTGGCCATGCGGGGAACTGCCGGTATAGGCCGTCGCGGTGCCGTCCCCGTGCACCACGAGCCGGGCGGTCTCCCCGTTGGCCGCGTCGGCCGCGGTGATCTCCACGTAACTGGCCAGCCCGACGCCGAGCTGCAGCACGTCCCCGCGCTCGCGGCGGCGGGCCTGCTCCGCCCGCAGCTCGCGGTAGCCGGCCGCGGTCAGCACCTTGTCCAGCACAGCCACGTAATCTCCGGTGTCGTAGACGGCCCCGCTCGGCGCCGTGTGCGGGAACGCCTCCGGCGGGAGCAGGTTCCGCCTTCGCACCTCGGCCGGATCCATGCCGATCTCGGCGGAAAACAGGTCCATGGCCCGCTCGATGGCGGCCGTGGCCTCCGGGCGCCCGGCGCCCCGGTAGGCGGAAATCGGCGTGGTGTTCGTCACCACCACCCGGAACGCGGTCTGCACCCGCGGGATGTCGTACGGGCCGGCCGCCATCAGGCTGGTCAGGGCAGGCAGGAAACCACTCATCCGCGGGTAGGCCCCGGTGTCCTGCACGATGTCCATCCGGTACGCGAGGACACGCCCGTCCCTGGTCCCGCCGATCGTGACGGCCTGCTGCTGGGCGCGCCCGTGCGTCATCCCGACCAGGTTCTCGCTGCGGGTCTCCGTCCAGCGCAGCGCGCGCCCGGTCCGCTTGGCTGCCCAGGCCACGGCGATCGCGTCCCGGTCGATGCCGACCTTGGCGCCGAACCCGCCCCCCACATCGGGGGCGATCACCCGGATGGCGGCCGGGTCGAGCCCCAGTGCCCCGGCCAGCACGAACCGGGCGATCTGCGCGTTCTGCGTGCTCACCCAAACCGTCAGCTTGCCGTCCGCCCACCGGGCCGCGACGGCGCGCCCCTCCATCGGGACCGGTGCCAGCCGCTGGTTGATAATGGTCCGCGCCACCACCACGTCACAGCCCTCGAAGGCGTCGGAGGTGGCGGCGTCGGCTGGCGGGCCGACGGACACCGCCACGTTCGAGCTGGTCCCGGGGAACAGCAGCGTCTGCGTCTCGAGAGCGACGGCGGTGCCCACCACCGCGGGAAGGGGCGCGTAATCCACGCTGACCAGCTCGGCCGCGTCCTCGCCCTGGTAGCTGTCGTCGGTGAGGACTATCCCCACCGGTTCACCGACGAACCGCACGCGGCCGGCGGCCAGCAGCGGCTCGGCCCACGGGCCGCCGAGCGGCACGGGCGCCGCCTCACTGCCCTCTGGCCCGGGCCCGTCGTCCGGGGGCGGCGGGGGCAGGTCGTCGATGTCCTGGGCGGTGAGCACGGCGAGGACGCCCGGCGCGTCCAGCGCGGCCGCGCTGTCCACGCCGGAGATCAGCGCGTGCGCGATGGGACTGCGCACGAATGTAACCCGCGCCGCCCCGGCCAGCTCCGGTACCCGCAGATCGTCGACGTAGGTACCGCCGGTCGTCAGCAAGCGCGGATCCTCGGTACGCACCACCCGGGTGCCCAGGATGCTCACCCATGACCTCCCTAGCCAGCACAGGCAGACGTCACTGGACCGCATGGGGCGGCGGCCGCCCCCAGCATGCGCCCCCAGCCCGCGGTTGGCATCGGAATCGGACACAACCTCACTGGCGCGCCATTGTGTCCTGGCCACTGTGTCAGCGCATGGTGGCCAGCAGCGGGCCCAGTACGGCCGCGTCGTCGTGCGCCATGGTCAGCAGGACGCCGCCGACCAGCGGGCGCCCCTCCCGCAGCAGGCGCCGGGCAAGTTGAAGGCCGGTCTCCCGCGCCGTGCGCTGGCCCGCCTGCTCCATGGCCCCGAGCGTGGTGGCCGAGATGTCCACCTCCGGCACCTCGTGCACCAGGTACTCGGCTTCCTCGAAACTCCGCAGCGGCGAGACTGACAGCAGGACCGGGACCCCGGTGTCCGCGAGCGCCTCGGCCATCAGGCGAAGCGGGCCCAGTTCGTAGACCGGCCGGGTGACGAGGAATTGCGCCCCGGCCCGGACCTCCGCCCGGGCCCGGGCGATCTCCGCGGTCAGGTCGCGGGCACCCGGGTTGACGCGGGTCCCGATGCAGAACGCGGTTTTCGTGGTCAGCGGCAGTCCGTCGAAGTCCCGGCCGGAGTTCAGCCCCGCCAGCAAGGTGACCAGGCCGAGCGAATCCACCTCCCATATCCCGTCCACCGCCGGGTAGTCACCGAGCACTGGCGGGTTCCCGGCCTCGCAGATGATCCCCCGGATGCCGAGCGCGTGCGCCCCGAGCAGGTCCGCCTGGAGCGTCATGATGGTCTTGTTCCAGGTCGTCATCGTGACGATGGCCTCCACCGCGGCGTGCTGCTGGAGGTGGAGCGCCATGCCGAGCGAGTCGCGGTGCGCGCGGGGGTTTTCCGGCGCGGTGATCGCGAACAGGTCCACGCCCTGCTCGCGCAGGGCGATCACGGTGTCCGTGCCCGGCCTGACCGCGCCGTCATCCGGCGCGGCGATCTCGGCCGCGATGACAAATTCCCGGCTGGCCAGCCGCGTGGCCAGGCTGCTGGCGGAGGCGCCCGGGGCAGTGCGTGCGGGCCTGCGCGGTGGTGGCGCGGCGGCCGTGCGGGGCACCGCCGTGCGCAGCTCGCCGAGGCTCGTCATGGCGGCCCCGATGTGCGTGGGCGTCGTCCCGCAGCACCCGCCCACCAGGGCCGCGCCGGCTTCCGCGAAGCGCCGCAGGTACCGGGCGAAGTAGCTGCCATCGATGCTGAACTCGAAGTGGCGTTCGCCGATTCGGCGCGGCTGCCCGGCGTTCGGCTGGGCGCTTACCGGGAGTGAGCTGTACTGGACCAGGTTCTCTACCACGGCCAGCATGCGCTGCGGGCCGGTCGTGCAGTTGCTGCCCAGCATGACGATCGGCAGCTCGCCGAGCACCGAGGCGACCTCGTGTGGCGTCTCCCCGCCCAGGGTGCGGCCGTCGTCGGCGAACGTGGCCTGCGCCACGATGGGGATGTCGCAGACCTCGCTGGCCACGGCGACCGCCTCGGCGAGCTCGTCGAGATAGCCGAAGGTTTCCAGGATGAGCACGTCAACCCCGGCGGTGGCGAGCGCCTGCAGCTGCTCGGTGAGGACATCCGCCCGCTCGGCGGCGCCTACCTGGCGCCGCTGGCGTGCCGTCACGGCCGGGGAGACCGCGCCCGCAACGTACACCGCGCGGTTGCTCCGGCCGCCCACCGCCCGGGCGATCCGGACCGCGGCCCGGTTGATCTCCTCGACCTGGTCCGGGTAGCCATGGTCGGCGAGCCACAGCCGGTTCGCCCCGAAGGTGTTGGTCTGGATGATGTCGGCGCCCGCGGACACATAGCTCTCGTGGATGGTGGCTACGAGCGCGGGGTCGCTGAGATTGACCTCGGGCAGGGCGCGATCCAGCGCGCAGCCCGAGGCGTGCAGCATCGTGCCCATCGCGCCGTCGCAGACGAGCAGCCGCTTCCCCAGCACATCGGTGAACCCGGTCATGCCCCCTCCCTCCGTGCCCCACGACCCGGTGCTCCATATGCCGGCGCCCCGTCACCCAGCGCGTCGAGGATCTCCAGCGCCACCTGGGTGGTGAGCCGGTCCCGGTAGGAGTCCAGGGACAGCCCGGTGATCTCCTCGATCCGCTTGACCCGGTAGGCGACGGTGTTCGGGTGGACATGCAGAAACCGCGCCGCGCGCTGCGGGCTGCTGTTCTCCCTGAGGTAGCAGGCGAGCGTGGTGAGGTACTCGCAGCGCCGGTCGCGCTCAGCACGGGTCAGCTTGCCGAGCACGTCGTCCGCGAAGGCCCGCAGCTCGGACAGGTCGGGTACCTGCAGCAGCAGCCGGTTGATGCCCAGGTCCGCGAAGGCCGTGACGCTGCCGGACCTGCCGAGGCGGCGCAGCGTCTCCAGCGTCCGGTGGGCCTCCTCGTAGGACCGGGTGATCTCCCGCGGGTTCCGGCACGTCCCGCCGATCCCGATGATGGCCTTGGTGTCCGGGAAGAGCTCGGCCAGGCGGGCGATGCAGATGTCCGCAAGCCGGCGTGCGTCCGGGCCAGCCGCGGGCTGGCCGTCGGCGGCCACGGTGACCAGCACCACCTCTGACTCCCGGGCCGAGATGATCACGTCTGGGGCCCGGGTGGCGAAGAAGTGCTCGATGACGTCCCGGACCCGCTGCCGGAGGGCATCCGCGTCCTGGGCGGCCCGGGACACCGGCACATCGAAGGCAATGGCCAGCACGTTGTGCTCGCGGGTGGGGTCATAGCCGAGGTGCGCGGCCCACCGCCCGGTCTCGTTCTCGTCGCGGCCCCGGCCCAGAAGCAGACCCTCGACTAGGTCGTCACGCACCCGCCGGGCGGCTGCGGCGACCACGTGCTCCCGGCCGAGGATCATCCCGCAGATCGTGGCCGCATGCTCGGTAACCAGGAGGCGCATGTCCTCCGCTGCGTCCGTATCCGCCGGGTCCATGGTGATCAGGTGGGCTGGCACCTCGTCGCCGACGAGGACGGGCGCCACGATGATGGCCGGCATCCCGCCGACGCTGGGCAGCCAGAGCGGCCGGTGGCCCTGCCGTGATGCCCTCAGCACCTGGCCGAGCCGCGGGTGCACAACCGCCTCGCGGACCATATCCGCGGCCTTCTCGGGCGGTGTGCCGGGAGACGCCGCGGCGATGACGTCCATGACCGGGCTCACCACCGCCACCGTAGCCATCGTCCGGTCGGCGATCAGCTGCGTGACGCTCGCCAGGTCGGCATCCTGCAGGGCGAGGCCCGAGAGCTGACGGTAGACCATCACCAGCTCGCGGAGCACCATGTTCTCCCGGCCGAGGTCCCGCTGGGGGCCGGAATTGACGACATGCCCGACGGCGGCCGGATGTCCTTCTGTCATGATTATCCAGCATATGACCGTTGCCGTAATCTAGTCTTGTGGGAGATGACAAACTCGGCACCAAGTCCTTGAGTGTCTGCTGCGTCTCCCGGGAAGCATCTTGACAAGACGGGCGCCTGTCGCGCACATTTCAGGAGAGTTAACTTCCACCCTGGTCCACCGGTTGGGCGCCCGCTGAGTCGCGGGCGGCTGGCCGGGAAGGCGGCCTGGATGCTCGAATACCGGGATATCTACGCGGGCGGCCGGCTGCTGCCCTCCGCGTCGCTCGACGCGGTGACGGTGGCCAACCCCGCTACTGAGGAAATCGTGGGCGCCGCCCCTGCCGCTGTCGAGCAGGACGTGGACACCGCGGTGCGCGCGGCGCGGCAGGCCTTCGACGCCGGCCCCTGGCCGCGGGCGGACCAGGCGGACCGGGCCGCGGCGATGGACCGCCTCGCGCTGGCCCTGGAGGCCCGGGCGCAGGACACCGCGCGGCTGGTGACCGCGGAGATGGGCATGCCTATCAGGGTCTCCCTGGTGCACAACGCGGAGGTGCCGGTCACCATCCTGCGTTACTACGCCGCGCTGGCTCGCGCGCTCCAGCCGGAGGAGATCAGGGTGGCGGTCAATTTCCGCGGGCACACCATGGTCCGGCGGGAGCCGGTGGGCGTGGCGGCCGTGGTGGCGGCGTGGAATTACCCGCTGACGATTGCCGTCTCGCAGTTGGCGCCCGCGCTGGCGGCGGGCTGCACTGTGGTCTTTAAGCCAGCGCTGCAGACCTCGCTGAGCGCTTACATCCTCGCCGAGGCGATCGAGGCGGCGGACTTCCCGCCAGGTGTCTTCAACCTGGTGACGGGCCCGCATGAAGTGGCCGAGATGCTCGCCCGGCATGCGGGGGTGGACAAGGTGGCGTTCGCCGGGCCCGCCTCTGTCGGCCGCCGGGTATCCATTGCCTGCGGTGAGACGTTCAAGCCGGTGAATCTGGAGCTGGGTGGCAAATCCGTGGCGATCATGCTCGAGGACGCCGATCTTGGCACCACGTCGGCGGCGCTGGGCCAGCTCGCTTTCGCCAACGCCGGGCAGACCTGCTTCGCTGCCTCCCGGGTTCTCGCGCCCCGATCCCGTTACGAGGAGGCGGTGGCGAGCCTGACGGATGAGGCGGCGGACAATGTGATCGGCGACCCGATGTCACCGGACACCACCATCGGGCCGCTGGTCAGCCCGCAGCACCGGGCAGAGGTGGAGTCCTACGTCGCGGCCGCCGCGGCCGAGGGCGCGCTCGTGATGGCTGGCGGCCGGCGGCCGGCCGCACCGGTCCGGGGCTACTACTACGAGCCCACGGTGCTGGCCGGCCCGGCCGGTGGGCTGAGCAGTCCGCGTGAGGTCTTCGGCCCGGTCGTCACGGTGATCCCGTACGACCGGGAGTCTGAGGTGGTGGCGATGGTCAATGAGGGGGGCTGCGGCCTGGCTGGCAGCGTGTGGACCTCGGACCGGGCCCACGGCCTGGATATCGCCCGGCGCATCCAGGCCGGCACCTTCGGGGTCAACGTGTACATCCCGGACCTCGGCTCCCCCTGGGGCCACGGGGCGAGCGGACAGGGCAGCGCCTACGGGCCCGAATGCCTCCACGCCTACTTAAGGTCCAGGTCGGTGTTTCTCCCCGAGCCGGCCGGCAGATACGGCGCGACCTCCGCGCCGGCCGGCTCGCCGTAGGCGGCGCCAAGGACAGCAGTCCGCTGGTTCAGCCGATCCCGGCCTGGCGCCGAAGCGCCGCGGCCTGGTCCGTGCGCTCCCACGGGCTCGCGGCCAGCCCGGGTTGGTCGGCAGGGCCTCCCGGCGGCGCACCGCCCAGGCCAGTCTCCTGGCCGGATTCAGCACCGTTGGCTCCCTCCGTGAGTGGCTTGCTGCGCGGGTTCAGGCGAAGACGATCGTCTTGTTCTGGTGGACGATCACCCGGTCTTCCAGATGCCAGCCCACCGCGCGGGCCAGCACCGCCCGTTCCACATGGCGGCCCAGCCGGCGCAGGTCCGCCACCCGGCATCGATGATCGACCCGGACGATGTCCTGCTCGATGATCGGGCCGCCGTCCAATTCCGCCGTGACATAGTGCGCGGTCGCGCCGATGAGCTTGACACCATGCTCAGCGGCCTGGTGGTACGGGTTGGCGCCCACGAACGCCGGCAGGAAACCGTGATGAATGTTGATGATCGGCCCGGTGAATTCAGCCAGAAAGCGCGGTGACAGGATCTGCATGTAGCGGGCGAGAATGACCAGGTCGATTCCCTCCGCCAGGAGCTTGAGCTGAGCCTCCTCTGCCTGGCCGGGAGCGTCTCGCGAGCGTGGGACGTGGTAGAAAGGTACGCCCCACCAGGTGGCGACTTCTTCGTTGTCAGCATGGTTCGATATGACCATTCTGATGTCTGCCCTTAGCTCACCCCAGCGGACGCGCGACAGGATTTCCTGGAGGGCGTGGTCCGCCTTCGACACCATGATGGCAACCCGCTTCAGGTCGCTGGCCCTGGTCATGCTCCAGCGCATGGCGCCGTCGTCGGCAAGCTCAGCGAACTGCGCGGCCAGGTCAGCGAGGCTTTCCGTGACGCCATCGGTGTGAAATTCAAGGCGGAGGAAGAAGGTCCCCCCGAAAGGGTCGGTCGAGTACTGCTGTGACTCGGTAATATTTGCCCCGCGGGCGGCGAGGAAGTTCGACACGGCGGCGACAATGCCGGGACGGTCCGGGCACGTGATCAGCAGGCGCATGATCGCGTCGTCCCGGTCATCCGCCCGGAGCTTCCCGGGCAACGCGGCAGGATCGTGGGAAAGCCTTACATTGGTTTCCAACGCTGCCTCCGGACATACCCGTCGAGCACGCTCATCTGCCGATGAATCCGGCATGTCCATCGAGTGTGCGATGCGCGGCCGCCTAAGGCACCAGGTACCAGCACAATCTTGCTCGCCGGCACTTTGTGATTACGCACAAAGGCCTGCCCGCGCCTCGCTGGCAGGAGGCTGGGCGGGAACCGACGTAGGCTGGGCCGACGGATTTACAGTGGGCTGGCAGCGCCGGAGCGGGCGCTGGGCCGGCCCCCCCCGGTGACATGGAGCGCGGTGGCGGTGTTTTCGCGGCAGGATCTGCTCGGTGAGCGGCAGGTCTACCGGACGACCGGGTCCCTGGTGGCGTGGTGGGCGTGGGTCGCGTTCGCGGCCGTGCTGCTGGTCGTGCTCGCGGTGGGCCACCACACCCACGCGTCGCTGGCCACGGCCGTCGTGGCCATCGCGATCACCGGGATCATGTACGCCTGCGCGCTGCGGCCCAGGATCGTGGCCAGCGATGCAGGGGTCACCGTGGTCAACCCGCTCCGGGAGCACCTGCTGCCGTGGCCCGCGGTGACCCAGGTGGACCTGAAGCACAACGTGAGGGTCCATTACCGCGGCCCGGCCGGAGACACGATCGTGCACAGCTGGGCGGTGCAGTCGTCGGGGCGCTCCAGGACCCGGCACGAGTTGCGGGCCCGGCGGTCCGCCCGCCGGGGGACGGCCCCGGAACCCGGCTACGCCCGGCTGCCCGGCGAGGCCCGGGCCGCCCTAGCCGGATCCGCGGCCGAGTTCATCGCCCGGCAGCTCGGCGAACGGGCCCGGATGCAGCGATCTCCGGCCGCGCCGGACGTGCCTCCCGCCAGCCCCCGGGTGCGCTGGACCTGGGGCCCCATCGCGGCGATAGCGGTTCCGTTGCTGCTACTCGCGATCGTGGCGCTCGCCTGAGGCCGGCCGGCGGCCTGGCCATGTGCGGGCTGGAGCCGCGACCAGCCCGGCCCGGGGCCAGCGGCCTGACCGGAGACCCTTGACTTAAAGTGCGCTTTAAGTCAGAGCATGAGGTCATGACGACGACCGCGAACCACCGCCCGGCCGCGACCTTCGCCGACCTGCCGGGCCTGATGTCGCTGATGACCGGGGACGACAAGCACGACCAGGCGGCCACCTCCACCCTGGACGTGCTGTGGGTGCTCTACGACCGGGTGCTGCGGGTCACGCCGCAGACCGCCGGCGACGACGCGCG
>Ga0208219_1000132_pt1 | contig 30814 bp, 33 predicted proteins | sample NGESurshal072012_7_FD_184469 | JGI IMG/M metagenome (GOLD analysis project Ga0208219, IMG submission 184469) | Arctic peat soil microbial communities from Barrow, Alaska - NGEE Surface sample 53-2 shallow-072012 (SPAdes) | ecosystem: Environmental > Terrestrial > Soil > Wetlands > Peat ... | reverse complement strand
CGCTCGAGGTAGCTCGTTCCCGGCAGGACGAGGTCGGCCCAGCCGGCGGCGAGGCCGTGGAACATCGAGATCGCGATCACCGACTCCGCCTTCTCGGCGAGTGCGCGCACGTTCGGGTCGTTCGCGGCCTCGTCGCCGGACACGATGAGCAGGCCGACCGATTCGGTCTCTGCCGGCTCCTCGTCGGAAGCGGCCGCCCATGCGTCCGCGGCGCCGCGGCCGTTCGGCGTCTCGGGGAGGTAGAACGCGCCGCAGCCGTCCTTGCCGGCGAGACCGAGACGCTCCGCGTGCGCCGCCACCGTCGCGCCGCCGCGGCCGCCCGGGCCGGACCAGATGAGCACCGCTCTGTCGGCGGCCCGCACGGCCTTCTCGTCCAGCTCGGTCAGGACGCGCGCACCGGTTCGGCGCGCGGCCTTGATCCAGAGGTCGACGATCGGCGCACGCTCCGCGACTGAGACGTCGCCAAGCACGACGACGACCTGCGCGTCGCGGATGGCCGACAGCGGCAGCCCGTACGCGTCGAGGCTGTGGGTGACTTCCTCGGGGAGCATCGCCTCGTGCGATCCGGTGCCGACGCGGACGAGCTTCGCGAGCGCGTACGCCTGCTCGACCGTCTCCGATCCGGAAAGCGCGACGACGACGCGGCCGTGGGCCGCGCGGAGCAGCCGCTCCGCTTCGTCCAGCGCGTCGTCCCACGACACCGGCTCGAACCCGTGCATCCGTACGCGCTTGATCGGGTCGACGATGCGATCGGCGGACCGCAGGTGCGTGAAGCCGAAGCGGCCCTTGTCGCAGATCCAGCCCTCGTCGATCTCCGGATGGTTCCGCGAGAGGATCCGCTTCACCTTGCCCTCACGCACCGTCGCGTTGACGTTGCAGCCGACGGAGCACATGCCGCACACGGTCGGCACGTTCTGGATCTCCCAGGGGCGCCCCTCGAACCGGTACTGCGTCGGCAGGAGCGCGCCGACGGGGCAGAGCTCGGTGACGTTGCCCGTGAAGGGGCCGCTGTACGGCTCGTCCTCGAACGTCGTGATCACCGACATCGCGCCGCGGTTGCGGGCGACGAGCTGTCCGTCCTCGCTTACGTCCTCGCTGAAGCGCGTGCAGCGGTAGCAGAGGATGCAGCGCTCGCGGTCGAGCGAGATCGCGGGCGAGATCGGGATTGGCTTCTCGAGGGTGAGCTTCTCGAAGGTCATGCGCGTGTTCCCCGGCCCGTAGCGGAACGTCAGGTCCTGGAGCGGGCACTCGCCGCCCTTGTCGCAGACGGGGCAGTCGAGCGGGTGGTTGACGAGGATGAACTCGAGCGTCCCGTGCTGGCCCACCGACGCCTTCTTCGAGGTGCGCGCCGTCTTGACGACCATGCCGTCCGTCGCGGTCGTGGTGCACGCGGTCTGGAGCTTCGGGATCCCCTCGATCTCGACGATGCACATGCGGCATGCGCCGATGCCCTCGCCGAGGCGCGGCTCGTAGCAGAAGACGGGGATCTCGATGCCGGCCGCGAGCGCCGTCTCGACGATGCCCGTCCCCTTCGGGACGTGCACCTCGCGCTCGTCGACGGTGACGCGGACGAGATCGGTCATGCGACCACCTCGCGATGCGCGGCGTGCTGATCCGAGGGGGCGAAGAGCCCGTCGAGCGAGGAGTCGTGGCCAAAGGGGCAGCCGCCGTGCTCGAGATGCGCGCGGAACTCGTCGCGGAACTTCGTCACGCAGCTCGCGACGATCATCGCGTCGGAGTCGCCGAGAACACAGAGGCACTTGCCGATGATCCGGTCGCACACGTCGAGTGCGAGGTCGAAGTCGCTCTCGGATGCGGTGCCGTTCTCGACCGCGCGCAGCATCTGCACGAGCCAGCGCGTCCCGACGCGGCACGGCGTGCATTTGCCGCACGACTCGTGCATGTAGAACTGGCCGACCCGCAGCGCGAACTGCACCATGCAGGTGCGGTCGTCGAGGACGCAGACGACGCCCGACCCGATGAAGTAGCCCTTCTGGCCGAGCGAGTTCGCGTCGAGCTTCGTATCGAGGTCGTCCGGCGTCATCACCGGGAAGGACGAGCCGCCCATCATCACGGCCTTCAGCGACCGGCCGTCCGGAACGCCTCCACCGATCTCCTCGATGAGGTGGCGCGTGGTGAGGCCGTGCGGCAACTCGTACACGCCCGGTCGCGCGACGTTGCCTGAGAGGCAGAAGAGGCGCGTGCCCGTCGAGTCGGGCGGCGCACCGATCTTCGCGTACTCGGCAGGGCCGACTTCGAGCACGACCGGGATGGTCGTGATCGTCTCGACGTTGTTGATGAGCGTCGGCGCGGCGTAGAGGCCTTCGATCGCCGGGAACGGCGGCTTCGAGCGCGGCTGCCCGCGCTCTCCCTCGAGCGACGAGAGGAGCGCTGTCTCCTCGCCGCAGATGTACGCGCCGGCGCCGCGGTGCACGAGGATCGTGACGTCGCCGAGCAGGCCGGCAGCGCTCGCCTCATCGACGGCGGACTGCAGGACGTCGTACTCGGTCGAGTACTCGCCGCGGATGTAGATGAAGACGAAGTCCGACTGGATCGCGTGCGCCGCGATGAGGCAGCCCTCGACGAGCCGGTGCGGGACGCGCAGCATGATCTCGCGGTCCTTGAACGTCCCGGGCTCGGACTCGTCGGCGTTGACCGTGATGTAGATCGGCTTCGCGACCTTCTCCGGCGACGGGATGAAGCTCGCCTTGCGCCCGGTCGGGAAGAACGCGCCGCCGCGGCCGCGCAGGTTCGACTCGATGAGCAGCGCGATCACTTCCTGCGGCGGCATCGCGCGTGCCTTCAGGAGTTGGGCGTAGCCGCCGACGGCGCGGTAGGACGCGAGGTCGCGCAGCGGCGACTCCTCCGCTCCTCCGAGGACGAGCGCCTCAGACATTGCGCAGCTCCTCGAGGATGGCGGGGACGTCTTCCGGCGTGACCGACTGGCGGTAGCGCTGGTCGATCGCGACGATCGTCGGCGTGGAGCAACCGCCGAGGCATTCGACTGCGCGCAGCGTGATCTCGCCGTCGGCGGTCGTCTCGCCGGGCGCGATATCGAGCTCGCGCTCGAACGACTCGAGCACGGCCTGCGCGTTCACGAGCCCGCAGCAGACGTTCGTGCACACCTCGATCGTGTGCCGGCCGATCGGCTCGAAGTTGAACAGGTCGTAGAAGCTCGCGACCGACATGCAGTAGGCCGGCGTCAGGTCGAGCGCCTCGCCCACCTCCTCGATCGCCTCGCGGGAGAGCCAGCCGTACTCGTCCTGCGCGAGCCGGAGCGCGGGCAGGATCGCGGACTTGCTCTCCGGGTAGCGCTTCGCGACCTTCTGGATCTCGTCGGTGAGGCTCATCGGTCCGTGTCTCCCATGACTGCATCGAGCGAGCCGACGATCGCGATCAGGTCGGCGATGAGCGATCCCTGCGCGCACGTCGCGGTCGCCTGGAGCGCCGCGAACGACGGGGCGCGGAAGTGCACGCGCCACGGCCTCGGGCCGCCGTCGCTGACGACGTAGCAGCCGGACTCGCCGCGCGGCGACTCGATCGCGACGTAGATCTCGCCCGCGGGGACGCGATACCCCTCGGTCACGATCTTGAAGTGGTGGATGAGCGACTCCATCGAGGTGTGCAGCTCCTCGCGGGGCGGGAGCACGACCTTGCGGTCGTCCGCGATCCAGGGCTGCCCTTCCATGCGCTCGAGCCGGTCGATGCACTGGCGCACGATCTGCGTCGACTCGGCCATCTCGTCCATGCGGACGCGATAGCGGTCGTAGACGTCGCCGCCCGTGTAGACGGGCACGCGGAAGTCGACCTGGTCGTAGGCGAGGTACGGAGCGTCGCGCCGGAGGTCCCAGTCGACGCCGGACGCACGCAGCACCGGGCCGGACTGCCCGAGCGCGATCGCGTCGTCGGCCGAGAGGAGCCCGACGCCCTGCGTGCGCTCGAGCCAGATCTTGTTGCGGTCGAGCAGCGTCAGGTAGTCGTCGAGCGCGTGCGGCATCCGCTCGACGAAGCTGCGCGCCTCGGGATAGAAGCCTGCGGGGATGTCCTCCGCGAGCCCGCCGGCCTGGAAGTAGCGCGTGTGCATGCGCTGGCCGGCGACGAGTTCGAACAGGTCGAGGATCGTCTCGCGCTCGCGGAAGCAGTACCAGAACATCGAGATCGCTCCCAACTCCAGCGCGGACGTTCCGAGGAACACGAGATGCGAGTGAATGCGGTTGAGCTCGCACATGAGCATGCGCATCCACGTGGCCTTCTCCGGCACCTCCAGCTCGAGCAACTTCTCGATCGCGAGGACGAAGACGAGCTCGTTGTTCTGGTAGCCGACGTAGTCGATGCGCTCCGGGTAGGTGATCGCCTTCCACCACGTCTTCTGCTCCATGTTCTTCTCGAAGCCGGTGTGGAGGTAGCCGATCACCGCCGAGAGGCCGACGACCTTCTCGCCGTCGAGGTCGACGATGAGGCGCAGCACACCGTGCGTGGACGGATGGTTCGGGCCGAAGTTGACCTGCAGCACATCGTCGGTCTCCCGCAGCGCCGCGGGCACGTCGACGATGGTCGGGACGCGCTTCGGGATGCGCGAGCCTTCATAGATCGGATCGCCGACCATGGGCCAGCGGCGCGCACGGCCGACGTGTGGGAGCGTCGCGGTCATTCGGCCGATGAGAAGCGGACGGGCTCGCCGCCGAGCGGGTAGTCCTTGCGCAGCGGATGGCCTTCCCAGTCGTCGTCCATCAGGAGGCGCGCGAGGTTCGGGTGGCCGTCGAAGCGGATGCCCATGAGGTCGAACTGCTCGCGCTCGAGCCAGTCGGCGGCGGGCCAGACGGCGACGACGCTGTCGACCGTCTCGCCGTCCTCGAGCCAGCACTGGAGGCGCAGCCGCGGCGCGCCCTGGCGCAGTGCGAGCAGGTGGTAGCTGAGCGAGAACCGCGCGGGCTTCGCGTCCGGCAGCGCCTGCAGCCCCTGCGTCATCGGCATGTTGAGGTCGCGGCCGGCGGTGGTGCCGATGTACCCCGAGACGCCCTTGCCGGCCCAGTCGAGATAGTCGGTTGCAACGAGGTCGCTGAGCATGGCGAAGCCGAGCTCGTCGCGTGCGAACGTGCACGCGTCGCGGATGCGCTCGCGCTCGACGACGACGGTCGTCTCGCCGTACGCCTCCGTCGTCGAGACGTAGCCCGGGACTTTTCCGAAGTCGTTCACGTCGCGACCTCTTTGCGCTCGTACGCCGGCGGGATGCCCGCGAGGTGCGCTTCGTGCAGCCGGATGATCCCCTCCATCAGCGCCTCCGGGCGCGGCGGGCAGAACGGGATGTAGATGTCGACGGGAACGATGCGGTCGACGCCCTGGAGGATGGCGTAGTTGTTGAACATGCCGCCGGAGCTCGCGCACGCGCCCATCGCGATCACCCACTTCGGCTCGAGCATCTGGTCGTAGATCTGCCGCAGCGGCGCCGCCATCTTGTGCGCGACGCGGCCGGAGACGATGAGCAGGTCGGCCTGGCGCGGCGACGAGCGGAACGCCTCCATGCCGAAGCGCGCGAGGTCATACCGCGAGCCGACGATCGACATCATCTCGATCGCGCAACACGCGAGCCCGAACGTGTCCGGCCACATCGACTTCGTCTGCGCCCAGCGCACGGCCTTGTCCAGCGTCGTGATGCCGAGCGCCCGCTCGAGCTCCTCGACGCCGAGCTCTTCCTCGAACTTGGAGGGCCCCTTCGTCGGCCAGAGCAGCCGCTCCGACTGGAGCCCGTAGTCGCGCAGGCGCGTGGTCTTGTCGTCAGCCATCTACCACTCGAGGGCGCCCTTGCGCCAGATGTAGACGTACGCGACCGCGAGGATCACGAGGAAGAACGCGAACTCGACGAATCCGAACCAGCCGAGCGCGTGCAGCTGGATCGCGAGCGGATACAGGAACACGATCTCGATGTCGAAGACGATGAAGAGCATCGCCGTCAGGTAGAAGCTGACGGTGAAGCGCTGCGGCTTCATCTGGCCCTGCGAGACGCCGGACTCGAACGGGATGACGCGGGCGCGCGTCCGCCTCGTCGGGCGGGTCGCGAGGGCGAACGAGGCATAGATCATCGATGCCGGGATTGCGAGCGCGAAGAGCCCGTAGATCAAGAAGGGCAGCCAGTTGCTCAGCATCGGCGGGGCGACGTTACCAAGTCCGCACTTGTTCACGCTCGACACCAGGAGCGGTGAGCGAGACGGGTGTTACAAAGTCGTGCGCCGGCGACCCTCGCTGGTACGATATGAGCCGATGGAGCTTCAGGAGCGCACCGAGAGCATCGTCTCGCTGACCCCGGCGGCCGCGGAGAAGATCCGCGCCCTCATGGAGACCGAGACCGACGTCTCCGTTCTCCGGGTGGCGATCGAGGGCGGCGGCTGCTCCGGGTTCCAGTACGGCCTCGGCTTCGACCGCGGCGCCCAGGAGGGCGACCACGAGTTCGAGATCGAAGGTGTGAAGGTGGTCGTCGACCCGTTCAGCGCGCCCTATCTGAAGGGTGCGACGGTCGACTACCTCGAGACCATCCAGGAGTCCGGGTTCAAGATCGACAACCCTCAAGCGGTCTCCTCGTGCGGCTGCGGGCACTCCTTCCAGGTCGCCGAGGGCGGCGAGGCTCCCGAAGAGGGCGCCCACGGCTGCGGCTCCGGCTGCTCGCACTAGTGCGCTCCGTCCACCGCGTCCTCCTCTCCGTCTTCACCCTCGGGGTCGTCGTCCAGTTCTTCCTCGCCGGCCTCGGCGTCTTCCGCGTCCAGCACGGGGCATCCGACGCGAGGTTCGACCATGTCTTCGAGCCGCACCGGGTGCTCGGGAACGTTCTCCTGATCGTTGCGCTGCTCGTGCTGGTGGCGGCACTCGTCGGACGGCTCGGCCGAGGCCAGGCGCTGCTCGCGCTCGTGCTGGCGCTGCTCGTCTTCCTCCAGTCGATCCTTGCGAACAACGGGCCTTCCTGGGTACGCGCGCTGCATCCCGTGGTCGCCGTCCTGATCCTCGCGCTCGCCGGCTCCTTCACGGGCCGGTTGTGGCGTCAGCACCGCGCCGCTTCCTGATGTCCCCGCTTCGCGTCGCCGTCGTCGGCTCTGGCCCGGCCGGCTTCTACGCGGCGGGCGCACTCCTCTCCGCCGACTTCCCCGTCCAGGTGGACATGTTCGAGCGGCTGCCGACGCCGTGGGGCCTCGTCCGGCTGGGCGTGGCGCCCGACCATCCGAAGCTGAAGACGGTCTCGAAGGCGTTCGAGCGCATCGCCGAGCGGCCAGGCTTCCGCTTCCTCGGCAACGTCGAGGTCGGCCGGGACATCGCGACGGAGGATCTCGCGCGCCTTTACGACGCTGTCGTCTATGCCGTGGGCGCGCAGACCGACCGCCGGCTCGGGATCCCCGGGGAAGACCTGCCCGGTTCGTGGCCGGCCACAGAGTTCGTCGCCTGGTACAACGGCCATCCCGACTACCAGGGCCTCGACTTCGACCTGAACGTCGAGCGGGCGATCGTGATCGGCGTCGGCAACGTCGCGCTCGACGTGGCGCGCATGCTCGCGCTGACGCCCGAGGAGCTGGCGCCGACGGACACTTGCGACGCGGCCATCGCCGCCATCGGCGGAGCCTCGATCAAGGAGATCGTCGTCGTCGGTCGCCGCGGCCCGGCGCAGGCGGCGTTCACCACGCCCGAGCTGGCGGAGCTCGGTGACCTGGCCGGGGCGGACGTGATCGTCGACGCGGCCGACCTCGAGGGCGCGGAATCGACGGACACGAACTCAGCGCGCAACCTCGAGGTCCTGCGCGAGTTCGCCGCACGCGAGCCGTCCGGGAAGCCGAAGCGGCTCGTGCTGAAGTTCTTCCACTCCCCCGTCGCGATCCTCGGAGAGGGCCGCGTCGAGAGCATCGAGCTGGTCCGCAACGTGCTGGACGAAGACCACCGCGCGGTGCCGACGGAGGAGCGCGAGACGCTCCCGTGCGGGCTCGTGTTCCGCAGCGTCGGCTATCGCGGCGTCACCCTCCTCGGCGTGCCGTTCGACGAGCGCGCGGGTGTGATCGCGAACGAGGGCGGACGCGTCGCGCCTGGCGTCTACGTCGCGGGTTGGATCAAGCGCGGGCCGACCGGCGTCATCGGCACGAACAAGAAGGACGCGACCGAGACGGTTGAGCTGCTGCTCGAGGATCTGCACGACACGCCCCGCAAGGGCGCGACGGCGGACGACGTGGATGCGCTTCTCGACGAGCGCGGCGTGCGCCGCGTCGTCTACGCCGGCTGGCTCGCGATCGACGAGGCCGAGCGCAGTGCGGGCGAGCCGCTGGGCCGGCCGCGCGTCAAGCTTTGCACCTGGGACGCGCTGCTCGCCGCCGCCGAAGGCCTACACTCATCGGCGTGAAAACCGAAGAGACACAGAAGCTGTGGGGCGCCGAGACGACGAAGGCGATCGCCAACTTTCCCGTGTCGGGGGAGCCGATCCCCGCGCCGGTGGCGCGGTGGCTCGGCCGGATCAAGGGCGCGGCCGCACGCGCGAACGCCGACCTCGGCCTGCTCGACCGCGACAAGGCCGACCGCATCGCCGCCGCCGCCGAGCGCATAGCGCGCGGTGAGCTCGACGACCAGTTTCCGATCGACGTCTTCCAGACCGGCTCCGGCACCTCGTCGAACATGAACGCGAACGAGGTCCTCGCGAAGCTCGCCGGCGACGACGTCCACGCGAACGACGACGTCAACATGGGGCAGTCGTCGAACGACGTCTTCCCCTCCGCCGTCCATCTCGCTGCGCTCGACGAGATCGTCAACGATCTTCTCCCCGCACTGGAGCAGCTTGCGAACTCGCTCGAAGCGAAAGCGGTGGAGTTCGACGACGTCGTGAAGTCGGGCCGCACGCACTGGATGGACGCCGTGCCGGTCACCCTCGGCCAGGAATTCGCCGGCTACGCCGCGCAGGTGCGTCAGGGCTACGAGCGCGTCGGTTCGACCCTCACCCGGCTCGGCCAGATCCCGCTCGGCGGCACCGCCGTCGGCACCGGGCTGAACACGCACCCCGAGTTCGCGGCGCGCGTGCGTGCGCTGCTCGCAGCCGAGACCGGCCTCGAGATCTCCGCGCCTGCCGATCCGTTCGAGGCGCAGGCTGCGCGCGACGGCATCGTCGAGGCCTCGGGCGCGCTGAAGACCGTCGCCGTGTCGCTGACGAAGATCGCGAACGACATCCGCTACCTCGGCTCGGGGCCGCGCGCCGGGCTCGGCGAGATCGCGTTGCCCGAGCTGCAGAAGGGCAGTTCGATCATGCCGGGCAAGGTGAACCCGGTCATGCCGGAGGTCGTTACGCAGGTGGCGGCGCAGGTGATCGGCAACGACATCGCCATCACCGTCGGCGGCATGCAGGGGCACTTCGAGCTGAACGTGTTCGTGCCACTGCTCGCGCGCAACATCCTCGACTCGGTGAAGCTGCTCGCGAGCGCCAGCCGGCTGTTCGCGGAGAAGTGCGTCGACGGGATCGTCGCGAACCGGGAAGCGGCCGAGCACTACGCGGAGCTGACGCTCTCCGCGGCCACGGCATTGAACCCCTACATCGGGTACGACCGGGCGACCGAGATCGTCAAGGAAGCTGCGGCGTCCGGCCGGTCGCTCCGCGAGGTCGCGCGAGAGAAGGGTGTCGACGAAGCGACGCTCGACGAGGCGCTCGACTACCGCAAGATGGCCAAGCCGCACGGCTAGCGGCTTCCGGAAACTGCCGGAACCTCCAGTTGGCAAACCGCTCCAGGTTGTGCAGGATCGTCTGTACACAGGGGCGTCCGCAGCGCCCCGATTAGATGGAGAGGGGACACTCGATGAAGCACCGACGCAGGTGGTGGGTAACCCTGATGGCCGTCTCCGCAGTCGCCGCGGTTGCCGCTTCGGCCTCGCCCGGCTCCGCGAAAGCAGCGAAATACATGAGCGTGGCCCAGGGGGCCGGCGCCGCCGCCCTCGCCGGGTACACGCCGTTCGATCCGACCGCCCCGAGCACACCGGAGACGGTGACGTTCGTGCTCAGGGCTCGCAACGAGAGCCAGCTCGAGTCCCAGGTCGAGGCCGGAATGCCCGGCGGCTTCCTGTCGACGAGCAGATTCGCCAACACGTACGGACAGTCGAAGGTGGTCGTCCTGGGGATTCAGGCATACCTGGCCCTGTTCGGCATCCACTCGCACGCGATGGCGGACAACCTCGACATCCAGACAACGGGGACGGCGGGTCAGTACAACAACGCCTTCCAGATCGTCCAGCAGAACTACATGATCCCCTCGCACGGCGCGCACGGGCGCGGCCACGGCACGATCACCGTGCACGGCTCGCCGCAGAACCCGAAGGTGCCGTCCGAGTGGGGGCCGTACATCCTGGCCATCCTCGGCCTCTCGAACTACCCGACGGACCAGAGCGACATGGTCGGCACCGCCGACGGCGTCAGCACGCAGGGCCTGAACAACACTGCCCTGCTGCCGTCCGACTTCGCCGCGCGGTACCACCTCGACGCAGTTCAGCACGCCGGCGGGACAGGGCACGGCCGCACGATCGGCATCGTCACGCTCGCAGCCGACCGGCCCGACGTCGTCAGCGAGTTCTGGAACGCCATCGGCCTGTCCGCGTCGCAGTCGTCCGCCGGCCGCATCACGACGGTCAACGTCGACGGTGGACCGGGCGCACCGAACGCCGCCGCAGGGTCCGACGAGACCGCGCTCGACATGGAGCAGTCCGGCGCGCTCGCACCGGACGCGAACCTGAGCGTCTACCAGGCGCCGAACACCGACGCCGGCTTCGTCGATGCGTTCTACCAGGCCACGGCCGACAACACCGCTGACACCGTGTCGGCGAGCTGGGGTGAGTCGGAGACGATCATCCGCGCGTTCCAGAACATCGGGCTCGAGGACCTGAACTACCCCGAGGCGTTCAGCCAGGCGTTCCTGGAGATGGGCGCACAGGGGCAGAGCATGTTCCTCTCCTCCGGTGACTCGGGCGCGTATCCGGCCTCGCGTGACTTCGGCTCGACCGACCGCACCGCCGGCAACCCCGACGACAGCCCGTGGGCGACGTCGTCCGGCGGCACCACGCTGCCGGGCCCGTTCTCGACGTCCTCCGGTCTGACGTTCAACTTCCCGCAGGAGCGCACGTGGGGCTGGGACTACCTGTGGGCATCCGCCCGCCCGGCCCAGCTCGGTGAGACCGAGGAGCAGTACGCCGAGTCGCATGTCGTCGGCGGAGGCGGCGGCTACAGCGGCTTCTTCTCGATGCCCGCGTATCAGAAGGGCGTCAAGGGGACCGCGAACTTCAGCGCCGTCGAGTACTTGCAGCCGACCGGCTTCTCGACCACGAATCCGTTCTTCGGGGTCGACTTCGGTCTGAGCCTGCCGTACGACTGGAACTTCAACGCGACGCCGAACGTCACGAAGGGCGGTGCGGGCAATGCCGGCCGCGCGACGCCTGACCTGTCGGCCAACGCCGACCCGGAGACGGGCTATCTCGTGCTGTACACGTTCGACGACAACCCCGATCCGACCACTGCGACGTTCGAGCAGTTCGGTGGCACGAGCTTCGTCGCGCCGCAGCTGAACGGCTCGGCGGCGGCGATCGACTCGCTGCTCGGTCGGCGCGTCGGCTTCTGGAACCCGGCGATCTACAAGTTCGCCACGTCCAGGAAATCACCGTTCACGCCACTCGATGCGTCGGGCACGTCGAACGACAACCTGTACTACACGGGTACGAAGGGCAACATCTACAACGTCGGCTCGGGGCTCGGAACGCCGAATCTCGCCACGCTCGCCGGCGACTTCGCCACGCTCGGTTACTAGCGGCCGGGCCGATAGCTGCGAGAAGGGCCGCCCTCAGGCGGCCCTTCTCGTGTCTCAGGCGGAGATCGCGACCTTGGCGGTGAACGCGAGTCTGTTGCGACGGATGTGGATCGCGTACGTCCCGGCCGCGCGCGGGTTGCCGAGACCGGCGTCGTGCGTGAGCAAGAGTGTCAGCGTGCCCGGGCCGACGACGAGGCAGGTGACGCCTCTGTGCACGGGCATCGACACCGTCACCTGGTGGCCGTTGACCTCGACGGCGGGCGCGGACTTGCCGTTGACGAGCACGGCGGAGGCTGGAATGGAGCGCGGCACCGTCGCAGCGGCGGGGATCGTGATGATGGCCGTCCCCAGCCCGGGCTGCCCGCAGACCATCTCGTAGTGCACGCGGATCGTCAGCGCGACCGGCTTTGCGCCCGCCTTCCTGTCAGAGAGGGTCGCCGTCGCCGCCGGCATGTTCGGGCCGCCGGGGTTGATCGGGATCGGCTGAACGGGCGGTGTGGCAGCCGAAGCCACCGTGGCTGCCGTGGCCGCCACGATGGCGGTACAGATCCCGGCGACGCGAATGGTCACGTCGCCGGGATGGTAGCGCGGATCAGGCTCCCGGCTCCGCGGTGTGCGGATGCTTCTGGTGCCAATGGTCGGGCTTGCCGTGGTGGCCGCCCATTCCGGGATTCGGCAGACCGGGGTTGTCAAACGGCTTCACGCTGACGAGATCGGATACGAGATTCGCGACGTTCGGCGTTCCGAGGCCGGTCGCGTCGTCGAAGCCCTGGCCGGCGAAGAAGCCCTGCGTCGGGTCGGCGCCCGGATCGTTCCCACTGCCGAGGACGTTGTTCCCGGACGTGACGTCGTGGAAGTCCTGCTGGTATGCGTGCGGGTTCTTCGCGATCGCATAGAGGGCCGGGGCGACGAGGCCGAGACCGCGCTGGCCGCGCATGCCGCGGGCTTCGTTCGCGAGCGCGACGATCGCGGCCCATTGCGGCGACCCTGCGCTCGTGCCGCCGATGAGCGAAAAGAACGGGTCGGTCGGGTCGCAGCCGTTCGGAACGTCAGGCGTGTAGCACGAGGTGACGGTCACGACGCCGCCGAGGATGGCTGCGTTGTACGACACGTCCGGCACGGTGCGGCCGTGATTGGTCGTGAACCCGTTCTGCCACGGCGGCCGGGGGAAGATGACGCTCGGCGCGCCGCCGGTCGCCACCGGGACGGCGCAGCACCCGGTCTCGTTCCAGACCTGCTCCGCGCCGTAGCCGTTGTTCTCCAGCAGTCCGGCGCCGAGAATCGTCCCGCCGCTGAAGGACTGCACGTATGGCGAGCCTTCGGTGCCGCCGACTGCCAGCACGAGCGGGTCGGAGGCCGGATATGCCGCCACGGGGACCGGCGGGGAGTTGCCGTCGCTCGCTCCGAAGTCGCCGGTGGACGCGAGGATCGAGTCGCCGATGAGGGTCGCGCCGGCGTAGATCAGGTGCGACGCGAGGTTGGCGTTGGCCGTATCGGGTGCGTTCTCGTCCTCGCCGAAGCTCTGCGAGACGATGGCGCCGGGATAGCGCGGGAGGACCTGCGCCTCGGCCGAGTTGATGTCGTCGTTGTCGTCCGACGCGGCGACATCGAGCACGATCTTCGCGCCGGGTGCCATCGCGTGCGCGTACTCGACGTCGAGCGTGGTCTCGCTCTGCCAGTCGGAGAGCGCACCGGAGCCGTCGGTCGCGCCCGTGCCGCGCGCATTGATGACGGTGAGCGACGGCGGAGCGGGGAGGTTGAAAACCTGGTCGAAGGTTGCGAGATCCTGCTGGATGTCGGGGCTGCCGTAGGCGTCGACGATGACGATCGTCTGCCCCTTGCCGTCGAGGTTGCGCGGGAAGTTGTACGCCTGGCCGAGCTCGAGCGGCCCGTAGCAGGCGATGAAGAGGCCGCCGCCCGCATCGAGTGGGCACGGTGCTGCCGCAGGGTTCGAGTGCTTCAACGTCGCGACCCGCGGGCCGAAGATGTGCGGAGGCGTCCCGGCTGCCGTCAGCGACGGCGTCGTGTCCGCCTGTCTGCCCAGGACTGCGGCAGCAGAGCCCGGGAGCAAAACGAAGATGCACGTAGCAAGTCCGGCGAGTACGAGCCTGGCTCGCATTGTCTCTCCTTTCCGCGAGCGCACATAGCGCCTGCGGCCGCAGTCGATTGGACACACCTTGTGTTGGCTTTCGAGGAGCCGTATCCCCCGAAAGCGGGCCTTTCCGGTGTCAGGCACACTCGAACGAGTGACTGTGCTCGTTGCAACCCTGGTTCTGCTCACGGGCAACCTGCACGGCGTCGTCATGCGCGGGCCGATCGCGCCCGTGTGCCGGGTCGGGATGCCCTGCAACGAGCCGGCGCTCGGAGCGGTGCTCGTCTTCTCGCGCGAAGGCCGGGTGGCGGCGCGCGTAACCGTCGGCCTGCACGGCCGCTACACGGTTCGGCTGACGGCTGGGACCTATCTGGTGCGGCAGCCGGTCGTGCCGAAGATCGGCTTCGGCATCCGCCCGGATCGCGTCCGCCTCGTCGGCGGCGCGTCCACCCGCGCCGACTTCTTCATCGATACGGGAATCCGCTAGTAGGCGACGGCGCCGCGGCCTGTGGTGGCGGCGTGGCGCTGCTCGTCGGCGCGGTAGCTCGACCGCACCAGCGGTCCCGAGAAGACGGAGCCGAAGCCGAGCGCCTCGCCCTGCTCGCGGAACCAGCGGAACTCGTCCGGGTGCACCCAGCGATCGATGCGCGCGTGCTTCGCGCTCGGCTGGAGGTACTGGCCGATGGTGACGACGTCGACGCCGTTCGCGCGCAGGTCGCGCATCGTCTCGACCACCTCGTCGTTCGTCTCGCCGAGGCCGACGATGATCCCCGATTTCGTGAGTACGTCGTAGTCGGCGATCTCCTTGGCCCGGCGCAGGAGCCATAGCGCGGTGTCGTAGCTCGCCTTCGCGCCGCGCATGTTCGGGTGGATCCGGCGGACGGTCTCGATGTTGTGGTTGAAGACGTCCGGTCGTGCCGCAAGCACCGTCTGCAGCGCCTCTTCCTCGACGCCGAGGAAATCGGGCGTCAGCACCTCGACCGACGCCTCCGGGAGCTTCGCCTTCAGCGCGCGGATCGTCGCTGCGTAGTGGGCTGCGCCGCGGTCGGGGACGTCGTCGCGGTCGACCGACGTGACGACCACGTGCTTCAGCTCCATCTGCGCCGCCGCCTGTGCGACGCGCAGCGGCTCGAGCGCATCCGGCGGCGAGTCGGGCCGGCCGGAGTGGACGTAGCAATAGCGGCAGGCGCGCGTGCACGTGTCGCCGAGGATCTGGAACGTCGCGGTGCCGCGCCCCCAGCACTCGGAGATGTTCGGGCAGCGCGCCTCCTCGCAGATCGTGTTCAGCGAGAGGCCGTGCACGAGCTTCTGGACGTCGAAGTAACGGCCGTCGCGCGAGGGTGCGCGCACCTTCATCCACTCGGGCCTGCGAGGCCGCTCTGCGACGGGGAGCGATGACTCCATGGGCGTTGTCCAGTCTAAGTCGCGAACCCCATCTCGCAGCCGCTACTCTGAAACGGACTGAGCCGTCCGGTTACAGATTGGAGAACGTTTCGCATGAGCCAGCGCACCTCGACGAATCCCTGGGTCGTCCTCGTCCTGATCTGCATCGCGCAGTTCATGGTCGTCCTCGACGCGACCATCGTGAACGTCGCGCTCCCGTCAATCCAGAAGGATCTCGGACTGAGCGAGGCCAACCTCCAGTGGATCATCAACGCCTACACGCTCGTCTTCGGCGGCTTCCTGCTGCTCGGCGGGCGCGCCGGCGACCTGCTCGGGCGTAAGCGGCTCTTCCTCATCGGGCTCGTCATCTTCACGACGGCATCGCTCTTGAACGGGCTCTCGTCGAGCTCCGGCCAGCTCATCGGCTTCCGCGCGCTCCAGGGACTCGGCGCCGCGCTCGTGTCGCCGGCGGCGCTCTCGATCATCTCGACGACGTTCGCCGAGGGCAAGGAGCGCGCCAAGGCGCTCGGCGTCTGGGCTGCGATCGCTATCGGCGGCTCGGCGTTCGGCCTCGTGCTCGGCGGCTGGCTGACGCAGTCGTTCTCGTGGCCGTGGATCTTCTTCGTCAACGTGCCTGTCGGCGTGTTCGCGTTCTTCGCGGCGCTCCGTCTCGTGCCGGAGTCGAGGGACGAGCACGCGCACAAGGGCTACGACCTAGGCGGCGCCGTAACCGTCACCGGCGGTCTGATGACGCTCGTCTACGCGATCGTCAAGGCTGAGACCAAGGGCTGGGGCTCGACCACGACCATCGGTCTCTTCGTTCTCGCGACGGCGCTGCTCGGCGCATTCGTCCTACTCGAGCTCCGCTCCGCATCGCCGCTCGTTCGACTCTCGATCTTCCGCGTGCGATCGCTCCTGACCGCGAACCTGACGATGTTCCTCGTCATGTCGGGCATGTTTGCGATGTTCTTTTTCAACACGCTGTACGTGCAGCGCGTTCTCGGCTACCACCCGCTGAAGGCCGGCGTCGCGTTCTTGCCGTTCACCGCCGGGATCATGGTGTCGGCCGGGCTCGCGTCGACCCTCGCGCCACGCATCGGCGTGCGGCCGGTGGCAGCCGTCGGGATGCTTCTGACGGCGATCGGGATGCTGCTCTTCGCACGCATGCCGGTGCACGGCTCGTACGCCACCGACATCCTGCCCGGGATGATCGTCGCCTCTCTCGGCATGGGCGCCGTGTTCATGCCGCTGACGCTCGTCGCGACGACGGGGCTGCGCGACGAGGACCAGGGCCTTGCGTCCGGTCTGTTCAACACGTCGCAACAGATCGGCGGCGCGCTCGGGCTCGCGATCCTGACGACGCTCGCAGCGAGTCAGACGCACGGCGGCTCGCACGCGCAGCTCGTGCACGGCTTCCACTACGCCTTCGCCGGCGCTGCGGGCTTGGTGCTCGTCGCGCTCGTCGTCATGCTTTCGCTGCTGCGCAAGCGCGACGTCGTGCGGATCGAGTCCGAGGTGAGGGACGGGGCAATCGCCGTCGGCGCATGAGGGCCGACGCGCAACGCAATCTCGACCGCGTCATCGGCGCGGCGTGCGAATGCTTCGCCGAGGGCGGCGTCGACGTCAGCGTGGATGATGTCGCCCGCCGCGCCGGCGTCGGTCACGGGACGGTTTTCCGGCGCTTTCCCACGAAGGAGGCGTTGCTCGACGCCGTCCTCGCCAAGGAGCTCGACCGGATGGTCCTGCTGGCCCAGGCGGGGCTGACCGAGGACGACGCGTGGCGGGGCTTCGCCGGCTTTTTTCGCGCCGCTGCAGAGGGTTACGCGCGCAACCGAGCCCTGCTCGAGGCGAAAGACCGCTGCCGCGAGCTTCCCCAGATGCCGCTGCTGCAGAAGGCCGCCGACAAGCTCGTGGGGCGCGCGCAGAAAGCGGGCGCGCTTCGTCGCGACATGACCGCCGAGGAAATCTTCGAGCTCGTTCCCGCGGCGAGCCGGTTCCCGGACGTGATCCTCGACGGGCTACGCGGATAACCCGGCGTGGGTCGGCTGCGGCCAGAGGCCCACGCCGTCGTCCGCCGGTAGATCGTCGAACTCGAGGTCGAAGACTTCGGCGAGCGCTGCGATCGCGTGCGGCCGTACTTCGTCGACGGTGACATCGCGACCCGCCTCGCGCGAGATGGTCGTGAACGCGGCGTCCTCGAGGCCGCAGGCCGTGATCCACTCCGTGAACGGCGCCGGATCGAGGCTGACGTTCAGCGCATAGCCGTGCGTCGTCACCCAACGGGAGACGTGCACGCCGATGGAGGCGATCTTCCGCGGCGGCGGTGTGAGCCAGACGCCGGTGAGCCTGTCGATGCGCTCGCCCTCGAGCCCGAACGGCACCAGCGTGCGAATGAGCGCTTCCTCGAGGTTCCGCACGTACTGCTTGACATCGCGGCCGTGTCGCTTCAGGTCGATGATCGGGTAGCAGACGAGCTGGCCCGGCCCGTGATACGTCGACTTTCCGCCGCGGTCGGTCTCGACGATCTCGACCTCCGTGCTCTCCGGCAGGTGCAGCTCGGCGCTCTCGTCCGTCCGGCGGCCGAGCGTGATCACCGGGGGATGCTCGAGGAAGATGACCGTGTCGGGGATCGCGCCCTGCGACACCGCGCCCGCGAGCGAGCGCTGCAGATCCCAGGCCTCGCGATAGGGAACCTGCCCGAGCTGCAGCAGGTAGGCGCCTTTAGGTGCCGTCGCCTTCCCAGTTCTCGAGGCGCTCGCGCAGATCGCGCAGGAAACGGCCTGCGTACGCCCCGTCGACGAGTCGGTGGTCGTACGTGAGCGTGATGTTCATGATCGGCTTGATCGCGATCGCGTCGTTGCCGTCCTCGTCCGTGACGACCCACGGGCGCTTCACGAGCGCGTACGTGCCGAGGATCGCCGACTGCGGCTGATTGATCACCGGCGTGCCGTGGAAGGTTCCGTATCCGCCCGGGTTCGTGATCGTGAACGTGCCGCCCTGGACGTCGTCCGGCAGAAGCTTCTTGTCGCGCGCGCGTGAGGCGAGGTCGGCGATCCCCCGCGCGACGCCGAGCAGGTTCAGGCCTTCGGCGTTCCGGATGACCGGGACGATGAGGCCCTTGCCGTCCGCGAGCTCGACGGCGATGCCGAGATTCACGTAGTTGCGCGTCACGATCGAGTCGCCGCGCAGCTCGCCGTTCACGTAGGGATAGTCCTTGAGCGTGTCGGTCGCCGCGCGCGCGACGAACGCGAGGTACGTCGGGTTCACGCCATACGCGGACTGGAACTCCTTCTTCAGCGCAGCGCGGGCGGCGACGATCTTCGACATGTCGACCTCGATCGCGCTCGTGACGTGCGCGGCCGTGTCGAGCGAGCGGCGCATGTGCTCGGCGATGCCGCGCCGCATGGCCGACACCGGCTCGACCTGCTCTCCGGTCTGCGCGGCCGCGGCCTGCGGCTGCAGCCTAGGAGCTTGCGGCGGCGCGGCCGGTGCCTCGGCCTGCGGCGCCGAAGGCGCCGTAGCGGTCGGCGAGGCGCCAGACTCGACGACCGCCAGGATGTCCTGCTTCGTCACGCGTCCTCCGCGGCCGGTGCCGGGAATCTGGTCTGGGTCGATGCCGTGCTCGGACGCGATGCGCGCGACCACCGGGGAGACGAACTTGCCGTTGCCCGAGGGCTCGGCGACGGGCTCGGGGGCTGCTGCGGGTGCAGGAGCAGGAGCTTCGGCAACCGGCTCGGGCACGGGGGCCTGCGCGGGGACAGGAACAGAAACGGGTGGAGGCGCAGGTGCAGCCTCGGGCTCCGGTGCGGAAGCCGGCGCGGGTGCCGTCCCGGCGGAGCCGCCGATCTGGGCGAGCTTCGTGCCGACGTCGACGGTCTCGCCCTCCTGGACGAGGATCTGCACGACTGTGCCGGAGGCCGGGCTCGGCACCTCGGTGTCGACCTTGTCCGTCGAGATCTCGAGCAGCGGCTCGTCGGCCTCGATCTGCTCGCCCTCGCGCTTCAGCCACTTCGTGACCGTCCCCTCGGAGACGGACACGCCCATCTGCGGCATGACGACGTCGACTGCGGTCTCGGTGGCCACGATCAATACCCCGCCAGGTCGCGCAGGCCGGCGACGACGTCTTCGACCTGCGGGATGAACGCCTTCTCGAGCGGCGGCGAGAACGGCACCGGCGTGTCGGGCGCGGCGATGCGCTTCACCGGCGCGTCGAGGTCCTCGAACGCCTCCTCGGCGATCGTCGCCGCGATCTCGGCACCGAAGCCGCCGGTGCGCGTGTCCTCGTGCAGGACGAGAACCTTCGACGTCTTGCGCGCCGAGTCGAGCACTGCCGCCTTGTCCCACGGCATGACGCTGCGCAGATCGATGACCTCGACGGAGACGCCGTCGTTCTCGAGTTGCTGCGCGGCTTCGCCGGCGGTGTAGACCATCGCGCCCCACGTGATCACCGAGATGTCCTTGCCGAGGCGGTGCGTGCGGGCTTTGCCGATCGGCACCGTGTAGCGCTCCTCGGGCACCTCGCCCTTGATGCGGCGGTACAGGTGCTTGTGCTCGAAATAGAGGACGGGGCTCGGATCCTCGATGGCGCTGATCAGCAACCCCTTCGCGTCCTCGGGCGTCGCCGGGCAGACGCACTTCAGTCCCGGGACGTGCGCGAACGAGGACTCCGGGTTCTGCGAGTGGAACGGGCCGCCGGAGAAGCCGCCGCCGGATGGGAGCCGGACGACGATCGGCACGGGCGTGCCGACGCGCCAGCGCTGCTTCGCCGCGACGGTGACGAGCTGGTCCCACGCGCACGACACGAAGTCGGCGAACTGCATCTCTGCGACAGGGCGCAGGCCCATCATCGAAGCGCCGGTGCACGCGCCGACGATCGCGGTCTCAGCGAGCGGCGCATCGATGACGCGCCACGGCCCGAACTCCTCCTGGAAGCCGAGCGACACCTTGAACGCGCCGCCGTACACGCCGACGTCCTCGCCGATCAGGAAGACGCGCTTGTCGCGCCGCATCTCGGTGCGGAGCGCGTCGGAGATCGCTTGAAGGTAGGTGAGCTCGGCCATTAGTGCTATTTGTGGTGGGGGGTGTCGAGGTCTTCGGCCGAGGCGTAGACGCCGTGCAGGAGGTCGGCGGGATCCGGCATCGGTGACTGTTCCGCGCGCTGGAGCTCGTCGTTCAAGAGCTTCTTCACGCCGGTGGAGATCTCGTCCTCCTCCTCGTCCGTCATGTCGACGTTCGCGCGCAGCCAGGTGCGGAAGCGCTCGATCGGATCGGACTCGGCCCACTTCTCGAACATCACCTTCGGCACGTAGAACGCGTCGTCGTGCACCGCGTGCCCCTCCATGCGGAGCGTGAGGCACTCGAGCAGCGTCGGCCCGCCGCCGGCGCGCGCCTTCTCGATGGCGCGCCTGGCCTCACGGTAGACCGCGAGCACGTCGGTGCCGTCGACGACGACGCCTTCGAAGCCGTACGCCTGCGCGCGGTCGGCGACATGCTCGGTCGCGTACTCGAGATGTGTCGGTGTCGAGTACGCCCACTGGTTGTTGTCGCAGACGAAGACGACCGGCAGCTCGCGCGTGCCCGCGAACGTCATTCCCTCGTGCGTGTCGCCGCGCGCGGACGCGCCCTCGCCGAACCAGGCGAGCGCAACGCGTGCTTCCTCGCGAATTCTGAAGGCGAGGCCCGCACCGATGGCGACCGGGAGCATGGCCGGAAGATGGCTGACCATTGCGATGAGCCCGAGCGACGACTCCGCCATGTGCACGTTGCCGTCGCGGCCGTGCGTCGGGCCGTCCTGCCGGCCCATGTACTGCGCGAAGATGTGCCAGGGCTGGACGCCGCGCGTGATGTGCACGCCCATGTCGCGATGGAGCGGCGCGCCTACGTCGTCCGGGCCCATCGCCGTCGCGACGCCGACGGCCGCGGCTTCGTTGCCGCGACCGGTGTAGAAGGAGCCGGGGATCTTCCCCTGCCGGTACAGGATGTGCCCGCGCTCCTCCACGCCGCGCGTGATGACCATGTTGCGGTAGACGCCGAGGAGGTCCTCGCGGTCGAGGCCTGCCTCACGCACCTCATGGAGCGAGCCGACTGGCTCCGCTTCTCTCGCGACGGCCATCGGGGCTGAACTCTAACGCCAGGCGTACTCGGCGCCGACGGCCTGGAGCCGCGCCCGTGTTTCCTCGTCGCACAGGGCGCCGGCGACGCCCGCCTCGTAGAAGGAGCGCGGCAATAGCCCGAACGACTCGGCCGCCTCGTAATCACGGGTGAGATCGGTGTCGAACATCGCCGGGTCGTCGGTCGAGATCGAGCAGCGGACGCCCGCGGCGACCAGCCGCGGCAGCGGGTGGTCGGCGAGGGTCGCGACCGCTCCGGTGCGGAGGTTGGACAGCGGGCAGACGTCGAGCACCGTCCCGCGGCCTGCGAGCTCGCGGACGAGCCCCGAGTCGTCGACGGCGCGGATGCCGTGACGGATACGGTCGGCGCCGAGGCCGTCGAGCGCGCTCCGCACCGAGTCGGCGCCCGCGAGCTCGCCGGCGTGCGGGACCGAGCCGATGCCGCCTTCTCTTGCGAACGCGAACGCGCGCGCGTACGGCTCCGTCGGGTACTCGAGGCCACCGACGCCGAGTCCGACGACGCCTCGTTCGCGGTAAGCGACGGCGAACCGGGCGACCGTCTCGGCCTCCTCCGCCGAGTAGACGCTGGGGATGTCGGGCGTGAGCCGCACCTCCACGCCGTGCAGCTCGCGCGCCTCTCGCGCGCCGTCGCAGTACCCGCTGAACACCTCGTCGGTGTCGAGTCCGCGCCAGAACCCGGGGACGAAGATCCCCTCGAGGTAAACGGCGCCGTGCGCCGACGCCTCGGCGGCGTAGTCGACGACGATCTGGCGGAAGTCGTCGTAGTGCTGCAGCGCGCCGGCGGTCAGCTCGAACGTCTCGATGAAGTGCCGGAAGTCCCGGTACGCGTACAGCGACTCGAGATCGTCCGGGAGCGCATAGTCGTTCCGCTTCGCGATCTGCTTCAGCGTCGCGGCTCGCACCGTGCCTTCGAGGTGCACGTGCAGCTCGATCTTCGGATACGGCGTCAGCTGTTCGCCTCGTTATCGAGCCATCGGCCGACGACGAGCGACCAGAACTCCGGCTGCTCCCGATAGCCGAGCGAGCGATAGAACGCCTGCGCGTCGTCGGTTTGGAGGCCGATGTGCTGGCCGGGGACTGCGGCGGCGAGCATGTGCATGAGCGTGGCCGCGATTCCCAGCCGCCGGTATGCGGAGTGCGTCCAGACGTCGACGACGTACGCGTTGCAAACGCCGTCGGAGAGCATGCGAGCCATACCGACGACGCGATCTTCGTCGCGTGCGAAGGCGACGTGCTGAGACTGCTCGAACGACAGCCGCAGCGCGTCTGCAGAGCGGCCGTTGTCGAAGTCGTCGTCGGCGAGGTCGGCCTTCGCCTGCGCCCAGTCGATGCCGTCGAGCGTGCTGTCGAAGGTCACGGACATCGGGGCGAGGCTACAGTCAGTGCGTGGGCAAGGCCTCGGACTGGCTGCGTGAGGAGCGGCGCAAGGTGCTCGGCGACTGGGTCGCCGTGTGCCTCAAGTGCGGCGCGGGCCGGCGTTGGTTCGAGCAGTTCGAAGCGGAGGTGCCGGACGAGTGCCCGCAGTGCGGCGGAAAGCTTCTGCGCCGCTGCCCGAGCTGCAACGCGGCGTTCTCGTCCATCGCCGCGGTCGACTGCGAGGAGTGCGGCAAGCCGATCCGACCGGACGAGCTCTTCGGCTCGCCCATCAAGCGCCGCCGCTAGAACAATTCGTTGTCGAAGCCGGGCACGACCGGCCCGCTGAGGATCTGCGAAAAGCGGATCACGGTGACGACCTCGTCCGCCTCGACCTCACGGTTGTACAGCTGGCCGAGAAACATCGCCATCTCGTCCGTGCGCCGGATCTCCGGGTTGTCGTGCTCGATCTCGCGCGGCGACAGCTCGCCGAGCGTCTTCACCTCGACCTTGTCGATGACGGCGTCGAAGACGAACTCGCGCGCGCTGTAGCGGTTGCCGCACAGCACCTTGACGACCATTCCCTTCTTGTACTTCCCGGACTTGTCGCCCAGGCGGATGGTGGCCGACTTGCGCCCGGTGCGCAGCTGGTCGGCGACCATGGGGGAGTAGAAGTTGAGTGCGTACATAGGCTCGCGGCGCCCGCTCAAACGAGAAGATCATAGGGGAGCGTCGGCTCCACATGGCTGCGCGCGACCTGATCGGGCGCCGTGCAGCCGAGGAGCCCGAGACCGAGCTCGATCTCGTCCCGGAGGATCGAGAGCACCGACGCGACGCCCGCCTCGCCGCCGACCGCGAGGCCGCCTGCGAACGGCCGCGCAGCGAACGCCGCGCGCGCGCCGAGCGCGAGCGCCTTCAGCACGTCGGTCCCGCGCCTGACGCCTCCGTCGACGTAGACCTCGCACCGTCCCGCGACGGCGTCGACCACCTCGGGCAGCGCGTCGAGCCCGGCGGCGACGCCGTCGAGCTGGCGACCGCCGTGGTTCGAGACCCAGATCGCGTCGGCGCCGTGCTCGACTGCGAGCGTCGCGTCCTCGCGCGTGAGGATCCCTTTGACCACGAGCGGGAGCGGCATCTCGGCACGGATCCATTCGAGGTCGCGCCATGTCAGCGCCGGTGAGTTCTCGAACAGGTTCGCGTACGGCAGGTGCAGATTCGGCGGCGGGTTCTGGAAGCCGAGCCGCAGGTCGCGCTCACGCCTGCCCACATAGGGCAGGTCGACAGTGAGGACGACCGCGGAGTAGCCGACCTCGCGCGCTTCCGTGATGTGGGCGATGGTTCGCGCCCGGTCGTTGAGGACGTAGAGCTGGAGCCAGCGTGGCCCGTCGCCGGCCTCGGCGATCTCCGCGTGCGTGCTCGTCGTCAGCGTCGACACGCACATGAGCGCGCCGGCGGCGCCCGCAGCGCGTGCGGTCGCGACTTCGCCCTCCGGGTCGATCAGCCGCTGCATCGCGAACGGCGCGACGCCGAGCGGTGACGCGACCGGGGTCCCGAGCAGGGTCGTCGCGGTGCTCACCTCGCTGACGTCGACGAGCATCCGCGGCCGGAAGCGCCAGCGACCGTACGCGTCGACGTTCGCCCGCAGGGTCACCTCGTCGCCTGCGCCACCCTCGAAGTAACACCAGATGCCCGGGTCGACCTTCGCCGCGGCGGCGTCGAGGTAGTCGGCGACGTTGATCATCCGGCGCCGAGCCTATCTCGCGCTTTCGCCGCCATCTCCCGCTCCCCGCCGTAGGCGAGCAGGCGCGGCGCCTCGTCGAGCGGGAGCCAGCGGGCCTCGGCCACCTCGACGCGCATCTCGTCCTCGATCGCGCCGATCCGTCCGCGCCCGGCCCGGAGGAGGAAGAAGCTCACGACCTTGAAGATCCGCTCTCCGTCCCAGGTGTAGACGTATTTGACGTCGCCGAGCTTTTCGACGAGCCGGCCGTCGACCCCGGTCTCCTCCCATACTTCCCGGACGGCCGTCTCAGCTGGGATCTCGCCCGGGTCGATGTTCCCCTTCGGGAGCACCCAGGTCCCGGCCGGCTTCCCCTGCGGCCGGATGGCTGCCACATGCACGCGTCCGGCTAGGGTCCGGACGAGCACGCCGCCGGCCGAGAATTCGCGCTTCATCTCCGTGTTCTAGCGGCTTGCGGGACCTGCGGTCCATCACTACACTACCTCAGCACTCTCGGGGTGAGAGTGCCAGACAGTGTCACAAGGTCGCAGTCAGGAGGCAGTTGTATGAACCTGAAGCCGCTTGGTGACCGCCTGATCGTCGAAGTCCTCGATGAAGAGGACGTCACGACCAGCGGCATCGTGCTGCCGGATACCGCGAAGGAGAAGCCGCAGCGCGGCCGTGTCCTCGCAGTCGGCCCGGGCAGCCGGGACGACGACGGCAAATTCGTCCCCATGGACCTGGATGAGGGCGACGAGATCGTCTTCTCCAAGTACGGCGGGACCGAGATCAAGGTTGGCGTGGACGAGTACCTGATCCTGCGCGAGAGCGACGTTCTCGCGAAGGTCGTCGGGACGCGCGAGCTGGCCGGCGCAAAGTCGAAGTAGGAGGACTGAACAAGCCATGGCTCACAAAGAGCTGAAGTTCAACGAGGATGCACGGCGCGCTCTCGAGCGCGGCGTGAATACCCTCGCCGACGCGGTCAAGGTCACACTTGGCCCGAAGGGCCGGTACGTCGTGCTGGACAAGAAGTTCGGCGCGCCGACCATCACGAACGACGGCGTCACCATCGCTCGCGAGATCGAGGTCGAGGACGTCTTCGAGAACCAGGGCGCACAGCTCGTGCGCGAGGTCGCAACGGCGACGAACGATGTCGCCGGCGACGGAACCACAACCGCGACCGTGCTCGCCCAGGCGATCGTTCGCGAGGGCCTGAAGAACGTTGCCGCAGGCGCGAACCCCATGGGGCTCAAGCGCGGCATCGAGAAGGCCGTCGACGCAGTCGTCGAGAACCTCAAGTCGCAGTCGAAGAGCGTCTCCGGCAAGGAGGACATCGCCCGCGTGGCGACCGTCTCCTCGCGCGAGCGCGAGATCGGCGACGTGATTGCGGACTCGATCGAGAAGGTCGGCAAGGACGGCGTCGTGAACGTCGAGGAGGGCCAGACCCTTGGCCTCGAGCTCGAGTTCACCGAGGGCATGCAGTTCGACAAGGGCTACCTCTCGCCGTACATGATCACCGACGCCGAGCGCATGGAGGCGGTGCTGGACGAGCCGTTCGTCCTCGTCGCCAACCAGAAGATCGGCGCGGTCAAGGATCTCCTGCCCGTGCTCGAGCAGGTCATCCAGGCCGGCCGTCCGCTGCTGATCGTGGCGGAGGACGTCGAGGGCGAGTCGCTTGCGACGATCGTCGTCAATAAGCTGCGCGGCACCTTCCAGGCCGTCGCCGTCAAGGCGCCGGGCTTCGGTGACCGCCGCAAGCGGATGCTCGAGGACATCGCCATCCTCACGGGTGCCGAAGTCATCACCGAGGAGATGGGCCTGAAGCTCGAGAACACGAAGATCTCGCAGCTCGGCAAGGCCCGTCGTGTCGTCGTCGACAAGGACTCGACCACCATCATCGATGGTGCCGGCGAGTCCGACGCGATCAAGGGCCGGATCAAGCAGCTGAAGGCGGAGATCGAGAACACCGACTCCGACTTCGATCGCGAGAAGCTCCAGGAGCGCCTCGCGAAGCTGTCCGGCGGCGTCGCCGTCGTCAAGGTCGGCGCGTCGACCGAGACGGAGATGAAGGAGAAGAAGCACCGCGTCGAGGACGCTCTCCAGGCCGCTCGCGCGGCGCTCGAGGAGGGTCAGGTTCCCGGCGGCGGCGTCGCGCTCATCAACGCGGCGGACGCTGTCAAGGAACAGCTCCTCGCGGAGCTCGAGGGCGACGAGCAGACGGGCGCGAAGATCATCATCCGCGCGCTCGAGGAGCCCCTTCGCCAGCTCGCGGCCAACGCGGGCCTCGAGGGCTCGATCGCGGTCGCAAGCGTTCGCAGCGCCCAGAAGGGCTGGGGCCTGAACGTCGACACGGGTGAAGTCGAGGACCTGCTCAAGTCAGGCATCGGCGATCCCACGATGGTCACGCGCTCCGCGCTGCAGAACGCAGCATCGATCGCGAAGAACATCCTCACCACCGAGGCGATCGTCGCCGAGGCACCGGACAAGTCCGGCGCCGGCATGGGCGGCGGCATGCCCGACATGGGCGGGATGATGTAACGAGCCTTCGGGCTACTGCTGGAAGCGAAGGGCGGCCGCGAGGCCGCCCTTCGTCGTACTAGAACCCGTAGCGCTCTTCTTTCCAGTAGTCCGCGTTGTTGTTGTAGCCGTAGCGCTCCCAGAACCCTGGCTTGTCGGCGGCGGTCAGCTCGATGCCGCGGAGCCACTTCGCGCTCTTCCAGAAGTACTTCGTCGGCACGAACAACCGCACCGGCCAGCCGTGGTCCGGCGTGAGCGGTCCGCCGTCGGCTTCGTACACGATCAACGCGTTCTCGTCCTCAATCGCGGCGAGCGGCGAGTTCGCCGTGAAGCCTGCCTCTGCATGGGCGATGGCGAAATGCGCGCTCGGCTTCGGGTTGCACAGCTTTGCGATCTCGCGCCAGTGCACGCCTTTAAAGTGGGCGTCGAAGCGGCTCCAGCGAGTGACGCAATGGATGTCGCTCGTCACCTCGGTCGCCGGCAGCGCCGTGAGCTCTTCGAAGGTCAGCGTGATCTCGTTCTCGACCTCGCCCCACACGCGCAGGTCCCACGCCGCGAGATCCACCTTTGGTACGTCGCCCGCGTGCAGCACCGGCCACTTCTCGGTCAGGTACTGCCCGGGCGGGAGCCTGGCGGGGTCGAAGCCCGCCGCGCGCACCTTGTCCTCGGCCTTCGAGCGGAAGAGCGGCATCGCGTTCGTACACTAATCCCATGGACGTGGCACAGCGCCCGCGCGCCTTCGTCCGGGTTGCCGGAGCGGACGCGCGCGACTATCTCCAGCGCATGGTCTCGAACGACGTCGACGCGCTCGCTGTCGGCGACTCCTGTCCTGCGCTCCTGCTGACGGCAAAGGCGCGGCTGATCGCGCCGCTCGTCGTCTGGCGGCGCGGCGAGGACGACTACCTGCTCCTCACCGAGCCGGAGCTCGGCGAGCCCGTGAGGGCGCACTTGACGCGCATGCGGCTCCGGGCGAGCTGCGAGGTCGCGCCAGAGGAGCACGAGACGGTGCTCGCGTTCGGCGGCGACGGCATCGCCACCGACTTTCCCGGCGCCGTCGAGGTGCTCGACGCAGGCCTCGAGCCGACGCTCTCCGCCGACGAGCTCGAGCTGCGCCGCATCGAGGCCGGTGTCCCGCGGTGGGGACACGAGCTCGACGATCGCGTGCTCCCTGCTGAGGCCGGCCTCGACGAGACGCACATCAGCTTCAGCAAGGGCTGCTACCCGGGGCAGGAGCCAATCGCTCGCCTGCACTACCGCGGCCATGTCAACCGCAAGCTGCAGGTGGTCGAGCTCGACGACGAGACGTCTGTCGAGCGCGTCACGAGCTCGGCGCGACGCCCCGACGGCTCCGTCGTCGCGCTCGCGTACGTGCGCACCAAAGGTGCCTAGGCTCGAGCCGGCCGCGTGGTGGTCGGTGCGCGCCGCGCACAACCTCAAGCCGGCAACGTATCGCTGCCCGCTCTGCGGCTACCGCCTGCATGCGATGGCACCGCACGTCCTCATCGCGCCCGAAGGCGACACGAGCCGCCGGCGGCACGCGCACGCCGAATGCGTCCAGGCCGCGCGCGAGCAGGGCCGCATGCCGAGTTACGACGAGTGGCGGAAAGCGCAGCCGCGCAAGCGCATGCGGTTACACTGGCCGTTCCCGAAGCGCCCGTAGCTCAGGGGATAGAGCGCTGCCCTGCGGAGGCAGAGGTCGCATGTTCGAATCATGCCGGGCGCATGGCTCAACCAAGCGGTGTTTGGAGGAGCGATGCAGCAAGTTGTACGTCGATTCGTACCTCGTACTCTCCCTCCGGTTCAGTCAGAGCAGCCGAACCGAAGCTGCGTGGGGACTTGTGCCCAAGCAATCGGAACGTCCTGTTTCCGCAACAGCCTGAACATCTCGCTCAATACGACGAGTTCGACAAGGTCGAGAAGCTCGTACGACTCTCGGCGACGAAGCAGATCCCGGTCGATCCATGGGAGGCGCTGACAACGCTCGAGAAGGCGCGTTCCCTGCTGCTTCGCCATCACGCCGCTGTCGCCCGGCGACAAGCAGAGGACAGCGGATCGCCGCGGCGATCGACGACGATGAGCCCATTCCAATAGGTGGCGGAGACGGCAGGACCGCAGTCCTGTCGCCTCCATGCGCACCCGGGGGGATAAAAGATGCTCCGCTGTGTCCGGTTGCGTCTTCTCGGAGACGGTGGTCCGGAACGCAGACGCTCGCTGCTATTCCGAGATCTTGCGTCCGGAAGCGGGCAATCGAGCTGGCTGCTTGGCCGGGTTTCCTTCGCCCCTTTGGTGTGGCTCGTTCGAGGGACAAGGCCCCGCGGGTGGGGCTTGAAGCCTCCAGGGCGTCGGCGTACTGTGGACAACGGGCAGTCCGGGAGAGGGGACAGGCAGGCGATGAGGGCATTGTTGATCGTTGCGGCTGCGGCTGGACTTCTTGCGGTGGGCGCACGCTTGAGATCGACCACATTGTTTCGTTGGAGCTCGGCGGCTCGAACGACATCGCCAACCTGTACCCGGAGAAGGCGACCCTTCCAGGGCACGCGCCTGGCTACCACGTGAAAGACAAACTGGAGAACGGCGCGCACAAGGCGGTGTGCACCGGAACGATCAACCTCCGCTCGGCCCAGCAGCAGATCGCTTCGAACTGGGAGCTGCTCTACAAGAAGCTGTTCGGGGTCGCACCGACCGCCTGATGGGGGCGGCGACAACCCTGCGACCGGCGGCAGACCCCGTGGACAAACGCGCGGCGCGGATCGACAAGTCCTTTGGCCGTTCGCCCGATGCACGTCACGCCGCTCGAGCCGGAGTGAGTGGGACGATAACGTCGACCAACGCGCGAATCCGACGTCCGATCGTTCGCCGCGCCAGCGTGCGGGGCTGATGCCGAGTACTGCTTCCATGGATCGCAGAGGGGAATGCGTCGGCTGGAACTGCGGTCGGAGAGACGGTGACGTTCCAGGTGAAGCGGTGTGGCAGGAGCGGCTCCCGGCTGCCGACCACCGGCACGAAACGCTGAGACTGCATCTGCCATCGCCACGCATCGTGATGTCGTGCAGCCGAATTCCAGCGCCGGCGGCCAGGTCGTGACGCTCCGCGGGGGCTTGCTACTCGGGACCGCGCTCGCGCGACGACTGGTCAAGGTTGACACCCTGCTTTATTGCGTGGCTGAGCTGCCGGCGGAGGCCGTGCACGACGGACCAGCATGGATTCGTCCGGCGACTGCCGCGGATGCGCAGGCGCTCGCACGGCTCGCTGGTGGACGGCGCACGGTGCGCAAGCGGCTCGCCGGCGGTGACTATGCCGTCGTCGCCGAACAAGAAGATCAGTTGATCGGCGTCGTATGGATCACGGCGCGGCCACTGCGGCTTCCTGGCTATGGGCTGAATGTCGATGCGTCGCCAGAGCTTCCATACTCGTATGGCCTGCGCGTCATTCCGTCGGCGCGCCGGCGAGGCGTTGGCACGGCGCTTGCCTACTACGTTCGGGAGGTTGAAGGGCCGCGACTTGGCTTTCGCTGTATGAGCTACCACATCAGCCCGAGTAATCCCATGACCTACCGGCGCCACGTGGCTGAGGCCAATGCGCTCACGATCGGCGAACTGCGAGTCCTCGTTCTCCTCGATCGCATACCGCGCGTAATCCGTAGCCGCCGCGTGCGCTCTCCACCAACTACGCGACCGTAGCCGGGGCTGCTGCGAAGGGTTGCGAAACGGCGCTTGTCGGCGCCTTGCTATCTCGCCCGCTTTCGGAACGAGGGCGCGTTCGGCGAGGCCCTCGCGGTGCAGATCAGGGACGACGTCGCGGCCGCGCTGGAGCTCAGGCCTGCCGC
>Ga0208219_1000131_pt1 | contig 31597 bp, 35 predicted proteins | sample NGESurshal072012_7_FD_184469 | JGI IMG/M metagenome (GOLD analysis project Ga0208219, IMG submission 184469) | Arctic peat soil microbial communities from Barrow, Alaska - NGEE Surface sample 53-2 shallow-072012 (SPAdes) | ecosystem: Environmental > Terrestrial > Soil > Wetlands > Peat ... | reverse complement strand
TGCAGGCGGCGCGCGAGCCGCTTCGCACGCTGAAGCCGCGTCGGCGCATGCGGCCCCGCCGCGGCCTCCATCGATTCTGAGGTGTCGAAGACGAAGAACGTCTGCGCGTCGCCGCGCTCGCGCACCTGCTGCTGGCGGACGACGACCGGCTGCGCAGCGGCGACCGCGACGAGCGCAGGCAGGAGGAAGAGCGCACCCGCGACCTGCGCGAACGTGCGGCGGCCCGGCCTGCGCAGCTTCAGCGCGGCGCGGATCCGCTCCGACCGGCGCTCCGTCACGAGGAGCGCCGCGAGCGGTACGGCGGCGGCGAGCGCAAACAGCGCGTCGACCGGCGTGAGGAACGACACACCGAAGATCGCGAGCATCAGTAGCCGTTTCCGACGAGCGTTGCACCGTGGCCGCGGCCGAAGCCGAAGCCCGCGTGCGCATCCTTGCCGATCGGCCCCTTGCCCGGCCGCGTGACCCGCAGCACGAGCTCGAGGTTCTGCTTCGCGGCGGTGTCACCCGGGTCGAGATCGATCGCCTGCTGGAAGTACTCGGTGGACTGCTTGAGGACCTGGATCTGCGCTGTCTGACTGCCGGCCGAGATCGGCGTCGTGATCACGAGCACGCCGAGGAGGTTGGCCGCACTCGACCGCTCCCCGGCGGTCCTCGCCGAGCTCATGAGGTCGAGCAGCTGGCCTTGCGCCTGCGCCCGCAGTTTCGGCAGATCCTGCTGCGACTGCGGATTCGCACCGATGTGCGTGTACCAGAACGACTGCAGCGCGCGGCGCCACGCGATGGTGTCGTTCGTGCCGAGCACCGCGCCGGCCGGATCGCCGGGGAGGATCGTCGCCGGCTTCCACAGGTCGCCGTGGTCGGGCAGCGCGCGGAATTTCATGTCGTCCCGGTGCACGGACGCCTGCCACGCGCGCGTGTCGAGCGCGAAGAGCACGAGCAGCGTCGCGACGCAGGCGAGCACGAGCGCGGCGATCCCGAGCCAATGTCGGCGGATGTGCGTCATGCGGGCTCCACGACGAGGCGCGTGTTCCAGCGCTCGTTGCCGGCGAGCAGCAGCACGAGGATAACGCCGAGGCCGAGCAGCGCCCACGGGGCGGCGGCGGTCACCGGCTGCACGTGCTTGTGAGCGCCGTGCCGGAACGCGGACGGATCGACGAACGAGTTGGCGCCGAACAGCGCGGCGAAGTAACTCTTGTTCGACGACTCGGCGAAGAGCGGCACGATGCGGACGGGGACGTGCTCGCGATGCAGGTGCAGCGCCTCGGCGTCCAGCTGCGGCTGGTCGGCGACCGAGTCGTCGAGGTCGCTGACGATGAGGAGCGCGCCGTGCTTGACGTGCGCGCGCTTGAGCGCGGTGTCACCGGCGATGAGCCCGGCCGAGATGCGCGTGCCGCCGCTGAACTGATCCCACGGCGACTGCGCGAACACCGGCGTTCCGCCGTAGAAGCGGATAGGGACGAAGAACGGGATGAACTGCAGCAGCGCGCCCGGCGGCGAGTTCGGCGGCAGCAGCTCGTACGCCGTGTCGGAGAACATGACGAGGCAGATCGACTGGTTCGCGTTGACGATCCCGCGTAACGTCGCCGCGACGCGCTCGTACACCGGCCCGGAGATGCTCGCCGACATGTCGAGCACGACGCAGCCCGTCGTCGCGCCTGACGGGAGCACCGCGGCGCGGCCGGTGCCGGCCGAGCGGGCGAGGAGGACGATGCCGGCGAGCGTCGCAGCCAGTGCGGCGGCGAGGACGACGCGTCCTGCCGACGTGCGGAGCATCGGCGCCCGCAGCTCGTGCAGGTCGGCGAGCTCGACCGGCTCTCGGCGATCGATGGTCGGGAGCTTCACGCGCCGCGCCCTTTCTCGCGCGCCTGCTCGGTGAACGCCTCCACTTCCTCGTCCTCGGGGACGCGCGGCGACCATGCGAGCTCGTGCGCGGCCTGCGAGAGCTCGTCGACGGCGGGGACGACGCCGAGCTCGCTCGCGACGCGCTCGAACGCCTTGCGCTGCAGCGTCTCGTCTCCATGCGCGTGCGCCCACGCGAGCAGCGCGAGCGCGCGCTCGAGCGTCGACCCTTCGAGCGACGCGGCGCTCGCGACATGCGGCCGCAGCACGCGATACCAGCGGGCGAGCGCCCCGAGCGCAACGGCCACCGCAAGCCCGGCGAGCCCAAGCGCGAGCCAGAAGAGGAGCGAGGGGGAGACGCGGAACGTCGGCGCAGCGACCGGCGCGAGCCGATACTGCCAGTCGTACTTGCGGGTGTTCAGGAGCGCCGTCGAGACCGCCGGGCTGACCTGCGAGAGCACCTTCACCGACGGCCACGTCGCGTTGATCCCGAACTCGTGCTTGCCGTTCGCGCGCAGGTAGTCGATGTGCGCGGCGGGGAAGCGGAACACGTGGTACGTCTCGCTCGGCGGCGCGACCGGCACGCACCTGGTGGTGAGACAGCGGAGCTGCCACGTCCACGTGAGCTGCTCGAAGCGGCCGACCTGCAGGCGCAGCACCGTCGGCGCTCCCACCATCGCATACGGCGCGAAGCCGACCCGCACACGCAGCCGGGTCGGATCGACCCAGCGCGTGTCGGCGACGACCGCGAGCTTCGCGGAGAGCGTGTCCCCGAAGAGATGGACGGTGGGCGCGATGTTCGCGTACGCCTTCAGCGGTTCCCCTTCACCGATCACGGAGCCGGAGGAGTGGAACGGCATCCCCGGGTGCACCTGGAAGGCCGGCGGAAGGACCTTGCCCGGTCCGTTCGCCGCCGTCGCGCCACCGGCGAGGACGAGCGCTGCTCCGAACCCCGCGAGCACGGCCTTCATACGATCGCTCCGCGCCACATCTGCCGCAGGTCGGCCCAGCGCAGGAACGACGAGAGCAGGTCGACGTACTCGTGCGAGCGCGCCTCGACCGGTTCGATCCCGAGCGAGCGGAAGTCGCGCACGAGGCTCGCCCAGCGCGACTCGTGCTCCTCGCGCAGGCGCGCCGCCTCGCGCTCGGTCACGTAGACGGGGACGACCCTGCCGGTGCCCGGCTGCGCGTACGGGATCGTGATCCCGCCGACGTCGGGGAACGTGCGCTCCCACACCGGGTCCTGGATGACGACGGGGACGATCTCCCACTGATGCTCGAGCGCGCGCTGCCAGGCGTCGAGGTCGGGCGGAACGGCGAAGTCGGAGAGGACGAACACGAACGCCTGCGTCGGCAGGTCGCGGCGGTGCTCGCCGAGGAAGAAGAGCCCGCGCGCGACGGTGTCGACCGGCGCGCCGAAGGGCCGGTCGAACGTTCCCGGCTCGGCGACGCGCTCGCTGCGCGGAGGGCGCCAGTACGGATCGCCGAGCGCGTAGTCGAGGTAGCCGGTGAGGCTGCGGGCCGCGTGCGCGCTCGTGCCGATCAGGTCGAGCGCGGCGAGGATCGCGCGGGGCTTGTCCAGGGTGCGGAACGTCGACGCGCCGATCCCCATCGACGGCCGCCGGTCGACCAGGACGACAACGCGCGGAGCCTCGTCGGCGAAACGCTCGCGGACGATGAACTCGTCGTCGCCGCGTGCGGCCGACAGCTTCGCGGACGCGGCCCAGTCCATCCACCCGACGTCATCCCCGGGGCGATACTCGCGCGTGCTTGCTACGTCGGAGCCGATGCCGCGGCGGACGCTGCGCACGCCGCCGAAGGCGAGGCCGATCACGCGTCGCCGCGGGATGAGCGGAAAGACGGCTGCGGTCACGCCGAGACGGCCGCCGGCACGTCGAGGTCGATGTCGAAGCCCGGCTTCGGGGCAACCTCGATGCAGCGCCGGCGAACGTCCGCGCTCGCCGCCTCCAAGCCGTGATCCCGGATCTCGGCGAGGAAGCTCGGACGGAACAGGAGCCTGTGCATGAGCACGGGCACGAAGAGGCGCTCGACGTCGTCCGGCGTCACATACCGGCGCGAATGCAACACCGCCCACGCGCGCGCCGCGCGGTTGAGCGCGAGCGTCCCGCGCACGGAGCTGCCGATCGCAACGACCTCGATCTCGCGCGTCGCGCGGACGAGGTCGACGATCCAGCGCGCGACCGCCTCGTGCAGGAACACGTGGCCGACCGCCGCGCGAAGCGTCGCGATCTCCTCGAGGTCGACGACGGGCGCGAGCCTGCCGAGCGGATGGCCGCCGAGCTGCTCGTCCACGATCTGCCCCTCGTCCTCCGCGTCGGGGTAGCCGAGTGCAGTTTTGACGAAGAAGCGGTCGAGCTGCGCCTCCGGCAGCGGGAACGTCCCCTCGTACTCGATCGGGTTCTGCGTCGCCATGACGAGGAAGGGATCGCCGAGCGGTCGCGTCTCGCCGTCCACGGTCACCTGCTGCTCGGCCATCGCCTCGAGCAGCGCCGACTGCGTCTTCGGCATCGCGCGGTTGATCTCGTCCACGAGGACGACGTTCGCGAACACCGGCCCCGGCCGGAACTCGAAGTCGCGCTCGCGCTGGTTGAAGATCGAGAGGCCGGTGACGTCGGTCGGCTGGAGATCCGGCGTGCACTGGATGCGCGACGCCTGGGCGCCGCTGATCGATCCGGCGATCGCGCGCGCGAGCACCGTTTTCGCCGTGCCGGGAACGTCCTCCAGGAGGGCGTGCCCACTGCACATGAGCGCGGCCACGACGAGCTTGATCTGCTCTCGCTTGCCGTGCACCACCGTTTCGATGTTGTCCAGCAGGCGTTCGGCGATCTCGTTCGCCACAGCCAGATCGTCAGCAGCCAAGGAAAAACCTCCCGTCGGAAGCCTACTCTGGGTACTTAGACGGATTCCGGCGGGATTTGTTCTACGGCGCCGAGACGACGGCCGCGGGGCAGTGCCAGTACACGAGGCCGGTGAAGAGCCCGGCGTCGGCGCAGCCGTTTCGGGAGAGGTCGGGCGCACCCTCGAGCTTGCCCGAGCTGCAAGCCTCAACCTGCTCCCCGCTCGTCTGGGTCTGGACGACGGTGCACGACCCTGTCAGTCCAGCGGCCTGGAGGACGCGGCCGTCCTTCGCCGCCACCATGCCGGCGGCGAGAAGGGCTCCGATGACGACGATCCTCTTGACCATGCGGCTAGCTCCCTGCCGCAGGTCGGGTTCAGCCGCATGATCGGCCTCGCCGGTCGGACGCTCTATCCCTCGGTCGAGTCGTTCCAGACGGTCTGGAACGTCCCGAAGCGGAGCTCCTGCTCGGAGTAGAAGCGCGTGTCGTCGACCCGCCGCATGTACTCGTCGCGGTGCGTGGCGGCGAAGGCGTTGTACGCCTCGGCGCTCTCCCAGCGGTCGACGACGAGGTAGCGGCCTGGGGTCTCGACGTCGCGGAGCAGCTCCGTGCCGATGAATCCAGGCCCCTGCCCGAAGAACTGCGCCCACTCGCCCTCGGGGCCGTACGCGCGCTCGAACCCCTCCGGCTCGCGCACCTCGTAGCTGAAGACGAGAGCGATCACGGCCCGATTGTGCCGTTATGGTCCCCCGCGTGAGCGCAGAGGCGATCGTGGAGGAGGGCGAGGACCGGACCGCGTACGCGGGCGTCCTCCGCTTCTACGAGCTCGCGAAGCACCAGGAATGGCAGGTGCGCGACGTGCCCTGGGACGCGCTCCCGCCGGTGCCCGAGGGCAAGGGCTCCCCGGAGCGGCTGGCGCGGCGGCGCGACGTGTGGCGCTCGGTCGTCATGCAGCAGCTGCAGGCGGACGTCATCGCCTGCGAGATGGCGGCGCAGCTCCTGAATGCCGCTCCCGATCCCGAGGCGCGCCTCTACTACTCGACGATGGTGCAGGACGAGTCGCGCCACACCGAGGCGTGGCTCAAGCTCATCGGGCAGGTGGGCGGGGAGGGCGAACGCGACCCGCATCTCGACAAGCTTGGCCACATGTTCCTCGAGGCGGACACGCTCGAGGAGAAGGTCTTCCTCATGCAGGTGTTCTTCGAGCGGCTGATCATTCCGCGCTTCCGGCTGATCGCGCGCTCGTCGCGGGGGACGATCCTCGAGGACATCTGCAACCGGCTCGCGGTCGACGACGGGATCCACCACGGGTCTGGCATGGCGTACGAGCGGATCCTGCTCGCACGCGCGCCCAGTGGGATCAAGCAGCAGCTGGTCGACGGCGCCAACCGCATGCTGCCGGAGTTCGCGGCGCATGCACTCTGGCGGCCGAAGGCGCGCGAGATGATCGGGCACCTGATGGAGGCGCGCGACCGCGAGCGCCTGAAGATGGAGCTGAATCACGGCGTCCGGCTGGCGGCGAGCCTCGGGCTCGACGTCTCCGACGTTGTGGTTTCCTTCTAGGCCGACATCTTCGTTAACGAGACTGCGCCAGCCGGTGTGCAGCGGTCGGCGACGATTCCGGCGTCTGTCTTGTGCACACGCGCGCACACGCGCCGGTTGAGGACGCGCGGTTGTTGCGGGACGACGCGGAAAGTCTCGGTGATGTAGACGGCGCAACCGTTTCCGCGCGCGGCCGTGCGGAACGAGAACGTGCGGACGGTGTCGACGCCGAACGACGAAAGGGTGTACCCGGCGGGGCGGCAGCGGTCGTCGAACGCGGCGAGCATGCAGGAGGCGCCGGCCGTGCCGCCGCGGCGGAGCGATCCGGGGCCGACGGAGCGGGCCTGGCACTGCGTGACCGCGGCGACTGCGAGAAGCGCGAGCACGGACCCCATACGTTCCCGGATACAGGATTCGTCACACGGCCTGTAACGCCCGCCCGGCTCGCGACATAGACGGGGTGAGATGCAGCGGTTCGAGCAGATCCACGCGGAGCACCACGATGCCGTGCGGGCGTATGTCCGGCGGCGGGCCGCAGAGGACGTCGTCGACGACATCGTCTCGGAGACGTTCCTCGTCTGCTGGCGGAAGCTCGACCGGGTGCCGGACGAGGCTCTCCCATGGCTCTATGCGGTGGCGCGGAAGACGCTCGCGAACCACCGTCGGAAGCTCGCCCGCCAGGCGCCGCTGCGAGCGGCGATCGCGGGTGAGCCGGAGCCGGTCGGGGACGGGGTGCTCGCCCAGGCGTTCGGCGCATTGAGCGAACGCGACCGAGAGGTGCTGCGGCTGGTGGCGTGGGAGGGACTGTCGCTACGCGACGCCTCCGTCGTCCTCGACTGCTCCGCGGTCGCATGCCGTGTCCGGTACCACCGAGCGAAGGCGCGGCTCGCGTCGCGCCTCGCAGCTGCTGCGTCCTTTCGACCCGAGCCGGAAGGAGTGACCCGATGAGCACCAACGACGTCATCGCCCGTCTCGCGGCGGCGAATCCGATTCCTATCGACGCGCCCCTGCACCTGCCTGAGCCGGCGCGCCTGCCGAGGCGGCGCGTCGCGGTAGCAATCGCCCTTGCGGCTGCCGTGGCCGTTCCGGCCGTTGCGTTCGCGGGCCGACTGGGCGACCTGCTCGGCATCACCAACGAGGGCGCGACCGTGTCGACGACCGACGTGCTCCCGGGCTACCCAGCCCTCGATCAGGCGATGCAGCAGCTGAACGTCGGCGCGACCATGCAGTACCTGGGGACGCTGAACGGGGTTGCGTTCTACGCGACGCGCAACGCCGCCGGCGATTTTTGCATTGCGATCGACCGCGTCAACGAGCAATACGATAAGGGCTTCGGTTGCCTCGCGAACGCCGACAACTTCCCGTCAGGCGCCGTGAAGGCACTGACCTTCCCGCCCGCGGCGATGCTCGATGGCGTGGCGGCGGACGGCGTCGCCACAGTCGAGGCGCTCGACTCGAACGGCAACGTTCTCGCGTCGACACCGGTCGTGAACAACCTCTTCGTCTCCGGCGATCAGCTCCCGGATGGGTCGGTGGCGTACATCGAGACGCTCGACGCGAACGGCAACGTCCTGTCGAAGCAGCCGACGCCGCCGGGGCCGCCGTCAGGTTCGTAGTCGCAACATCCCCGTAACAGGGCCTGGCCCCGGTCGTGTCCGTGTTGGTCGAAAGCCTGCTCACGCGAAGAGGCAGGGGCCAGGCCCCGTCACGAAACGGTCACGGCTCCGTCACGACTGAGGCCTCAACGAAGGCCGCCGCGCTCGAAGTGGGCGCGGAAGAAGTTCTCGGAGCCGGCGGTCGCCATCGCTGACGACGCCGAGATCTCCAGCGCGAGGGCGGCCGCCGCGACGATCTGCGCGAAGCGGTAGACCTTGCCGGCGCCGGCGCAGTCCATGAGCGCGAGCCACTCCCGTGTCGTCGGCAGCGTGGTGCCGCCGCCGATCGTCCCGACCTCGAGGCCCGGGAAGCGGATCGAGACGTGCAAGCCGCCCTCGACGCGCCGGGCGGTGCCGTGCGCCATCGAGCTCGTGCCGACCATGCCCAGGTCTTGCCCCGTCGCCGCGAACACGGCGGCGATCGCCGACGCGGGCGTGAACGCGACCGACTGCATCCCCGACGCGATCGCGCCGTTCGTTCCCGCCCATGTGAGCTCGGCGAGATCCTCGGCGGTCGTGCGCAGCACGCGGCGGATGGCCTCGTCGGTCAGCGTCGCCTCGGCGAGCACGGTCTTGCCGTGGCCGGACTGGAAGTACTCGTACGACGGTTTCTTGTCGCCGCCCATGTTCGCCTCGAGCATCGAGCGCTCGATCGCGACCGGGGACTGCGGCATCACGAACGCCATGTTCAGCGCGTAGGCGTTGCGCGTCATCATGTTCGCGCCGACCGCGTCGCCGGTGGTGAAGCGCCAGAGCACGTGGCACATCGGCCCGACCACGTGCGTCTTCACCTCGCGGAGCACGGCGAACTTCGACAGCTCGGGGATGTCGGCGGTGCGAAGCCACTCGCGCATCTCGTCGACCCGCTCCTCGATCCAGTGCGCGAGCGTCAGCGCATCGCCGGCGTCGCGGCAGACGAAGCAGGATGCGCGCGTAATCCGGTCGGCGATCACGTGCGTGCGGAAGCCGCCCGACTCCTCCACCGCTCGCGCGCCCCGCTGAAGTGACGCGGTCAGGCTCCCCTCGGTGTGTGCGAGCGGGACGACGACGTCCTCGAGCTCGCGCCCGGTCTCGACCACCTCGCCGTCGGCGGAGAGCTCGTACTGCGCGAGCGCGATCGTCAGCTGCGCGACCGAGACCGGGATCTCGACGGTGCCGGTCACGGACTCGGCAGCCTTCGCGTACGCGCTGAGATCGACCGTGCCGTCGAGGCCCAATGCCTTGCGGCGCGCCTCGATCGACGCGGCATCGTTCTTCCGCGGAAGTCGCATCGAGCGCAGGCTAGTAGAGACGGAGGCGCCGAGTGAATCGGCGCCTCCTCTATGGTCGGCATCGCAAGCGATGCCTTAGGCTCGCGTCGTGGCCGCAGTGCTCATCGACGGGAAAGCCCTCGCCGCCCGGGTGCGCGAGGAAGTCGCCGCCTCGGTGGCCCAGCTCGACCACGTCGGCGTCGCGACCGTCCTCGTCGGCGACGACCCGGCCTCGCACATCTACATCAACCTGAAGCAGAAGGCGGCCGAGGCGGCCGGGATCGAGGCGCGCGACCACCGGATCCCCGCCGGCACGAGCGAGGAGGACGTCCTCGCCCTCATCGGCGAGCTGAACGCGGACGACGCGGTCGATGGCCTGCTCGTCCAGCTGCCGCTCCCGGGCCACATCGACGAGGCGACGGTAATCGAGGCGATCGATCCGGCCAAGGACATCGACGGGATCCACCCGACGAACGCGGGCCGGCTCTATCTCGGCCGGCCGACGCTCGTCCCCGGCACGCCGCTTGGCGTCATGCGCATGCTCGAGGAGTACGAGATTCAGCTTCAAGGTGCACACGCCGTCGTCATCGGCCGTTCGAGCATCGTCGGGAAGCCGATGGCGCAGCTGCTCCTCGCGGCGAACGCGACCGTAACGATGTGTCACTCGCGTACGCGCGGCCTCGCGCACCACACCCTCGACGCCGACGTCCTCGTCGCCGCCGTCGGGCAGCCGCACATCGTCACCGCCGACATGGTGAAGCTGGGCGCGACGGTCATCGACGTCGGCCTCACCCGCACCGACGAGGGCCTCTTCGGCGATGTCGATCCGGCCGTCGCGGAGCGGGCCGCATTCATCACGCCGGTGCCCGGCGGAGTCGGCCCGATGACGATCGCGATGGTCCTCCAGAACACGGTCACGGCCGCGCGGGCCAGGCGGGCAAAAGACCTTGCAAATCCCGCTCACTGAGCTAAGATCGGCGCCGCATTACGTCGGTCGGCGGCTCGTGCCGTCGGTTGTTTGCTGTTAGGAGGAACAGTTGGCTGAGGGCACCGTCAAATGGTTCTCGAACGAGAAGGGCTACGGCTTCATCGAGCGCGAAGGCGGCGATGACGTCTTTGTCCACTTCTCGGCGATCGCTGCGGACGGCTACAAGTCGCTGACCGAAGGCCAGCGCGTGTCGTTCGAGGTTGTGCAAGGCCCCAAGGGCGCGCAGGCCGCGAACGTCCAGGCGATCTAAGGAACCTGTCGGACTCAGATGTGAGAGGGCCCCGACAGGGGCCCTCTTCGTTTCTGGAAGGATCAAGCCATGACCGAGATCTCGCGCGAATTACTCCTCCACGTCGCCCACCTGGCGCGTCTCGAGCTGCGCGAGGACGAGCTCGTCCGGCTCGAAGGACAGCTGAACGACATCCTCGCGGCCGTCTCCAAGGTCGCCGAGCTCGACCTCTCCGACGTGCCGCCGACGTCGCACCCGCTCGACGTCGTGAACGTCTGGGGCGAGGACGAGCCGCGCCCCGGCCTGTCGGTGGAGGACGCGCTCGCGAATGCCCCCGAACGCGGCGGCGACTTCTTCAAGGTGCCGCCCGGCGGGGGCGCCGCGTGATCGACACGCTGCGGCTGACGGCGGAAGGGGCGAAGGATCTCCTCAACCGCAAGGAGGTCTCGGGCGACGAGCTCTTCGCCGTCTATCTCGCGGCGATCGGCGAGCGTGACCCGGAGCTTCACTGCTACCTGCACGTGTGCGAGGACCCGGGCGGCGCGGGCATCCCGATCGCGCTCAAGGACGTGATCGGCACCCGGGGCATTCCGACCACCGCCGGCTCGAAGATCCTTCAGGGCTACGTCCCCGTCTACGACGCCACCGTCGCGACGCGCTGCAAGGAGCACGGGCTGCGCGTCCTCGGGAAGACGAACACGGACGAGTTCGCGATGGGCTCCTCCACCGAGAACTCCGCATACGGGCCGACGCACAACCCGTGGGACCCGACGCGCGTGCCGGGCGGCTCCGGCGGCGGCTCGGCGGCCGCGGTCTCGGCCGGCCTGGCGCCGTGGGCGCTCGGCTCGGATACGGGCGGCTCGATCAAGCAGCCCTCGGCGCTGTGCGGGAACGTCGGGCTGCGCCCCACCTACGGCACGGTCTCGCGCTACGGCATCGTCGCGTTCGCGTCCAGCCTCGACCAGGTCGGCCCCGTGGCGAAGACGGTGCGCGACTGCGCGTTCCTCTACTCCGTCATCGCGGGTCGTGATCCGTGCGACTCGACGACGGTCGAGTCACCGGAGGTCGTGCTCCCCACGGGCGACGATCTGAAGGGACTGCGCGTCGGCGTTCCGCGCGAGCTGAACGAGCACGAGGCGATCGAGCCGGGCGTGCGCAAGGCGGTCGAGCATGCGATCGAGCTCTGCCGGCAGCTCGGCGCTGAGGTGGGGGAGTGCTCGCTGCCGCGCTCGGTCGACTTTGGGCTGCCGTGCTACTACCTCATCGCTCCGGCGGAAGCGTCCTCGAATCTCGCGCGCTACGACGGCGTGCGCTACGGCTACCGGTCATCGAATTCGGCCGACCGTCTCGACATGTACAAGCACACGCGCGACGAGGGCTTCGGCGACGAGCCGAAGCGGCGCATCCTCGTCGGCACGTATGCGCTCTCGGCCGGCTACTACGACGCGTACTACGGTCAGGCGCAGAAGGTGCGGACGGTGATCGCACGCGAGCATGCGCAGGCGTTCGAGAACTTCGACGTGCTCGTCACGCCGACGTCGCCGACGATTGCGTTCGAGCTCGGCGGACGCACGGCGGATCCGCTCGCGATGTACGCCTCCGACCTGCTGACCATCCCGTCGTGCATGGCCGGCTTGCCGGGGCTGAACGTCCCGTGCGGGCTGTCGGAGGGACTGCCGGTCGGCCTGCAGCTGATCGGGCCGCAGTTCGCCGAGAACACGCTCTTTCGCGTCGGGCACGCGCTCGAGCAGGCGATCGGCTTCGACTTCGTCCCGGAGCGTCTCCGGTGAGCGCGATGCGGTTCGAGGACCCGGCGGCCGACTTCGTGCCGGCCGTCGAGCGCGTGTTCGGCGTGAAGCCGCGCGTTCTCGACGGGTCGCGGGCCGTCCTCGTCGGCGACCTGAAGCTGACGCTCGAGGCAGGCGAGCGTGAGCTGTGGCTCGTGCGCGTGCTCCCGCCCGCGCTCGAGGACTGGGTGACGATGGTCGAGGTGCGCGACGACATCGAGGACGCCGTGCGCGAGGCGAAAGAGCTCGCCGACCGTGGCTGAGTGGGAGACCGTCATCGGCCTCGAGGTGCACGCGCACCTGAAGACGCGCACGAAGATGTTCTGCCGCTGCGCACTCGAGTACGGCGCGCACGAGAACTCGGACACGTGCCCGGTGTGTCTCGCGCATCCCGGCGCGCTGCCGGTGGCGAACCGCCGCGCCATCGAGTTCACCATCAAGCTCGGGCTCGCACTCGGGTGCGAGATCGCCGACCGCGCGATCTTTGCGCGCAAAAACTACTTCTACCCCGACCTGCCGAAGGGCTACCAGATCAGCCAGTACGAGGCGCCGCTGTGCGGGCGTGGCCGTCTCGTCATTCCCGTCGACCGCGGCGAAGAAGTCGTTGGCATCGTGCGCGCGCACCTGGAGGAGGACGCGGCGAAGACCGTGCATGCGGGTGGCGCAACCGGTCGCTCGGTCGGCGCGACCGCGTCGCTCGTCGACTTCAACCGCGGCGGCACGCCGCTGCTCGAGATCGTCACCGAGCCCGACCTCCGGTCTGCCGACGAGGCGCTGCGTTTCCTGCGCCTGTTGCGGCAGACGATCGTCGAGCTCGGCATCTCCGACGCCGAGATGGAGAAGGGGACGCTGCGCGCCGACGTGAACGTCTCCGTCCGCGAGCGCGGGGAGGAGGGCTACCGGTCGCGCTGGGAGATCAAGAACATGAACTCGTTCACGTTCATCGGCCGCGCGATCGAGGCAGCGGTGCGGCAGCAGGTCGCGGCGCACGAGGCGGGCGAAGAGGTCGTGCAGTCGACGTATGACTACGAGGCCGACACCGACGTCCTCACCGTTCACCGCTCGAAGGAGGAGGCGGACGACTACCGCTACTTCCCGGAGCCAGACCTCGTGCCGATCGAGCCGCCGGCGGAGCTCGTGGAGCGGCTGCGGGGCGAGCTGCCGGAGGCGCCGGGCACGCGGATCCGGAGGCTCGAGCCCCTCGTCGGGTTCGCGCTCGCGCTCGAGCTCGTGTCCACCGGCAACGAGCGCAAGGCGGAGCTGCTCGCGGCCGCGGGCGTCGAGTGGCGCGCGGCCGCGAATGTCGCGATGAACCGCGGCGAGTTCCTTCCGGAGAACGCGCCCGCGCTTGCGGCGATCCTGCAGGCGAATGTCACACGCGAGGCGCTCGACCAGGCGTTCGTGGCGGCGGCCGAGAGCGCGATCGCAGTGGACGACTACCTGGCACAGGCCGCAGTCGGCGACGAGTCCGAGCTCGTGCCGGTCATCGACGCCGTTCTCGCCGCCAATCCGGAGCAGGTGGAGACCTACCGCGGCGGCAAGGAGGGTGTGCTCGGCTTCTTCGTCGGCCAGGTGATGCGCGAGACCGGCGGCAAGGCCGATCCCAAGGTCGTCAACCGGCTAGTCCGGGAACGACTGGCTCCGTAGGCTCGAGCTCGGAGAGGCTGGGCGCGTCACGGATCGACGGAGAGAGCGATCCGAAGACGGCGAGCGCGAGCAGCAGCAGCGTGAAAACCGCCACCGTCGTGCGCGCCGAGAACGCGCCCAGAAGGATCCCGGCCGTGAGCGGCCCGAGCGGCGCGCCGCAGAGCGCGATCGTTCGCGCGACGCTGTTGACCCGGCCGGTCAGGCGGTCGGGCGTGACCGCGACGCGATAGCCGATCACGACCGCGTTCAGGGTCGGGAAGAAGAGCTGCATCGGCAGGACGCAGGCGAGGAGCACGTAGATGCTCGGGTCGATGACGAATCCGGCGATTCCGATCTGCAGCCAGAGCGCGACGAGGACGATCGCGTGCATCGAGAGCAGCTTCTGGATGCGCGGCGACAGTGCAGCGCCGAGGAGAGAGGTCGCTCCGAGGCCGGCGATGAGCCCGCCGATCGCGGTGCTCGAGAAGCCGTCGTGGCGCGCTACGACGATGAAGATGAGCACCATCCCCTCGAAGGCGAGGTTCACCCAGGTGAACATGAGCGCGCACGTGCGCAGGAACGGACGCTGCCAGAGATAGCGGAATCCTTCCGCGAGCTGCGAGCGCATCGGCGTCTCGTCGACCTCGCGCTGCTCCTGGAACGGCGTGCGGATGGCGAGCAACGTGCCGAGCGAGAACACGGGCGAGAGCGCGCCGGCGAGGAACGGGAATGCCCGGCCGATGCCGAAGAGCGCACCACCGAGCGGCGGTGCGACGATCGTCACCGTCGAGAAGCGGGCCTGCTCGGCAGCAGCCGCGGTCGGCAGCTGCTCGCGGGCGACGACGGAACGGAGTGCGCCGATCTCCGACAGGTTGAAGAAGACGTACATCGAACCCTCGAGGAACGCGACTCCGGCGATCTGCGCGAAGCTCAGCGCATGCAGTGCGGCCGCGATCGCGATGCTCCCGACCGCGCACGCACGCACGACGTCGGAGGTCAGCATCATCGCCCTGCGCGGCAGTCGGTCGACGGCGAGCCCGGCGACGAAGCCGAAGAGCGCCCATGGCACGATGCGCGCGAAGCCCACGACGCCGGCCTTCGCCGGCGAGTGGGTGATGGCGAGGACGAGAAGCGGGTACGCGATCGCCGTCGACTCGGAGCCGATCGTCGAGAGAACCTGTCCCGACTGCAGGAGAAGGAAGTCCCGGTTCTTGCGAAGCGGGACCGGAGTCACGCCGCGCGGAAGACCTTGAAGTCGCCGCTGACGGTCTTGCCGCGCACGACGAGCGTCGGGCCGCCGCCACCGATGTTGCCGATGTCGCTGCCGAGCGCCACCTCGGAGCTGAGGTCGCCCGACACGGAGCCGGCGTCGACGTCGAGGTTCGTTCCAGCCGTCACGCCCACCTCGATGTCGCCCGAGACGGACTGCACGGTGACGCGGCCCTCGCGCTTCGAGTCGATGCGCACGTCGCCGGAGACGGACTTGGCGGTGACGTCGCCGCCGACCGAGGTTGAGGTGACGTCGCCTGAGACGGTCTGTGCGCGAAGATCGCCGCCGACCGAGCGGAGGCGGACGTCGCCGCTCACCGTCTTCACGTCGGCGTTGCCTTCCACTTCGCCCTCGACCGAGAGGTCGCCGGACGCGGTCTTCGCCTCGAGCGCGGCGAAGCGGCCGCGCAGCGCCATGTCGGCCGCTGCGGTCGACAGCTCCGCCCGGCTCGAGTGCGGTACGCGGGCGCGAATGCGCACCGGCGCGCCGACGATGTTGATGTCGCCGATCGAGATCGTGATCCCGCGCCCGAACTTGCTGCGCAGCTCGACGACGAGACGGTTGCCGACGAGCTCGACCGTCGTCTGCTCGACGAGCTTCTCGTTGCCGGTGACCTCGACGGTCGATTCGTCGCCGTCGACGGTCTCGACCTCGATGTCGCCGGTCGGGACCTTCACCTCGAGCTCGACGGGACCGGGGGTGTGGAAGGTGTGCAGCGCCATCTCAGACAGCCGCTTTCCGCACTGCCGACTTGGGGTTGCCGGACGGGTCCTCGTAGATCCAGTGGATCCGGACGCTCGTGGGAGGGCTGAGGATGATCATGTCGACTCCTTTCAGCTCCGGCCGTAGCCGGTGAGGCGACGGCGGTTGCCGCCGGACGGGGTGCGGGGCTCGAGGGTGCGCACGAGCACCTGGACGAGCCAGGTGTTCACGGACATGCCGTGGAGGGCGGCGGCGGCGTCGAGCCGGGTCTTGAGGCTCTCCGGGAGCCGCAGCGTGATGCGGGCCGTGAATGCTTCGTCGGCGGGCTCCGCCGGCGCGGCTTCTTCGTCGGGGATGTAGACGAGCTCCGGGTCGCTGCCCGCGAACCGGACTTCGACCCGGCCGCTGTCGAGCTGCGAGTTCAGCTCGAGGGCGGCCTCGCCAAGCGCCTCGAGGAGGCGCCGGCCGACCGCGGACTCGAGTGCGACGGAGAGGAGCTCGGCCGCGCGGGCGGTGGACTCGTCCCCGACCGCTGCGATGCGGGCGAGGTCTTCTCGAAGTGCCTGGACGTAGCCGTCGATCTGCATGACCGCACTATGACATCACATTGATGTCTTTGTCAAGTCACGACGATGTCAGATCAGCCCGCACATCCTCGCGGTGTTCGGCCAGGGCCAGAAACCCCTGCTGTGGAGCGCTTTCTCCGCCACCCAGATCTGTTCCAGCGGCGTCCAGTGATCGGCCGTTCCCTTCGTCCGGTAGAGCCAGCCGCCGTAGCGCTCCTGGAAGGTGATGTTCATCTGGAGGCCGCCCCAGTACGGGCCGCCGACGTCGTTCCAGGCGCCCTCGTAGTGGTGGATGCACATCCACTCGCGCATGTGGGGCGGGCGCTGGGCGCGTTGGTGCGCCGTGAGGGCTCGCCGCTGCCACGTGCGCACGGTGCCCTCGAGGTCCGAGACGGACATCGAGGCGAGCGTCCGGCCGGCGGTATTCGAGAGCGGTGAGCCCGTCAGCCGCTGCCAGTACCACGTCTGCTGCTCGTAGCGTTGGAGCTCGCCATCGAGGTAGTGGAGCGCCGCCGCCCGGCTGGTGCGCTTGGCCGCCTTGCCCTTCGCCTGGGCTCCAAGGGCCGCAGAGACACACATCAGGAACACCATGGCCGAAGCCAGGAGTAATCGCCGCAAAAGATCCTCCCCGAGGTCGCTTGCACTGTCGTAGGCCGAGTGGGCTTGGAGCTCCCCGCCGCACGGGGGCACCACTTGGCGCGGCTATGCGTCTGTCACCCTAGGGGCGATTTCGTAAAGACCGTGTGAATAAACCCACGCGAAAACGTGGCAGGCGCCACGAACCCGGCGTAGAGCAAGGCTGCGCCGACCGCGATCCCGACGGCCGCGCCGCCGGCGCCGAGGCCGGCAACGCCGCTCCCTGCGGCGGCTGCCGCCACCCCGAGCACGATGAGACTGTTCCCGAGCGGGCGTCTCCGGATCGAGCGGAGCGCGACGACCACGACCGCCGCCGTGCCGAGGATGTTCGCCGCGATCGCGAGCACGCGCGCGGGAGCGAAGGCGAGATGGTCCTGCGCGGGCGGGATCCCGTGCGCCGCGAACACGCCGTGCACGGGCATCGCGAGCGCGATGCCGACCGCGAGCCCGGCGTAGCCGAGTGCGAGCGCCCCCGCGCGGCGGACGCCGGCGAGCGCGAGCGACCCCGCACCGAGCAGCGGCGCGGTGAGAAGCGCGCCAGCGGCGTAGTACACGCGGAACGCGCGCGCGTCCCACTGGGCGGCTTCGCCCCACGCGATCGCTCCGGCGGCGACCGCGTACGCAGCAAGCGACCACGCCCAGATGAGCAGCTCCGGCCGGGCTGACGCACGCCAGCGGCGCGCGAGCGCACCCGCCAGCCGTAAAGCGATCAACGCAGCGGCAAATGCAAGAAGCGCGTCCACGACCGGCGGTAGTCTGGCAGCGATGGACAAGCGCTACCTGTTCACGCCCGGACCGACGCCGGTGCCGCCGCAGGTGCTCGCCGCGATGGGAGAGCCCGTCGTGCACCATCGCAGCCCCGATTTCCGGCCCATCTACGAGCGGTGTCTCGCGCGCCTGCGCGAGGTGTGCCGCACGGAATCGGACGTCCTGCTCTTCACCGCGTCGGGCACGGGCGCCTTCGAGTCGGCGGTCGTGAACCTCGTCTCGCCGGGCGAGCCGCACCTCGTCGTCTCTGCCGGAAGCTTCGGGGAGCGCTGGGTGGCCATGACGTCCGCCTACGGCGCCGACGTCGACCAGCTCCGCTACGAGTGGGGTGAGACGCCCGATCCGGAAGACGTCCGCGCACGGCTCGCCGCGCGCGAGGCGAAAGCCGTCTGGATCGTCCAGTCGGAGACCTCGACCGGCGTCGTCGCCGACGTGCAGGCGATTGCCGCCGTCGCGAAGGAGGCGGGCGCGCTCGTCGTCGTCGACGCGGTCTCGAGCCTCGGCGCGGTGCCGTGCGAGACCGATGCGTGGGGCCTCGACGTCGTCGTCTCCGGCTCGCAGAAGGCGCTCATGACGCCGCCCGGGCTCGGCCTGGCCGCAGTCTCCGACGCCGCGCTCGCCGCGACCGGCTCGACGCCCCGCTTCTACTTCGACTGGCAGCGGACGCGTGACGCGCAGCGCAAGCTCGACGCGCCGTTCACGCCGCCGGTCTCGCTCGTCACGGCACTCGATGTCGCGCTCGGCATGCTCCTCGAAGAGGGCCTCGAGGCGGTGTTCGAGCGCCACGTGCGCCTCGGGCGCGCCGCGCGCGCGGGCGCAAAGGCGATGGGCCTGGAGCTGTTCTCGCCGGACGAGGATCGCAGCGCAGTCGTCACCGCCGTCCTGTCCCCCGACGCCGCAGAGGTCATCTCGGGTGTTCGCAACCGCTTCGGCATCACGCTCGCCGGCGGCCAGGGCGACCTGAAGGGGAAGATCTTCCGCATCGGCCACATCGGCTGGTTCGACGTCTTTGACATCACCACTGCGCTCGCCGCGATCGAGATCATGCTCGCGGAGCTCGGCGCCGACATCGAGCGCGGGGTCGCCGTGACCGCGGCGCTCGACGCGTACGAGCACTCCTCGGTCGCGTGAAGGTCCTCATCCGGGAGTCGATCGCCGACGCCGGCGTCGACCTGCTGCGCGAGCGCTTCGACGTCGACGTCGACTTCGATTCGCCGCTCGAAGATATCGTCGGCCTCTACGACGCGATCGTCGTCCGCTCGGCGACGAAGCTGACGGCCGAGGTTATCGAGCGCGCCGTCAAGCTGAAGGTGATCGGCCGTGCCGGGGTCGGCGTCGACAACGTGGACGTGGAGGCGGCGACGCGGCGCGGGATCGTCGTCGCGAACGCGCCCGAGTCGACGGTCGTCTCGGCCGCAGAGCACACGATCGGCCTGCTCGTCGCGCTCGCGCGGAACATTCCGCAGGCGCACGCCGCGCTGAAGCAGGGCCGCTGGGAGCGCAAGTCGTACGGCGGCGTCGAGCTCGCCGGCAAGACGCTCGGCGTGCTCGGGTTCGGACGCATCGGCCAGCAGGTCGCCCGCCGCGCGCTCGGCCTGGGCATGCGCGTCGTCGCCTACGACCCGTACGTCGCAGCCGAGCGGTTCCGCGAGCTCGGCGTCGAGCGCGTCGAGACGCCAGAGGACGTCTACGACGTCGCGGAGTTCATCACGCTGCATCTGCCGCTCACCGACGAGACGCGGCAGTCGATCGACGCGGACGCGTTCGCGCGCATGCGCGCCGGTGTGCGGCTCGTCAACGCCGCGCGCGGCCAGCTCGTCGACGAAGCCGCGCTGCTCGCGGCGCTGCAGTCCGGCAAGGTCGCCGGCGCAGCGCTCGACGTCTTCTCTTCCGAGCCGTACTCCGGGCCGCTGCTCGAGCTCGACAGCGTCGTCGTCACGCCGCATCTCGCGGCCTCGACCGACGAGGCGCAGGACCGCGCGGGCGTCATCGTCGCCGAGCAGGTCGCGGCGGCGCTGGAGGGCGGCCTCATCTCGAACGCGGTCAACATCCCCGCGATCGGCGCCGAGGACATGGAGGTGCTCGGGCCGTACGTGCCGCTCGCGGCGAAGCTCGGACGCCTCGCGCTCGAGCTCGCAGGCGGGCGTGCGGACGAGATCGTCATCACGGCGTACGGAGGCATCGCGGAGTACGACACACGGCTGCTCACCGTCGCCGCGCTGCAGGGCGCCTTCCAGGGCCGGGCGGACCGGCCGGTGAACTACGTGAACGCGCCGCTGATCGCGCGCGAGCGCGGCATCGACGTGCGCGAGGAGCGCTCGCAGTCAGCGCGCGACTACACGAACCTGCTGCGCGTCGAGGTTCGCACGGGCGAGGAGAGCACGCGCGTCGCGGGCACGACCATCGGCAGCGAGAACCGCCCCTGGCTCGTGCGTGCGCTCGGGTTCGACCTCGACCTCGAGCTCGACCCGTTGCTCGTGCTCTTCCGGTACGACGACGTCCCGGGGGTGATCGGCCGCGTCGGCTCGCTGTTCGGCGATGCCGGCGTCAACATCGCCAACATGACCGTGTCGCGCTCGCGGCGCGGCGGCAAGGCGCTGATGGCGCTGAGCGTCGACACGCGCCCACCGGCGGAGCTCGTCGCACGCATTCGCGCCGAGGGCTTCGACGACGCGCGCGTCATCGAGCTCTAGCGTGAGCACCTGGCCGGAGCCGGTCGAGCGCGTCGCTGCCGCACTGCGCGAGGCGGCCGTGGATGCGCGCCTGGAGGAGTTCAAGGAGGGGACGCCGACCGCCGGTGCTGCCGCGCGCGCTGTCGGCTGCAAGCGGGCCGAGATCGTGAAGTCGCTCGTCTTCGTCTGCGACGGGCGACCCGTGCTCGCGCTCGTCCCCGGCGACAAGCGCGTGGATGCGAACCGGCTCTCGGCCGCCGTGGGGGCGGGCTACGCACGGGTCGCGAAGCCGGAGGAGGTCCTCGCCGCGACCGGGTTCGAGCCGGGCGCGGTGGCGCCGTTCCCGGCACCGAACGTCGCGCGCGTCCTGATGGATAGGAGCTTGCTCCGCCACGAGCTGGTGTGGATCGGCGCCGGCTCCGACCGGCACATGGCGGGGATCGCTCCGCTCGACCTGGTGCGGGTGGCCAAAGCGGAGATCGGCGATCTCACAGAGGCTTGACCGCGGGCGCGCCGGGTACGATTGAGCGCATGCAGGAGACGAGCAAGATCTGGATGAACGGCGAGCTCGTCGACTGGGCGGACGCAACCGTTCACGTCGGCGCGCACGGGCTCCACTACGGATCGGGCGTCTTCGAGGGAATTCGCGCGTACGACACCGAGCGCGGCACCGCCGTCTTCCGGCTGACGGAGCACATGGCGCGGCTGGAGAACTCGGCCAAGCTGCTGTACATGGAGCTCCCGTACTCGGTCGAGGAGCTGAAGACGGCCTGCTGGGATCTCGTCGGCGCGAACGGCCTGCCGGAGTGCTACCTGCGGCCGATCGCCTTCTTCGGCTACGGCGAGCTCGGCGTCGGCTCGCAGGGCAACCCAGTCGACGTCGCGATCATGTCCTGGCCGTGGGGCACGTACCTCGGCGAGGACGGGATGCGCAACGGCATCCGCGCGAAGATTTCGTCGTGGCAGCGCGTCGGCCCGAACGTCATCCCGCACGTCGCGAAGGCGACCGGGGTGTACGTCAACTCGATGCTCGCCATCGGCGAGGCGGTGCGCGCCGGTTACGAGGAGGCGATCCTCCTCACGCACGACGGCTACATCGCCGACGGCTCGGGCGAGACGATCTTCGTCGTGAAGGACGGCGTCATCGCGACCCCTGATCTCTCTGCGTCGATCCTGCCGGGCATCACGCGCGACACGGTCATCCAGATCGCGCAGGACCTCGGCTACCAGCTGGTGCAGAAGCAGCTCATCCGCACCGACCTCTATCTCGCCGACGAGGTGTTCATGTGCGGCACGGCGGCGGAGGTGACGCCGATCCGCGAGGTCGACGACCAGGTCGTCGGGCCGCCCGGGCCGGTGACGGTCGAGCTGCAGGAGGCGTATCTCGACACCGTGCACGGGCGCAGCGAGCGCTGGGCGCAGTGGCTCGAGTACGCGCCGAGCCGCACCGAGGCGTGAAGCAGGAAGTCCGTCCGGTCCCGCTCTCGGGGCCGTATCTCGACGAGCGCGAGGAAGAGCTCGTGCTCGAGGTCATGCGCTCGGGCCGGCTCTCGCTCGGCCCGACGATCGACCGCTTCGAGGAGCTCTTCGCCGCGAAGGTCGGCGCGCCATACGCGGCTGCAGTCTCGTCGGGCACCGCCGGGCTCCATCTCCTCTGCGTCGCTGCTGGAATCGAACCGGGCGACGAGGTGATCACGTCGCCGTACTCGTTCGCCGCATCCGCGAACTGCTTCGTGTACGAAGGCGGCGTCCCCGTGTTCGCGGACGTCGACGCGCGCACGCTCAATATGAATCCGGCGGCCGTCGACGCGGCCGTCACGCCGAGGACGAAGGCGATCGTCGCCGTCGACATCTACGGCTACCCGTGCGAGCTGGACGAGCTGCGCGCGATCGCCGACCGGCACGGGCTCGTCCTCATCGACGACTCGTGCGAGGCCTTCGGCGCCGAGTACAAGGGCGCGCTGCTCGGCTCGCAAGGCCCGAGCGCGGTGTTCGCGTTCTATCCGAACAAGCAGATCACGACGGGCGAGGGCGGCATGGTGACGACGCACTCCGAGGACGAGTGGCGCCTGCTCCGGTCGCTGCGCAACCAGGGCCGCGGAGACGCGGGCGGCTGGCTCGAGCACGTCCGGCTCGGCTTCAACTACCGCATCGACGGCGTGCGCGCGGCGATCGGGATTGGGCAGCTGGAAAAGCTGGACGAGATCCTCGCGCTTCGCGGCGCCGTTGCGAAGCGCTATGACGAGCTTCTCGCCGGTATGCCCGGTGTGGAGCTGCCGTGCCCGGACGATGCCGAGCACAAGCGATCCTGGTTCGTCTACGTCATCGCGCTGCCCGACAACGACACGCGCGAGCGCGTGATCACGACCTTCGAGCGGGAGCAGATCGGCTACAACCGTTATCTCCCGTCGATCCACCTGCAGCCGTACATGCGTGAGCGCTACGGTTTCCACGAGGGGATGTGCCCCGTGTCGGAGGACGCGAGCTCGCGCACGCTCGCGCTCCCGTTCTTCACCGCCCTCGACCGCGACGCGCAAGAACGCGTGGCCGAGGTCCTCTCCGCCGCCCTTTGATCGGCGCCGTCCGCCGAATCGCGGTGGACGTCGGGCCGCTGCGGGAATCGCCTGGTTTCCGCCGCCTCTGGATCGGCCAGTCGATCGCGTACGTCGCTTGGCGGATGATGCTCGTCCTCGTGCCGGTGCAGGTGTACCGGCTGACGGGCTCCACCCTCGACGTCGGGCTCGTGGCACTCGTGCAGTTCGTGCCGCTCGTCGTGTTCACGATCATCGGCGGCGCGCTCGCGGACACGCGCGACCGCCGCCGGCTGCTCCTCGGGAGCACGGTCGGAATCGCAGTTGCGTCCGCGGCCTTCGTCGTCGTCTCCGCAGCCGGTCGGCCGAACGTCGGTCTCGTCTTCTTCCTCGGCTTCGTCGCGTGGTCGTCGTTCTCGCTCGGCGCCGGAGCGATCCGCTCGATGACCGCGCGTCTCGTCCCGCTCGAGCAGTTGCCGGCGGCCGCGGCGCTGAACGGGCTGTACAACAACCTCGGTCTCGTCGTCGGTCCGGCGATCGCCGGCGTCCTCATCACGAGCATCGGCTTCGCGGCAACGTACGGCGTGTCACTCGCGGGGATCCTCGTCTCGCTCGTCCTCGCGTTCCGGCTCCCATCGGTGCCGCCGCAGGAGGACGCGCCGCAGATGACGTTCCAGACGATCGTCGACGGCTTCCGCTATCTGCGCATGCAGCAGCTCGTCCTGTCGTTCTTCCTCATCGACACGCTCGCGATGGTGCTGGGCATGCCGAGCTCGCTCTTCCCGGCGCTCGCGCAGCACGTGTTCCGCGACCCCGCGTCGGTCGGCTATCTGTTTGCGGGTCCTGCGGTCGGCGCGTTCCTCGTGTCGCTCTTCTCGGGCTGGGCGATGCGCCTCCGGCGCCAGGGGCGCGCGATCGTGCTCTCCGTCTGCGGCTGGGGCGCAGCTATTACGGGGTTCGGCTTCACGCACACGCTCTGGCTCGCGCTCCTGCTCCTCGGCGTCGCCGGCGCGGCCGACCAGGTCAGCGCGATCTTCCGCTCGACCATCGTGCTCACCGTCACGCCCGACCACATGCGCGGCCGGCTCGGCGGCATCGAGTTCGCCCAGGTCGCTAGCACACCGTCGCTCGGCAACCTCGAGGCCGGTGTCGTCGCCCAGCTCACGAGCCTGCGCTTCTCGATCGTCTCCGGCGGCATCGGTTGTATCGTCGGCACGCTCGCGCTCGCCGCGCTGTTCCCCGTCCTCTTCCGATACGACGCGCGTGCTCGGGCGTGACTTCTTCGCCCGTTCGGTGCACGAGGTCGCGCCGGACCTGATCGGCGTGACGCTCCTCGTCGACGGCGTCGGCGGGCCGATCGTCGAGGTGGAAGCGTACGACCAGGACGATCCGGCGAGCCACGCCTTCCGCGGGCAGACGGCGCGCAACGCGGTGATGTTCGGGCCACCCGGCTACGCCTACGTGTACCGGTCGTACGGCATCCACTGGTGCATCAATTTCGTGTGCGACGTGCCGGGCCGAGCCGAAGCGGTGCTCATCCGCGCGCTCGCGCCCGAGTACGGGATCGAACAGATGCGGGCGCGGCGGGGGGTACTTGCAGATCGTGCTCTGTGCTCGGGCCCCGGCAAGTTGTGCCAGGCGCTCGTGATCACGCGCGAGCAGGACGGCCTTCCGCTCGACGCGCCGCCGTTCGAGTTGCTCGCGCGCGAGGACATGCCGCCGATCGTGACCGGGCCGCGCATCGGCATCACCCGTGCGATCGAGAACAACTGGCGCTACGGCCTCGCCGGCTCGCCTTTTCTTTCGCGCCGCTTCCGGTGAGATGATCGGCGCGTGCGGCTCCTCCTTGGCGCTCATCGCGGCCGTCGCCCCGGCCAGATCGTCGCGAAGCTGAACGCGCAGCGCGTCGCGAACGGCATCCCCGGCGGCATCACGCTCAACGCACAGTGGATGGCCGGCTGCCAGCACCATGTGCACTACGAAGAGTTGAACGGCATCGCGTGGACGCATCAGGAGACGCCGGGTAAGCCCGGCTTCACGAAGGACGGGCAGATCGCCGGAGGCGCCGGCGACCAGTCGTACACCTCAGGCTGGGAGGTCGGGAATCCGTTCGAGAACCTGCCGTTGCACATGGCGACGCTGATGGCGCCGGGCCCGATGCAGCTCGGCGCGTACGAGAGCGGACGCCGCGTCTGTATGGAGATCGCAATGGGCTACGGCCGCGCGATCGCGAACAACACGCTGTTCACGTATCCGGGGAACGGCAGGCCCGGCGTCGTAACGAGTCAGACCGTGCACGGGGAGCGGCCCGCGTCGCCCGGCGACGTCGTCGGCCTGCCGCAGGGCCGGACGACAGGGCCGACGAACCGCTCCGGGTCCCGGACGCGCTACACGGCCACGGTGACGGTCGCCGGCCCGAACGACACGCTCACCAAGACCTGGCACTTCCCGACGGGCTAGCGCGCCAGCACGAGGCGGACCTTCATGCCGGGCGCGGCCGCGACGCCGGCGCGCGGCTGCTGCGCCACCACGCGGCCGACCTTGCCGGTGGCGAACGCCACCTCGGGGACGAGCTTCAGCTTCGCGAGGCGCGTCCGTGCCGCGCGCAAGGTCAGGCCGATCGTCTTCGGGACGAGCCCGTGCAACGGCTTCGCGAGCACGAGCGTCACCTTGTCGAACGACGACAGCGTGCCGCCGGCCGGGAACTGGCGGAGGACGACGCCGATGCGCTGGCCGGCGCTCGCCGGCTTGTACACGAGCTGCGCCGTCAGCGGCTGCAAGGCGAGGCGGGAGCGCGCGCTGTCCACCTTCCATCCGACGACGTTGGGGACGTCGACCTCGTTGCGCTTGCAGCCTGCCGTCCGGCTCGGCGCGTGGCCGGTGAAGTACACGATCAGCGAGGTCGCCTTGCACAGCCCGTCGTCGAGCTCGATCTGCCCGTCGCGGTACGTTACGCGCCGCGTCTGCGTCGAGAAGTACGGCGGCGACGGGAACGACTTCGGCTGCGCGTTCATCGCCGTGAGCGCGGGTTGCATGAACGCCTTCCATATGAGCGCGGGAAACGAGCCGCCGACCACCGGGCCGCCGTGGAACTCGTGCAGCATGGGCGTCAGTCGGTCCGGGTAGCCGACCCAGATGCATGTAACGAGCTGTGGCGTGTAGCCGCAGAACCACGCGTCGCCGTAGTTCTCCGTCGTGCCGGTCTTGCCGGCGACCGTGCGGCCGGGAAGTTGCGCCGCTGTGCCGGTGCCGCCGGTGACGACGCCCTCGAGCAGCTGCGTCAGCTCCTCGTCGATGTCGGGCGAGAGCGCACGCACGTTCTTGGGCACGTTCGCGTAGACGACCTTGTGTGCGTCGTTGTCGATCGTCGTCACGGCGCGCGGCTCGTTCCCGAAGACCGTCCCGTCGACCCGGTTGCCGTCGTTCGCGAACGTCGCGTACGCGCGCGCCATCTCCAGGACGCTCACCGGCTCGACGCCGAGGCCGATGGCGAAGTAGCTCTGCAGCGGACCGGTGATGCCGACCGTGTGCGCGGTCTTGACGACGTTGGCCGGGCCGACGTCGCGCGTGAGCTGTGAGAAGACGGAGTTGTCGGAGACGGCGATCGCCTTGATGAGGTCGATCGGGCCGAGGTACTCGCCTTCGTAGTTGTGCACGCTCCAGTACCGGTTGCCGAGGAAGATCGACACCGGCTTCGACACGTACGTCGTCAGCGGTGAGATCCCCTCGCGCAGTGCGGTGGCGAGCACGAACGGCTTGAACGCCGATCCCGTCTGCCGCTCGCGCGCGGTCGCGAGGTTGTACTGGCTGACGTGGAAGTTGCGGCCGCCGACCATCGCGAGCACGCTCCCGTCCGTCGGGTTGATCGCGACGAGAGCCGCCTGCGGCCCACTGGGGCTCGGGAGGATCTTCTGCACCGCCGCGCGCGCGAGCTGCTGCAGGTGCAAGTTGATCGTCGTGTACACGCGGTAGCCGCTCCCGAAGACCTTGCTCGCGCCGAAGCGGTCGATCAGCTGCTCCTTCACGTACTCGCCGAAGTAGGGCACCTGCCCCTGGACGCCGGAGAGGTGGACGTCCTGCGGACGCGGCATCGGCGCATTCGTCGCGTTGTGGAACTCCGCCGGGGTGATGACGTGCTGTTGGAGCATGAGCTCGAGCACGACCGCCCGTCGCTCGCGCGCGGTCTGCGGGTGCGCGACCGGGTCGTACAGCGTCGGGTCCTCCGGGATGCCCGCGAGCAGCGCCGCCTCCGGCAGCGTCAGCTTGGCGGCACTGTGCCCGAAGTACGTGCGCGCGGCGCGCTCGACGCCGTAGGCTCCGTTCCCGAAGTAGATGGTGTTGAGGTAGGCGGTCAGGATCTCGTCCTTAGACCACTTCTGCTCGAGCTGCCACGCGAGCGCCGCCTCCTTCAGCTTCCGGAAGACCGACCGCTGGTTGCCGGTGAGCGTGTTCTTCACGAACTGCTGCGTGATCGTCGAGCCGCCTTGCACCGGTCGGCCGCGGATGTCGTTCCAGAAGGCGCGCCCCATGCCGCGGATGTCGATGCCGCGGTGGGAGTAGAAGCGCTTGTCCTCGGTGGCGACGATCGCTTGCTTCATCCACGCGGAGATCCCGGCCGACGGGACGAGCACCCGGCTCTCCGATCCGCGCAGCACGGCGAGGATCGTGTGGCCGTCGGACGCGTAGACGTATCCGTCCACCTGCTCGTGCTGGTGGTGGAACGGGTCGAGGCCGTTGAGCTGGTCGCCCACGGCGAGGACGACGCCGTACGAGAAGGCGGTCACCGACAGGACGCCGAGGACCGCGACCAGCGCCAGAAGGCGGAGCTTGCGGATGCGGCGCCGCCGGTGCGGGCCCCCCGGCTCGGAGCGATGTCTGCGCAGCAGCACGGAAGGGAGCGGATTCTAGCCCCGGCCAGCCTCTAAACTCGCCCGCGTGACCGTTCGTCCCTACGGAACCTGGCCGGCGGCGCTAGACGCCCACATGGTGGCTCGCGCCGGTGGGCGCCGGTTCGCCACGCTCTGGGCCGACGGCGGACGTGTCCGCTGGAGCGAGTCCCGCCCCGAGGACGGGGGCCGCATCGTCGTGGTCGACGCCGAGTCGGGCGACCTGACGCCCGCCGGGTCGAACGCGCGGACGCGCGTGCACGAGTACGGCGGCGGTGCGGTCTGGTACCACGGCGAGACCGTCTTCTACTCCGAGTTCGCGGACAGCCGTCTGTACCGGGTCGACGACGGAAAGGCCCGGCCGATCACGCCTGAGCCGCCCGCCGAGAATTCGCGCCGCTACGCCGACGGCGTCGTCACGCCGGACGGGGCGACGGTCGTCTGCGTCCGCGAGCGACACGAGGACGGCGAGGTACACAACGAGCTCGTCTCATTTCCGGCGGACGGATCGGCGGCGCCGACGGTGATTCAGTCCGGGCACGACTTCTACATGGCGCCCCGCTTCGACCCGGCGGGCGGCCGGCTCGCCTGGCTGGCCTGGGACCACCCGAACATGCCGTGGGACGGGACGTTCCTGTACGTCGACGGCGCCGTCGTCGCCGGCGGCCCGGACGAGTCGGTGATCGATCCGCAGTGGTCCCCCGACGGCGTCCTCCACTACTGCTCCGACCGCTCGGGCTGGTGGAACCTGTACCGCGACGAGGAGCAGTTGACGTCGCTGGCGGACGCCGAGATCGGCGGGCCGAACTGGGTCTTCGGGATGAGCCGCTACGCGTTCCTCGCGGACGGTCGCATCGCGTGCGTCGTCACGCGCCGCGCGGTGGACTCGTTGCAGCTCCTCGACCTCGCCCGCGGCACGCCCGAGGATCTCGGCCTCGGCTGGACGTCGTATGTCGCCACGGCGCTTGCCTCGAGCGGTGGCCGCGTGGTCTTCGCGGCCGGCTCGCCGACGCAGGCGACCGCGCTCGTGGCGCTCGACGTCGCCACCGGCCGTGAGGAGGTGCTGCGGCGGTCGCTTGAGATCGATCTCGATCCGGCGATCATCTCCGTGCCCGTCGCGGTCGAGTTCCCAACCGGCGACGGGCCTGTCGCGCACGCGTTCTACTACCCGCCCTTGAGCCCGGACTCGGAAGGCCCCGCAGACGAGGCGCCGCCGCTGCGCGTCACGTGCCACGGCGGGCCGACCGCGCACGTGTCCCCGCATTTCGACCTCGAGACGCAGTACTTCACGCAACGCGGTATCGGCGTTGTCGACGTCAACTATCGCGGCAGCACCGGGTACGGGCGCGAGTACCGGCGCCTCCTCAACGGGCGTTGGGGAGAGATCGACTGGGCCGACTGTGTCTCGGCGGCGAAGCATCTCGCGGCGGAGGGCGACGTGGACTCCGCGCGGACGTGGGTGGAGGGCGGCAGCGCCGGCGGCTACGTCGTCTTCTGCGCGCTCGTCTTCGATCCCGAGGCGTTCGCGGCCGGCGTCAGCTACTTCGGCGTCGCCGACGCGGAGGCGCTCGCGCTCTACACGCACAAGTTCGAGTCCCGCTACCTCGACTCGATGATCGGTCCCTATCCCGACCGGGCGGATCTCTACCGGGAGCGGTCGCCCGTGCACTTCGTCGACCGGCTCGAGCGACCGCTCTTGCTGCTGCAGGGGCTTGACGACAAGGTCGTGCTCCCGAGCCAGGCGGAGATGATGGTCGAGGTGCTCGAGCGCAAGGGCATCCCGTACGCGTACCTCGCGTTCGCGGGCGAGGGCCACGGCTTCCGCAAGGAGGAGAATATCGTGCGTTCCCTGGAGGCCACGCTGTCGTTCATCGGTCAGGTCTTCGGGCTCGAGCCTGCGGGGGACATCGCGCCGGTCGCACTCTCGGTCGCGCTTTCGTGAGTGACTTCGTCCCCACGCGGCACGCTGTGCACGTGCTGCCCGAGGGCGGCCTCGACGCGAAGCTGAAGCTCGGACGGCCGCTGCGGGTCAAGCTCGGGATCGACCCGACGTCGCCCGACGTCCACCTGGGCTTCGCCGTCGTCCTCGACCGGCTGCGGGAGTGGCAGGACGCCGGCCACACGGTGGTCCTCATCGTCGGCGACTACACGGCGCGCATCGGAGACCCGTCCGGCCGTTCGGCCGAGCGGCCCGTGCTCGCGGACGAGGAGCTGGACGCGAACGCACAGCGCTTCCGCGAGCAGGTCGTGCGTGTGCTCGATCCGGAGCGCACCGAGTTCCGCTTCAACGGGGAGTGGCTCGCGCCGCTGACGTTCGCCGAGACCGTGCGCCTGACCCGGACGCTGACGGTCGCCCGCCTCCTCGAGCGCGACGACTTCGCGAAGCGTTTCGCCGCGGGGGAGCCGATCTCGCTGTCGGAGCTCTTGTATCCGCCGATGCAGGCGTACGACTCGGTCGCGATCGAGGCCGACGTCGAGATCGGCGGCACCGACCAGCTGTACAACCTGCTCGCCGGTCGCGACGTCATGCCGCACTACGGCCTCGAGCCGCAGGTCGTCGTCACGTATCCGCTCCTCGTCGGCCTCGACGGGGTGGAGAAGATGTCGAAGTCGCGCGGCAACTACATCGGGATCAACGAGCCGCCCGAGGAGATGTTCGGCAAGACGATGTCGATCCCCGACGAGGCGCTGCCGCAATGGTGGGAGCTCGTCGCCGGCGGCGGCGAGCATCCGGGCGACCCGATGGAATGGAAGCTCGAGCTTGCGCGCCGGATCACCGCGCGCTGGCACGGCGAGGACGGCGCACGCGCGGGGGAGGAGCACTTCACGCGCGTCGTGCGCCGGCACGAGGCCCCCGAGGCGGTCGAGGAGGCGCGACTGGACGGGCCGGACCCCTTGCATCTGCCGGCCTTTCTCGCGGCCACGTTGGGCGAGTCGACGAGCCACTGGCGGCGGACGATCGACCAGGGCGGGGTCAAGCTGGACGGCCGCGCGCTATCGGGATACGACCACCCGTGGTCGGAGCTCGACGGTGCCGTGCTCCAGGCCGGGAAGCGCCGTTTCGTCCGGCTCGTCGCCAGTTGACGTGAGGCCCCGCCTTGCTACAATCCCCCGGCTGCCCGAGTGGGCGGTGTAGGAAAGTCCCTGCAAACGACTAACTGGAGCGCCTTCGGACGATTCGGGAAAGAGCTTTTCCGAGCAATCCTGGGGCCTCTGGCGTGAGTCGGGGCCTTTTTTACGCCGTCGCAACGGCCTGGTCTTTGAAAACTCAACAGCGTGCGTTTACGTCGAGAACAGGTCGCTTGCGACCTGTCTAGATGAAACCTGTCTCCACCCCTTCGGGGGTGGGACTTTGAGCACAAGCTCAAGGTGAAAAGACTCGTCGGCTTCGGCCGGCGAACCATCTTCACGGAGAGTTTGATCCTGGCTCAGGACGAACGCTGGCGGCGCGCTTAACACATGCAAGTCGAGCGAGAACCTGGCCTTCGGGCCTGGGGAAAGCGGCGAACGGGTGAGTAACACGTGGGTAACCCACCCTTGGTACCGGGATAGCCCGAGGAAACTCGGATTAATACCGGATGGCCCAACAGCTCTTCGGGGCGGTTGGAAAAGGTAGCTTCGGCCTCCGACCAAGGACGGGCCCGCGGCGGATTAGCTTGTTGGTGGGGTAATGGCCCACCAAGGCGACGATCCGTAGCTGGTCTGAGAGGACGATCAGCCACACTGGGACTGAGACACGGCCCAGACTCCTACGGGAGGCAGCAGTGGGGAATCTTGCGCAATGGGCGAAAG
>Ga0208219_1000129_pt1 | contig 31744 bp, 35 predicted proteins | sample NGESurshal072012_7_FD_184469 | JGI IMG/M metagenome (GOLD analysis project Ga0208219, IMG submission 184469) | Arctic peat soil microbial communities from Barrow, Alaska - NGEE Surface sample 53-2 shallow-072012 (SPAdes) | ecosystem: Environmental > Terrestrial > Soil > Wetlands > Peat ... | reverse complement strand
ACGAGCGGAATGAGCAGGAGGCTCGCGTCCAGCTCCTTCGATCCGTACGACTGCGTGAACGACCCGAGCTCCGCGTCGTATCCGTTTGCGCAGACGTCGGCGTGGATTTCGTCGCGCAGCTGCCGCCAGCGGTCGACGGGGCCGTCGTGGGGCTGCTCCTCGACCGAACGCACCGCACGGTCGAACGCCACCCACGCCATCACCTTCGAATGGACGAAGTGCCGGCGCTCGCCGCGGATCTCCCAGATTCCCTCGTCCGGCTCGCACCACAAGCGCTCGAGGTACTCGAGCAGGACTCGTTGCAGGTTCCAGGCGCCCTTCTCGAACGGGAGCCCGTGCACGCGCGCCTGATACAGGGCGTCGATCACCTCGCCGAACACGTCGATCTGCAGCTGCTCGCTCGCCGCGTTCCCGACGCGGACCGGGGCGGAGCCTTCGTAGCCTGCGAGCCAGGGGAGTTCCAACTCGGTGAGGCGACGCTCGCCGGCGACGCCGTACATGATCTGAAGGTCTGCCGGATCGCCGGCAACGGCGCGGATGAGCCATTGGCGCCATGCGGCGGCCTCTTCGGCGTAATCGGCATGAAGCAGCGCGAGCAACGTCAGCGTCGCGTCGCGCAGCCAGCAATAGCGGTAGTCCCAGTTGCGGACGCTGCCGATCCATTCCGGCAGCGATGTCGTCGGTGCGGCGACGATGCCGCCCGTCGGCTCATAGATGAGCGCCTTGAGAACCATCAGCGACCGTGTGAGCACCGGCCGCCACTCGTCGGGGACATCCGCGCTGCAGGTGCCGACCCACTCGCGCCAGAACTCGTCGGTGTCGACGAATGCCTGCTCCGCATCGATCTCGGCAGGCACCTCGGCGTGCGATGGGAACCAGGTGAGCACGAAGGGCACACGGTCGCCCTTCTCGACGGTGAACGTCGAGATCGTCCGCATGTTCTCGCCGCGCGTATGCGCGGGCGTCCGGAAGCAGAGCCCGTCCGGCCCCGCGATCGCGAGGCGCGCGTGATCCGCGCGGCTGACCCACGGGACGATGTGCCCGTAGTCGAAGCGGATGACGAGCTCCGACCGCATCTCCACCTTGCCGCGAATGCCCTCGACGATGCGTACGACGTCCGCAGCCTTCCCGCGCGGCGGCATGAAGTCGTACACGCGCACGGCGCCGTCGTCGTTCTCCCACGTCGTCTCGAGCACGAGCGTCTCGCCGCGGTAACGACGCGTGGTCGTGCCGCCGGCAGCGGGCGCGAGCAGCCAGCGGCCGTTGCTCGGGTCACCGAGGAGGGCAGCGAAGCACGCGCCCGAGTCGAAGCGCGGGAAGCACAGCCAGTCGATCGAGCCGCCCCGCTCGACGAGCGCTGCGGTCTGCAGGTCGCCGATGAGCGCGTAGTCCTCTATACGAGCCATCGCCATCGCTTCTTCGCGGCGCGCTCGAAGACGGATTCGTACTCCTCGACTGCCTCGCCATCGAGCGTGCGCGCAAAGCGGTCGCGCATGTCGGCGAGCGCGTCCTTCACGGCGTCGACGATGTCCATGTAGTCCCCGTACGCCTCCTCGGCTTCTTCACGGTCGGCACGGTCGTACGTTCCCTTCATCTCGCGCACCTCTGCGAGCAGTCCGTCGGCCTCGTCGGTCGCGAACACGTCGAGCTGCCGCGTGACGACCTCCGAGAAGCGTCGGCGGAACATCATGCGATCTCCTCGTACAGCGCGAGATGTGCACGGGCGGCAGCATCCCAGGTGAGCTCGTCACGCGCGCGCATTGCTCCGGCCCGCGCCTCGGCGAGCGCGCCGGCGTCCGTCAGCAACTCGTGCACTGCCGCCGCGAGCGCATCGACGTCGCCCGCCTCGACGACGCGGCCGGCTCCGAAGCGCCGCACGGGCTCGGCGATGCCGCCGACGTCGTATGCGATGGCAGGCACACCGGCGCCGAGCGCGCGCAGCAACGCGCCGCTCTGATCGAGCTCCGGGCGGTAGGGGAAAACGGCCACCGTCGCCTCGCCGAGCGCGCGGTCGACCTCCGCCTGGGGCAGGTAGCCGAGGCGCCACTCGACCTCGAGGCCGGCCGCCGCGGCGCGATAGCCGTCGACGGGCTCGAGCGGGTCGCCGGCGACGAGGAGCCGCGCGCCACCCTCCAGGCGCACGGCATCGATCGCGTCGCCGAGCCCCTTGTACGGCCGGATGACGCCGAAGCACAGAACCGTGCGTCCGTCGTCCTGCCGCGCCGGATCGCTGCGGAACACCGGATGCGGAATGACGCGTGCGTCGACGTCGAGCTCGGCGAGCGCCTCGCGGCCGCGTTCGCTGTGCACGACGACACGGTCGAAGCGGGCGAGGAGGTCGCGCCACAAGTCCTGCTTCTTCGCCGTTCGTCGCGGCAAGAGGTCGTGTGCGGTGAAGACCGACGGCACGCGCGGTCGTAGGAGCCGCGCGTCGAGCTCCGGCACGAGCCACTGCACGTGCACGACGTCCGCACGGCGGCGATTCAGAGCCGCAACGCCGAAGGGATGCTCGACGACCTTCAGGGGTAGCCGCAGCCGGGAGCGGCCGAACAGCCGCGAGGAGAGCGGGTAGTACGGCTCGCTGCGTGTGTACCCGACGGCTGCCGGAACGTCGCCGAAGCGGAAGCGCGACGTGAGGAGCTCGACGTCGGCGCCGGCACGCGCGAGCGCGGACGCGAGCTCGTGGTCGTACGCCGGCGTGAACGCGGGAGGGTCGGCGAGGACGATTCGCATCGCCGTAGGCTACGCGCGTGCCGCTGCTCGTCCGTACGTGGAATCTCTTCCACGGCAATGCCGTCCCTCCGGAGCGGCGCGCGTACGTCCGTCAGATGGTCGAGCTGGTGACGGCCGACGATCCGGACGTGGTCTGTCTCCAGGAGGTGCCGGTGTGGGCGCTGCGGCATCTGGAGTCGTGGAGCGGCATGCACGCGATCGGGGCGGTCGGCGCGCAACCGCTGCTCCGCAGCGCCGACCTCGGCCGCTGGGTCACGGACCTCCACCACGGCATCCTGCGCTCCGCGGTCACCGGCGAGGCGCTCGCGACGCTCGTGGCGCGCCGGCATGCGGTCGTGGAAGAGCGCCGCGACCCCGTCGGCCCGCACCGCGTCCTCCTCGGCGTGCAGCTCGACGGCGGTGCGTTCGTCGGCAACTTCCACGTCACCGGCGGCGCCGTGGCCGAGGAGCAGTTCCGCCGTGTCCTCGACCTCGCAGGCAGAGACGCGGTCGTCCTCGCGGGCGACGTGAACCTGCGCCCGCCCTATGACCTCGTCGGCTTCTCCGAGCCGCTCGCGAACAGCATCGACCAGATCCTCATTCGCGGATTGCCGTCGACTCCGCCGGTCGCGTGGCCGACGGAGAGACGCCGGGTCGACGGGCGGCTGCTCTCCGACCACGCGCCCGTGGAGGCGATGGTCGGGTGACCTTCGAGGAGGCACGCGCGCAATTTCCGGTGCTCGAGCGCTACGCGTACTTGAATGCGGGCACGAACGGCCCGCTCGCCGCGGCGACATCGGCCGCGATGGTGGAGGAGCTCGAACGCGAGTCCCGGGAAGGACGGAGTGGCTCGCGCTGGATCGAGCGCATCCTCGCGCTGCGTGACGAGGCGCGGCGCGGGCTCGCCGCCGTCATCGGCGTCGACGCGGAGCATGTCGCTCTGACGGAGTCGACGAGCAGGAGTTGCGCGACCGTGATCTCCGGTCTCGACCTGACCGGCGACGACGAGATCGTCACGACCGACCAGGAGCACTTCGGCCTGATCGGCTCAGCGTACGCGTCCGGCGCGCGCGTCGTCGTCACCGGCGCCGACGAGGACGCCATCCTCGCAGCGGTCACGCCGAAGACGCGCCTGATCGCGACCTCGCACATCCTGTGGACGACCGGCAGGCGACTCGACCTCGCGCGCGTCCGCGAACGGAGCGGCGTTCCTGTGCTCGTGGACGGCGCCCAGTCGGCCGGTGCGGTCGAGGTCGCCGCAGGCGGATTCGACTTCTACACCGTGTCGCCGCAGAAGTGGTTATGCGGCCCGGAGCAGACGGGTGGCCTGTACGTGCTCGATCCCGAGCGGCTGCGCGTGGCATCGCCGGGCCATTTCGCCGCCTCCTCGTACGAGCCGTCGGGCGCATTCGAGCCGAAGCCGCGAGCGGCGCGGTTCGACTCCGGCTTTACGGCGGGCCCGACGCTTGCCGGCCTCGTCGCCGCGCTCGGGACGCATCCCGATTGGCGGTACGAGCGTGCGGCCGCCACAGCGGCGCGCTGTCACGAGCTTCTGTCCGAGCTCGTCGAGGTGGTGACGCCACCAGGGCATTCCACACTCGTCGCGTTCCGGCCGAGCGGCGACCCGACCGAGCTCGTCGCAGCGCTCGACCGGCAAGACGTGGTCGTGCGCGAGCTGCCGGGACGCAATCTCGTGCGCGCCGCCGTCGGCTGGTGGACGAATGAGGACGACCTGCAACGACTTGCGACGGGCCTAGCCGGGTAGCCCGAGCTCGGCCGCGATCGGCTGCAACGCCTCGACGACGGTGCGGATGTGGTCGTCGAGGTCGACGCCGAGCTCCTCGGCGCCCTTGTAGACGTCCTCGCGGTGCACGCCGGCGGCGAACGACGGCTGCTTCAACTTCTTGCGCACCGACTTCGGCTCCAGGCCTTCGAGGCCGGTCGGCCGTACGAGCGCGCACGCGTGCACGAAGCCGGACAGCTCGTCGCAGGCGAAGAGCGCCTTCTTGAGCGGAGTGTCGCGCGGAAGGCCGAGATGCTCGGCGTGCGAGAGAACGGTGTCGACGACCTCGTCGGGATAGCCCTCCTCGCGGAGGATCGGCGCGCCGTCCTGCGGGTGCTTGTCCAGCGTCGGGTGCATCTCGTAATCGAAGTCGTGCAAGAGCGCGGAGACGCGCCAGAGCTCCTCGTCGCCGCCGAGCTTGCGGGCGTACGCGGCCGTCGAGGCCTCGACGGCGAGCGCGTGCCGCAGCAGCGACTCGCTCTTCGTGTACCGCGTCAGCGTCTCCCAGGCCTGTTGGCGAGTCGCTTCGGACACGCCGCTACATTACCGCCCAATGGCCGTCGTACCTGCTGTTGCCGACGCTTTCGCGATCGAAGGCGCGCGCCCGCTGAGCGGGTCGATTCGCGTTGCCGGGAACAAGAACGGTGCGCTTCCGATCCTCGCGGCCACCCTGCTCACCGGAGAGCCGGTGGCGCTGACGAACGTCCCGCGCATCCGTGACGTGGACACGATGATCGAGCTCCTGTGCGACCTCGGCGCCGACGCCGCGTGGACCGGGCCGAACGATGTGCGCGTCGACACGGCGAACGTCGCCAAGTCCAACCCCGACCCGCTTCTGTGCGCGCGCATGCGCGCGTCGTTCCTGCTCGCCGGCCCACTCCTCGCCCGCTTCGGCCGCGCGACGATGCCGCCGCCCGGGGGCGACGTCATCGGCCGCCGCCGGCTCGACCCTCACATGCACGCGTTCGCGGAGCTCGGCGCGGACGTCGACATCGACCGCCAGTACGAGATGCGCACCGAGGGGCTTCGCGGCGCGCACGTCTTCCTCGACGAAGCAAGCGTGATGGCGACGGAGAACACCGTCATGGCGGCGGTGCTGACGCAGGGCGAGACGGTGCTCGGCAACGCCGCGTGCGAGCCGCACGTACAGGACCTGTGCCGCTTCCTCGTGTCGCTGGGCGCACGTATCGAGGGCATCGAGTCGAACGTGCTGCGCATTCACGGCGTCGACACCCTGACCGGGGGCTCGTGGGCAATCGGCCCGGACCACATCGAGGTCGGCAGCTTCATCGGCATGGCCGCCATCAGCGGCGGCGAGGTCACCGTCGAGGGCGCAGACCCCAAGGATCTCGTCTCGATCAAGCCGGCGTTCGAGCGCCTCGGCGTCCGCATGGAGATCGGCGAGGACAGCGTGCACGTGCCGTCGCGGCAGCAGCTCGTCATCCGCGACGACCTCGGCGGGATGATCCCGAAGATCGAGGACGGCCCGTGGCCGGCGTTCCCGTCCGACCTCACGTCGATCGCGATCACCGTCGCGACGCAGGCGTTCGGGACGGTGCTCATGTTCGAGAAGATGTTCGAGAACCGCCTGTTCTTCACGGACAAGCTCGTGTCGATGGGAGCGCGGATCATCTTGTGCGATCCGCACCGTGCCGTGGTCACCGGCCCGACTCCGCTCGTCGGCCAGCGGATGGAGAGCCCCGACATCCGCGCCGGCATGGCGATGCTGCTCGCGGCACTGTGCGCCGAGGGACGCTCGACGATCGGCGCGATCCATCAGATCGACAAGGGCTACGAGCGGATCGACGAGCGCCTTCGCGCGCTCGGCGCGTCGATCGAGCGCGTCGACGCTTAAGGCGAAAGTGCTGCGCACTTTCGCCTTGTGAGGTTCCCGCTTCGCGGGAGCGGCCGCGGGCGGAGCCCGCGTCCTCTTATAAGCGCGGGCGACGGTTGTGTTCTGTGCGCCCGGTGGCGGCTGCGCCGTCCCTCGCGCTGGTGGCGGCTGCTCGTGCCCGCCCGCGGCGGGAGGCATTGCCGACCTTACGGGTGGGGCGGTCCTAGGTAGTACGCTCGGCGCCATGAACGCACGTGAGCCCGCGGCCGGGCGCAGCGGTGTCCGCGTCGACCCGCGCGGGGAGGGATCGGCCAACGTCGAGACCGGCCTGCCCGTGCTCGACAGCTTGTTGGAACGGCTCGCCGAATACGCGTCGTTCGATCTCTCGCTCGAGGTCGAGCCGGGAGCCGCTGAGGCGGAAGTCGCGGAGGCGGGCAGCGCGCTCGGCCGCGCGCTCGCCGGGCCGCTGCGCGCCGAGAACGCCTGCGGGTACGGCTCCGCCGTGATGACCTCCGCCGAGGCGCTCGCGACCGTTGTGCTGGAGGTCACAGACGCCCCGCTGCTCGTCTCGAACGTCGACCTCACCCAGGCGCGGATCGGCGGCCTCGGCACCGATGTCGCACGCCGCTTCCTCGAACGCTTCGCCGAGGGAGCCGGCGTGACGCTGCACGTCCGCCTGCTGAACGGGACCGACACGCAGCACGTGCTCGACGCGATCTTCAAGGCGCTCGGGGTCGCCCTCGCCGCCGCATGCACCGAAAGGAGCCGAGCGTGAGTGACAAGACCGTCGTTCGCACCGAGGCGGCGCCCGCGCCGTTCCAGGGCGCGCCGTACTCCCAAGCCATCCGCTCGGGCGGGTTCGTGTTCGTGTCCGGCCAGCTCGCGCTGAAGCCGGGCGCGAAGGAGTTGAGCGGGGGCTCGATCGAGGAGCAGACCGAGCAGGTGATCGCGAACCTGCGTGCGATCCTCGAAGAGGCGGGCAGCGGTCTGGACAAGCTCGTGAAGACGACGGTGTTCTTGCAGAACCTCGACGACTTCCAGGGAATGAACAGCGTCTATGCGAAGCACGTCGGCGACGTGCCGCCCGCGCGCTCGACCGTCGAGGTGGCGAAGCTTCCGTCGGGGGCGCTCGTCGAGATCGAAGCGATCGCGGCGGTCTAGGCGCTCAGTGGTCCGCGCGATCGAGGACTACGTCCGCTCGCTCGGCCTGGACGCGTACCTCGTGGGCGGCGCTGTCAGGGACGAGCTGCTCGGCCTCGAGTCGAGGGACGCCGACTTCCTCGTGCCGGGCGTCGACACCGACGCGCTCCGGGCTGCGCTCGAGCCGCACGGCCGCGTCGAGGACCTCGTCGTGGCCGATCGCCTCGTCGGAGTCCGCCTGCATCCGCGCGATCCCGGAATTCGCGCCCTCGCGCCGGCCGGGATCGAGTTCGCGCCGCCGCGCAAGGAGGTGAGCACCGGCCCGGGCCGGCACGACTTCGAGATCGTCGCCGACCCGTCGCTGTCCGTCGAGGCCGACATGCGCCGCCGCGACTTCACGGTGAACGCGATGGCGCGACGGCTCGAAGACGGCACGATCGTCGATCCGCTCGACGGCCGGGCGGACCTCGAGCGCCGCATCTTGCGCACGGTGTCCCCGATGAGCTTCGCCGAGGACCCGCTCCGTCTCGTGCGCGGCCTCCGCTTCGTGTCGCAGCTCGGTTTCGAGCTCGACGAGCAGACGCGCGCGCAGATGGTCGAGGAGGCGCCTGCGGTTCGACTCGTTTCGGGCGAGCGGATCGGCGGCGGGCTCGAGGCGGACGGAATGGGGGAGCTGTCGAAGCTTCTGCTCGGTGCGCGCCCGGCGGCGGCGCTCATTGCCGCGCGCGACACCGGTGTGCTCGTCGAGCTGATACCCGAGTTCGGACCGGCGCGGTATCTCGCCGATCACATCTTCGCCGTCGTCCAGGAAACGGCCGACGCCGGCGACCACCTTGCAGTGCGACTGGCAGCGCTCTTCCACGATCTCGGCAAGCCGGTCGACGACGATCCTCTCGGCCACGCGCTCGTCGGAGCGGAGATCGCGCGCGACACACTCCGCCGGCTGCGGTATCCCGAACGACTCGCACGCCGCGTTGTCGCGATCGTGCGCGAGCATCCGTACCGCGACGAGGACCGGCCGAGGACGCCGCTCGAAGTACGCCGCTTCTTGCTGCAGCACGGCGACGAGCTCGCATTCGACCTGGTGGCTATCCGGCTCGCGGACCTGCGTGGGAAGAACCGCGACGCAAGCGGGGTCGAAGAGCTGCACGCGCTGCTCGAGCAGGAGTTGCCGGCGCCGCACCGTCTGAGCGACCTCGCCGTCGACGGCGACGATCTGATCGCGATCGGCTTTCGCCCCGGCCCTGACCTCGGACACGCGCTGCAGGAGCTGCTCGAGCTCGTCGTCGACGATCCGAGCATGAACGACCGCGACCGCCTGCTCGAGCATGCGAAGGTGGAGGGATGGCCGGCGTCGCGCTGATCGACTGGGACGCGCTCGGCCCGTACCGCGTCGCCTTCTCGACGCGCGAGGGCGGCGTGAGCGAAGGCGCGTACGCGTCGCTCAACCTCGGAATCCGCACGGAGGACGATCCCGCCTCCGTCGTCGAGAACCGCCGGCGTCTGTGCGAAGCGGTGGGCGCCGACGCCGACGCGGCCACGATGGCGTGGCAGCGGCACGGAGCGACGGTGACCCGTGCGCAGTCGCGCGGCATCGTCACGCCGGGAACGGTGTACGACCACTGCGACGGGCTGTGGAGCGATGAACGCGGCCGCGCGATGCTCCTCATCACGGCGGACTGCGTGCCGGTCGCGATCGCTCGCCGGCCCGAATCGCGCGTGCGTCCCGCCCTCGCCGTCCTGCACGTGGGCTGGCGCGGTCTGCTGGCCGGAATCGTCGCCGAGGGCGTGCGCGCGATCGGGCCTGGGAAGCTCGCGGCCGTCGTCGGCCCGGCGATCGGGCCGTGCTGCTACGAGGTGGGGGAAGAGGTCGCCGGCCCGTCGCGCGAGGCGTTCGGCGCCGACGTCGTCGTGGACGGCAAGCTCGATCTCTGGACCTGCGTCGAGCGAGCGCTCCGCGCGGCCGGCTGTGAGCACGTGGAGCGGCTCGACGTGTGCACCGCGTGCAACGGCGAGCGCTTCTTCTCCCATCGGCGCGAGCTCGGTCGCACCGGCCGCCAGGGAGTGATCGCGTACGTCACGTGAGCCGGCGGCGATCCGCGAGCGCTACGAGCGCATCGTCGAACAAGTAGGGCCGACCGTGACTGTCGTCGTTGCGACGAAGTATGTCTCCATCGACGAGATGGCCGTGCTCGCCGAAGCGGGGGTGCCGGTGGTCGGCGAAAACCGCGCGCAGGACCTGGAGGCAAAGCACGCGCGCTACGGGAACGCCTTCCGCTGGCACTTCATCGGCCACCTCCAGAGCCGCAAGGCGAAGATCGTCAACGCGACCTGCGAGCTGTGCCACTCGCTCGACTCGGAATCGGCCGCGCAGCGCCTGACGATTCCCGCGCTCGTCGAGGTGAACCTCTCCGGCGAGCCGACGAAGTCCGGCGTCGTGCCCGAGGGAGTGCCGGCGTTCGTGGAGCTGTACCCACAGGTGCGCGGGCTCATGACCATGCCGCCGGCGACGGACGACCCGGAAGCCTCGCGCCCGTACTTCCGGCGGCTGCGGGAGCTGGCCGAGGCGAACGGGCTGTCCGAGCTGTCGATGGGGACGAGCCAGGACTACGCCGTCGCGGCCGAGGAGGGAGCGACGCTCGTCAGGGTGGGCGCAGTCCTCTGGCAGGGGTAACATCCGCGCAACCATGGCCTTCGCCGACGTCTGGAACCGCACCCTCGTCTACTTCGGGATCGCCGAAGAAGAGGACTGGGACGAGGACGGTTACGTCACCGACGAGGAGCTCCAGCGCGCGTATGCCGAGCGGCCGAACGTCCGCCGCCTGCCGCACCGGCGCGGCCGGCGCGAGGAGTTCGACGACTGGACCGACCCCGAGTCGGCCGCGAACGCGCGGACGAGCATCCTCCGGCCGGCCCCCGAGCCGCGGCGGCTGCGCGGCGTCGAGAGCGTGCCCGGCCCCGGCGCCGTCCGCGTGCACCTCGTCCTGCCGCGGAGCTTCAACGACGCCCAGCAGATCGCCGACCGCTTCAAGGAGGGGATGCCGGTCATCCTCAACCTCCAGGGCTCCGACCAGGAGCTCGCCAAGCGTCTCATCGACTTCGCCAGCGGCCTGACCTACGCGATGGACGGCGGCATGCAGCGCGTCGCCGACAAGGTCTTCCTGCTCACGCCCCGCAACGTCGAGGTCTCCGCCGAAGAGCGGGCCAAGATGTTGGAACGGGGCGGATTCTTCAACCAGGCGTAGGAAAAGGCCCCGACGGGGCGAACGCGCATTCGATGGGCGTTACTGCCACCGTCACCTTGCTCGGAGATGCGATCTCGAAGGCCGAGACGTTCGTGGACGTCTTCATCACCGTCTACACGCTCGTGATCTTCGCGTACATCCTCACGAGCTGGCTCCGGCTGCCGTATTCGCCCACGCTCAACCGGATCCAGCGCTTCCTCTACGACGTGTCGGAGCCATATCTGCGGCTCTTCCGGCGGTTCCTGCCCTCGTTCGGGCCGCTCGACCTGTCGCCGATGGTCGCGATCATCGTGTTGTGGCTCCTCGATCGGGTGCTGATCACGGTGCTGAACCGCTTCAACTAGAGAGGGGAGAACCCGATGGCACTCACACCAGTCGAGATTCTGCACATGACGCCAGGCACAGGCTTCTTCGGCTACAAGCGCGGCCCGACCGACCGGCTGCTCGCGGAGATCGTCAGCAGCTTCGAGGACGTGTGGCGCGAGCGCGCCGACCTTGCTGACAAGGTCGAACAGCTCGAGAATGACCTCGTGCGCTATCGCGAGCTCGAGGCGCTGCTGCGCACGACGCTCGTCTCCGCGGAGCGCGCGTCACAGGAGTTGAAGGAGCAGGCGCGCCGCGAGGCGGAGCTCATCCTCACCGAGGCGCACCAGGAGGCGCGCGCGGTGCAGCGCCGCTCGCTGTCCGAGAACGAACGCCTCATCACCGAGACGCGGATGCTTCGAGAACGGCTCCGCACGGTGCTCGAGCTCGTCGCCGACGTCGAGGACACGCTCCACGGCCGGGAGCCGCGGATGGTCGCCCCCGAAGCGGCGTAACTACAATTCAGGGCATGAGCGCTGCCACGACGCGCCTGCGGCTGCGCGTGAGCCCCGGCAGCGGCCGGGCCGAGATCGTCGGCCGCCACGGAGACGCGTGGAAGGTGCGCGTGACTGCGCCTCCGGAACAGGGGCGCGCCAATGACGCCGTCGTGCGGCTCATGGCCGACACGCTTGCGTTGCCCCTCAGCGCCGTCGCCATCGTTTCGGGGCACAGCGCCCGGGACAAGATCATCGAGCTGACCGGCGTTGGTCCTGCTCTCATCGAGCGGCGCCTCGCATCGGCGTCGTCGATGGATCGAGGCAGAAAGGACCGACGTCCATGAGCGAGCCGCTGCGGCGTGAGGTGGATGTGAGAGTTGGCTCGTCGACGGATGCGCTCACGCCGATCTCGGTGGCTGAGCGCTCGCTCCGCGCCGGCCCGATGCAGTGGCTCGGCCTCGCCGCGATCGGCCTCGCAGCGGTGGCGGCCGACCAACTGACGAAGCACATCGTCACCGGCCATCTTGCGCTCGACGACGGCATTCACGTCATCGGGCCGTTCTGGATCCATCACGTGCAGAACTCCGGCATCGCCTTCGGGCTCTTCGCGAGCGCGACCTCGGTCGTCATCGTCCTGACCGGGATCGCCGTCGCGTGGATGCTGCTCTTCTTCGCGCGCTCGGGCGCGCGTCATCCGGTGCTGCCCGTGGCGCTCGGCCTCGTGATCGGCGGGAGCGTGTCGAACCTGGTCGATCGCGTGCGCCTCGGCTACGTGACCGACTTCATCGACCTGCGTTACTGGCCGGCGTTCAACCTGGCCGACAGCTTCATCGTCGTCGGCGTCGTCATCCTTCTGACCACGCTTCTCGCAGCGGAGCGGATGCCGCGCAACCGTGGCCGCCGTGACGCACCTGCGCGTTCCTGAGACCGCCGCCGGCGAGCGGCTCGACCGCTTCCTCGCCGGCTTGCCCGAGATCGGCTCGCGCGCCGTCGCCGAGCGGCTCCTGCGCGACGGCGGCGTGCTCGTCGACGGCAACCCGCGCTCCAAGAGCTCGCGGCTGGCCGGCGGCGAGGAGCTCGAGTTCGAGCCACCGGGCCTGGTGACGAGCACGCTTCAGCCCGAGGAGATGGAGCTGACCGTGCCGTATGAGGACGAGCACCTGCTCGTCGTCGACAAGCCGGCCGGCCTCGTCGTCCATCCGGCTCCCGGCCACGCGCAGGGGACGCTCGTCCACGGCCTTCTCGCCTACGACGTCGAGGGCGGAGAGGAGCCGGAGCGGCCGGGCATCGTCCACCGGCTCGACCGGGACACATCCGGCCTCATGGTCGTCGCGCGGTCGCCCGAAGCGCACCGGCGCCTGCAGGAGCTCGTGCAGCAGCGTGCGCTGACGCGGGAGTACCTGGCGCTCGTCGTGGGTCGGCCGCGATCGCGGAGCGGCACGATTGACGCTCCCATCGGGCGCGACCGGAGGGATGCGCTGCGCCACTCGCTCGACACCGACACGCCGCGCGAGGCGGTGACGCACTTCGAGGTGGAAGAGCTCCTCCGGCGACACGCGCTCCTGCGCGTGCGCCTGGAGACGGGGAGGACGCATCAGATCCGTGTCCACCTGGCCGCCGTCGACCTGCCGGTCGCCGGCGATCCCCTGTACGGCCGCGCCGGAGATCTCGGCCTCGAGCGGCAGTTCCTGCACGCAGCCCGCCTGGCCTTCCCGCACCCATTCACGGGCGAGCCGGTCGACGTGAGCTCGCCGCTCCCGGCCGACCTCGAAACCGCCCTTTCTGCGGCTCGTCGCTAAGCTTTCCCGGGAAACGTCCCTCCTCCCCGGCGGCTCGTCCCGCGGCGCGGGTGCCGGTCCTTGAGACCGGTTGCGCCTCGGTTCCGCCGGCGCTCTGCCAAACCAATCTGGAAGGAGCACCATGCCCGTTGCCTCCATGCGCGAGCTGCTGGAGGCCGGAGTTCACTTCGGCCACCAGACGCGACGCTGGAATCCCAAGATGCGCCGCTTCATCTTCACCGAGCGGTCCGGCATCTACATCATCGATTTGACGCAGACGAGCGAGCACCTCGAGGAGGCCGCGCTGTTCGTCCGCAACCTCGCCGAGCGGAACGGCACCGTGCTGTTCGTCGGCACGAAGAAGCAGGCGCAGGACGCCGTCGAGACCCAGGCGAAGCGCGTCGGCATGCCCTACGTGAACCATCGCTGGCTCGGCGGCCTGCTCACGAACTGGCGGACGATCTCCGACCGGATCGAACGGCTGCACGAGATGCGGCGGCTCAGGGACGAAGGCCAGCTCGACCTGCTCCCGGCGAAGGAGCGCATCGCAATGGCCGCCGAGCTCGAGAAGCTCGAGGCGAATCTCGGTGGCGTCGCCGACATGCGCCGCCAGCCGGACGCCATCTTCATCATCGACCTGAAGAAGGAGCAGCTCGCAGTGCGCGAGGCGAAGCGGTTGAACATGCCGGTCGTCGCACTCGTGGACACGAACTGCGACCCGGACGAAGCCGACTACGTCATCCCCGGGAACGACGACGCCATCCGCTCGTGCGGCCTCATCGCGCGCGTCATCGCGGACGCGATCGAGCAGGGCAAGCAGAAGATCGCCGTGAAGGAGTTCAAGCCGGCAAGCAACGGCGCAGAGGCCGAGCCGACCGAGGAGCCTGCTGCAGAGACGGAGGCGCCTGTCGAGGCCGAGGCGACTGCAGAGGAGCCTGCTGCTGAGGAGGCCCCTCAAACTGGGGCGCGTAGCGCAGATGGCTGAGATCTCGGCGAGCCTCGTCAAGGAGCTCCGCGACCGCACCGGCGCCGGGATGATGGCGTGCAAGCAGGCGCTGCAGGAGACGAACGGCGACATGGACGCGGCGATCGTCCTCCTGCGCGAGAAGGGAATGGCGAGCGCGGCGAAGCGGGCCGGCCGCGAGACGACCGAGGGCAAGGTCGGCTATCGCCTCGCGGACGACGGATCCAAGGGAACGATGGTCGCGATCGGCTGCGAGACCGAGCCCGTCTCAGGGAACGACGAGTTCCTCGCGTATGCGAAGGCCGTGCTCGACGCTGTCGACGCGAAGGGCGTCGGCGCGGAGTCCGAGCTCGACGGGCAGCGCGTGGAGCTGTCGGCCAAGCTCGGCGAGAACATCGTCGTGGCCGGCGCGGCGCGGTTCGAAGCGGTGGACGGAGGGCTCGTCTCCGCATACGCCCATCCGCCCGCGAACAAGCTCGGCGTGCTCCTGCAGACGCGCGGTGCGGACGCCGACTTCGGGCGCAAGCTCGCGATGCACATCTCGTGGTCGAATCCGCAGTGGATCGCACGCGAGGACGTGCCGGCCGACGTCGTCTCCGCGGAGCGGGAGATCTACGCGAACTCCGACGAGGTGCTGTCGAAGCCGGAACAGGCGCGCGAGAAGATCGTCGACGGGATGCTGAACAAGCGCTTCTTCGGCGTGAACGTCCTGCTCGAACAGGAGTGGATCCACGACTCCTCCAAGACGGTCGCGCAGGCGCTCGCCGACCCCGGAGCGGAAGTCCTCGAGTTCCAGCGCTTCTCGGTCGCAGGGTGAGCGTCGGCCAAACCGAGCCGGCAGCGAAAGCCGCGCCCTCGGGCGGCGGCTTCCACCGCGTGCTGCTGAAGCTTTCGGGCGAGGCGCTCATGGGCGAGCGCGAGTACGGCATCGACGTCGGCGTCGTGCGCAGCCTCGCCGGCGAGATCGCGGACGTCCGCGAGGGCGGCGTCGACATCGCGATCGTGGTCGGCGGCGGGAACTTCTACCGTGGCCTCGCGGCCGCGGCGGAGGGAATGGAGCGAGCGACCGCCGACTACGCGGGAATGCTCGCCACGCTGCTCAATGCGCTTGCGCTCCAGGATGCGCTCGAGCGGCAGGGTGCGGTCACGCGGGTGCAGTCGGCGCTGGCCGTCGCTGAGGTAGCGGAGCCGTACATCCGGCGTCGCGCCATCCGTCATCTGGAGAAGGGCCGCATCGTCATCTTTGCCGCCGGCACCGGCAACCCGTTCTTCACCACCGACACCGCCGCCTCGCTGCGCGCGCTCGAGATCGGCGCCGACGCGATCCTCATGGCGAAGAACGGTGTCGCAGGCGTGTACGACGGCGACCCGCGGGTCGATCCGAGCGCGGCCTTCATCCCGAAGCTCACGCACCTGGAGGCGATCGAGCGCGGTCTGCGCGTGATGGACACGACGGCGCTCTCGCTCTGCATGGACAACAAGCTCACGATCCACGTGTTCGAGCTCGCCGACGGCAACATCGCGCGCGTCGTTGCGGGCGAGAAGGTCGGAACGGTCATCGAGACGCACTAGGAGGGCGGAGCAGGATGGCAACCGTCGACGATCTGATCCAGGAAGCGCAGGCGCGGATGGGGAAGTCGGTCGAGCACTCGCGCGCCGAGTTCAACACCGTGCGGACCGGCCGCGCGTCGGCTTCGCTGCTCGACCGGATCGAGATCGACTACTACGGCACGAAGACGCCGCTGAAGCAGCTCGCGACCATCGGCGTGCCGGAAGCCCGGATGCTCACCATCCAGCCGTTCGATCCAGGCTCCATCCGCAACATCGAGAAGGCGATCCAGGAGTCGGATCTCGGGCTCACGCCGTCGAACGACGGCAAGATGATCAGGCTTCCGATCCCGCAGCTCACCGAAGAGCGGCGCAAGGACCTCGTCAAGGTCGTGCGCGGGCTCGCGGAGGGGCACCGGGTCGCGGTGCGCGACATCCGTCGCGACGCGATGCGACACCTGAAAGAGCTCGTCGACAGCGGCGACGTGGGAGCCGACGACGAGCATCGCGCCGAGGAGCGAGTGCAGAAGCTGACCGACGACCACACGAAGCAGATCGACGACCTGTTGCGGCACAAAGAAGCGGAGGTCATGGAGGTCTGACCGCCACCGACCTCCTCACCGAGATCCCGCGCGCGGTCGCGATCGTCATGGACGGCAACGGCCGCTGGGCCTCCGCCCGCGGTCTCGACGTGGCGGAGGGCCACCGCGCCGGTTCGCAGGCGCTGCGACCGGTCGTCGAGACGGCCATGGACGTCGGTGTCGCATCGCTCGCCGTATACGCGTTCTCGACCGAGAACTGGGCGCGGTCCGAGGACGAGGTCTCGGCGCTGATGGAGATCTTCGGGGACACCATCGATCGCGAGCTGCACGACCTCGCGCGCGAGGGAGTGCACACGCAGTTCGTCGGTCGCCGCGACCGCGCGCCGGATTGGTTGCGGGACAAGATGGAGGAGCTCGAGCGCGCGACGGTGTCGGCTCGGCGCCTGCACCTCTGGATCGCGTTCGACTACGGCGGCCGGGCCGAGATCGTCGAGGCAGCGCGCCGGCTCGCAGCGGACGGAGGGCCGTTCGACGAGGAGTCGTTCGCGCGCCGGTTGTATGCGCCGTCGATGCCGGACCCGGATCTCGTCATCCGCACTTCCGGGGAGCTGCGGCTGTCGAACTTCCTCCTGTGGCAGTCGGCGTACTCGGAATACGTCTTCACCGACACCCTGTGGCCCGACTTCGGGCCCGAGGAATTTCGCAGCGCGTTGGAGGACTACGCGCAGCGGCGCCGCAGATTCGGCGGACGATGACCAATCTCATCTCCCGCGTCGTCGTGGGCGCCATCGGCCTCCCGGTCGTGCTGGGCATCGTCTGGCTGGGCGGCTGGTGGCTGTACGTCCTCGTTCTGCTCGCGAGCCTCGTCGCCGTCCACGAGTTCGTCACCGTCGCCAGGCCGCTGCGGCCGCTCGCGCCGGCGATCTATCTCGGCGTCGCGCTGGCGCTGACCGTGGCGGAGACGAACGGCCTCGCATGGATGCTCGGCGGCCTGCTCGCGACGTTCCTGTTCGCGTTCGCCGCGAGCGCGCTCGCGAGGACGCGCGCGCCGTCGACCGTGGCGATCGGCGCCACCGTGCTCGGGGCCGCCTGGATCGGGTTCGGGCTGGGCTTTCTGCTTCTCCTGCGTCATCCGCACGATCACGGCCGGCTGCTCGCGTTCACCGTTCTCCTGACCGTGTGGGCGAACGACACGCTCGCGTACTTCGGCGGCCGGCTGCTCGGACGGCACAAGCTCGCGCCGACGCTCTCACCCGGGAAGACGTGGGAGGGCTTCGTCATCGGCGCCCTCGCAGGGATCTTCGTCTCGTTCGTCGCGCTGTACGACACGCGGCACACGTATCTCAACGTGTGGCAGTCGGTGGTCCTCGGCGGCGTCGTCGTGCTCGCCTCGGTGGCCGGGGACCTGTTCGAGTCGATGCTGAAGCGCGACATGCAGGTCAAGGACACGGGACGGCTGCTTGGCGGCCACGGCGGCATCCTCGACCGCGTGGACGCGCTGCTGTTTGCCGCACCGGCGGCGTACTTCCTCCTGCTCGGCCTTGGGCATGCATGAGGCACCTACACTGACTCCGTGAAGCGCGTCGCTCTTCTCGGCGCCACGGGGTCGATCGGGCGCCAGGCGATCGAGATCGTCGAAGCGCACCCGGGGCTTGAGCTCTGCGCCGTCGCCTCCGGCTCCTCGCCGCTGGACAACGTCGACGCGCCGGTCAAGCAGGTCGGCGGCGACCTCACCGAGCTCCTCGACCGGGCCGAGCCGGACGTCGTCCTCAACGCGGTCGTCGGCTTCGCCGGCGTGCACGCGACGCTGTGGGCGCTCGAGCACGGCGTGGATCTCGCGCTCGCGAACAAGGAGAGCCTCGTCGCGGCCGGAGAGCTCGCGCTCGAGGCGCGGCGGCGCGGCGGCGGGCGGATCCTCCCGGTCGACAGCGAGCACTCGGCGCTCTTCCAGTGCCTCGAGGGCCGTGAGCCGGAACAGGTCGACTCCCTCGTCCTCACCGGATCGGGCGGGCCGTTTCGCGGTCGCACCCGCGACGAGCTCACGGCGGTGACGCCGGAGGAGGCCCTCGCGCATCCCACGTGGCGCATGGGGCCGAAGATCACCGTCGACTCGGCGACGCTCGCGAACAAAGGGCTCGAGCTGATCGAGGCGCACTTCCTGTTCGCCGTCCCGTATGAGCGCATCGAGGTCGTCCTGCAGCCGACGTCGATCGTGCACTCGCTCGTGCGCTTCCGCGACGGCGCGACACTCGCGCACCTCGGCTATCCCGACATGCGGGCGCCCATCTCGTATGCGCTCACCTATCCCGAGCGCGCCGCGACGCCTCTGGCGCCGCTCGATCTGGCGTCGCTCTCGCTCGTCTTCGAGGCACCGGATGTCGAGACGTTCCCGATGCTCGCGCTCGCGCGCGAAGCGGGGGAGAAGGGCGGAACCTATCCCTGTGTCTTCAACGCCGCGAACGAAGTCGGCGTGGCCGCGTTCCTCGAGGGCCGGCTGCCGTTCCTCGCGATCGCGGAGATCGTGGCGGACGCCCTCGAGCGCGCGGACGGATCGCCTGCGCGCGACCTCGCCGACCTGGTGGAGGCTGATCGCGCAGCCCGCGCGATCCCCGTCGCATGATCTGGGTCACCGTCATCCTGGGCCTTGTGCTCCTCGTGTTCCTGCACGAGCTCGGGCACTTCACGGTCGCGCTCGCCGTGGGCATGCGGCCGCGCGCGTTCTACATCGGGTTCCCGCCCGCGGTCGCGAAGGTCAAGCGGAGAGGGATCGAATACGGCATCGGCGCAATCCCGCTCGGCGGTTACGTCCGCATCCCCGGCATGCATCGTCCGGCAGGCAGCGACCTCGAAGCGTTCATGGGACCCGCGCTGCACGAGGACGCGTCGCTCGCGCCCGTCATGCAGAAGGTGCGCCGCTTCCTCGATGCCGATGACCTCGAAGGCGCGCGGGCACACATCCCCGAGCTGCGGCAGGCCGTCGAGCAGTCGGAGCTCACCAAAGCCGCACGCCGCTCGGCGAATCGCGCGCTGCGCGAGGTGGACGAGGGAACAAGCTCCGACGCGTACTGGCGACAGGCGACCTGGAAGCGGATCGCCGTCATCGCCGCCGGGCCGCTCGCGAACGTGCTCGTGGCCTTCCTCATCTTCACGACGGTGTACGCGACCGGTGCACCGAGCTCGCAGCCGACTAACGAGGTCGCAGCCGTCACCGCCCACACGCCGGCAGCGGCTGCCGGGCTGCAGGCGGGCGACCACGTCGTCGCCGTCGACGGCAGGCGGGCGACGACGTTCGACACCGTCTCGCGTCTCATCCGGAGCAGCCACGGCAGGGCGATCACGGTCACAGTCGATCGCGGCGGGCACACGATCACTCTCGGGCCGCGGAAGACGATTCGCCTTCAGGGCCGCTGGATCTGGGGCTTCGAGCCGGCGGCGAGGCTCGTGACGTATTCGTTGGGCCACAGCGCGAGCCGCGCCGCATCGGACTGCTGGACGGTCGTCACCGGCACCTTCGCCGCATTCGGCTCCCTCTTTCACAGTCACGGCCACACACAGCTGACGAGCACGGTCGGCATCGTCCGGATCTCGGCGGCCGCGCTGAAGGTTGGGTTCAACTACTACCTCCAGATCGTCGGCCTCGTGAGCATGTCGCTCGCGCTGCTCAACCTGCTGCCGCTGTTGCCGCTCGACGGCGGCCACATCCTCTTCTCGATCATCGAGGGGGTGCGCCGCCGGGCGCTCGCCCGTGAGGTGTACGAGCGCGTGTCCGTGATCGGCTTTGCTCTGATTATCTTGATCTGGGTGATCGCCCTCCAGCACGACCTCGGTGGGAATGCGCCTGGCTAAACTGGCCTGAGATGGCGAGCACACGGCAGATCTCGGTCGGCGGCGTGAAGATCGGCGGCGGCGCGCCCATCGTCGTCCAGTCGATGACGACGACGAAGACGCACGACGTGCCGGCGACGACCGCACAGATCGCCGAGCTCGTCTCGGCGGGGTGCGAGATCGTGCGCGTGGCGGTGCCGAAGACGGAGGACGCTGAGGCGCTCGGCAAGATCGTCCGCTTTTCCCCGGTGCCGATCATCGCCGACATCCACTTCAACGCTTCCCTTGCGTTGAAGGCGATCGAGCAGGGCGTCGCCGCCGTCCGCATCAACCCGGGCAACATCGGCGGGCCGGACAAGGTGGCCGAGGTCGTTCGCGCGGCGAAGGCGAAGGGCATCCCGATGCGGATCGGCGCGAACTCCGGCTCGCTGCCGAAGCATCTCGAGGACATCGCGCACAGCGACCAGGCAGAGGCGCTCATGGAGGCAGCCCTCGAGGAGGTGCGCCTGCTCGAATCGCTCGACTACTACGACTTCAAGATCTCGGTCAAGTCGAGCCACGTGCCGACGATGATCCGCGCGTATCGCATGCTCGCCGAGCGCGTCCCCTATCCGCTCCATCTCGGTGTCACCGAGGCGGGGACGGTCTTCAGCGGCTCGATCAAGAGCGCGGTCGGCATCGGCACGCTGCTCGCCGAGGGGATCGGAGACACGATCCGCGTCTCGCTGTCCGCCGACCCGGTCGAGGAGCCGAAGACGGCGTTCGAGATCCTCAAAGCGCTCGGGCTCCGCGAGCGAGGGCCGGTGATGATCGCCTGCCCGTCATGCGGTCGCGACAACGTCGGCGTGCACACGCTCGCCGAAGAGGTGGAGACGCGGCTGGCGAACTATCCGCAGGCGTTCGAGGTCGCTGTCCTCGGCTGTGCCGTCAACGGGCCGGGGGAGAGCGGCGACGCCGACTTCGGCATCGCGGGCGGGCGCGACGTCGGCTTCATCTACGCACACGGACACGTGCTGAAGAAAGTGTCGTCCGACATCCTCATCGAGGAACTGTTCTTCGAAATCGACAAATGGATCGCGGAGGGAATGCATCGCCCGAAGCGCCTGAAGATGGCGAAGCCGGCTGCGCTCGCGATGGCCGAAGCCTCGCTCATTCCCCTCGAGTAGTCTGCCCGGACAACGCATGATCTTCCGGGCCTCACAGCTCTTTCTCCCGACGCTGCGCGACGACCCCGCGGACGCGGACGCCGTCTCGCACAAGCTCCTCGTTCGCGGCGGGTTCATCCGCCAGGTCAGCGCCGGCATCTGGACGCTCATGCCCCTCGGTTGGCGCGTGCACCGGAAGGTCGAGCAGGTCATCCGTGAGGAAATGGACGCGATCGGCGGGCAGGAGATGCTGATGCCGGTTCTGACCCCAGCGGAGCTCTGGGAGCGGAGCGGGCGGATCAAGATTCCCGAGGTCTTCCGCGTCGAGAACACGCCTTACATCCTCCCGATGACGCACGAGGAGACGGTCACGTTCCACGCGCGCGAGATCCAGTCGTACAAGCAGCTGCCGCAGCTCTGGTACCACTTCTCGGTCAAGGACCGAAACGAGCCCCGTCCGCGCGGAGGCCTTCTCCGTGTCCGCGAGTTCATCATGAAGGACGCGTACTCGTTCGATCGCGACGAGGAAGGCGTCAAGCGCAGCTTCGAGGCGAATCGCGGGGCGTACAAGAAGATCTTCGCGCGTTGCGCGCTGGAGGCGTACGACGTGCTGGCCGAGAGCGGGATCATGGGCGGGAAGTTCAGCGTCGACTTCCTCGCGCCGTCGGGCTCGGGCGAGAACGTCCTCGTCCGCTGCGAGAACGGCGACTACGCGGCGGACGGCGACATCGCGCAGGCAGTGCCGCACGTGCCGACGTTCCCCGAAACCCTCGTCTCGGCGGAGGAGGTCGTCACGCCCGGAGTCACGACGTGCGAGTCGCTCGCCGACTTTCTCGGCATCGACGTCGCGGCGACGTCGAAGGCGATGCCCGTGACGAAGCCCGACGGGTCGGTCGTGCTCGCGCTCGTGCGCGGCGACGACCGCCTGAGCGAGATGAAGCTCTATGACGCGCTGCCCGGCGCGTCGCGTCCGTCCACCGACGAGGAGATCCGCGCCGCCTTCGGCGCGAGCGGCGGGTCGCTCGGCCCGGTGGGCTTCTCCGGCGAGGTGATCGCAGACGAGACGCTGCGCGACGGTCAGTTCGTCGCCGGCGCGAACAAGGACGGCGTCCATCTCCGCGGCGTCCAGGCCGGGCGCGACTTCACGCCGCGCTTCGCCGACCTGCGCGAGCCGAAGGAGGGCGACCGCTGCCCGCTCGACGGCGGGCACCTCCATTTTCAAACGGCCGTCGAGGTCGGTCACATCTTCAACTTCGGCAGCTTCTACTCGAAGCCGCTGGAAGCGACGTTCCTCGACGAGGACGGACAGGAGAAGCCGCTGCTCGGCGGCAGCTATGGCATCGGGCCCGGCCGCGTCATGGCGGCGATCGTCGAGCAACACCACGACGACAACGGAATCGTGTGGCCGGCATCGGTCGCGCCGTACGACGTGCACCTGGTTGCGCTTCCAGGCGCCGAGGAGATCGCCGAGCAGGCCGCGGAAGCGCTGTCGGCACTGGGAAAGGACGTGTTGCTCGACGAGCGCGATCTGCGGGCGGGGGAGAAGTTCGCCGACGCCGACCTCATCGGCTGCCCCATCCGCATAACGGCGGGGAAGAAGAGCCTCGAGGACGGCAAGGTGGACGTCCGCGACCGTGCAACCGGCGAGGAGCGGCGGTTAGCCGTGGCCGATCTCGGTAAGGAGGCTTGGTGATGGCTCGAAAGAGGCGCTTCAGCGAGGAGCCGTTCGGCGCGACGGTCGAATCGCTCATGAACGAGGTCGGGGTGACCTACCGTGAGCTCGCGGCCAAGACGGGCCTCTCCGCGGGCTATCTCAACCATCTCGTCCACGGCAACCGCCCGGTCCCGTCGAACGACGTCGTGCGGACGCTCGCAGACGCGCTCGACGTCGAGGCGGAGCATTTCCGCGAGTTCCGGCTGCGCGCGATCACCGAGCGGCTCGAAGCGATGCCGGAGATGATCGACCGCCTGTACCGGCGGTTGGCGTAGCGACGCCGTAAAGCCTTCGTAAGTCCGAGAGGATCCGTCCAGCGGCCTGCGTACAGTGGCTGCATGAAGAGACTTCTGCTCGTAGCCGCTGTCGTCCTGTCCGTCGGCGTAGCACCCTCACTCGCCGGAGACGCACGTTCAACCGTTGCACCATCGAACATGTCTCCGCCGACTGTCTCGGGGACCGCCCAGATCGGCCAGGCGCTGACGGCGTCGAGCGGGAGCTGGGCCGGCGATAACCCGATCACGTTCACGTACGCCTGGGAGCGCTGCGACACGGCCGGCTCGAATTGCGCCGCCATCGCAGGCGCGACGGCGAGCGTCTACTCCGGCGTCGCGGCCGATGCGGGCCATACCCTGAGAACCGCGGTCACGGCGCACAACTCGTCCGGAACGGCCACGGCGGAGTCGACGCAGACAGCGACCGTCACCGGCGCAACCGCTCCGCAGAACACGGCGCAGCCACAGATCACCGGCACCGCCACAGTGGGATCGACCCTCACCGCGACGAACGGCACATGGTCGGGCTCGACGCCGATCACGTACACCTATGCGTGGGAGCGGTGCGCGACGAACGGCGCCTCGTGCGCAGCCATCGGCGGCGCAACGTCGCAGACGTACGTCGCTGCGAGTGCCGATGCCGCTCACACGCTTCGCGTCGTCGTGACCGCAACCAACGCTGCCGGCTCCGCGCAGGCGACCTCGGCGTTCGTCTCGGTCAACAGCACCAGCGCACCCGTCAACACCGTCGCTCCCGCGGTGAGCGGAACGGCCAAGCAGGGCCAAACCCTGTCCACGACCATCGGAACGTGGACAGGAGGGTCACTCACCTATGCCTACCTCTGGTACCGCTGCGACGCGGGCGAGACCAACTGCGTATCGATTGCGGGGGCGACGGCAGCCACATACGTCGTGACTGCGACCGACGTCGGCCACTACGTCATCTCGATCGTCGTCGCGTCGAACAACACCGGCTCCGCGAGGGCGAACTCGAATGCGATCGGGCCGATGACGGCTTCGGTCGCGACGCCCCCGCCGCCGCCTTCGGGCACGACGAAGCTCCCGAACGGCGAGACGTCCATCCAGGCCTCGAGCGTTCCCGACACGGACCGGCTCACGGTCTCGTCGGTCAAGTTCAACCCGTCGGTCATCACCGGCCGCGCGCCCGTGACCGTCACCTTCAAGGTCATCGAGAACAACAAGTACGACGTCTCCGGAGCGCTCGTCTACGTGCTCGGGCTGCCGTACAGCTGGGCGAAGGCATCCCCGGAGGCGGCAACCGCGGCGGACGGCACGGTGACCCTCACCATCACGCCGACGGCGAAGGCCCCGAAGCGTGGCTCGCTCGTGCTCTTCGTTCGGGCCCGGACGCCGAGCGGCAGCCTGCTCGCCGGCTCGTCGACGCGACGGCTCGTGCAGGTCTTGATGCGTCCGTGATCAGTCGATCTTGAAGGCGGCGTGCTTGATCTGGGTGTACTCCTCCATGGAGTAGATGGACATGTCCTTGCCGTAGCCGGACTGCTTGTAGCCGCCGTGCGGCATCTCGGATGTGATGGGCAGCAGGTGGTCGTTCACCCAGACGGTGCCGTACTGCAGGCGCCGAACGGCGTTCATCGCGCGGCCGACGTCCCGCGTCCACACCGACGCGGCGAGGCCGTAGCGGACGTCGTTCGCCCAGGCGATCGCCTGGCCGTCGTCGGCGAAGCGCTGCACGGTGACGACCGGCCCGAACACCTCGTTCTGGACGATCTCGTCCGTCTGCTTCACGTCCACGACGACGGTGGGCTGCACGAAGAAGCCGCGGTCGCCGTTCGTGCCGCCGCCGGTGAGGATGGTCGCTCCCTTGGCGCGCTCGAGGAAGCCGAGGATGCGCTCCTGCTGCGCCTGCGAGATGACCGAGCCCATCTCGATCTCGTCGCTCTCGAACGGATCGCCGACCTTGAGCGACGCGACCTGCGGCACGAGCGCCTCGAGCAGCCGGTCGTAGATCTTCGGACCTGCGATGACGCGTGAGCCGGCGGTGCAGTCCTGCCCCGAGTTCCAGTACCCGCCGAGGCGGATGCCGGCGGCGACCGCCTCCGGGTTGGCGTCGTCGAAGACCACCATCGGCGCCTTGCCGCCCAGCTCCAAGTGGACGCGCTTGAGCGTGTCGGCCGCGTTGCGCGCGATCGCCTTGCCCGTCGAGACGTCGCCCGTGAGCGACACGAGGCGAACGTCGGGATGCGCGACGAGGCGCTCGCCGACGGGGACACCGTCCCCGGTCACGACGCTCAGGACGCCGGCGGGGAGCACGTCCTGCGCGAGCTGGGCGAAGCGCAGGAGCGACAGGGGCGTCTGCTCCGAGGGCTTCAGGATCTGGATGTTGCCGGCCGCAAGCGCAGGCCCCATCTTCCAGACGGCCATCATCAGCGGGTAGTTCCACGGACAGATGCCGCCGACGATGCCGAGCGGCTCGCGTCGGATCATCGAGGTATAGCCGGCGATGTACTCGCCCGCCGACTGTCCTTCGAGATGGCGCGCGGCGCCGGCGAAGAACCGGAGGTTGTCGGCCGAGAACGGCATCTCGTCGCGCGAGGCCATCAGCGGCTTGCCGACGTTCCGGGATTCGAGCTGCGCCAGCTCCTCCGCGTTCTCCTCGAGCACGTCGGCGAGCTTGTGCAGGAGCTCGGAGCGCTCCTTCGGCGTCGTGTCGAGCCAGGCCGGCAGCGCCTCCTTCGCAGCGGAGACGGCGCGGTCGACGTCCTCCGCGCCGCAGCGCGGGACGGCGGCGATCGTCTCGCCCGTGGCGGGGTTGATGACCTCCATCGTCTCGCCGGACGCGGCATCGACCCACTCGCCGCCGATGAAGCACTTGTAGCTCGTGGTCGTGGCGCTCATGCGTGCCTCCTGTTCAGACGGCGGTGATCTGCGCCGACTCTACGGCTTCCGTGACGTCCCCGGCGGTGCGTCGGAGGACGCCGGTGTCGCGCATCAGCCGTTGCGCAAGCAGAACCGGGATCGCGGTCACCACGATCATCGTGAATGCGATGACGTTCACGACCGGAAGCTGCTGGCCGAGCCGGATGTACCCGAGGATGAGGAGCGGGATCGTGTTCTGCGCCCCCGCAGTGAACGTGGTGACGATGACCTCGTCGAACGACAGTGCGAACGCGAGGAGGCCGCCGGCGACGAGCGCGGTGGAGAGGACCGGCCATACGACAAAGCGGAACGTCTGCCATCCGTCGGCGCCGAGATCCTGCGACGCCTCGATGAGCGACGGCGATGCGCGTCGCAGCCGGGCGAGAACGTTGTTGTAGACGATGACGACGCAGAACGTCGCATGGCCGATCACGATCGTCCACAGCGACAGGTTGATGTGGCCGGCGATGAAGGCCGAGCTGAGCGCGATGCCGGTGACGATCCCCGGCAGCGCGATCGGCAGGACGAGCAGGAACGACACCGCCTCGCGTCCGAAGAAGCGGAAGCGGGCGACGCCGAACGCAGCGGCGGAGCCGAGCACGAGCGCGATCCCGGTCGCGATCAGGCCGACGCGGACGGACAGCCACAACGACGTCCTGACCTCGGCCGTCCACGCCGCATGGAACCAGTGGGTCGTAAAGGCCGGAATTGGCCAACTCTGCACGTTCGACTTGTTGAACGCGTAGAGGACGATGAGCGCGAGCGGAATCCAGAGGAACAAGATGACGAGCGCCGACCAGACGCCCATCGCCATGCGGGTCGAGCGCCGCTCCATCAGTGGGTCGCCCGGTGGGATTTCTGGATGCTCGGGTCGCGAGCACCAAGCGATGCAAGGACGCAGGGAGCGGTCATAGCCGCAGCTATGGCCGCGACCGAGGACGCAGCAGCGCGCCGCGTGATCGCGGGCCGAGCGCCGGAGGATTCCGCCGGGCGGCCCACTAAAGCGCCTCGAACGCGCCGAGCTTGCGCGCGAGCAGGAGGTAGAGGCCCATGACGGCGAGCGGCACCGCGGCGAATGCGGCCGCGAACGGCACGTTGTTCGAACCGATCGTGTCGTACACGACGTTGCCGATGAACTGCGAGGACGCACCGCCCGCGAGCAGCGGCGTGACGTAGTCACCGAGCGTCAGCGAGAACGTGAAGATCGAGCCGGCGACGACGCCGGGAAGCGCGAGCGGCAGGACGATGCGACGGAACGTCGTCAGCCCGCCGGCGCCGAGGTCGCGGGACGCCTCCAGGTACGACTCGGGAATGCGCTCGAGCGCGCCGTACACGGGCAGCACCATGAACGGGAGCCAGACGTACGTGAAGATGAGCCAGACGGCCCAGTTCGAGTATCCGATGTTGGCGGCCGGAAGACCGACCTTCTGCAGCGTCCAGTTGAGAACGCCCTTGTCGTCGAGGATCAGCCGCCAGATGTAGACGCGGATGAGGTAGCTCGACCACAGCGGCAGGAGCACGGCGACGAAGATGAACGCACGCGAGCGGCCACCCGCGATGCGCGCCATGAAATAGCCGAGCGGGAAGGCAAGGACCGCGTCGGCGAGCGTCACTCCCGCGGCGATGCCGATGGTGCGTAGCGCGATCGACCGGTACGCGGTTGAGTCCCAGAGCGTCTTGTAGTTCTGGACGTTCCAAATGTGCTGGATCTCCGTCGTGAACGGGTTGACCGTCCAGAACGAGGAGATGAAGAGCGCGACGAGCGCCGTGATGTAGACGAGCGTGAACGCCAGCAGTGGAGGCGCGAGGAGCAGGAGCGCCTTCGCCCACGGATGCCGCCAGAAGAGCCCGGTGAGCCGAAGCCGGGCCGCCCGCGAGGGGCGGCCCGGCGGTCTTTGACTCAGCCCTTGAGCTGGGTCCAGGCTTGCTGCCACTGGGTGTAGTCCATGCAGTTGTTCTGGCCGTTGCCGCACGCTGCCACCGGCGTCTTCCAGAAGTGGATCGAGTCGAAGTACTTGGCTGACGCGCCGCAGTGATACTGCGCCGCGGACCCGGGAGAGAGCTTGTTCATGATCGGGCACGCCAGCGGATTCGCGGGCGTCTCACCGAAGTAGATCGCCTGCTCCGCCTGCACCTTCGGCGTGGAGACCCACGCCATCCACTTGTACATGCAGTTCGGATGCTTGGCGTGCGCCGACATCATCCACGTGTCGGCCCAACCGGTCGCGCCCTCCTTGGGGATGAGGTCCTTGACCGGGGCCTTCGCGGCGATGAGCGTGTTCGTCTGATACGGCCACGATGCGCCGACGACCGCGTCACCGTTCTTGAACAGGTCGATCTCGTCCGACGCGAGCGCCCAGTACTTCTTGATCAGCGGCTTCTGCTGCGTGAGCAGCTTGATCGCCGCGCTGAACTGGGTCGGGTTCAGCTCGTACGGATCGGTGATCTTCAGCGACGGCTGCGACTTCGACAGGTAGAGCGCCGCGTCCGCGATCTGGATCGGGTTGTCCGGCACGGTGACCTTGCCCTTGTACTTCGGGCTGTAGATGACCGACCAGCTCGTCGGCGCAGGCTTCACGAGCTTCGTGTTGTAGAGGAGCGTGTTCGGGCCCCACTGCAGCGAGATGCCGTAGTGCACGCCCTTGACGGTGTTGTGCGGTGGCGACTTGAGCGCCGGGATGAAGTTCTTCCAGTTGGGGATGAGGTTGGGGTTCACCGGCTGGACGTCGTGCCCGTAGATCAGGCGGAGACTTGCGTCGCCCGACGCCGAGACGCCGTCGTACTGCGAACCGCCGCCCTGACGCATGAGCGTCACCATCTCGTCCGACGAGCCCGCGTACTTCGCGTTCACCTGGCAGCCGGTCGCCTTCTCGAACGGCTTCACCCATTGCGGCTGCGTGTAGCCCTCCCATGCGATCAGGTTGAGCTGCCCCTCGCCCTTGCCGATCGACGTCGGCAGCCCTTGGCCCGAGCTGATGCCCGCCGCGGGAACGCACAGTGCGACCGCCATCGCGGCGAACAGCACGTGCACTCTCTTGATCCTGGTCACTCGCCCTCCTTGCCTATTTCGTAGGTGTGCTCCGGCCGCCACGACAGGCGGACCCGTCGGCCACGAGCCTCGAGCGCTTGCTGTGAGGACGTCTCGAGGTTTTGCTGGACGACGACGAGCGTGCCGCCGGCGTCGAGGTCGACCGCGTAGCGCGTGACCATGCCGACGTAGACCACGTCGCTGACGACGCCGGGCTCGCCCGTGCCGTCTTCACCGCTCATCGCGATCTTCTCGGGCCGGATGGTGAATCGCCTGCCATTCCGCTCGAGCACGTTGGAGACACCCACGAACCCGGCGACGAACTCCGTCTCCGGGTGCTCGTAGACGTCCGCCGGCGTCCCGATCTGCTCGATGCGGCCGTTGTTGAACACTGCGAGGCGGTCGCTCATCGTGAGCGCCTCCTCCTGGTCGTGCGTGACGTAAACGAACGTGATTCCGAGCTCGCGTTGGAGCTGCTTGAGGAAGATCTGCATCTCCTGGCGCAGCTTGAGGTCGAGCGCGCCGAGGGGCTCGTCCAGGAGCAGGACGGACGGCGAGTTCGCGATTGCACGCGCGAGCGCTACGCGTTGGCGCTGCCCGCCGGAGAGCTGCGCGGGTCGGCGCGCGCCGACGTGGGGGAGACGCACGCGATCGAGTACCTCGCTCGCCTTCGCCCTGCGGTCCTGCTTCGCGACGCCGCGGACGCGCAGCCCGTACTCGACGTTCTCGAGCACCGTCATGTGCGGAAAGAGGGCGTAGTCCTGGAAGACGGTGTTCACGTCGCGCTCGGACGGAGCAACCCGCGTCACGTCGACGCCGGAGAGCTCGACGTGGCCGTCGTCGGGGCGTTCGAAGCCCGCGATGACGCGCAACGTTGTCGTCTTCCCCGAGCCAGAAGGGCCGAGCATGGTGAAGAACTCTCCCGTGGCGATGTCGAGGTCGACGCCGTCGACGGCCAGGACGTCCCCGTACGCGCGCCGTATGCCAGAGAGGCGAACCGCGGGAGCGGTGGCCGGGGCGGCGACGTCGTCCCTACTCGGGGCTTGCGTCGCCAAGTGCTTCCTCGAGGATCGCGAGCCCACGTTCGAGCTCGTCGTCCGTGGCCGACAGCGGCGGCAGCAGACGGATGACGTTGCCGTCGAGCCCGCACGAGAGGAGTACGAGGCCGCGCTCGCGTGCCCGCGCGACGACGCGCTTCGCAGCTGCGGCGTTGCGCTCGGCCAGCTCGAGCGCCAGCATCGCTCCGAGACCGCGCACCTCGCCGACGGCCGGGCGCCGGCTCGCGATCTCGTCGAGCCGTTTGTGCAGCAGCGTCGCGATCTGATCGGCGCGCTCGCGGAACCCCGGCGCGGTGAGCTCGTCGAGCACGGCCGCGGCGGCGGCGCACGACACCGGGTTCCCTCCGAAGGTCCCGCCGAGGCCGCCCGGGTGCACGGCGTCCATGATCGAGGCCTTGCCCGTCACCGACGCGAGCGGAAGGCCGCCGCCGAGCGTCTTGCCCGCGACGAGGATGTCCGGCTCCACCTCGAGCCGCTCGATCGCCCACAGCGTCCCGGTTCTCCCGCAGCCGGACTGCACCTCGTCGTCGACGTAGAGGATGCCGTGCCGCTCGCACCGTTCTTTGAGCGCGCGCACGAACTCGGCCGGCATGGGGATGAAGCCGCCCTCGCCCTGAACCGGCTCGAGCACCATGCATGCGACCTCGCCCGGGTCGACGTCCTGCTTGAAGAGGAGGTCGAGGCCTTCGAGCGCGTTCTCGGTCGTGACGCCGCGATAGGGATACGGCGCGGGCGCGCGGTAGACGGAGGGCGCGAGCGGGCCGAAGCTCTGCTTGTAGACGAGCTTCGACGTCATCGCCATCGTCAGCATCGTGCGGCCGTGGAACGCGCGATCGAAGACGACGACGCCCGGCCGTCCCGTCGCGGCGCGCGCGATCTTCACCGCGTTCTCGATCGCCTCCGCGCCGGAGTTGACGAGGATCGACTTCGTCGCCGCCTCGCCCGGCCAGAGCTCGTCCAGCCGCCGGCAGACCTCGATGTACGGCTCGTACACGCCGACCATGAAGCACTGATGGAGGTACCGGTCGACCTGCTCGTGCACGGCGCGGACGACACCGGCCGGGCCGTGGCCGAGGTTCTGGCAGGCGATGCCGCCCGCGAAGTCGATGTACTCGCGGCCCTCGGCGTCCCAGATGCGCGCGCCCTCGGCGCGGTCGACGACGAGCGGCGGGGTGGAGATCCCACGAGCGACGTAGCGCTCACGGGCTTCCTGGACGCGCTCGGTTGCGCTGCGTTCCTGCAACGACACGGCAAGCTCGACTGTATAGGTGTCATTCAGCCGGCGAAAGCTTCGGGCTTTCTGGGTTGGGCCGGACCGGCCGATACCATTCCGCGTTCTGGCGCCTTGGCCGAGTGGTTAGGCAGCGGCCTGCAAAGCCGTTTACAGCAGTTCGAATCTGCTAGGCGCCTCTCGATCGAGGCACTGTCCGGCCGTGTGACCCGAAAATCATAGGA